>Ga0070664_100005725_pt1 | contig 10015 bp, 10 predicted proteins | sample KBSC73metaG_FD_65863 | JGI IMG/M metagenome (GOLD analysis project Ga0070664, IMG submission 65863) | Corn rhizosphere microbial communities from Kellogg Biological Station, Michigan, USA - KBS C7-3 metaG | ecosystem: Host-associated > Plants > Roots > Rhizosphere > Soil ... | reverse complement strand
TTGCTCGTGCACGAGGCGATCGCTCCCGCGTTCCTGCCCGCCGTGGCCGAGGCGCTGCGGGCGAAAGGCGTGGAACTGCGCGGCTGCGAGAAGACCCGGGCGATCCTGTCCGACGTCACGCCCGCGACCGAAGAGGACTGGAGCACGGAATACCTAGACCTGATCCTTTCGATCAAAATCGTCGGCTCGCAGGAAGAAGCCGTCGCTCACATCAACGAATACGGCTCGCACCACAGCGACTGCATCGTTACCGCCGACACCGACGCGGCGGAACGTTTCCTGCGGTCGGTCGATTCGGCCTGCGTCTTCCACAACGCCTCGACCCGTTTCAACGACGGCGGCGAATTCGGCTTCGGCGCGGAAATCGGCATTTCCACCGATAAACTCCACGCCCGCGGGCCGATGGGTCTGCGCGAGCTGACCAGCTACCAATACCGCATCCGCGGCGAGGGGCAGACGCGCGGCTGAGCCGCCGGTCAGGGATTTTTCGGGGCGGCTTCCTCCATGGGAGCCGTCTTTTCCGTTTCCCCGGAGGTTTTGGCCGGAGCGGGTTTCTTGGTCCACTCGTCGAGCAGCGTTTTGCCCGTGTCCTTCTGGTGGCGCAGCGACATGCCGAGAAGGACCGCCAGCACGATCAGCAGCAGGATCAGCAGCTTTTTCGCGAAGCTCATGCCCGCCGCCGGCGCGTAATCGTCTTCTTCTGCTTCTTCTTCGACCAGAAGGGCGACGGGCACCGGCTTCGCGGCGGGTTCGTTCGGCACAGCGGGTTCGTTCGGCGTGGCGACGGGCAGGGCGACGCGCACGGGGGCGAGTATTCCGCTCAAGGCAGCCAGTTCGTCGTCGCTGAGCTGGAACTCGAAATCGACGTCGCCGAGCTGGGCGACGGTGCCCGATGCCAGCGGGATCGACAGGTGCCGTTCGCCGTTGTGCTTGGTGCCGTTGGTCGAGTGGAGGTCGCGCAGTTCATAGCTGTTTCCCACCCGCAGCATCTCGGCGTGCCGGGTCGAGACCGACGGGCTGTCGACGACGATGTCGTTTTCCGGTCCGCGGCCGAAGCTGACCTGTCGCCGGTCGAGCTCGAATCGGTAGGGCTGCGGCGGGTGTCCGGGGATGATCAGGGTGACGCGGGGCATTTCGGGAAAACGTCGGGTTCGCTCCGTTTCTAACGTCCGTTTCCGGCGTCTTGCACGGAAATTTCCCGTGCTTGGCACCCGGGCGGACCGGCTTTCCATTTGCCAACGCCCGGTTCCTTTGCTCCATTGCCCGCCAGTTATGGCCAATCCGACCAACGTCCTCGCCAGCGGCATCGAAATCATCGGCTCGATCCGCTTTTCCAACGACATGATCATCGACGGCAAGATCGAGGGCGAAATCTCCTCGGACAAAGGCCGCGTCACCATCGGTGAAAACGCCTTCGTAAAGGGCGACGTCGCCGCCGGCGAAGTGAAGGTTTACGGCAAGGTCGAGGGCAAGGTGACCTCCCAGCGCTGCGAGCTGAAGGACAAGTCGAAGGTCGTCGGCGACATCAAGTCGAAGGTCTTCTCGATGGAGGAAGGCGCCCAGCTTTCCGGTCGCACCGAGATCGGTGGTTGATTACGAAGGATTTGCAAAAAAAAAGGCGGCTCCGGTGAGGGGCCGCCTTTTTTCATGGGAACGGACGTGGGCGCCGGTGCGTCGGGCGTCGTTTGACCGGTCGGCATTTGGAGGGGCCAGGGGTTAGGGGCCGGGGGCCAGTTGAAGAGCTCCGTTCGCGCGTTTCGGAACACGGGGAATTGTCCGCAAATTTCGTCAGATCTCGGAACTCTTTCCCTAATCCCCAACCCCTGGCACCTGGTCCCTCAATGGCCGACCGGCCGGGTGACTCGCTTCACTCGGCTCCCAGAATCCGCCGCTGCGTCGCGTCGTCGACCGGCGCGCAGAAGCGGTAGCCGTCGCCCTGGGTCGCGAGGGTGGCCGCGAAAATCTCGCGTTCGCCCGCGCTGGCGAAATCCAGGCCGATCAACGCGCGGCCGATCCGTTCGCCCGACTGGCGGTAGTTGAAGTAGCAGAAGCTCGCGCGGCCGCGGATGATCTTGTCGAGGAAGTCGTGCAGCGCGCCGCGGCGTTCGTAGAAGTCCAGCCGCAGGAACAGGGGGAACGCCAGCAGGTCGCCCCGCAGCGGGATGGCGCGGAAATTGACGTCCACCGCGCCGCCCAGATCTTCCCAGTCGTAGCCGCCGGCGGCGAGGCGGGCGGGCAGGCCGGCGAGCGTTGTCTCGTCGTCGGCCGTCACGGTGAAGACCGGCCACGCTTCGCCCGGGTGGTGTTTGCCGTATTGGAAGTCGGCGATGTTGAGCCCTTCGAAGCAGCCGTCGAGCAGCTCCAGCATCGTGCCCGGCCGTTCCGGGATTTTCACCCGCAAGGTCCGGCTGGCCGTGGCGGACGCGCCTTCCGACTGGGCGATCAGCCCGAGCTGGAGGAAATCGACGTTCGCGCCGGTGACCACCACCAGCACGCGTTTGCCCGCCAGCGCCTCGCGGTTTTTCAGCACGGCGGCGAGGCCGAGCGCGCCGGACGGCTCGGACACGCAGCGCAGGCCTTCCCACAGCACGCGGATCGCCCGGCTGACCTCGGCGTTGCTGACGGTTTCGATGCGGGAAAGCGTGTGGCGGCAGATCCGGAACGGGAGTTCGCCCGCTTTCCGCACCGCCGTGCCGTCGCAGAAAATGTCGACGGTTTCGAGCTGGACCGGTTCGCCCGCCGCCAGCGCGGCCTTCATCGACGCCTGGCCTTCGCCTTCGACGCCGACCAGCTCCATTTCCGGCCAATACGTGTTCAGCCAGCAGGAAACGCCGGCCGCCATGCCGCCGCCGCCGACCTGGAGGAACGCGGCGTCGAACGGCCCGTGGCCGGAAAGCACGACCTCGTCGGCCAGCGTGCCTTGGCCGGCGATCACCTGTAGGTCGTCGTAGGCATGGACGTAGACCGCGCCGGTCGTGTTTTCGTCGTCGCGCGCCGCGCCGACCGCCTCGTCGTAGCTGTCGCCCACGAGCCGGATCTGCACCCATTCGCCGCCGAGCTGGCGCACGGACTCTTGTTTCACCCGCGGCGTCGAGCGCGGCATGTAGATCCGGGCGGAAATTCCGAGCCGGGCGGCTGCCAGCGCGACGCCTTGGGCGTGGTTGCCGGCCGAGGCGGTGACCACGCCGCGCGCCGCTTCCGCGGGCGAAAGGACGGCCATTCGGTTGCACGCGCCACGCCACTTGTAGGCTTTGATCGGCGAAAGGTCCTCGCGCTTCACCCAGATTTCCGGGCCCGGGCCGGGCAGCACGAGGCGCTCCAGCGGCGTGGGCGAGCCGAAGCGGTAGACGCGTTCGCGGGCGAACAGGAGTTCCTGTCGGAGCCGGCGGTCGAGCGGCAGGGCATCGCGTTCCATGGCTTTGGTTTCCGCCATGCCAAGCGCCGGTGCAAGCCGGGGTGTGGGGCGGGTGACGAAATCGTGGCTTGTCATAACGAAAAATTCCGTTACGTAAATTTCCGTCATGACCGACGCCGTTTCCTTCGCCCGCGCGCTTGGCGACCCGACCCGCTGGCGGATCGCCCGGCTGGTGCTCGATGACGCGCTGTGCGTCTGCGAGCTGGCGGACATTCTGGAAATGCCGCAGTCGTCGGTTTCCAGCCACGTCCAGATCATCCGCAAAGCCGGCCTGCTCGAAAGCGAGCGCTGCGAGAAGTGGACGTATTTCCGTCTTTCCGCCCAAGCCCGCGGACTCGTCGAAACGATCGCCCGCGCGTTCGACGATGCTTCGAGCGCCGATGCCTGCGCCGACCGGGCGAAAGCCGTTCAACGTCTCGCCCGCCGCGAACAAAGCTGCTGCCCCGGTCCGAAAGCTCTCGTCTCCCGAATTTCCAACCCCGTCACGCCATGACCCTCGCCGAGTTCAAAGACCTGCTCGCCCGTTATTCCGACCGTCTGTTCCGGCTGCGTTTGCCCGATGGCGCGCCGGTGCCGGTGTCGTTCCACATCACCGAGGTCGGCCGCTTGCATAAAACCTTCCTCGATTGCGGCGGCACGCTGCGCGAAACGACGGCCTGCCAGCTCCAGGTGTGGGTCGGCGAGGACTACGAGCATCGGATCGAAACCGGGAAAATGGCCGGCATCCTCGCCAAGGCCGCCGCGATCCTTCCCGACGAAGCGGTGCCGCTGGAAATCGAATACGAGGACCGCGTGATCTCGCAATACACCGTCGCGGACCACGAAATCACGGACGATGCGGTGATCCTCCATCTCGCCCACAAGCACACCGAGTGCCTCGCGCCCGAGCTGTGCGGGCTGCCGGCGATCGGGCGTTTGCCCGCGCTGCCGGGCAAGTCGTCGTGCTGCGGCCCGTCCGGTTGCTGCTGAACCCGAACCCACGCGGCCATGTCCAATCCCGTTGCCAAAAACCTGTCGTTCCTCGACCGCTACCTCACGGTCTGGATTTTCGCCGCCATGGGGCTGGGCGTGCTGCTCGGCAGCTTCGTCATCCGCGACCCCGCGGCGTTTTTCGCGCCGATGACCGTCGGCACCACCAACCTGCCGCTCGCCATCGGGTTGATCCTGATGATGTATCCGCCGCTGGCGAAAGTGCGCTACCGCGAGCTGCCGAAGGTGTTCGCCAATCCGCGCATCCTCGGGCTGTCGCTGGTGCAGAACTGGCTGATCGGTCCGGTGCTGATGTGGTTGCTGGCGATTCTGCTGCTGCGCGACCAGCCGGACTACATGGTCGGCCTGATCCTCGTCGGACTCGCCCGCTGCATCGCGATGGTGCTGGTGTGGAATGACTTGGCAAAAGGAAGTCGCGAATACGCCGCCGGGCTGGTGGCGCTCAACAGCATCGCGCAGATCCTGTTCTACAGCGCCTATGCCTGGCTCTTCATCACCGTGCTACCGCCCTACGTCGGCCTGAAGGGCGTGCTGGTGCCGGTGTCGATGGCGGACATTTTCCACAGCGTGCTGATCTACCTCGGCATCCCGTTCGCCGCCGGCGTGCTGAGCCGGGTGGTGCTGGTGAAGCTGAAGGGCGAGGCGTGGTATGAATCGGTCTTCGTCCCGCGCATTTCGCCGCTCACGCTCGGCGCGCTGCTTTTCACCATCGTGGTGATGTTCACCTACAAGGGCGACGCGATCGTCCGGCTGCCGCTCGATGTGGCGCGGATCGCCCTGCCGCTGGTGATTTATTTCGCGCTGATGTTCCTGATCAGCTTCTGGATGGCGGCGCGCCTCGGCGCGGACTACCCGCGCACGGCCAGCATCGCGTTCACCTCGGCCGGCAACAACTTCGAGCTGGCGATCGCCGTGGCCATCGCCGTGTTCGGCTTGGAATCCGGCGTCGCCTTCGCGGCGGTCGTCGGCCCGCTGATTGAAGTCCCCGCGCTGATCGGCCTGGTTCACGTCGCGTTCCGGCTTCGCCGCCGTTTTTTCCCGCAGGCATCCTGACTTTTCCCCATGACCCCGCCCACCATCCTCGTCCTCTGCACCGGCAATTCCTGCCGCTCCCACCTCGCCGAAGCGATCCTGCGCGCCGCGCTCGGCGACGGCTTCCGCGTCGAAAGCGCCGGCTCGAAACCGGCCGGCTACGTCCATCCGCTCGCGATCCGCGCGCTGGCCGAGATCGGCCTCGACATCTCCCACCACCGCTCGAAGCACCTTGATGAGTTCCTTTCCCAGGATGTGGAAACGGTGATCACCGTCTGCGGCAACGCCGACCAGGTTTGCCCGGCGTTCCCCGGCCAGGCGAACCGCCACCATTTCCCGTTCGACGATCCGGCGCACGCGACCGGCACCGAGGACGAGCAGCTGGCGGTGTTCCGCCGCGTGCGTGACGAGATCCGTGCCGTGTTCGGGGCCTACGCCGCCGGGCGGCTCGACCAGGCGAAGCTCGCCCGCTGAGCGTTCAGAACGCGATCAACCGCAGCGCCGCGAGCGCCGAGAAACCGACGATCATCCACTCGAACGCGCGCTGCGGGACGTGGTGGATCAGCCAGCGGCCGCCGAAAATTCCGGCTGCGACGGCGGGGAGGAGCTTGGCGTTTTCCCACAGGCTCGCCTCCGTGATCGTCGCGAGCTGGGCGTTGAGCGGCACTTTGATCAGGTTGATCAGCAGAAAGAAGCGCGCGCCGGTGCCGATGAGATCCATTTTCGGCACCCGCCGCGCCATCAGGTAGAGCTGGACCACCGGACCGGCGGCGTTCGCCAGCATCGTGGCGAAGCCGCCGAGCAGCCCGGCCGCCGTGCCGCAGCCGGGCGAATGCGCCCAGTGGTCGAAGGTTTCCGGTTTCACCCGGCGCAGCGCCTGCACCGCGACCATGAGGAGGATCGCCGCGCCGATCGCCCGCCGCAGCATCTGGTCGTCCATTTGGTCGAGCACCCGCCAGCCGGCGAGCAGGCCGACCAGGGTGGGTGCGAGCAATTTCCACACCGGCTGCCACGACCCATGCCGGCGGAACGCCGGATAGGCCATCAGGTCGGCCGCGATCAGCAGCGGCAGCGCCAGCCCGACCGAGGCTTTCGCCCCGTAGAGATCGGCGAAAACCACCACCGCGGCCAGCGAAACGCCGCTGAAGCCGGACTTCGACAGCCCGATGCACAGCGCCGCGAGCAGGGCGAGCGCGTATCCGGCCGGGCTGAGGTGCATGCGCGGGTTCTAGCGGCGCGGGGCGGATTGGGAAGAATTTCAACCGCCCCCATGCTTGCGCCCCCGCGTCCGGCGTGGTTTTCTCCGCGCGCCATGAAAATCGTCGTCGCCTACTCCGGAGGACTCGACACCTCCGTCCTCCTCCTGTGGCTCAAGGAAAAATACAACGCCGAGATCATCGCCTATTGCTCCGATTGCGGACAGGGCGAGGAACTCGACGGCCTCGAAGCCAAGGCCCTCAGCACCGGTGCCTCCAAGTGCTACATCGATGACCAGAAGGAAGAGTTCGCCCGCGACTTCATCTTCCCGATGTTCCAGGCGAACGCCCTCTACGAAGGCCGTTACTTCCTCGGTACCTCGATCGCCCGCCCGTGCATCACCAAGGGCATGATCGACGTCGCCCTCAAGGAAGGCGCCGACGCCATCGCCCACGGCGCCACCGGCAAAGGCAACGACCAGGTCCGCTTCGAACTTTCCGCCGCCGCCCTGGCCCCCGACATCAAGGTGATCGCCCCGTGGCGCGACGCCGAGTTCCGCAAGCAGTTCCCCGGCCGCGCCGAGATGATCGCGTACGCCGAGGCCAACGGCATCCCGATCAAGGCTTCGATGAAGAAGCCCTACTCGATGGACCGCAACCTCCTGCACATCTCCTTCGAAGCCGGCGCGCTCGAGGACATCTGGCACGACGCCACCGGCGAGGCCGACAAGGACATGTACGTGCTCTCCGTTTCCCCGGAGGACGCGCCCGACCAGCCGCAGTACCTCCAGTGCCTCTTCCAGAAGGGCAACATCATCGGCCTCCAGACCGAAGGCCTCGCCGGCCTCATCGCCGAACTCGGCGACTTCCAGCCGACCGGCGAAAAGGACGGCTACACGCTGCTCTCGCCCTACGGCGTGATGCGCGTGCTCAACGCGCTCGGCGGCAAGCACGGCATCGGCCGCGTCGACGTGGTCGAGAATCGCTTCGTCGGCATGAAATCCCGCGGCATCTACGAAACCCCCGGCGGCGCCATCCTGATGGCCGCCCACCGCGACCTCGAGACGCTGGTCATGGACCGCGAACTGCAGCTCACCCGCGACACGCTCATCCCCAAATACGCCCAGCTCGTCTACAACGGCTTCTGGTTCGCCCCGGAGCGCGAGGCCATCCAGGCGCTCGTCACCGAGAGCCAGAAAATGGTCAGCGGCGAAGTGCGCGTGAAGCTCTACAAGGGCAACGTCATGCAGGCCGGCCGCCGCAGCCCTCACAGCCTGTATTCCGAAGCCGTCGCCACCATGGAAGGCGGCCAGGAAGCGGCTTACAACCAGGACGACGCCACCGGCTTCATCGCCCTCAACGCCCTGCGCCTCAAGGCCAACGCCCGCCAGGCGAAGTAAGGCAGCATTTTATCGAAAACGGCCGCTTCTCGAAAGGGAGGCGGCCGTTTTCATGGTAGGCCTTCAACTGGACCGCGGACTTCAGTCCGCATCTTCGCCCGAATCAGAGCGGACTGAAGTCCGCGGTCCAATTTTGGCTTCACTGGCGAAATGGTCTATCTCATTGTTCTAACATGGAACACATGGGTTGGTATCGGCGAGGCTATCTGCCGCACTGCGATTTCGCGGGGAACCTGCAGGCGGTGACGTTCCGGCTCGCGGATTCCTTGCCGGCGAAGGTGATCGCGAAATGGCGACAGGAACTCGCTTCCGAGTTGGTGACGGAGGACGCGGTGGTCCGCCGCAGCGCCGATGCCTGCTTATATCGACGGATGGTCGCCTATGAGGACGCTGGGCATGGTTCCTGTGTCCTTGGGAATCCCGCATGCGCGGAGGTCGTCCAGCAATCGCTGATTCAAGGCCATGGCGCATGCTATCGGTTGATCGACTGGTGCGTGATGCCGAATCACGTCCACGTGCTGCTCAAGGAGCAGGTGAACCATCCTCTGGCGAAAAATGTTCAGCGTTGGAAAGGCGCCTCGTCCGTTCAAATCAACCGGCTGACCGGACGCTCGGGACGTCTGTGGATGCCCGATTACCACGACCGCCTTATCCGCGACGAAGACCACTTTTGGAATACCCGGAGCTACATCCGGCGAAACCCGGTGAAAGCAGGATTGTGCGTGAACCCGGAAGACTGGCCGTTTTCCAGCGCCGGGATTGGCTGGAAACCTTGAATCGCCTACGACTTTTCCAATTGGACCGCGGACTTCAGTCCGCTCTGATGCTGGAGAAGATGCGGACTAAAGTCCGCGGTCCAATTTTAGCTCTTTTCTCATCGTCCACGTCCTATGGCCAAGTCTCGCAGTAAACTTATCATTGCAGGCATCATACTGCTGATCTTGCTCGTGGCCGCTGGCCTTTTCGTTTGGTGGCCGGCCTACCAGCGGCGGGACACGGTGACGCGGGCGGTGGGGGAGACGCAGTTTGAGTCGAAGCGATCTTCCGGGCGCCCTTCCGAATCGGAAAGGAAACGCCGTTTCGATTGGGAGAAATTCTACGAATCGCTGCTGGCTCGCCATCCGGAGCTGGCGGTGGAATACAAAGAGGTTCCGGATCACCAAAACGGCTTTCTCCAGCTGATCGAGTTCGAGAAGCGTTGGAAGGATGACAACGGAAACCTGCGTGGCTTGCCCGAAGACATCCTGGCCATGATCAGAGGAGGCAAGCCATGTGACCCGCGGCGCGTGGAATTGTGGCTTGCGGACAACCAAGCCTTGCTTTCGGAGATCCAAGCCATCGGTTTAATGCCGGATCAATCGGCGAAGGGGGTAGAACATCCGAATCCAGCCATGGGCGTGAGTTCCATGCTGCTCAGCCAGTGCGCGGGCCTGCTAGAGCTTCAAGCGCGCTTGCAAGCCGAGCGTGGCTCTTCTTCCGAGGCGTTGGCTTCCTTGCAGGCGGTCATGGGGTTGGCGAACCATTTGGATCAAATCGAGACGCCAAACATGATGCAGGAAACGATGGCGCTCCTGCTGCGAATGCGTTCATCGAGGTATTTTTTTGACGAGCTTCTGCCTCATCTTGCTTCGGGTGATCAGGAACTGATGGCGTGGGAGCGGGTGATAGTAGGACAATCCCCGGGGCCTTCGGAGTTCGGCCGAATCCTTCGTGGGGAGTGGCATACCGGGGTGCGCTATTTGCTGCCGTTGTCTCTGCCTGGCGGGGAGGTTCCGCCCGATTTGGACCGCTTCGGCGACGCCTGGGCGAACTTGGTTGCCCGCCGGGTGCAAGCATGTGAGTCGGCGACCGTGGGTAGTCTGTGGCAGGCCATTGATGCGGTTCAGGCGAATGGCGAGGGGCTCTCGCCGCAGAGTGGAGCCATACTGAAACTCATCAATGAAGGTTCCTCGACTTGGCCCAAAGGCTGGATTCGATGCCAG
>Ga0070664_100005723_pt1 | contig 10017 bp, 11 predicted proteins | sample KBSC73metaG_FD_65863 | JGI IMG/M metagenome (GOLD analysis project Ga0070664, IMG submission 65863) | Corn rhizosphere microbial communities from Kellogg Biological Station, Michigan, USA - KBS C7-3 metaG | ecosystem: Host-associated > Plants > Roots > Rhizosphere > Soil ... | reverse complement strand
GCCTCGACGAAGGCCATGTGGAGGGAGACTTCCAGTTCCTGCGCAATCATCTTGCTTCCTTAGACCTCCTGCCGGCGCAGACCATTCCCGCCGGATAGTGCTCTTTCTGCACTCGTGGCCTTAACGCCACCTTAACGCTCAGGTCTCCTCCATCGTGCACTGCAGGGGATGCTGGTGTTTGCGCGCGATGTCGATCACCTGGTCCACTTTCGCCGAGGCGACCTCGCGCGTGTACGTGCCGCATACCCCCATGCCCTCGCGATGCACCTGCAGCATCACCTGGGTCGCCTTTTCGCGGCTCATGCCGAACACAGTTTGGAGCACGACGACCACAAAGTCCATTGGCGTGTAGTCGTCGTTCAACAGCAGGACTTTGTACAGCGGCGGTGGCTTGACTCGGGTCTTCTCGGCCTCGAGAACGCTCCCGTGCTGCTCCTGGTTGGCCATCGTCGCCCACGCACCCCTTGCGGAGCCTCGCAAGCTCCTAAACTGGGGTTTATGTTTGATGATTACAACAGTTTTTTCAAGGGGAAAGCCGACCGGCGGGGCCACCCTTGACGCCCGGCGGACAGGGCGCGTACAAACGGTGGTGTTTGGCGCCCCTCAAGCTTTTCCCTGCTCGCTGCGGGCCCGCGGGTTACCGCTCGCGGTGACGGCCGGGCCGGCCGTCGGCCAGACGTACCTTCACAATACCTGTAAGGAACAAGCTGTATGGCAACCGGAACCGTCAAGTGGTTCAACGACGCGAAGGGCTATGGGTTCATCACCCCGGACGACGGCGGCGAGGACCTGTTCGCGCACTTCTCGGCGATCAACATGCAAGGGTTCAAGACGCTGAAGGAAGGACAGAAGGTCAGTTTCGAAGTGACCCAGGGGCCCAAAGGCAAGCAGGCGTCGAACATTCAGGCCGTCTGACCGCTTGACTGCCGGCGCGCCCAGGGAGGTGCGCCGCCGGCCAAGAAACCCGCCCTTGCTCCACCGGGCGGGTTTTTGTTTGTGCGGCCGAAAGTGCCCGCGCGCTCGAAAGCATTCGCCGTACGTCTGTAATTTGGGACTGTCGCGCAGCTTTACAAATTCCGCGTCCGATATGCGGTCGTCATGTGTTGCGCGCAAGTCACACTTGCCGCGCGTACGGATCAAAACCGGCTTGCAGGCCGGGCCACCCGGCCCGGAGCGCTGGCGGGCTACATGCGCTCGATCATCGCGTTCCCGAAGCCCGACGTCGACACCTTGGTCGCGCCCTCCATCTGCCGCGCGAAATCGTACGTCACGACCTTGTCGCTGATGGCCTTCTCGAGGCTGTCGATGATGATCTTGGACGCCTCGCGCCAACCCATGTGCAGCAGCATCATCTCCGCCGACAGGATCTCGGACCCCGGGTTGACCATGTCCTTGCCGGCGTACTTCGGCGCCGTGCCGTGCGTCGCCTCGAAATTGGCCACGGTGTCCGATAGGTTCGCGCCTGGCGCGATGCCGATGCCGCCGACTTCCGCTGCCAGCGCGTCCGAGATGTAGTCACCGTTGAGGTTGAGCGTCGCGATGACGTCGTACTCCGCGGGACGCAGCAGGATCTGCTGCAGCATCGCGTCGGTGATGACGTCCTTGATCACGATCTCGCGCCCGGTCTTCGGATTCTTGAACGAGCACCACGGACCGCCGTCGATCGGCTTGGCGCCGAACTCGCGCTGCGCGAGGGCATAGCCCCAGTCGCGGAACGCGCCCTCGGTGAATTTCTGGATGTTGCCCTTGTGCACGAGCGTGACCGAGCGGCGGTCGTTGTCGATCGCGTACTGGATGGCGCGGCGGATCAGGCGATCGGAGCCTTCGCGCGACACGGGCTTGATGCCGATGCCCGACGTGGCCGGGAAGCGGATCTTCCTGACGCCCATCTCCTTGACCAGGAATTCGATGACCTTCTTCGCCTGCTCGCTCTCCGCGGGCCATTCGATGCCGGCGTAGATGTCTTCCGAGTTCTCGCGGAAGATCACCATGTCGACCTTGTCGGGCTCCTTCACCGGCGACGGAACGCCGCGGAACCAGCGCACGGGACGCAGGCATACGTAGAGGTCGAGCTCCTGGCGCAACGCGACATTCAGCGAGCGGATGCCGCCGCCCACGGGTGTGGTCAGCGGCCCTTTGATCGAGACGACATAGTCCTTGACGATCGACAGCGTCTCGTCGGGCAGCCACACGTCCGGTCCATACACGCGCGTGGCCTTCTCGCCCGCGTAGATCTCCATCCAGTGGATCTTGCGCTTGCCGCCATAGGCCTTCGCCACCGCGGCGTCGACGACCTTGATCATCACCGGCGTGATGTCGACGCCCGTGCCATCGCCCTCGATGTAGGGGATGATCGGATGGTCGGGAACGTTGAGACTAAAATCCTTGTTGAGGGTGATCTTGGCGCCGCCCGACGGCACCTTGACATGCTGATACATGGAATCTCCTGGCGGGGCGGGAAGGACGCCTGCCTGCGTGGCAAGTCGTTCAAAACCTTCGATTATCCTCCTATTCGCGGACGCCGGCCACGGAGCGCATAACAAGGTCGCAGCCGCGCGCCGGCACGCTGGTGCTGCTCAACAAGCCGTACGGCGTGCTGTGCCAGTTCAGCGGAGACGGTGCGCGCGCCACGCTCGCGGACTATGTCGCGCGGCGCGACGTCTATCCCGCCGGTCGCCTCGATGCGGACAGCGAGGGACTGGTCGTGCTCACCGCGGATGGCGCCCTGCAGGCGCGCATCTCACATCCGCGTGCCAAGCTGCCCAAGGTCTATTGGGTGCAGGTCGAGGGCGATCCCGATCGAGCGCGATTGCGCGCGCTCGCCGCGGGTGTGATGCTGTCCGATGGTCCGACGCGACCGGCCCGCGTGAAGCGCATCACCGAGCCCGAGGAACTGTGGCCCCGTGATCCACCCATTCGCGTGCGCCGTGCCATTCCCACGACGTGGCTCGAGTTGACATTGACCGAGGGCCGCAATCGCCAGGTACGTCGCATGACCGCGGCGGTCGGGCTGCCGACGCTGCGACTCATCCGATTTTCGGTCGGTCCATGGACGATCGAGGGCCTGGGCCCGGGCCAATCTCGCCACGAGCGCGTGCTATCATCCGCGCCCGTTCGTTGACCCGCCCGCGGCCCAGGCGCCGCGCTCGCCCCGTACCTCTCGTGCAATGATCCGCCGCCTGCTCGCCCGACTGCTCCCCGGCCGGTCGGCGCGCAAGCCCCGGGTTTACGCCGCATCCCAGCATCCGGTCCGCGCGCAACAGCTCTCGCACGCCGCGCGTACCGTGATCCGCAACCTGCAGGAAGGCGGATTCAAGGCGTACGTCGTGGGCGGCGCCGTGCGCGATCTGCTGCTCGGCATCGAGCCCAAGGACTTCGACGTCGCGACGAACGCCACTCCCGAGCAGGTGAAGCCGCTCTTTCGCCGCGCATTCGTCATCGGGCGCCGCTTCCGCCTCGTGCACGTGCACGTCGGCGGCGAAGTCGTCGAAGTGTCGACGTTCCGCGCGGCGCAGACCGGCGAGGATGCCACCGACGAGCACGGCCGGCTCATCACCGACAACGTCTACGGCTCGCAGGCGGAAGATGCGTTGCGCCGCGATTTCACGATCAACGCGCTGTACTTCGATCCATCGGATGACACGATCTGGGACTACGTGGGCGGCGTCGCCGATATCCGCGCCCGTCGCCTCAAGCTGATCGGGCCACCGGTCACGCGCTATCGCGAGGACCCGGTCCGCATGCTGCGCGCGGTGCGCCTCGCGGCGAAGCTGGGCCTGGCCATCGAGACGAAGACGGCCGAGCCGATCTCGCGGCTCGCGCCGCTCATGTCCAACGTCCCCCCGGCGCGCCTCTTCGACGAGATGCAGAAGCTGCTGTTGTCTGGACACGCCGTCGAGACGTTGAGGAGCCTGCGCGCGCACGGCCTGTCGCACGGCCTGCTGCCGCTGCTCGACGTGATCCTGGAGCAGCCGCTCGGCCAGAAGTTCATCGACGCGGCGCTCGCGGGCACGGATGCGCGCGTGCGCGAAGGCAAGGGCGTGTCGCCTGCGTTCCTGTTCGCGACGCTGCTCTGGCACGAAGTGCTCGTAACGTGGAACGCGGCGAAGGGCCGCGGCGAGCGGCCGCTGCCCGCGCTGTTCGACGCGATGGATACCGTGCTCGAGAAGCAGGCGTCGCGCATCGCGATCCCGCGGCGCTTCGAAGCGACGATCAAGGAGATCTGGACGCTGCAGCCGCGCTTCGAGCAGCGCGCCGGGAGCCGGCCGTTCCGCCTGCTGGAGCATGCGCGCTTCCGCGCCGCGTACGACTTCCTCGCGCTGCGCGGCGAATCCGGCGAAGCGCCCGCCGAGCTGGTCGAGTGGTGGACGCGCTTCCAGGACGCAGGTCCGGACGCGCGCGACGCGATGCTCCGGCCCGACGAAGGACCGAAGAAGCGGCGCCGTTCGCGCAGCCGCGGGCGCAAGAAGCGCGAAGACGCCGAAGCCGCTCCACCTGCGGCGGACCACGGCAGCGACACGTGAGCACGCGCCCGCCGGGCCGCTCCGGTGGCGACGGCGCGAACGCACAGCGCGCCGGGCACCCGCTCCGCGCCGCGCGCGCCTACGTTGCCCTGGGCAGCAACCTCGCGCATCCGCGGCGCCAAGTCGCGCGCGCCCTGCGCGCGCTCGAACGGCTGCCGGGCACGCGGCTGGCGCGTGTCTCGCGCAACTACCGGACGGCCCCGATGGGCGCGCCCGAGCCGCAACCCGACTACGTGAACGCGGTCGCCGAGCTGACGACGCGGCTCGCGCCGCGCGCGCTGCTGGCGCGCCTCTTCGCGATCGAGCGGCGCCAGCAGCGGCGCCGCGACGCGGGAGCGCCGCGCAACGCCGCACGGACGCTCGATCTCGATTTGCTACTATACGATCGCCGTCGCATGAGCACCGCGACGCTCACGCTGCCGCATCCTCGCATGCACGAGCGCGCATTCGTACTGCGGCCGCTGCTCGACGTCGCGCCGTTTGCGCGGATTCCTCGGCGCGGCCTCGCGCGGCGATTGCTGCACTCGGTGCGCGCTCAGCGCATCGCGCCGACGCGCCGTCATTTCCTGCACTGACCGTCTGGTTCATGGAGCTCGACAAGCGCCGCTACATCGTCGTGGAAGGACCGATCGGCGCCGGCAAGACCAGCCTCGCGCGCGAGCTGGCCGAGCGTCTGCACGGCGACCCTCTGCTCGAGCAGCCGGAGGACAACCCGTTCCTGTCGCGGTTCTACGAGGACATGCCGCGCTTCGCGCTGCCGGCGCAGCTCACGTTCCTGTTCCAGCGCGTCGACCAGCTGCGCGGGCTCGCGCAGCTCGACCTGTTCCGGCGCCCGACGGTCGCGGACTTCCTGCTCGACAAGGATCCGCTGTTTGCACGTCTCAATCTGAACGACGACGAATACGCGCTGTACGACAAGGTGTACCGGCACCTCAAGCCGCAGACGCCCACGCCGGATCTCGTGATCTACCTTCAGGCGCCGGTCGACACGCTGGTGGAGCGCGTCCTGCGCCGCGGCGTGCCCTACGAGCGCGCGATCTCGGAGACCTATCTCGCGCGCCTCGCGGATGCGTACACCCGCTTCTTCTATCAGTACGAGGATGCGCCGCTGCTGATCGTCAACAGCGAGCGGCTGAATTTCGTCGACAATCCCGCGCACGTCGAGCTGCTGCTCGGGCGCATCCATTCCATGCGCGGGCAACGTGAGTTCTTCAACCTTGGGATGTCCGCCTGACAACGGTCCCGCCGCGCCGTACGGCAGCCCCGCGCCGGCGCGCCGGCTCACCGTGCCCGCGTTGCAGGCGCTGGCGCGCAGCGGCACGCGCATCGCGATGCTCACCTGCTACGACGCGAGCTTCGCGGGCATCTGCGAGCGGGCGGGTGTCGATACGCTGCTCGTGGGCGACTCGCTCGGCATGGTCATCCAGGGCCACGCCTCCACGTTGCCGGTTTCTCTCGACGACGTGCTGTACCACACCGCGGCCGTGGTACGCGGCTGCGCACGGCCCCTGATCATTGCCGACCTGCCGTTCGGGAGCTATCAGGCCAGCCCGCAACAGGCGTACGACTCGGCGGCGCGGGCGCTGCAGGCGGGCGCGCAGATGGTCAAGCTCGAAGGCGGCGTGTGGGTCGCACCGACCATCGCGTTCCTGGTCGAGCGCGGCATTCCCGTATGCGGTCACGTGGGCTTGCAGCCGCAGGCCGTGAACGCGCTCGGCGGCTATCGCGTGCAGGGCAAGGATGACGCCGGCAGCGCGGCGGTGCTTGCGGATGCGCAGGCCGTCGCAGCCGCCGGTGCGGCCCTGCTGGTCCTCGAGTGCGTGCCCCGGTCGGTCGCCGTGCACGTATGCCAATCGCTGCACACGCCGGTGATCGGCATCGGCGCGGCGCCGGAATGCGCGGGTCAGGTCCTCGTGCTCTACGACGCGCTGGGCATCCAGCCTACGCCGCCGGCGCGATTCGTACGTAATTTCATGCCGGGCCGCGACAGCATCGCTGCCGCCGTCGCGGCGTACGTCGTCGCGGTGAAGGATGGCAGCTTTCCCGCGGCCGAGCACTGCTTCTGAGGGGGCGCCATGGACGTGATCGACAACACGGACGCGTTGCGCGCACGGCTTTCCAACGCGGGACGCGTGGCGTTCGTGCCGACGATGGGTAACCTGCATGCCGGTCACCTGTCGCTGATGCGGATGGCGCGACAGCACGGCGATACGGTCGTCGCGAGCATCTTCGTCAACCGCCTGCAGTTCGGGCCCAACGAGGACTACGACCGCTACCCGCGCACGTTCACCCCCGACTGCGAAGGCCTGCGCAAGGAAGGCGTCGACGTACTGTTCGCGCCGCACGAGCAGGACGTCTATCCCCAGCCGCAGCTCTATCGCGTGCATCCGCCTCCGCTCGGCGAGGATCTAGAGGGCCAGTTTCGGCCCGGCTTTTTCGATGGCGTCTGCACCGTCGTGCTGAAACTGTTCAACATGGTGCAGCCCGATGTCGCGGTATTCGGCAAGAAGGATCGGCAGCAGCTCAAGATCGTGCGCGGCATGGTCCAGCAGTTCAACCTGCCGATCCAGATCGTGCCGGCGGAGACGGTGCGCGCCGAGGACGGTCTTGCGCTTTCGTCGCGCAACAACTACCTATCGCCGAAAGAGCGCAAGGAGGCGCCGCGTCTCTACCAGACCCTGCGCACGATTGCGGATGGCATCGCTGCGGGCCGCACGGACTACGCCAATCTGGAAGCGGACGGCCGGGCGGCGTTGGCGCGCCACGGCTGGAAGGTCGACTACGTCGCCGTGCGCCACGGCCTCGCGTTGCGCATTCCCCATGCGGAAGGCTTCGACCACCCGAATCTTCTCATCGTGCTGGCGGCGGCGAAACTCGGGAACACACGCTTGATCGACAACGTTGACGTGGTCAAGAAGGAGGGAGAAGACTAGACGGCGCGCGCGTCCGCCTTGCGGCGCGCATCGGCGGGCCCTGGTTGCGCTTGCGTCTGCGTCGGCCGCAGCGCGATCCAGTTCGCCACCACGGCGAGCACGACACCGAGCACGGCAATCCACGTCCAGCGATAGCCCTCGAACAGCGTCGACAACGCCAGCGCCACCACCGGCACGGCAATGCCGACGTAGGACGAGCGCGTCGGGCCGACTTTCTGCATCAGCGTGAGGTACGCGTAGAACGCGATCACGCTTCCGAACGCGGCGAGATACAGCAGCGACAGCACGTAGCCGGCGCGCGGATCGAAGTTCCACGTGACGCCGTGCACCGTCGCCGCGACCGCGGCCACGACGGCGCCGTAGAGCATCGCCCAGGCGTTGCTCTGCAGCAGGGGAATCCCGGCCTGCTGATTGCGCACCGCCGTGAGATTGCCCGCGGACGCGATGGCGGTGGCGCCGAGGCCGAACACGATGCCGAGCGCCGCGTCACCGCCGGCACGCGCCTGCCCGAGCTCGGGCAGGAACAGGAGCGCCACTCCCGTCACGCCGAGCGCCGCGGCGAACAGCATGCGCGCTCCGAGCGGTGTGCCGAAGACCAGGCGTGCGCCGATCGGATTCATGAAGACGATCGTCGAGAACAGCACCGCCACCAATCCGGAGGTCGCGTGCTGCTCGGCCCAGTACACGCCGACGTAGTTGAGACCGAACAGCAGCGCGCCCTGCAGCGCGATGAACGCGTGCTCGCGCCGTCCGAAGCGCAGCGAGCGGCCGGTCAGCGCGCACCACGCCGCGAGCATCGCGGCGGCGAGCGCAAAGCGGTACGCAACCGACACCTCGGGTGCGACGACGCCAAGCTGGTACTTGATGGCCAGCCACGTCGATCCCCAGATCAACGTGGCGGCAAGGAACAAGCTCGCCTTGCCGGGTGTGCGCACATCGGACATAGCCGATTCTAGCCGGCGCTTCAGCGCCTGACCCGTCCCACGGGCACGCTGCGTCACGGACTGTCATGGCGCTTGCGCCGGTACGGCAAGAAATGTTTCCAGGCGTTGTATCTCGGCGCCGAGCGCGCGCGCGAAAGGGCGTCCGCGCGGTGCGTGGGCGGTAAAACCCGTCCGGATCTCCAGTTCGCCGCTCCTGCGTGCCACATTGGCCCATCCGATCACCCGATCGCGCCACAGCAGCGGCAGCGCGTAGTAACCGAACCGCCGCCGGGACGCGGGCGTGTACGCCTCGAACCGGTAGTCCCAGCCGTGCAGGTGCGCAAAGCGCCGCCGGTCCCAGACCAGCGGATCGAAGGGCGCGAGCAGGCGGACGTCGTCGCCGAGCGGGCCTGGGTCCGGATCATCGGCTGGCCACAGATACTCCACGCCGTCCACGCGCGCGCGTGCAACGGCGTCGCGCCGGACGAAGCTTTCGATGAGCCGCTCGCGTTGCGCGGCGTCGAACGACGCATCGGCGGCCATGCGCGCGAGCTCGCGCAACGAAGCGACCGGGAGCGGCGCGTAGAGCCGCAGCAGCAGGTCGAGCACGCCGACCGCGCGGGCGCGCGGACCGAGCGGCCGCGCGATCGGCGTCGCGATGGCGTACACCTTGATGCCGTCCGCGCGATGCGACACGTGCAGGTTTCCACGGTAATGCAGCACTTCGAGCAGCCGCGTCGTCGCAACGCTGCGGCCGCCCCAGCCGTTGACCACCGCGTGGCGGCCGAACGCCGCGTGCAGCGCCTTGGGATGAGTCGGACCGTTGCGCGCGATGAAGTCGACGATGCGCTGCGCAAGCTCGGGGTGCTCGCGCTCCACGTGCCAGGTACGCTCGACCGCGCGTGGATGGAGCAGCCGGCGCGAGGCGGCGGGCAGCACGCCGTGCACGTGCAGGAAATCTTCCACGAGACCGAGACCGCGGTACGCGCGGTCCAGATCGCCCGCGCGATACCCTTCGACGCGATGGCGCAGGATCAGGTCCTGCGCGCGAGCGGGCGCACGCAGCGGATCGATCTGCACGAAGCCGAGCTTGGCCACCGCGCCGGCGAGATCGCGCGGCGCGAACAAAGTTCGCGAGCAAGCACGGCGACGCAGCTCGGCGAGCGTCATCGAGCCCTACGCCGCCCGCAGCGCGTCGACGATGCGCAGGCGCGCGGCGCGCGCGGCGGGCAGCACGCCACCGACGAAGCCCATGACCAGCGCGAACACGAGCGACGAGACCACGATGCTCGGCGTGAGCGTGAACGAGAACGCGATCTCCGCGAATGTCTGGAAGTTCGTCGTGGAGATCGTGAGCGCCTGCATCACGGACGCGCCCGCCAGACCCAGCAATCCCCCGATCAGGCCGAGCAGCAGGGCCTCGGCGAGGAACGCGGTCAGGATGGCCGAGCGCGAGAATCCGAGCGCGCGCAGCGTGCCGATCTCGGCGGTGCGCGACGCCACGCTCGCATACATGGTGATCATCGCGCCGATGATCGCGCCGATGGAAAAGATGACCGAGATGCCGGTGCCGAGGTAGCCCAGGAAGCGCGCGAGCTGCTCGGACTGGTCCGCGTAGAAGCGCGTCTCGCGCTTGGC
>Ga0070664_100005721_pt1 | contig 10018 bp, 12 predicted proteins | sample KBSC73metaG_FD_65863 | JGI IMG/M metagenome (GOLD analysis project Ga0070664, IMG submission 65863) | Corn rhizosphere microbial communities from Kellogg Biological Station, Michigan, USA - KBS C7-3 metaG | ecosystem: Host-associated > Plants > Roots > Rhizosphere > Soil ... | reverse complement strand
CGGCGGCGAGGGCGGTCAGGTCGCGGCAGTCCATGATCTTTCTCCTTCCGAGAAACGGGCCTTGAGAGTCTCGACGGCCCGGAAGATTCGGGTCTTGACGGCGCCGACCGAGATTCCGAGCGCCTCGGCGATCTCCGCGTACGGCATGCCGTGGTAGCGGGCGAGGACCAGCGCCTCGCGCTGCTCCTCCGAGAGCGACGCGAGCGCCTCGCGGACGGCCTTCCGGCGCTCCGCGTGGACGAGCGTCGACTCGATGCCCTCGCCCTTCGCGCGCGGCTCGGCGATCGCCTCGAGCGGGACGACGGAGGCGCGGCGCTCGCGGCGCCGGCGGTCGCGGCACGCGTTGGCCGCGATCGCGAAGAGCCACGAGGCGACTCCCGCCCGCCCGTCGTACTGGTGCGCTCTCGAGATCACCTTGACGAAAACCTCCTGCGTCACCTCTTCGGCCGACGCGCGGTCGGACAACATCCGGTCGCAGAACCGGAGGAGAGACGGCGCGTATCGCTCGAAGAGCTCCGCCGCGCCGTCGGTGTCGCCGCGGCGGATCCGGTCGAGAAGGCTCGCGTCCTCCAGCTCTGGCATTCCGTATATTCGGCCCGACTCGATGGGGGAGACGGCGGGTCGGGGCGAAGGTTACGCAGAGCCTACGACGTTTTGCCGCCTCCCGGGGATCGCTCCGGGTATCATCCGTCCGCCTTGGAACACAAAATCGTCGATTTCGCGATCCAGCTCGCCATCGTCCTCTTCGCCATCTCCTTCCACGAGTCCGCCCACGCCTGGTCGGCCTTGAAGTTCGGGGACACGACGGCGCGGGACCTGGGTCGCATCAGCCTCAACCCCCTCCGGCACATCGACCCGATCGGGTCGATCCTGGTCCCGATCATCCTGTACGTCTTCTCGGGCCTCATCTTCGGGTCGGCGAAGCCGACGCCGGTCGACCTCCGCAACACGAAGAACCCGCGCCTGGCGAACTTGGTCGTCTCCGCCGCCGGGCCCCTCTCGAACTTCCTCCTGGCGGCGATCGGCCTCGTCCTCCTGGCGGTGATCCGCGCCGCCGACCCCGCCGCGATGCCGCAGCTCCTGGAGGCCCTCCAGGGCACCCGCTTCGGAGCGGGGACGCTCGCGCCTCTGACCTACATCCTGTTCTGGTTCGTGATGGTCAACGTCAGCCTGGGCGTCTTCAACCTGCTCCCGATCCCGCCGCTCGACGGGAGCGGTGTGGCCATGTCCGTGATCGGTCCGCCCGCGGCGCGGCTGTACGCCGTCATCGCGCCGTTCGGCTTCCTGATCCTGATCCTGCTCATCTCGACGCGGATCCTGCGGGTCATCTTCGCGCCCTTCCAGAGCCTCGTCCTCCGGCTCGTGTTCGGTTGAGAGGACGATGACCGAGACCGTCCTCTCCGGGCTGCGGCCCACGGGCCGCGTCCACCTCGGCAACTACTTCGGCGCGGTGCGCAACTGGGTCGCGCTGCAGGACTCCGGGACGTACCGCTGCTTCTTCTTCGTCGCGGACATCCACGCGCTGACGACGGACTACGCGGACACGAAGGCGCTCGCCGGCTACACGCGCGAGGCCGTGCTCGACTGGCTGTCCGTCGGCCTCGATCCGACCCGCTCGACGATCTTCCTGCAGTCGCGCGTCCCGCAGCACGCCGAGCTCGCGCTCTACTTCTCGATGATCACGCCGCTCGGGTGGCTGGAGCGCGTGCCGACGTACAAGGATCAGATCGAGCAGATGCGCTCGAAGGACCTCGGCACGCACGGCTTCCTCGGGTATCCGGTCCTGCAGACCGCGGACATCGCCATCTACCGGGCGAACCTCGTGCCGGTCGGCGAGGACCAGGCGAGCCACCTCGAGATCTGCCGCGAGATCGTGCGGCGCTTCAACGGGCTCTACGGCGAGGTCTTCCCCGAGCCGAAGGCGCTCTTCACGCCGACCGCCAAGGTCAACGGGATCGACGGCCGGAAGATGTCGAAGTCGTACAACAACACGATCGGCATCACCGAGGACGCGGACACGGTCGCCTCGAAGGTGATGAGCATGGTCACCGACCCGGCGCGCGCGCGGCGCCAGGACCCGGGCAACCCGGACAACTGCAACCTCTTCCCGTTCCACGAGCTGTTCTCGCCGCCGGACGAGGTGAAGGTCGTGGACCAGGAGTGCCGCACGGCGGCGCGCGGCTGCGTCGACTGCAAGCGCCACCTCGTGCGCAACCTGAACGCGGCGCTCGAGCCGTTCCGCCAGCGGCGCGCCGAGCTGCTCGCGCGCGGCGACGTGGTGCGCGAGGTGCTGCACGAGGGAGACGCGAAGGCGAAGGCGGTGGCCGAGGAAACCATGGAGGCGGTGCGAGCGGCCGTGGGATTATCGCCCGAGCCCTGACTCCGTGATGCCCGACGAAGTCTCCCAGTCCGCGCTTCCCCCGGTCGCCATCGCGGCGTTCTCGGGCCCGCTCGACCTGCTCCTCCACCTGATCCGCGTCAACGAGGTGTCCATCACGGACATCCCGATCGCGCAGATCACGGAGCAGTACACGGCGTACCTCGACACGATGCGGGAGCTCGACCTCGACGTCGCGTCCGAGTACGTCGCGATGGCGGCCGAGCTGATCTACATCAAGTCGAAGATGCTCCTTCCGCGCGCCCCGGGGGAGCCGGAGACGGACCCGCGCGCCGACCTCGCACAGCGGCTCCTCGAGTACGAGAGGTACAAGCGCTCGGCCGAGACGCTCCACGCGATCGACACGCTCCGCGGAGGGCTGTGGCCGCGGCCCGAGGTCGAGATTCCCCGGGCCGAGGGCGACGAGACCCTGGAGGTCTCGCTCTTCGACCTCATCGAGACGTTCCGGAGGGTGACCGAGAACTACCGGCTGGCGCACCCGCCCGCGCTCGCGATCCATCACCTGCGCTTCTCGGTCCGCGACAAGATGCTGGAGCTGCTGGCCCGGCTGGACGAGCACCGCACGATGCCGCTGCTGGAGTTCCTCGGCCAGATGCGTTACCGCGCCGAGGCGGTCACCGCGTTCCTCGCGTGCTTAGAGCTGATCCGGCTCGGCGTCGTCCGGGCGTTCCAGGCGAGGGCGTTCGCGGAGATCCACGCCTCGCGCACGGACGTCGTTTTCACCCCCGAGCAGATACGGGATACTTACTCCGAATGAGCGAGACGGAAGCGCCCGGGACCGCCACCGACGTCGCCGAGCCGGCCGAGCCCCCGCGGCGCGAGACGCGCGCCGAGCGGCTCGTCGCCCCGCTGGAGGCGCTCCTCTTCTCGTCTCCGAAGCCGGTCCGGGAACGCGACCTGGCGGAGCTTCTCGAGGCGGCGCCGAAGGCGGTCGCCGACGCGCTCGCGCTCCTGGCGGCGCGGCACGAGGGCGACGAGCGCGGCGTCCGCGTCGAAAAGGTCGCGGGCGGGTGGCGGTTCGTCACGCGGCCGGAGTTCGACGCCCTGCTGCGCAAGTTCCACGAGGTCACCGAGCGCAGCCGCCTCTCGCTCGCGGCACTCGAGACTCTCGCGATCATCGCCTACCGGCAGCCGATCACGCTCCCGGAGATCCAGGACATCCGGGGCGTGAATTCCTCCTCCGTCCTGAAGACGCTGTTCGAGAAGAAGCTCATCACGACCGCCGGCAAGAAGCCGGTCGTCGGGACGCCGTTCTTCTACCGGACGACGCAGGACTTTCTCGTGCGCTTCGGGTTGAACGACCTCGCCGAGCTGCCGAAGCCGGAGGACCTCGACGCCGACCTCGCCGCCACCGTCGAGGCGCGCGAGATCGCGGCGCCCACCGCGACGCTTTCCGCGATCCGGGTCGAGTCGGGCGTCATCCTCGACCCCGACGAGGAGATCGGGGAAACCGCGGCCGCTTCGGAGACACGCGCCCTTCGTGCCGAGCCCGGCGGCGAGCTCGAAGACGAGCCTCGAGCGGACGAGGACCAGGAGGGCATGGAGGTCGCGACCCGCGACGAACTCGGCGACGAGAACGGCATGCGCGACGAGGACGACGAAGAAGAAGAAGAAGAAGAAGGCGACGAGGACGACGACGAAGACGACGACGAGCTCGACGACGACGAGCTCGACGACGAGGAGTAGCGGCTGGCGCCGGTTCGGATCCAGAAGATCATCGCGGGCGCTGGCCTGGCGTCGCGGCGCGCCGCCGAGGAGTGGATCCGCGAGGGCCGCGTCAAGGTCAACGGCCGCGTCGCGAAGCTCGGCGACGTCGCGGACCCGGAGCGCGACTCGGTCAAAGTCGACGACAAGCGAGTTCGCCCGCCGTCCGGCGCGCGCACGTACATCCTCCTGAACAAGCCGAAGGGGTTCGTGACCACCGTGTCCGACCCCGAGGGCCGCGACACGGTGCTCGACCTGATCCCGGGGGCGCCTGCGCCGCGCGGTCAAGCCCGTCGGCCGCCTCGACGTGCAGACGGAGGGGCTGCTCCTTCTGACCGACGACGGCGACCTCGCCCGGCTCGTCACGCATCCGTCGACGGGCTGCCCGAAGGAGTATCTCGTCAAGGTCTCCGGCCGCCCGTCCGATTCCCGGCTGGCGAAGCTGCGCGGCGGGATCCGTCTCGAAGGGGAGCGCACGCGCCCCTGCGACATCGAGTGGGTCTCGCAGACGCCGGCCTCCGGCGAGGCGGAGGGCAACACGTGGCTGCGCGTGACGCTGCGCGAGGGCAAGTCGCGGCAGATCCGCCGCATGTTCGCCGCGATCGGGCATCCGGTGTCGAAGCTGAAGCGCGTCGCGATCGGTCCCGTCCGCGATCCCGACCTGCCGCCGGGAGCGCACCGCGCGCTGACCCCGCGGGAGGTCGCCGCGCTCCGGCGCCTCGCCCCGCCCGCCCCCTCCCCGAAGCGCAAGGAAGACCGGGCCTGACTCGCGCGCCACTCATCGTCGCCATCGACGGCCCGTCGGGGGCCGGGAAGTCGACCGTCGCGCGCGCGCTCGCGGTCCGGCTCGGGGTCCCGTACATCGACACCGGCGCCATGTACCGCGCGATCGGCCTCGCGGCGTACCGGCGCGGCGTCGGACTGCCGATCCAGGACCCGGACGAGGTCGCCGCGATCGCCGCGAACTCGCTCGTGGAGCTGGCGGCCGCTCCGCCGGGCGCTCCGCAGGGAGGCAGCCGCGTCCTGCTCGACGGCGAGGACGTGTCGGAGGAGATCCGGCGGCCCGAGATCTCCCGCTACGCCTCGGCCGTCTCCGCGATCCCGGCCGTCCGGCGGGTCCTCGTCTCGCAGCAGCAGCGCCTGGGCCGCGAGACCGGGGGAGTCCTGGAGGGGCGGGACATCGGGACCAAGGTGTTCCCGGATACGCCCTTCAAGTTCTTCGTGACCGCGGACCCGGTCGTCCGAGCCCTGCGCCGGACCCGGGAGCTGGCGGACAGGGGCACGCCCCAGGCCTACGAGCGCGTGCTGGCCGAGATGCAGCAGCGGGACGCCGACGACGGCTCCCGGGCGGATTCCCCCCTGACCCTGGACGACCGGTACGTGCTGGTCGACACCAGCGCGAAGCCGGTCGACGGCGTCGTGGACGAGATCGAGAGGGCGGTCCGCAGGGCGATTTGACTCGCAATCGGCTCGCACCTAGGATATATAGCCTTGCTCCACAGCGACTTATGAGAGGGGATCCCTTTTTTCATGCCGGGTGAAAAGCACAAAGGAGGTCGGGAAACCGAGCCGATGGAAACGGAACAGGAACTCACCGCCCAGGAGTACGAGCACCTTCTGGCTCAGTACGAGGATTCGTTCAAGAACCTTCAGGAGGGGCAGATCATCCGGGGCCGGGTTCTCGCGATCACTCCTTCGGAGGTGATCGTCGACATCGGCTACAAGTCGGAGGGCATCATCCCGCTCTCCGAGTTCACCGACTTCTCGGGACAGGTCACGATCAAGCAGGGCGATCCGGTCGACGTCCTCCTCGAGAGGACGGAGGACCAGAACGGCTACGTCGTCCTCTCCAAGGACAAGGCCGAGAAGATGAAGGTCTGGGACGAGGTCGAGCGCTCGTACCGCTCCGGCTCGACCGTCCGCGGACGCGTCATCGACCGCATCAAGGGCGGCCTCGCCGTCGACATCGGCGTCAAGGCGTTCCTGCCGGGCTCGCTCGTCGACGTCAAGCCGGTCAAGAACCTCGAGTCCCTGCGCGGCAAGGACCTCGACTTCAAGGTCATCTCCGTCGACAAGAAGCGCGGCAACATCGTGCTCTCGCGCAAGGCCGTCGTCGAGGTCGAGCAGGAGGCCCGCAAGAAGGAGACGCTGCAGCTCCTCGAGGAGGGCCGCGTCCTGCGCGGCACCGTCAAGAACCTCACGGACTACGGCGCGTTCGTGGACCTCGGCGGCCTCGACGGCCTGCTGCACGTCACCGACATGTCGTGGGGCCGCGTCAACCATCCGTCGGACCTCGTGAAGGTCGGCGACGAGATCGACGTCGTCGTTCTGAAGTTCGACCGCGAGACCGAGCGCGTCTCGCTGGGCACGAAGCAGTTGACGGAGGACCCGTGGGCGCACGTGCCGGAGAAGTACCCGGCCGGCTCGCGGGTGACCGGCCGCGTCACCAACGTCACCGACTACGGCGCGTTCGTCGAGCTCGAGGACGGCGTCGAGGGGCTGGTGCACGTCTCCGAGATGTCGTGGTCGAAGAAGATCAAGAACCCGTCGAAGGTCGTCTCGCCCGGCGACACGGTGGAGGCGATCGTCTCCGACGTCAACCCCGAGGCGCGCCGCATCTCGCTCTCGCTCAAGGACACGCTGCCCGATCCGTGGGAGAGCGTCGCGCAGAAGTACCAGGTCGGCACCCGCGTCGCCGGCAAGGTGCGCAACCTGACCGACTTCGGCGCGTTCGTCGAGATCGAGGAGGGCATCGACGGCCTCGTGCACGTCTCCGACATGTCGTGGACGCGCCGGGTCAAGCACCCGTCCGAGGTGCTGCGCAAGGGAGACGACGTCGAGGCGATCATCACGTCGATCGACCAGGAGAACCGGCGGATCTCCCTCTCGATCAAGGAATTCCAGCCCAACGACTGGCAGGCCTTCAAGGAGAAGCACCAGCCCGGCGACGTCGTCGAGGGCACCGTGACGCGCGTGGCGGATTTCGGCGTGTTCGTCCAGATCGAGGGCATGGTCGAGGGTCTGATGCACGTCTCGGAGACGCCGCTCGCCCGAGGCCAGAAGCCGCAGGAGCACTACAAGGAAGGCGACCCGGTGCGCGCGCGGATCCTGCGCATCGAGGACGCGGAGATGAAGGTCGGCCTGTCCGGCCTGAACGTCGACGAGGCTGCCGCCCCACCCGCTGCGGAGGCGGAAGCGACACCCACGGCCGAGCCGGCGCCCGCTGCCGAGGAGGCGGCGCCCAAGAAGAAGCGGACGCGTAAGAAGGCGGACGAGGCCGCCACGGAATAGATCCTCTTTTTCGGTGGGCGAGGAGAGACGGGCGATGACGAAGGCCGAACTGATCGAGCGCGTTGCGGTCGCGACCGACGTGACGAAGAAGCAGGCCGAGGCGATCGTCGACACGGTGTTCGAGGCGATCGTGCGCTCGCTCAAGGAAGGGCAGAAGATCGAGCTGCGCGGGTTCGGCTCGTTCCGGCTGCGGGAGCGGGGCGCGCGCATGGGCCGCAATCCGAAGACGGGCGTCAAGGTCTCCGTCCCCGCCAAGAAGATCCCGTACTTCAAACCGGGCAAGGAGCTGAAGGAACTCATAAACCGGTAATGCCGGAAGTTCTCTTCGCGCCCTGGCGTTACGAGTACCTCGTGTCGGACAAGTCGGCCGGGTGCATCTTCTGCGACGCGTCGGCGTCCACCGACGACGAAGCGTCGCTCATCGTCCACCGAGGGAGGCGCGTGTTCGTGCTGCTCAACCGGTATCCGTATACGAACGGCCACGTGATGGTCGCGCCGTACGCGCACGACGCGTGGCTGTCGGACTCGGACCCCGAGACGCAGGCCGAGCTGATCTCGACGGTCGCGTCGGCGCAGCGGATCCTGGTTTCGCACTACCGCACGGACGGGCTCAACGTCGGCATCAACTTCGGCTCGGCCGCCGGCGCCGGCGTCGCGCACCACTACCACGTGCACGTCGTGCCCCGCTGGGCGGGCGACACGAACTTCATGACGGTCACCGGAGACGTGCGCGTCGTCCCCGAGACGCTCGCCGATACGCGGCGCAAGCTCGCCCCGCTCTTCGCGGGAGCCGCGGCGTGAGGGAGACGACGAGCGGAGGAGAGGCGCGGGCGCCGCGCAGAAATCCGATCGCCGCCGCCGCGCTCGCCTGGGTCTTCCCGGGTCTCGGGCACTGGTACCTCGGGAAGCGCCGGCTCGCGATCGCGTTCGCCGTCATCGTGACGGTCACCTTCCTCGCCGGGCTCTCGTTCGAGGGACGGCTCTACACGGTCGAGTCCGGGCAGCCCCTGACGATCCTCGCGACCTTCGCGGTCTACGGCGCCGGTGTTTTGAACATCGCCGCGCGGTTCCTCGCCGACAGCCCGGGCGGCACGATCCTGTCGCCGACGTACGAGTACGGGTGCGCGTACCTGCTCACGGGCGGGCTCATGAACCTCCTGCTCGTGCTGGACGCGTGGGACATCGCGTCCGGGAGGAAGCGTTGATCGCCGCGCTCATCCCCGTGGACCACTTCCTGATCATGTTCCTCTACGCGCTGCTCGCGTCCTCGTTCTTCGCGCTGCTGTGGCGCGAGACGAAGCGCGAGCGTTGGAAGCTGTTCGCCACGCTGATGGCGTCGCTGGTGCTCGGCGGGCTCGCCGTCGCGTGGCTGATGTATCCGTTCCCGTAAGCGGTACGCGGTGAGCCGAGCGAAGTATTAGCGATGGCTAATGGATTCGCCGCCCGGCTCCCGGATGGCCGGCTCGCGGGCCTGGCGTAACCTCTTCCTGTGAACGTCCTGATCTCCGCCGGCGAGGCCTCGGGCGACCAGCTCGCGGCGCGCCTGCTCGCGGCGCTGCGCCGCGCGCGGCCGGACCTGGCCGCCTTCGGCATGGGCGGCGCGCGCCTCGAGGCCGCGGGTCTCGACCGTGTCGTCGCCTCCGAGTCGCTCTCGGTCGTCGGCGTGTCCGAAGTCTTCGGAAAGGCGCCGGCGCTGCGCCGCGCGCTCTCCCGTCTCGGCGCCGAGGCGATCCGCCGCCGCCCGGACGCGGCGGTCCTCGTCGACTTCCCGGACTTCCACGGTCTCCTCGCCCGCCGCCTGCGCCGGATCGGCGTGCCGCTCGTCTACTACGTCCCGCCCCAGGTCTGGGCGTGGCGGCGCGGCCGCGCGAAGACGATCGCGGGGAGCGCCCGCCGCGTGGTCACCCTCTTCCCGTTCGAGGCCGAGCTGTTCCGCTCCCTCGGCGCCGACGCGGTCTGCTCGGGACACCCGCTCGTCGACGACGTGCGGGAGGGCCTCGCCGGGGCGTCGCCGCTCCCGGCGAAGACGCGCCGGCGGCTCGTCCTGCTGCCGGGCAGCCGCGACGCGGAGCTCGCGCGGCACTGGCCCGCGATGTCCGAGGCGGCGGCGACCCTCGGCCGGCGGCTCGACCTCGAGGTCGTCGCCGTCCGCGCCCCGCATCTGCCCCAGGCGCTCTTCGCCGGCGCCGCGGAGCGCGGGATCCGGGTCGTGTCCGGAGGGATGCACCCGCTGCTCGCGTCGGCGGACCTCGCGCTCGTCGCGTCGGGAACCGCGACGCTGGAGGCGGCGTTGTGCGGGGCGCCGATGGTCGTCGTGTATCGAACGTCGGCGCTGACGTACGCGATCGCGCGCGCCCTCGTGCGCCTCCCGCGAGTCTCGCTCGTGAACATCGTCGCCGGGGAGGAGGTCGTGCCCGAGCTCCTGCAGGGGAGCCTTACCGCCGCCAACCTGGAGCACGAGGCGGAGGCGATCCTCTCCTCTCCCGAGCGCGCGGCCGCCATGCGCGCGGGGCTCGCGCGCGTCGCCTCGTCGCTCGGCCCGCCGGGCGCGACCGAGCGCGCCGCGGAGGCGATCCTCGCCGCGCTGGCCCCGGCGCAGCGGCCGGCGCCCGGTCTCCGCGCCGC
>Ga0070664_100005720_pt1 | contig 10018 bp, 6 predicted proteins | sample KBSC73metaG_FD_65863 | JGI IMG/M metagenome (GOLD analysis project Ga0070664, IMG submission 65863) | Corn rhizosphere microbial communities from Kellogg Biological Station, Michigan, USA - KBS C7-3 metaG | ecosystem: Host-associated > Plants > Roots > Rhizosphere > Soil ... | reverse complement strand
GGCGGACAGGCGGGTTTGAATTTCGCTGCGTTTTATCGAGGGCCGCAAAAGCCAAGATCTAAGGAGCCGGCCACCCATGCCGGTAATGGTCTCATCAATGACGCCGAGCAGCGTCCGCTTGCGGTTATCATCGCCGGCTGATTCTATAATTTCGAGATTTTTCAGCGTTATCGAATCGAGGATCATAAAATCGGTCGATTCGAAATATTCGATCTCGGAGATGTGTTCCGCCGCGGCACGCTGTGTTTCGTGCGCGTATTGCAGACAGGCTCCGGCGGCGCGGATCGCTTCGGTTTTTGCTTCCAACCCGTAACCCGTCACGTCTTTCGTCTTCAGCTGCGCGGTCAGTGCGGTTCGGCAGTTTCCAGTGTCAAACGCATAATCGTCACGCGGCGTCAGCGTTACCGAAAATGATGCTGGTCGCGATAACACGTCGCCGTTTGTCGCGTCCATGTTTGGTAACGCCGAATCTTTTGCTGTCCCGTAGGCCGCTTCGATCGGTCGCTGCATCGAGCGCGGAAAAAGAATTTCCTTGGGGGCGACCGTCTCGACCGTTTCGAGGATCCTGTTCCACGCGGATGGGCCGCTCACCTGCGTAGCGGAAAAATTGCCGGTTGAAATGTCGAGAAAGGCTGCTCCGAACGTTTCGCCCGCGCCGCACAGCGAGGCGAGAAAGATCGAGTCCTTTGAATCCACAAGCTGTGGATCAACCGCTGTGCCGGGCGTTATCACCTTAACGACCTCGCGTTTTACGAGCTTGGTGCCTTTTGAAGGAGTCTCGGTTTGCTCGCAAATCGCCACGCGGTATCCCTTTTTTATGAGGCGCGAGATGTAATTCGCCGCGGCATGATAAGGAACGCCGCACATCGGAATGGGATTTTTCGAATCTTTCTGCCGGGCGGTCAGCACTATTTCGAGCTCGCGCGAGCCAACCACGGCATCCTCGTTAAAGAGCTCGTAAAAATCACCCAACCGAAAAAACAAAAGAGTTCCGGGATAGAGTTTTTTGATCTCCAGATACTGCCGAAGCATCGGCGTTAAGTTTTCCATAAGGGAAGTTTGTACAACAGCGAATAGGTAAAGTTTAGCGAAAATCGAAAACGATTTAAAACTTCGATTTCCAAATAGGCTGTCATTTGTTAAAATTTCTTTTTCTATAACGGGTTAGGGATTTGTCTGTGCCGTTGATTGGCGATAAACTTTTTCGAATGTACATTGAGCGTATATCGCGAGGTTTCCTGCCTGAAGTAAATCATTTAAGGAGCTTAATTGAGATGCGTACGGTTGTATTTTGTTGTTGCGTCAGCATCGCAGTTTTATCGGGTGCGGTCGCGTCTTTCGGCCAAACTGTACCTGCCGGTCTAAGTACTCCGGTCCAGTCAAAAACAGATGCGGGTTCGGTTTCTCAAACATCCGACAGCCGTTATCGCATCGGTTATCAGGACACGCTTGATATTCAGGTTTACCGGCATCCGGAATTAAGCCGACGCGTTACGGTCAATCCGAACGGAACGATCAATCTGTTCAGGTTGGACGACCCGATAATGGCGGTATGCAAAACGCAGCCTGAGCTCGCTTCGGACATCGCTGCCGCCTATCAAAAAGATTACCTGCGCAACCCTGAGGTAAACGTTGTCGCCGTCGAACAAAAATCACAGTCGGTCGCGGTTATAGGCGCGGTCGAAAAGCCCGGCAATTTTTATATCAACCGTCCGGTGCAACTGCTTGAGCTTCTTGCATTTGCGGGCGGTCCAAAGGCGGGCGAAGCAGGAACGCGGCTTCTTGTGGCGCGGACCGGGAGTTCCTCAAGCTGCAAGATAAACGATGGTGCAACCACGCCGGAGGGGGCAGATATAGCTTTGATGGATTTCAAGATCCGCGACGTCCAGGAGGGAAAGGAAACACTTTGGATGAAGCCGGGCGACGTCGTTTCGGTGCTTGATGCGGACCTCGTGTATGTTTACGGCAACGTGAACAAGCAGGGAGCGGTCAAGATTAAGGAACCTTTAACGCTGACACAGGCTTTGGTGCTTGCCGAAGGACTTAAGCCGGCAACAAAAAAGGACCAAATTCGCATTTTGAGGGCAAAGCCCGGAACGGACGAACGGGAAGAGAGGGTTTATGATCTAAAGCAGATCGACAAAGGCGGCGTTGCCGACCCGTATCTGCAGCCGAATGACATCGTTGCGGTATCCGAAGACAAGACAAAAAGCATAATTAACGGAATCGGGAGATCGCTCACCAACGGAATTTCGACCATATTTTACCGTGTTCCATAACACCAACTCATGAAAGAAAAACGGGAATTAATTCAAAGGCCCACAAACGGTGCAGCGGAGATCGACCACGAATTCGATAACGCCGTCGCATTCGGTTTGGGACGTTATCCCTCATATCATGGACCGTACGCGAGCGAAGCGTTTGGTCTATTTGAGTACTGGCGTGCAGTTCGAAAAAGATTGTGGCTTGTCGCTGGCATCGCAGTATTGGTAACAACGTGGACGGCAATTTATATGGCCCGGAAGCCGAACGTGTATTCGGCACGCGCGGTTATACAGGTCGATCTGGAACAAACCAATCCAGACCTTATAACTTCTGAAAGCAAACGTCCTCTGTCAAATCCAGACCCGTCATACTTCAACACACAACTTCAGTTATTAAACAGCGACAGCCTGCTGCGCCGCGTGATAAAAGAACACAGTCTCGACACAAACAAAGAACTACAGAAGGCAAAGAACGAGTCATCGGCGTTACGGTCGCTGCTAAAAACTGTCGGTCTTGCCGGATCGGATCAGTCAAACACGAATTCGGCGACGACAAATGCGGCAAATGAAAATTCGCCTCTTGTTCCGGCCGAAGACATCGCCGAGGCGATTCGTCTGTCTCCATATGTCAATCTCATAAAGAGAAATCTCAGCATTGAGCCGATCCGCGAATCGCGCGCGAGTGTTAAGGATACCCGCTTGATAGAAATATCGTACAGGGATACCGATCCGGAGTTTGCCTCGTTTGTTGCGAACAGCATCGCCCAGACCTTTTCCGATCAGAACCAGGAAAAGCGGAGCGGCACAAGCCGCAAAACCAACGACTTTCTCCAGGAGCGAATCGCCGATCTTCAGTCTGAGATCAAAAACGACGAACAGCAATTGGTCGACTTAAAGAAGAACGAAGGAATTTTGAAGACCGAAGGCGACCAGACGATCGTCATCGATCGCCTTTCCGGGCTTAACAAACAGCTGCTCGAAGCCGAGAACAACCGCAAGAATGCCGAAGCGGCTTATTTTGCGGTCAAGGATGCACCGGATAAAGCCCGGGCTCTGGCTGAAGACCAGGTTGGCCGATACATCACCGAGCGCGAAAATGACATTGTTTCGCTGCGCAATGATACGCAGAAAAAAGTTGCCGACCTGCGAGCGGCCAAAGCGAAGCTTCTTCAGGAGTACAAGGAATCTGCTCCTGAAATCAAAGAGATCGATACGCAGATAAAGAGCCTTGAAGATTCGCTTGCCAAGGCTGTTGATAAGAATGATAGCGATCTGCAGGATTATCGAAACCGCAGCACGGCAAATCTGGTCGAAAACCTGAGGACGCGCTACCAGCAGGCGAAAGATGCTGAAGACAAGATCCGGGCGGCGTTTGACGCACAATATAACGAGGCGCAAGGTCAAAATCAAGGTGCGGTAATGCTCAAGCTGCTCGAGCAAAAGATCGACACCAACAAAGGGTTTCTCGAAAATCTCATAAAGCAGCAAAGCTCGAACGACATCGCCGCTCGCGGGACCGACAATAATATCAGCGTTGCCGAGATTGCCGTACCTCCTGACGAGCCGGTTTCACCGCGTCGCGTTCTCAGCGTCGGATTGGCGTTGATATTGTCGACGATGTTCGGTGTCGGCCTCGCACTTTTCCTTGAGTATCTTGACGACACGGTACGTTCGACGGACGAGGTTGAAAATTACCTGCAGCTGCCGGCGCTTGCTGCGATCCCTATTATCGATTCGATGGCAAAACGGCGCCTGTTGCTCGTCGGGCCGGGAAATGAAGACGGGGACCATACGAAATCGGAACTACTGATACAGTCCGATCCGCGCTCGTCGCTTGCCGAAGCGTACCGCCAGCTTCGTACCTCGATATTGCTGTCCACCGCGGGACGTGCGCCGAAAACATTGCTGGTAACGTCGAGCCTTCCGTCCGAAGGTAAAACGATAACGACGGCCAATACCGCGGTCAGCCTGGCGCAGACCGGAGCAAAGGTATTGATCGTCGACGCAGACATGCGCAGGCCGCGAATTCATACGGTTTTTGGTATGGAAAACGGATCGGGCCTGAGCTCGCTGCTTTCGAGTCCGGCAAAAGAAGAGGATGTGCTTGAGCTTATCAAATTCGATACTTCGTCGAATCTTTATGTGATGACATCAGGCCCGGTTCCGCCGAATCCTGCCGAGTTGATAGGCTCGGAGCAGATGACAAGTTTGCTCAAGATCTTGCAGAACAACTTTACGCATGTCGTGATCGATTCGCCGCCGATCGCGTCGTTCACTGACGGTGTGCTTATCGCATCAATGGTTGACGGGGTGATCTTGGTCGTACAAGCGGGCAGATGTTCGCGGCAAGTCCTAAAACGATCACGGCAGCTTCTAACCGATATCGGCGCAAGGATCTTCGGCGTGATCCTGAATCAGGCAAAGCTTGGAGCAAAGGAAAACCACTATTACTACGAGAGTTATTACCATGCAGATCATTACAACGGTAGCGCGGAAAAGAATGAAGTCTAGGAGCTGGTAGATCAAAGATCTCCTTCTTTTATTCATCTCGTCATCAGCCGGACGGTTTATGAGCGCCAAAATCATTAGCGAGATCCAATCTAGCCAGAACGGCCGCGCGTCATATCTGATTCCGATCATCGTGATCTGGGGAATGACCGCGGCGGCCTTTGTCGGTGTAGTAACGGTCGAAACCGGACTTTCCGATCAGTTGCGAAGCTATTACCTTGTGCCTTGGGCGTTTCTGACCTGCGCCGTCGTTTTGAGTCCGTCGGCGTATCTGCTGTACAAAGGAAAATTTGACCCGTTTCATCCGCTCGTTTTTGCCGCTTGGTCGTATATCTTTCCGGCATTTGTTCTCGGTGCGCTATTTATATCATTCGGCTGGGTCAGTCCGTATTTCTTGGCATTTATCGATGACCCTCAGTACAATCTGCCGCTTTCTCTCATATACGTGATGATCGGATTTGCAGGTTTGACCGTAGGATATGCCTTGCCGGTCGGCGGATATGCAGCGAGAAAAATTGAAAAGATATTGCCGTCCTGGGACTGGAAACTTTCCGAAGTACCGGTTTCCGGAATGCTACTGCTATTCGCCGGGATGGCCATTAGCATCCTCGGATTCGTTCAGGGAATTATCGGTTATCAGCGGATCGTGGAGATCGGCGTGTTCGACGGCCTGATATTTTCGCTGCTTGTAATGGCGACCGAGGGCAACACGCTTATCTGGCTTTCGTTCTTTGGATCGAAGAAAAGAACAATAGCCGTTTGGATCGCAGTCTTTATTTCGATTATTTCGGTTCCTATCCGCATGGCCCTTTATGGAAGCCGCAGCAGCCTTCTGTTAAGTCTTTTTCCGATTGCCATGGCATTTCGCTATTCGGGACGCCGCCTCAAAATGTGGCATGCGCCGGTTTTCGCCGTTCTATTGGCGATCGCGATAGCGATCGGGATGATATACGGTACGACGTTTCGCAATCTTAAAACCTACGAAGCGAATTCTACACCGGAAGACTATCTCAATACCGTCGGTATAACTTTGGATTATCTGTCGCGGGAGAATTTCGACGCACTTTTCAGCAACGGAACCGAATATCTCTTGGGACGTGTGGAAAATCTTAGTTCGCTCGGCGTCGTCGTCGCAAACTATGAGAAGCTTGCTCCGTATGAAGCAGCTTACGGCCTGGAAAACAATATCCTGAATGATGCATGGACGGCCTTCATACCGCGGTTTCTCTGGCCCGAAAAACCGGTCGTTGCCGACACCTCGGCTTATAGTGAATTGTACTTTAATTATGGTGAAAACTCGTTTGCGATAACTCCTTTCGGTGACCTTCTAAGAAATTTTGGCCCAATAGGTATCCCACTAGGTATGGCCTTGCTGGGGATTTACCTCCGGGTTATATACTCAAGCCTGATCGCAACCGACTCACCTGCTATTTGGAAAAAAGTGGTATTTGTACCACTCTTGACAAATATTTCGTACGAGGGGTTCTATTCGGCGATTTTCCCGTCGATCATCAGGTCCGGCTTTGTTCTGCTCGCAAGTCTTGTTGCCGTTAATTTAATAATCAAAGCCTCACGGTCGCTGCGGGCACCGAGATCTATTTGAAAATTGCCACGATAAACGGCGTCTCTCGCACCTGAAATTATTGTTCTGCAACGCTCTGTCTGCCATCGCGGCGGTTTCCCGATCCAGCACTTGTCTGCTTTACCGGGATATCTGCTTGTGGTGTAATATTTCCTTTGGGCACGGCAGATTTTGTTCACTCTTGGATGGAAATGGCTAAGACTGTTTTTACGAATGGATGTTTCGACTTGATTCATCCGGGACACGTTGATCTTCTTGACCGCGCCCGGAACCTTGGTGACCGTCTTGTGGTTGGAATCAATAGTGACAGCTCTGTGCGGGCCATAAAAGGATCGGAACGGCCCGTTCAATCGCAGGATGACAGGAGAGCGGTTCTTTTGGGCCTGAAATCGGTTGACGACGTCATAATATTCGACGAATTGACACCGGAGCGTTTGATAAAGGAACTAAAACCGGATGTTTTGGTCAAGGGCGGTGACTGGAAGGAATCTGAGATCATAGGCGCCGATTTTGTTAAGGCCCACAACGGAAAGGTCTTTTCGCTGCCGTTAAAAGACGGATTCTCATCGAGCAGGATCATTGAAAAATTAAAAACCGTCGAACCTGAAGCTTCCGAAAAAAACGGGACGATTATCCAAAAATCCTTGGCGGAGCATCTTGCCGTGTTCGAGAGGGTTGTTGCAGGGCAGTGCGGCGCTATTGGATCATGCGCGGAGCTGATAATCGAGACTCTCAGGAACGGTAACAAGATATTATTGTGTGGTAATGGCGGAAGCGCCGCCGACGCTCAACACATCGCTGCCGAATTTGTCGGCCGCTACGAAACCGAACGACGAGCCTTTCCGGCTATCGCGTTGACCACCGACACGTCCGCGCTCACGGCGCTTGCAAACGATTACGATTTCGAAAAAATATTTGCCAGACAGGTCGAAGCTCTTGCCGTCGGGGGCGATTGTCTTATTGCGATCAGTACCAGCGGGAATTCCCCGAATGTGATCGCTGCCGTCATGGCGGCTAGAAGAGCGGGATGCACGGTTATCGGGCTGACCGGAGCACGCGGGAAAAAACTAGCGTCCCTGTGCGACGCATGCGTTTTGGTTCCGTCAGATAGAACGGCCCGAATCCAGGAAGCTCATATTGCGATAGCCCATATCTGGTGCGAAAGCGTTGATATCGAGTTCGCCTCATAGGTAGCCAGTTTTCTGTTGATGATCGATTCGAATCTCTTCAAAAGTTTCCGACGCACAAGCATTCTTGTTCTCGGCGATGTAATGCTTGACCGCTACTGGTGGGGTGAGGTCACGCGTATTTCACCTGAGGCACCGGTGCCGGTTGTACGGCTCAAGCGAACCAGCACCGCGGCGGGCGGCGCGGCAAACGTTGCGGCAAATATTTCCGGTCTCGGCGCAAGTCCGGTACTGGTAGGCGCGGTCGGAAACGATAGCGAAGGCGAAGCAGTGCGATCCATACTTTCACGATCGGGCGTGTCGCCGGAACACCTTGTCACACTTGCCGACAGGCCGACAACCGTGAAGACGCGAGTGATCGCCCACAGCCAGCAGGTTGTTCGTGTCGATCATGAGCACCACGAACTCTTAGATCCCGACGCGGAAGCGGAATTGATTGACTCGGTAATTAAGCTGATACCCAGGTGCGACGCCGTTGTTCTTTCCGACTATGCGAAGGGGCTCCTTTCTGAATCGGTGATCGAATCCGTCATTCGTGCAGCAAACGAAAACGGAAAAAGCATCCTCGTTGATCCAAAGGGAAAAGATTTTGGGAAATATGACCATGCAACGCTGTTAACCCCAAATCTCGGTGAGGCAAAAGAGGCCTGCAAACTCGATGGCCAAGGCAACCTCGCGCACAAGGCAGCTGAATTACTATTGTCGGCGCATGCCTTCGGTTCCGTTCTGATCACTCAGGGCGACGCCGGGATGACGCTTTTCCAACGAGATTCCGATCCGCTCCATTTTCCGGCGATCGCCAAACAGGTCTATGACGTTACGGGTGCGGGCGACACGGTGATTGCAACGCTTGCGACGGCGCTTGGTGCCGGCGGCGATCTTGCGACGGCGTGCCGTCTGGCGAATCTGGCAGCAAGTATGGTCGTTGAACAGGTGGGGACGACGCCGATTCGAATCGAGGATCTCGAACGGGAATCGCAAGGCGGCTAATCTGGTTTGTTTGCGGTGAATTTCAAGAAGATCTTAATTTTTCGTATTGGGCATTTGGGCGACACGGTCGTCGCGCTCCCGGCATTTTGGCGGATAAGGCAAGCGTTTCCGGAAGCCGAGTTGACGCTGCTGACAAATCAGGACACGAAGAACAAAAGCTACGTTTCGCCGCGCGATGTACTGCCGGAAAAGGGCCTCGTCGATTTATGGATGTCATACCCTAACAATGTCACCGCAGTAAAAGCTCTTGCTCTTGCGGCAGCCGTTCGACGAAGGCAGTTCGATGCAGCCATCTATTTGATGCCGAGCGGAAGAACGCAACGGCAATTGCTCCGCGACCGATTCTTTTTCCGGCTGGCGGGAATTCAAAGGATACTTGGGTTTGAGTACTTTGAAAGGAACTCTCAGCGCGAAGCAGGGAACGAGCTGAACGGGCGCATAACAGAACGCGAATTTTTATTAGAGTCACTCTCCTTTATTCAGAATTCGTCGAACGATGTAGATTCCAAGATGGACCTTCTGTTGACCAGCAGTGAAATCAGCAAGGCCGAGAAATTGTTTGAAAACAAACCAGAAACGCCCGATTTGAAGAGCGGCTTCCTTCTGGCTGTTGCTCCGGGCGGAAAGCGATCTTCGCGAATTTGGGAGGAAAGGCGATTTGCAGAGGTTGTTGAACGCCTGGTTGAAAATAAAGGCGTGTTTCCGATCATATTTGGCGGGCCGGAAGACAGGAAGAGGGGCGATCGCCTGATCGGACACTGGCAAACGGGTCTCAATGCCGCAGGGTGCCTTACGGTTCGCGAATCGGCCGCGCTGCTGCAAAAATGTACTCTTTATTTGGGGAATGATACCGGCACGATGCATCTTGCGTCGGCCGTCGGCGTTCCGTGTGTAGCCATTTTTTCGGCCGCGGACCGCGCCGGGCAATGGGAACCGTTTGGCAAAAATAACCGGATACTTCGGAAACGGGTCGATTGCGAAGGCTGTGGCCTCGACGTATGTTGCTATCAAAATATGTGTCTCGACCTGATCACTGCCGACGAGGTTTATGCAGAATGCGCAAGCCTGCTCGAGAACAGTGAAATCGAAGAGAAACGGGAAGTCGAATACAAGATAGCAACCTAAATTGCGCGAAAACAAATTGCTGCGATGGTTAAAGCATTAGTTCTAGGCGGAAACGGAATGCTCGGTCACAAGCTCGTTCAGCGGCTTGCTTCCGTTTTCGACGTGTACACGACATTGAAAGGTGATCGCGACAAGTACTCGCGCCTCGAGATCATCAGTCCTGAAAGAGTGTTTGAAAATCTCAATCTCAAGGATGTTGATGCGTTGACCGAGATCATTGAAAACGTGTCTCCCGATGTCGTAATAAACGCGGCTGGCGTTGTAAAACAGCGGGACAGTGTGAATGACAGTTTCGAGCCGTTGCTGATAAATGCGGTTTTCCCGCGGAATTTGGCCATGTTGGCTGAACGCTTTGGGTTTCG
>Ga0070664_100005719_pt1 | contig 10019 bp, 9 predicted proteins | sample KBSC73metaG_FD_65863 | JGI IMG/M metagenome (GOLD analysis project Ga0070664, IMG submission 65863) | Corn rhizosphere microbial communities from Kellogg Biological Station, Michigan, USA - KBS C7-3 metaG | ecosystem: Host-associated > Plants > Roots > Rhizosphere > Soil ... | reverse complement strand
TCGAGCTCCTGCTCGGCGTGCAGAGCAGCACGCTCGCCATGCTCGATCCCGTCTCCGCGGTCACTCTCGTTGGTCGCGCCGATGTCGTCCACGTGTGGGCCGCGCTGCTCGACATCGAGGCGGGCGCCATCGAGTCGGACGATGCCGTCGCGACCCGGTTGCGCGGTCGCGCACAGTCGCTTCGCGACGCGGCGGCGGCGCTCTGGGGCGTTTCGTCGTGAGAGGAATACTGATCGCCCTCGTCGTCGGATACGCGGCGCTCGCGGCGTTCGCGTACTTCCTCTCCGAGCGGCTCATCTTCCAGCCGCCGCGTCCCACGTATCGCGCCGGCCAGCTGCCGCTCACGATGATCCCCGGCTCGGACGGCGACTCGATCGCGACGCTCTACCTCCCCAATCCGCGCGCGTCGCTCACGATCCTCTACGCGCACGGCAACGCGGAAGACCTCGGCCTCGTCGCGCCGATGCTCGAGGAGCTGCGCGCACACGGTTTCGCCGTGCTCGGCTTCGACTATCACGGCTACGGCGCGAGCACCGGCGGCCCGACGACCACCTCCGGCGCGATCCGCGACATGGAGTCGGTCTATCAGCATGTGGTGCACACGCTCGGCATTCCGCCGTCGCGCCTTGTGCTCTACGGACGCTCCGTCGGCGGCGGTCCGGCGACCGACGTCGCCGCGCGCCTCCCCGCCGCCGGTCTCGTGCTCGAGAGCACCTTCACGAGCGCGTTCGTCGTCATGACGCGCGTTCCCCTGCTCCCCTTCGATCGCTTCCCCAACCTGCGCCACATCCGGCAGGTGCACGCGCCGGTCCTCGTGATTCACGGCACGGCCGACGAGGTGATCCCCGTCTCGCACGGACGGCGCCTGTACGAAGCGGCGACGAATCCGAAGCAGGCACTCTGGGTGGAAGGCGCCCACCACAACGATCTCCCACTCGTCGCCGGCCAGCGGTACTGGGATGCATTGGCAGAGTTCGCGCGTACGGTGGTGCGGGGCTGAGGGGCTGCGGGGCGGCGAAACCGTCATCCCGAGCGAGCGGAGCGAGTCGAGGGATCTGCACTTTCAGCGCTCGGCAACGGCTTCACGCGGAGGCGCGGAGGTACGCGGAGGCGCGGAGAAACTGCTCTTCCGGGTCGGGATGCTCACACGCGCGCACGACCCCTCTCCATCCACAGCCTCAAATGCTTGGATGGTCCGGCGGAGAGATCGATGCGCCTGACTCCGCGCCTTGGCACCGCGGCCGAGCTCCTCTCGTACGGGAAACCACCCCCTGCGAAATGGTGATCCGATGTCGGCGATCCGGTCGATCTCCCGTGAGACGGCGAAGGCGCGCGTCCCCACCGAGAAGAGCTGCCCCTGGTGCTGCGACACCATCCCGCGCGAGGCCAGGAAGTGTCGATCGTGCGGCGAGTGGGTGGTCGGCACCTCGCATGGCATCGTCGCCGCGTTCCTGCGCCTGCTCGGCGTCGCCTGGATCGGCGTCTCCGTCGCGATTGCCGCCGGGCTCTGGTACGCCGGCCAGGCGCTGCGCGCTTGGGTGTGGATGCACTCGGTCAATCAGCAGCTCACCCCGCGGGTGGTGGACTTCCTCCTCTACGTCGTCATCGCCATCGTCCTGATCAAGGGGATCGCCGTCGGCGTCGGCTTCGGCATCATCGCCCGCCTCTCCCCCCGCCGCCCCCGCTGGTGGACGAAGTAATTCACGCCGTTCCTCATTCTCCCATTGCCCGAGTACACACTCTTCGACACCGCGCTCGGCCCCGCCGCCGTCGCCTGGGGTGACCGCGGCATCGTGCGCACCTTCCTCCCCGAGCCGAGTGCGGAGGCCGCTCGTGCCCGCCTCGTGCGACGGATTCCGGATGCCCGCGAGGCGGAGCCACCGGAGCACGTGCGCCGGTTCATCGACGACGTCGTTCGGCTCCTTCAGGGAGATCCCGTGAGCCTCGAGTGGGTATCGCTCGACGACGCGTCCGTCCCCGAGCTCGACCGGCGCGTCTACGCGGCGACGCGTGCGATTCCGCCGGGCAGCACACGCACCTATGGCGACATTGCCCGCCTCATCGGCGACCCCACGCTCGCGCGCCGTGTCGGTGAAGCGCTCGGACGTAATCCGTTCCCCATCGTCGTGCCCTGCCATCGCGTGCTCGCCGCCGGTGGCCGCACGGGCGGCTTCTCCGCCCGCGGGGGGACCGAGACCAAGATGCAACTCCTGCGGATCGAGGGAGCCGTACTGCTCTGACCGCAACCGTCGTGTCATCCGAGCGAGCGGAGCGAGTCGAGGGATCTGCACTTCCTGGCCGGATCCGGCATCGCTTGCCCTCTGCGTGTCGTTCGACGAGAGGTCACTTCTGGTGCAAAAAGTCCCGTTCGCGTAGGATAGCGTTCAGCGGACGAGGAGCCGCATCACGGAACGGGCACGAGGTCCACGGATGATCCGGAAGCTCAAGAGCGGTGAATACCGTCTCTATTCGAAGAAGAAGGACGCGAAGACGGGCAAGCGAAAGAATCTCGGGACCTTCAAGACTCGCGCGGCGGCCGAGAAGCACGAGAAGGCCGTGCAGTTCTTCAAGCGACAATAGGGCACGATGCGCGCACTACACACGATGCGTCGCATGTGGGAGCACGCGGCGTGGGCCGATCGTCTCCTGCTCGGCGCGTTGCTCCGCCTCGACCCCTGCCCGTCCGCCGTCTGGCGTGAGTACTCGCACGTGCTCGGCGCCGAGTCCGTCTGGCTCGATCGCCTGCTCCGCCGCCCCGCACGCTACGCCGTGTGGCCAGCCCTCGAGCCGGCCGCTGCCGCTGCGCTCGCCGAATCGCTGCGCGCGGAATACATCGCGTATCTCGATGGCCTCACGGCGGAGGCACTCGATGCGCCCGTCTCGTACGTCAACAGCGCGGGTGTCGCGTTCGACACACCGGCCGAGGACATCCTGCTTCAGGTCTTCCTGCACGGACAGTATCACCGCGGCAAGATCAACCTCATGCTGCGCCAGGCGCACGACGAGCCGGTCCCGACCGACTACATCGCGTTCGCGCGCGGCGTGCCCGCCGCCGTCACGCCGATGAACGCGTGATGACGCCGCACGTCCTGCTGCTCGGCACCGCTGTTCTCCTCATCCTGTTCGCCGTGCCGCTCTGGAGGCGCATGGTGCCGCCGAACCGCTTCTACGGCATCCGCACCCGCGCCACCCTCGGCGACGAGGAGCGCTGGTACGCCGTCAACGCGAGCGCCGGCCTCGACCTCCTCCTCTCCGGCATCGTCCTCCTCGCCGCCATCCTCCTTCTCGACCGCCTCGCCACCACGTGGCCCCCCGAACTCCGCACCCTCGCAGCGGCTGTGCTGCTCGTCGTCCTGCTCGTGCGGATGTCCGTGAGAGGAATACGGCTGGGGAAATGATCGAAAGGTGAGCAGTCCCGCAGCCCCGCATCAATCCCCGCGTCGGGCCGAGATCACCCCCGCGATCCCCGCGATCGCTGCCATGCCGAGCAGCGTCGTCACCGGATGCAGCGCCGCCGTCGTGTAGAAGCTCCGCTTCATCACGTGCCCCGGATACTTCCCGCGCACCCGCCCGTCGTTCGGCCGCGGCGAGTAGAGCGTGTCGTCGTCCCGCGGCGCCTCGTCCGTGCGCGATCCGTCGAACGCCGTCCGCTCTTTCATCCGGTCGCCGATCGCGGGCGCGACCTTCTCGACCGCCGTGAACATCTTCGCCGCGCCGCCCACCCGGACGTTCCGGTGTGGTGACTGCGCGCAGGCGAGGATCGCGTCGGCCACGATCTCCGGTGCGTACACCGGCGGCACGTGCTTCGGCTCCACGCCGAGATAGTTCATCGCGTGCTCGGGATAGGGCGTATCGATCGCCGCCGGCTGGATCAGCGTCACCGACACCGGCGCGCCGTCCTTGTGCAGCTCCATGCGGAGCGTGTCGGTGAACCCCTTCACCGCGTGCTTGCTCGCCGCATAGTGCCCCTGCAGCGGCATCGCCGTCTCCGACAGCTCACTGCCGACGTTGATCAGCGCGCCGCCGTGCAGCTTGAGGTGCGGCAGCGCGGCGAGACTCCCGTTCACGACGCCCCAGTAATTCGTCTCGAAGAGTCGCTGAGCGTCGTCCATCGGCACTTCCTCGAGCTTGCCGTAGATCGAGACGCCCGCGTTGTTGACCCACGTGTCGATCCGGTTGAACGCGACCACCGCCTGCTCGGCCAGCGATTCCATCGCGCCCTGGTCTGCCACGTCCGCCACGACGGCCAGCACTTTTCCCCCTTGGGCCGTGATCTGGTCGGCCGCCTTCTGGATGTCTGTCGCGTCGCGCGACGCGAGCACGACGCTCGCCCCGCGCCTGCCGGCCTCGAGTGCCGTCGCGAGCCCGATGCCGCTCGACGCTCCCGTGATGACGATGACCTGTTCCTTGATCGGCTTCAGTCTGATGGGCATGCTTCACGACTCCTGGAATTCATGGTGATGGGGCGCCGAGCCGTGCATCTCCCGGGCCTTCAACGACCACTCCCAGCAGCGAGTACTCAGTACTAAGTACCGAGACCTCCAGCCGACCCCAACCAATGTCCCGACGCCACTCTGCCGAGATCCTCCGAGAGGCGTCGGATGGAACGCGGCCCCTACTTCTGGGGGCCGGTATGCCAGTCCCACGACCAAGTACTCGCTACTCGCTACTGGGAGTGGCAGTCGATCAACACACACCAAATGAATCGCCTCATCGGAATCCTCCTGGCCCTCGCGCTGGCCACCCCGCTCCGCGCACAGTCGAACAACCCCGTCCTCAACCGGATCTGGGACGTCGGGATGAACAACTCGCGCGTCCAGCAGCTCGCCGCGTCGCTCATCGATTCCATCGGTCCGCGCCTCGCCGGCTCGCCGAACGTGCGCGACGCGCAGGACTGGCTCGTCTCGATGTACAGGAGCTGGGGGATCGACGCGAAGAACGAGCGCTTCGGCACCTGGCGCTCGTGGCGTCGCGGCCCGTCGCACATCGATCTCATCAGCCCGCGCGTGCGAACGCTCGAGGGCACCATGCTCGCCTTCAGCCCGGGCACGAAGGGGAAGCCGCTCGTCGCCGGCACGATCATCCTGCCGCACTTCGACGATAGCTCTGCATTCGCAAGCTGGCTCCCGCAGGCGAAGGGAAAGCTCGTGCTCGTCTCCGCGCCTCCCGTCACCTGCCGTCCGCTCGCCGAGTGGACGCAGTACGCCACGCCGGAGTCGTACGCGCGCATGGACAGCGCGCGCGTCGCACGCCAGCGCGACTGGTCGAACCGGTTCAACGTGCGCGGCACCGGCAAGGGATTGGCGCTCGGCGGCGGTGAGCTCGCGCTCGACCTCGAGCAGGCCGGCGCGGCGGGCATCATCGGTACGCGTCCCAAGGACGCGCTCGGGACACGCGAGATCTTCGAGACCTACACCACACGCGCGCCGAACGTGTCGCTGAGCTGCGAGGACTACGGGCTCGTCTACCGGCTCACCGAGCGTGGCAACAATCCGAAGCTCCGCCTCGAGCTCGAGTCGCAGGCGCTCGGCGAGCAGCCGGTGTTCAACACGATCGCCACGATCCCCGGCACCGAGAAGCCGAACGAGTACGTGCTCCTCTCGGCCCACTTCGATTCGTGGGACGGCTCGTCCGGTGCGACCGACAACGGCACCGGCACGCTCACGATGATGGAAGCGATGCGCATCCTGAAGGAGGCGTACCCGAAGCCGAAGCGCACCATCCGCGTCGGCCACTGGACTGGTGAGGAAGTCGGCCTCGTCGGGTCGAAGGCGTATCGCGAGGATCATCCCGAAGTGCTCGCCGGACTCCAGGCGATCTTCAACAACGACAACGGCACCGGCCGCATCGTGCGCATGGGCGCGACCGGCTTCATCAACGGCGACGTCCACGCCCGCAAGTGGCTGCAGCAGCTGCCGGATGTGTTCCGCGATCAGGTGAAGTACATCGGCATCGGCGTGCCCGGCACCGGCGGGTCGGATGACTTCTCCTTCTATTGTGCGGGCGCGCCGTCGTTCGGCCTCGGCGGGTTGAACTGGAACTACGGCAACGACACCTGGCACACCGACCGCGACACGTACGACAAGATCGTGTTCGACGACCTCAAGGCGAACGCGACGCTCGCCGCGATGATGGCGTATCTCGCGAGCGAGGATCCGGACAAGGTCACGCGCGAGCAGATCGACCTCGCCGTCGTCGCCGACTCGATCAACAAGGCCAACGCGATGTTGCCTCCGCCCGCGCAGGGCGCGCCGCAGCGCATCCCGCCGATGACGACCTGGCCGTCGTGCGGCAGTGCCCCTCGCAAGACCCTCCCGCGCCTGCGTTGATGCCCTTGCTGTCATTCCGAGCGCGTGAGTCCTCCGTCATCCCGAGCGAGCGAAGCGAGTCGAGGGATCGGCACCCGCCGTCATCCCGAGCGAAGTCGAGGGATCTGCACTTCCTCCGCTCACTCGGGCTGACGTCGCTGCTCGCCATCGCGATCGGCGCTTTGGCACCAGCTGTCGCACGCGCACAGGCTCCCGCCTGGCCTGCCATCACCAACGAGATGCGTCCCTGGACGCGCTGGTGGTGGCAGGGAAGCGCGGTGGACTCCGCCGATCTCACCACCAACCTCACCGCATACCAGCGCGTCGGGCTCGGCGGCGTCGAGCTCACGCCGATCTACGGCGTGCGCGGCGCGGAGAAGGAGTTCATCCCGTATCTCTCGCCACGCTGGGTCGGGATGCTCGAGCACACGCTCACCGAGGCGAAGCAGCTCGGGCTCGGCGTCGACATGAACAACGGCACGGGCTGGCCCTTCGGCGGCCCGAACGTCGGCGACGCCACGTCGGCGAAGTACGTCGCATGGAAGTCGTACACCGTGCGCGGCGGCGAGCGGTTGCGCGACACGATCGCGATGATCCAGACGCCGCTCGTGCGCGCCGTGAACGGCCACGTCGACATCGCCCAGCTCCGCGATCCGATCGCCACGACGCCGAACCTCCAGGCGCTCGCGATCGATCAGGTGCGCTTCCCGAAGCCGATGCCGCTCGTCGCCCTTGTCGCCTATTCGAAGACGGGCACCATAACGGATCTGACTACGCGCGTGACGCCGTCCGGCATGCTCGACTGGACCGCACCCGCCGGCGAGTGGACGCTGTACGCCGTGTTCCAGGGCTGGCACGGCAAGCAGGTCGAGCGCGCCGCGCCCGGGGGCGAGGGAAATGCCCTCGACCACTTCGCGCGCGAGCCGATCACGAACTACCTGCAGCGCTTCGACAGCGCCTTTGCCGGCCGCGACGTGAGCGGCGTGCGTGCCTTCTTCAACGACTCGTACGAGGTGGACGATGCGCAGGGCCAGGGCGACTGGACGCCGCAGCTGTTCGACGAGTTTCGCGCGCGCCGAGGCTACGATCTGCGCCAGCATCTGCCGGAGCTCTTCGGCGCGGTCGACTCCGACAGCGCGCGGCGCGTGCTCTCCGACTATCGGCAGACCGTCTCCGACCTCATGCTCGACGGCTTCACGACGACGTGGAGCGAGTGGGCGCGCGCACGTGGCGCGCTGACCCGAAATCAGTCGCATGGCTCGCCGGCTAACATCCTCGACCTCTACGCCGCGTCCGGCATCCCCGAGACCGAGGGCACCGATCCGACGCGCATCCGCTTCGCCACCTCGGCGGCGCACGTCGCGGGGAAGAAGCTTGCCTCCGCCGAAGCGGCGACGTGGCTCACCGAGCACTTCGTCACCAGGCTGTCCGACGTGCGCGCCGCGGTCGACAACTACTTCCTCAACGGCGTCAACCACATCGTCTATCACGGTACCGCGTATTCCCCCACTCGTGAGGAGTGGCCCGGACGATTGTTCTACGCCGCCGTCGAGTTCAACCCGCAGAATCCCTGGTGGCGCGACTTCGCCGAGCTGAACGCGTACGTCGCGCGCGTCGAGTCGTTCCTCCAGGCCGGTGAGCCGGACAACGACATCCTGCTCTACTTCCCCATCTTCGACCGCTACGCCGCGCGCTCGCGCGGGCTGCTCGAGCACTTCGATGCGATCCCGCCCACCGACAGCTCGGCATTCCACCTCGCGGCGGATCTCCTGATCCCGCGCGGCTATGCGTACGACTACGTGAGCGACCGCCAGCTCGCGAATGTCAAAGTCGACGACGCCGCGCTCGTGTCGCAGGGGGGCACGCGCTATCGCACCGTGCTCGTGCCGGCGACGAAGTACATGCCGATCGAGACGATGGAGCATCTCGTCCGCCTCGCCCGTGGAGGGGCGGCCGTTGCCTTCTATCGCGGCCTCCCCGCCGACGTCGCCGGCCTGCGTGAGCTCGAGGGGCATCGCGCACGGCTCCGCGCCATCGTCGACGAGTTGAAGTTCACCGCGACCGCCGGCGGCGCGGTGAAGCGCGCTCCGCTCGGTCGCGGTGCCGTGCTCGTCGGGGACGACCTCGGCTCGCTGCTCGGCGCCGCCGGCGCGCGGCACGAGCCCGCGTTCGCGCTCGGGCTCCAGCTCGTGCGACGCCGCGAGCGCGACGGCTACACCTATCTCATCGTCAACACGAGCGGCCACACCGTCGACGGCTGGGTGCCGCTCGCGACGACGGCGAAGTCGGCCGCCGTGTATGCCGCGATGCACGCCCAGAGCGGCATGGGCCGCATCCGCGAGGCGGGGAACGGAACCGAGGTCTATCTCCAGTTCCCCGCCAGCGCGTCGCGCATCGTGCGCACGTACGACCACGAGGTGAGCGGCGACGCTCCCTGGCCGTACACCGAGACCGCCGGCGCACCGGCGACGCTGCGCGGCGGCTGGTTGATCGACTTCATCTCCGGCGGTCCGAACCTGCCGCAGCAGGCACGCAACGCGCCACTCGGCTCGTGGACCGAGCTGCCCGGTAATGACGTGAAGAGATTCTCCGGCACGGCACGCTATTCGATCTCGTTCCCGCGCCCCGTCGTGCCGGACGGTGTGACGAGCTGGCGGCTCGACCTCGGCAGCGTGCGCGAAAGCGCGCGCATCGTCTTCAACGGCACGGAGCTCGGCACGTTCATCGGTCCCTGGTTCCGCGTCGAAGTGCCCGAGTCGCTGATCAAGGACACCAACACCCTCGAGGTGGAGGTGACCAACCTGATGGCCAACCGCATCGCCGACCTCGATCGCCGCGGCGTCCAGTGGAAGAAGTTCTACAACACCAACTTCCCTCCGCGGCTCGCGGCGAACCGCGGCCCCGATGGCCTGTTCACCGCGGCGCAGTGGACCCCGCTGCCGTCCGGGCTCATCGGCCCCGTGACGCTGACGCCGCTCCGCCCCAAGCGCTTCTGAGCGCAGCGCGCCACGCCGGCGGCGAAGTGATCCACGCCGTGTGGGACGTCGTCGCCGGCGTGCGCGTGCGCGGCCACGTGAACGACCGTGCGCTCGCGCGCGAGGACGACGCTCCGCATGTCGTCCTCGTGCACGGCCTCGGCATGGCGGCCAACTATCTCGAGCCGACCATGCGCGCCCTCGGCGATCGCATGTCGGCGAGCGCCCTCGATCTCCCCGGGTTCGGGAAGAGCAAGGCGCGCGGCCGACATCTCTCGCTCCCCGAGCTGGCCGATGCGCTCGCGGCGTGGATGCACGTGCGCGGCATCCGCGCGCCGATTCTGCTCGGACAGTCGCATGGCTGTCAGGTCGTCGCCGAAGCAGTCACGCGACATCCGGAGCTCGCGTCGGCGCTCGTGCTCAACGCGCCGACCATGCTCGCCGGCAGCCGCACGATTCATCAGCAGCTCTGGCACGTCGTGCAGGACACGCCGCGCGAGCCGCCCGCGCTCGTGCCGCACGTCGCACGCGACTATCTGCGCGCCGGCCCGCTCCGCATCCTCGGCACGCTGCGCGACGCCCTCCGCGACCGCATCGAGGACAAGCTGCCGCACGTGCGCGTGCCTGTGACCATCATGTGCGGCGCGCACGATCCCGTCGCGCCGCCGACGTGGGGCGAGCGGCTTGCGCGCCTGACGGGGTCGCGCGTCGGCGCATCGGAAGCGAAGTTCGTCGT
>Ga0070664_100005711_pt1 | contig 10021 bp, 6 predicted proteins | sample KBSC73metaG_FD_65863 | JGI IMG/M metagenome (GOLD analysis project Ga0070664, IMG submission 65863) | Corn rhizosphere microbial communities from Kellogg Biological Station, Michigan, USA - KBS C7-3 metaG | ecosystem: Host-associated > Plants > Roots > Rhizosphere > Soil ... | reverse complement strand
GATCCGGACGACGCGTGGATCGGCAGCGGCATCGCGGAGAGCGTCGGAGCGGACCTCGCCTCGCTGGAGGGGCTGACGGTCCTGTCGCGCGACGCGGTCGTCAAGGCGCGCGCCTCGCTCTCCGCCGCCGGCGCGGACTTCGACCCCGTCGCTCTCGGGCACGCTCTCGTCTGCCGCTGGGTCCTCGCGGGCGCCTACCAGCGCGCCGGGCCGAGCCTGCGGGTTACGTCCCGCCTCCTGGAGGTCTCCACGCGTTCGCCGGTCGCGTCGGAGAAAGTCGATGGCCGTTTCGACGACATCTTCTCGATCCAGGACCGGCTCGCGCAGTCCGTCGCGGAGCGGCTGCGGCTCGCCCGTGGAGAGAGCGGCTCCGCGGCCCCTGCGCCGAAGAAGCTCGCCGCGTACGAGGCGCACGCGCGCGGCCGCCGGCTTTTCTTCCGCCTCGAGAAAGGCGGCTTCGAGCAGGCGAAGCGCCTGTACGAGGACGCGATCGCCGCGGACCCGAACTACGCGCCGGCGCTCGGCGAGCTCGCCGCCGTGCACGCGATGCGCTACACCTTCACGACCGACCCGAGAGAGCTCGCGCTCGCGCGCGGCTACGCCGAGCGCGCCATCGCAGCCGATCCGGAGGCAGGCGGTCCGCGGATCTGGCTGGCGTACGCGGCATGGCGGCAGGGAAAGGCCGACGAGGCCGTCGCGCAGGCCCGCCGCGCCGCCGAGCTCGCACCGGACGATCCCTTCGGCCCGTACCTCGCCGCCGGAGCGCTCTGCGATGCGCGGCGCTGGAGCGAGTCGATCCCGCTGTACCAGGCGGCGATCGCGGCCGACGACCAGCACGGATGGAGCTGGCTCGGGCTCGGCTGGGCCCAGCTCGAGACCGGTCGGTCCGTGGAGGCGCGGTGGTGCCTCGAGAAGGCGGTCTCGGTCGAGCGGCTCCGGTCGCGGCACCAGACGGCGGGCGTCGCCGGCTACCTCGGCGACTTCCTGCGGCGCGAGGGAGATCTCGAGGGCGCCCGCGTTCGGTGTCTCGAGGCGCTCGAGGCGCTGGAGAAGTCCGACTTCATGTACCGCGACTCGTTCCGCGGGGTCGCGCTCTGCACGCTCGGCAAGGTGTCCCTCGAAGCGGACAACGGCGTCGCGGCGCGGGCGGCCTTTCAGCAGGCCGCGTCGCATCTGCGCGGCCGTCCCCACGGCCTGGGGGAGGGTCACCTTCTCGTCCAGGCGCTGGCGGGCCTTGCGCGCGCCGACGCCGACACACATCCGCTCGACGAGGCCCTGGATCTCTTCGAGCGCCGCCGCACGCACAACTTCGACTGGCTCTGGCTCTGCGTCGACGACGTGTCGCTCCTCGAGCTGTCGCGGGCTTCTCGTGCGTGCGGACGGGAGGATCAGGCGAGCGAGCTGCTCGCGCGGGCGCGCGCGGCGGCCGGCGAGGAGGCCGTCGGGTCGGAGACGCGGCGGGAGCCGGCCGCTTGAAGATCCGGAGTCAGCCCAGCAGCCTCTGCGCGACCGCCTTCGCGTGCTGGCGCAGCTCGGGCACGGCCGTCGCCTCCCAGAATCGCGCCTTCAGCAGGGGACCGACGAGGTAGAGGCTTCGCGACGGCTCGCCGTTCGCGCCGACCAGCGCGCACTCCTCCGTCACCTCGACGCCGAGACGATTCGGATCCGGCGTCATGAGCCCGCGCGACAGAAGCGCGTCGAGCAGCGGGTCGCCGACGCGGCGAACGTCGCTCGAAGGGCCGGTGCAGTTGACGACCCGCTCGACGAAGAAGGTCTCGATTCGGTCGCTCCCTCGCGGCCGCACGTGCACGCGCACGCCGGCAGCGTCCGGCTCGTATCGGACGACGCGCGCCGCGCGGGGCCGCAGCTCGCCGTGCTCGATCATCGCGGCGACGGCGTCCGCGGTCGGCGGGGCGGCTCGATGGCGGTGGACGTCCCACCACGGCCTCAGGTGTCTGAGGAAGCGCGCGCGCTCGGCCGGCGTGAAGCCCTGCCAGATCGCGGGCGTCGCGCCGCGGAGCGCTCCGACCGCGGCTCTCCAGTCGCCGGTCTCGCGCGCCGTGCGGCGAACCCAGCGAGTCAGCTCCCGCAGGGACCGCGAGGGGCCGGGCGGCGGGGCGGGCGGCGCCGGGCCGACGGACGCGTGGCGCTGCGGCAGAAGACCGTGGCGCGAGACCGCGCGGATCGGCAGCGAGGTGCCGCGCGACGCGAGGTCGAGCGCGATGTCCAGCATCGTCAGCCCGGTGCCGAGCAGCAGCACGGCCTCGCCCTCGCGGATCACGTCCAGCGCGCCGCGGATCCACGGATCGCGCACGTAGCGCTCGGTGGCGTAGAACTCGGCGCCGTCGGCGGGCGGGTCGTTGGGAGAGTAGTTGCCGAGCGCGAGCACGATCCGGTCCGCCTCGCGGCGCCCGCCGTCGGAGAAGACGACCTCGAAGCGCGAGCCCTTCGGCTCGACGTCGCGCACCTCCCCGACGACGCGCTCGAGCCTGGCCGTTCCGTTGGCCGCGGACTCGGCCTCGCGAAGGAGCGCCTCGAGGTACTCGCCGTAGACGCGGCGCGAGACGAACGTGTCGCCGCGAATCGAGGGGTCGCGCGACGACGCCCAGCGCAGGAAGTGCTCCGGGTCGTCCGGGAGCGCGCTCATGCCGCCGGCGGGCACGTTCAGGACGTGCGCCTCGATGCGCGTCCGGTAGGCGACGCCGCGCCCGATCGGCCCGAACCGGTTCACGAGCACGACGCGCACGGGCCGCCCGCGCCGCAGCAGCTGCGCGGCGACGGCGGCCCCGGAGAAGCCCCCGCCGATGACGACGATGACGGGCTCGCGCTCGCTCAAGCGGGCGCGAGTCTATGCGGAGGCTGTCTCATGGAAGGCTGAATGTCTTCTTGACGAAGACCGCCATGTGACCGCGCGGCTCGGGTTGGGAAGGGCGATGGCTGTCCCCCCGCATCCGCCGGTGATGCTCGGCCGCAAGCGGTTGAATCCAGTCCGCGTACAGCGGCGGCCACGGCGCGTCCGCGAGGGCCGGGACGCGGTCCGCGAATCCGCCGGCCCGACCCGTGCATAATTGCCGGTTCATGTCGAAGCGACCCGACGGCCCGTCCCAGAACGATCGCGCCGAGGCTCTCCAGGAGGTCCTCGCCGAGCGCGTCCTCGTGCTCGACGGGGCGACCGGCACGTGGCTCCAGGGCCAGGACCTGACGGCCGAGGACTTCGGCGGGGCCGAGCTCGAGGGCTGCAACGAGAACCTCGTCCTCACCCGCCCGGACGTGATCCGGAAGATGCACCGCGAGTACCTCGCGGCGGGCGCGGACATGGTCGAGACCGACACCTTCGGCGCCACGCCGCTCGTGCTGGCCGAGTACGGGCTCGCCGACCGGGCGCTCGAGATCAACCGACGCGCCGCGGAGCTGGCGCGCGAGGCCGCCGCGCAGGCGTCGACGCCGGAGAAGCCGCGCTTCGTCGCGGGCTCCATGGGGCCGACCACGAAGGCAATGACCGTGACCGGCGGCGTGACCTTCGACGACCTCGTCGGCCACTACCGGATCCAGGCGCTCGGCCTGCTCCAGGGCGGCGCCGACGTGCTGCTGCTCGAGACGACGCAGGACACGCGCAACCTCAAGGCGGGGCTGATCGGCGTCGAGCAGGCATTCGCCGAGATCGGCTGGCGCGCGCCGATCATGGCCTCTGTGACGATCGAGCCGATGGGCACGATGCTGGCCGGGCAGGGCGTCGAGGCGCTCTACGCGTCGATCATGCACGCGCCGCTCCTCTCGGTCGGGCTCAACTGCGCCACGGGCCCCGAGTTCATGACCGACCACCTGCGCAGCCTCTCGGCGCTCGCGAAGACCCGCGTCTCCTGCTACCCGAACGCGGGCCTGCCCGACGTCGACGGCGGCTACTCCGAGACGCCCGAGAAGCTCGCCGCGGCCATGGCGCGGTTCATGGACGAGGGGTGGGTCAACATCGTCGGCGGCTGCTGCGGCACGACGCCGGCGCACATCCGGCTGCTCTCGGAGGCGGCGGCGGGCAGGCGCCCGCGCCGCCCCGCGATCCACGCGAAGACGCTCGTCTCCGGCATCGAGGCGCTCGAGGTCGACGTCGACAACCGCCCGGTCCTGGTGGGCGAGCGCACGAACGTCCTGGGCAGCCGCAAGTTCAAGAAGCTGATCGCGTCGGGCGACTTCGACGCCGCCGCCGAGATCGGGCGCGCGCAGGTGAAGACCGGAGCCCAGATCATCGACGTCTGCCTCCAGGATCCGGACCGCGACGAGTCCGCCGACGCGGAGAAGTTCCTCGAGCGCATCATCCGGATGGTCAAGGTCCCGCTCATGCTCGACTCGACGGACGCGAACGTCCTCGAGCTCGGACTGAAGTGGAGCCAGGGCAAGGCGATCCTGAACTCGATCAACCTCGAGGACGGCGAGCACCGGTTCCAGACGGTCGTTCCGCTCGCGCAGCGCTACGGCGCGGCGCTGATCGTCGGGACGATCGACGAGGACCCCGAGCACGGAATGGGCGTCACGCGCCAGCGCAAGCTCGAGATCGCGCGGCGCAGCTACACCCTGCTGACGGAGAAGTACGGCTTCCCGGCCGAGGACATCCTCTTCGACCCGCTCGTCTTCCCGTGCGGCACCGGCGACGCGAAGTACGTCGGCAGCGCCGTCGAGACGATCGAGGGCATCCGCCTCATCAAGGCGGAGTTCCCGGAGGCGAAGACGATCCTCGGCGTCTCGAACGTCTCCTTCGGGCTGCCGGAGGCCGGGCGCGAGGTCCTCAACTCGGTGTTCCTGTACCACGCGACGCGCGCGGGACTCGACCTCGCGATCGTCAACACCGAGAAGATCATGCGGTACCCGTCGATCCCCGACGAGGAGAAGCGCCTCTCGGAGGATCTGATCTGGAACCGCGGCGAGGACCCGGTCGCCGCGTTCGCCGCGCACTTCAAGGCGAAGGGCTCCGAGCCGAAGAAGCCGAAGGAGCGCGCCGGCACGCCGCTCGAGCGCCTCCCCGGCTACATCCTCGAGGGCTCCCGCGAGGGGCTCGTCGACGACCTCGAGGCGGTCCGCACGGGAGGCATGGAGCCGCTCGACATCATCAACGGCCCGCTCATGGACGGCATGCGCGAGGTCGGGCGGCTCTTCAACGCGAACGAGCTGATCGTCGCGGAGGTGCTGCAGTCGGCCGAGGCGATGAAGGCGGCGGTGTCGCACCTCGAGAAGTTCATGGAGAAGAAGGCGGGCGCGCGCAAGGGCAAGGTGATGCTCGCGACCGTCAAGGGCGACGTGCACGACATCGGCAAGAACCTCGTCGAGATCATTTTGTCCAACAACGGGTACGACGTCGTCAACCTCGGCATCAAGGTGCCGCCCGAGAAGCTCATCGAGGCCAACGCCGAGCACCGGCCGGACCTCATCGGCCTCTCCGGCCTGCTCGTGAAGAGCGCGCAGCAGATGGTCACGACCGCGCAGGACCTGTCGAAGGCGGGCGTCGCGACCCCGATGCTCGTCGGCGGCGCGGCTCTGTCGCAGAAGTTCACCGATCACCGGATCTCGCCGGCGTATTCGGGGCTCGTCGCGTACGCGGAGGACGCGATGCGCGGGCTCGCGCTCGCGGACCGCGTGCTCTCGGGCGACGCCGCGCGCGCGGAGCTCGCCGCCGAGGCGGAGAAGCGCCGCGCCGCGCTGGCCACCGCGCCGGCCGCCGAAGAGATCCCCCTGTCCGCGCCCGCGGTGCGCAGCGAGACGGTCGGGGTCGTTCCGCCGGTCCCGGCGCCGGACGCCGGCGAGCACGTGCTCGGCGAGCTCGACCTCGCGGAGGTCTGGCCGTACCTGAACCCGCACATGCTCTACGCGAAGCACCTCGGGCTGCGGGGCAGCTACCGCAAGCTCAAGGAGGCGGGCGATCCGAAGCTCGCCGAGCTCGAGAAGATCATCGCGCAGGTGCAGTCGAAGGGCTGGCTGACCGCGCGCGCGATGTACCGGTACTTCCCGGCGTCGTCCGAGGGCAACACGCTCCACGTCGGGGTGCCGGGCGGCGGCCAGGCCTGCTTCCGCTTCCCGCGCCAGGTCGCGGGCGAGCGGCTCTGCCTCGCCGACTTCGTCCACCCCAGGGACGGCGCGTCTTCGCAGGATTCCGTCGCGTTCTTCATCACGACGGCCGGCGAGGGCATACGCCAGCGCGCCGAGGAGCTCAAGAACGCCGGCGAGTATCTGCTGTGCCACGCGCTCCAGGCGCTCGCGGTCGAGACCGCGGAGGCCGCGGCGGAGTGGCTGCACCGGAAGCTGCGCGAGCAGTGGGGCTTCCCGGATCCGCCCGAGACGACGATGGTCGACCGCTTCCAGGGGCGCTACCGCGGCAAGCGCTACAGCTTCGGCTACCCGGCCTGCCCGGAACTGGCGGACCAGGCAACCCTGTTCCAGCTCCTCGACGGAAGGAAGATCGGCGTCGAGCTGACGGAGGGATTCATGATGGATCCCGAGGCGTCGGTCTCGGCGCTCGTCCTGCACCACCCGCAGGCGCGGTACTTCTCGGCGTAGCGCGCGACGCATTAGCCCGGGCTAATGCGTCGGCTCCGAGCCCGGGTCGCATCCGCACCTCTGTGCTCGGTGCTCAGCCAACGCCGGCTCGGGCTCGCGGGGTGGGCAAGCTCGTCCGGACCTCCGGGGGCAACTGGACCGGTCGGATGGACCTTGAAGGACCATCGTGGAATTCGTATGATTCCCGAATGATCGACGGAATAGATGCCTCGATCCTGACGATCCTGCAGTCCAACGCCCGGACTTCGAACGCCGAAATCGCGCGCCAGATCGGGCTCGCGCCGTCCGCCGTCTTCGAACGGATCAAGAAGCTCGAGGAGCGCGGGGTGCTCGAGGGCCATGCCGCGCGGGTGAACCCGAAGGCCATCGGCCTGCCGCTGCTCGCGTTCGTCTTCGTGCGCGCCGACGAGAAACCCGGCGAAGACCGCGTCGGCGCCCGGCTCGCGGCCATCCCCGAGGTCCTCGAGGTGCACGACGTGGCGGGCGAGGACTGCTTCCTCGTGAAGGTCCGCGCCGCCGACACCGATGCGCTCGGACGCCTCCTGCGCGAGCGCATCGGCGCGGTTCCGGGCATCACCTCGACGCGCACGACGATCGTGCTCGAGACCGTGAAGGAAAGCTCGATGCTCCCGATCGAGTCGCCGGCGCCGGACCTCCCGGAGACCGTCCGTGTCTGACGTGTCCGTCTCGAAGAGCGGGACGCTCCGCATCCGCGCGACGAGGCTTCAGGTCGTCCTCGCGTTCGCCGCGGTCTACGTCCTGTGGGGGTCGACGTACCTCGGCATCCGCTTCTCGATGGAGACGCTGCCCGCGTTCACGACCCAGGGCGTTCGGTTTTTTCTCTCCGGCCTCCTGATGTACGCGTGGGCACGCGCGCGGAGGGTGCCCGCCCCGACCGCTCGCGAGTGGGGCGGCGCCGCGATCACCGGCGCCCTGCTCTTCCTCTGCGGCAGCGGCGCGGTGATCCACGCCGAGCGCGTCCTGCCGTCCGGCGTCGCCGCGCTCCTCGTTGCAACCGAACCGATGGCATTCGTGTTGTTGGAGAGCATGAGACGCCGCCGGCTTCCCACGAAACCGGTCCTCGCGGGCCTCGCGCTCGGGACCCTCGGGCTGTTCGTGCTGGTCGGGCCCAGCTCGATCTTCGGCACGGGCGGGTTCGATCCGCGGCCGGCGCTGCTGCTCGTGGCGAGCACGCTGGCGTGGGCGGGAGGCTCGCTCTTCTCCCGGGGCGACCGGCTGTCGAGAGACCCCATCATGGCGACGGCCGCGACGCTCCTGACCGGCGGCGCCTTCCTCGCGATTCTCGGCATCTCGCTCGGGGAGCTCGGCGCGTTCGACCCGACGGCGGTCTCCGCAAAGTCGGTCGTCGCGACGATCTACCTCCTGATCTTCGGCTCGATCGTCGGATTCACCGCGTATTTGTGGCTGCTGCGCGCGACGACGGCGTCCCGAGTCTCGACGTACGCGTACGTCAACCCGATCGTCGCCGTGTTCCTCGGCTGGGCGCTCGCGAACGAGCCGCTGAACCACCGCATCTATCTCGCGGCGGTCGTGATCGTCGGCGCCGTCGCGGTCATCATCCGGCACGGCGGCGAGGATCTCGAGCACGTCGCGCCCGAGGAGCCGAACCTCGCGTGCCCCGAGGCGCCGGAGAGGCTCCGTGCCTGACACGAGCCCCTTCCGGCGGCCCGCGATCGCGGCTCGCGCCGCGCGTTTCGCGGCCCGAGCCGCACTTCTGGGTGCGGCGATGCGCGCCGCAACCCGCGCCGAGCTCGTGCTCGCGTTCGCCGCGGTGTACGTGCTGTGGGGCTCGACCTACCTCGGCATCCGAGTCGGCGTCGAGACGATTCCGCCGTTCCTGCTCGCGGGGATGCGCCACGTCACCGCGGGCCTGCTGCTGTACGGCTGGCTGCGCCTGCGCGGGACGGCGGCGCCCGAGCGGCGCTACTGGCGGCCGGCCGCGATCGTCGGCACGCTGATGCTCCTCGGCGGCAACGGCCTCGTGACCTGGGCGGAGAAGCGCGTGCCTTCCGGCATCGCGGCGCTGATCGTCGCGTCGGTCCCGATCTGGATGACCGTGCTGGACGCGCTGCACCGCCGCGAGCGGCCGCACGGCGTCGTCCTGCTCGGCCTCGCCGTGGGCCTCGGCGGCATCGCGTTTCTCGTCGCGCCCGGACACTTCGCGGGCGGCGGACACGTGGACTCGCTCGGCGCCGCCGCGCTCCTGACCGCCGCGCTCCTCTGGTCGATCGGCTCGCTCTACGCGCGGCGCGCGAAGCTCCCGTCGTCGACCCTGCTCGCGACCGCGATGGAGATGATCGCGGGCGGCGTCGCGCTGCTCGTGACGTCCACGCTGACGCGCGAGTGGAAGGGCTTCTCGCTCTCGGCGGTGTCGGGCCGCTCGGTCCTCGCGCTCGTCTACCTGATCGTCGCGGGGTCGCTGCTCGGCTTCACTGCCTACGTGTTCCTGCTCAAGGCGACGACGCCAGCCCGCGTCTCGACGTACGCCTACGTGAACCCGATCGTCGCCGTGCTTCTCGGCTGGGTGGCCCTGGGCGAGGCGCTCACGCCGCGGATCCTCATCGCGGCCGCGGTCATCGTCGCCGCCGTGGCGCTGATCATCCGGCACGGCGCGCAGCGCCGCGCGGCGCCGCCCGCGGACGAGGCCAGGCCGGAGCCGCTCCGCGTCGGGACCGGCCGCCGCTGACCTCGGTTCTCGCCCGGTCTCGATTCCGGAATAGCATCGCGCGATGAGCCAATCCACGCTGGACCTCCTCCTCCGCCTGCTCGACGAGTCCTATGAGAAGAGCGCCTGGCAGGGCCCGAATCTGAAGGGCTCGCTGCGCGGCGTCCGCGCGGCGCAGGCCGCATGGCGGCCGGCTCCGGGGCGGCACAACGTGTGGGAGCTCGCCATGCACTGCGCCTACTGGAAGTACGCGGCGTGGCGGCGCCTGAAAGGCGAGAAGAGAGGCGCGTTCGCCGCGAAGGGCAGCAATTTCTTCGTGCGCCCCGATGGCGAGGCGACCGAGGCGGCCTGGCACGAAGACCTCGGGATTCTCGAGGCGACCCACCGGAGGCTGCGGGATGCGGTCGCGGGCCTCAAGGACTCCGACCTCTCGAGGCGTCCGCGCGGCAGCAAGCGCCGGACCGACACGCTCGTTTACGGCGTCGCCTCGCACGACGTCTACCACACGGGTCAGATCCAGGTGCTCAAGAGGCTGTGGAGGGATCCGAGAAAGGGATGAGGTAACCAGCTGGCTCCTGGCTCGGTGACACGAGCATTCGGAGTCGCACGTCCCTCGACTCAACCAGAAACCAGAAACCAGAAACCAGAAACCAGAAACCAGAACCCGGTTCCTTGATAGCCTCCCTCGCCGAATGCCCCGGTTCATCGACCTGTCTCATCCGATCGAGCACGGCATGATCACGTACCCGGGTCTCCCGGGTCCCGTGATCTCCGACTTTCTCGGACGCGAGGCCT
>Ga0070664_100005709_pt1 | contig 10022 bp, 7 predicted proteins | sample KBSC73metaG_FD_65863 | JGI IMG/M metagenome (GOLD analysis project Ga0070664, IMG submission 65863) | Corn rhizosphere microbial communities from Kellogg Biological Station, Michigan, USA - KBS C7-3 metaG | ecosystem: Host-associated > Plants > Roots > Rhizosphere > Soil ... | reverse complement strand
ATACACTTTGGAACGTGGCTTTTGCATTAAAATAATCTTTCTGTTTAAAGTAGATATCACCAAGCAAAATATAGGCTTTCGTTACCCACCAGTCATACGAACCCGATTTGTTTATGACTTCAAAGGCTCCTTTTTCTGCATCACTTAAATGATTAGTCAAAAACCAGGAATTGGCAATTTCATAACGGGCTTCGGCAGCAAAGGCACCTTTATTTACAGCAACTACCTGTTTGAAAGAATTAATTGCCACGTCATACTGCCCATTCATCTGTGCCGATTTTGCGATTGTCATATTAGCTAAAGCCTTGTCATCGGCGCTGGCACTTTTTTGTGCAATGAGGTCCTTTGCATTAGCTGCCGCATCATTCCATCTTTGTAATTGGTACTGGCTCCGTAATAATCCACGCATGGCCTCCAGCTTGTTCTCCTGGCTCGCTGTAATTTGCTTCAATTGCGCATAATACTTTTCGGCTTCATTGTAGTTCTTTACTTCAAAAAAATTGATTCTCGCTGCCTGCAAAATGGCTCTCTCTGCAAATGGATTGGGCGCTCTTTGCGCAACCGTTGAATAACTACTCAAGGCATTGTTCCAATCTTTCCTGGCGTTGAATATCTCGGCACGATAATAATTGGCATCAATGGAATGTTCACCATTAGGAAATTGCTGTAGGTAAGCATTAAACGAATTCAGTGCTGCATCAAATTTTGAGTTGTCATATTGTATTTGTGCCGCAGCATATGTCAAAGAATCCTGTGTATTTTCTGTGAGCGGTTTGCCTGCCTGCCTGGCTACGTCGGCAAACTCGCCGGGCCGCCCCTGCTGCACGTAAATCGCTTTCAAATTATCCAGTGCATCGTCAGCTTCAGGTGAATTGGGATATTGATTTAATAATTGCCTGTATGTAGTAACAGCGTTGTCATTATTGTTCAAATTATAGTAAGCAATGCCCAGTTTCAATAAAGCCTGTGGCTTCATGCTATTGTTACCTGCTGCATTTACCACATTATTTAACGAAGGAATGGCTTCCCTGAATCGCTCCTGTGCCAAATAGGTATTTGCAATCTCCATATTGGCATCTGCTACTAATCCTGATTGAGGAAACTTCCTCATCATTGTGTTCAGCAAATTTATTTTTTCAGTTGGATTATTGATTCCGGTGATCATCGCCTTTTGAAAAGTTGCATATTCTTCAGCGGGCCAGGACATACGAATTACATTATCATACATAGATTTTGCCTGTGTATAATTTTTGCTCATAAAATACACGTCTGCTGTACGCACATACGCATCCTGGGTTAAGGCATCAGAACTTAATGAAACGTTTGTTGCCAGGGGTTCAAAGAATGATTTGGCAATAGGATAATTTTCTTTACGATAATAAGTGTATCCTAAATTATATTTTACGTTTTTTTCATTCGCCTCTCCGGATACGGGTGCACCCGCATTGAGGTAGGCATAATAATACCTAATGGCATCATCAACCCTATTGCTGCGATAGGCAATTTCACCCTTCCAGAAATTAGCCAGTGGCAGTACAGCGCCGCTATTAGGATCTTTCAACACCTTATCCAGGAGTGCATCGGCCTCAGGCAACCTTCCATCGCTGATTAATTCGGTGGCACGGCCGTATAATATTCTTGGCAATAATTTTTTTACTGTTTGAGAGGGCGATTGAATACCCTCCAGTAAACTCAATGCGTCCTTATAATTATTGGTATTGGCCAATGCACCCACCAATAATTCAACCGCTTCATCTCGGTATTGAGAATTTGGATAATCAAGCAAAAATGTTTTCAAACTCTTCAGGGTTTCATCCTGGTAACCCAATTCATAAGAAAGCTTTGCATAATTGAATCGTGCAATTTCTTTTTGGGTTGAATTGCTGCTATTGCTTGCTGCAAATAAAAAAGCGTTCCTTGCATTGGCTTTTTGACCTGTCCTTAGGTAAGAATCCCCAAGCAGATACATAGCATGTTGACTTAATGAATCTTCCTTTCCACTTAATTGCTTGAATCCTTCAATTGCTTTTGAATACTCTCCATTTTGGTATTGAGAATAGGAAAGTTCATACAAGTCCTCCCTTTTTACTTTTTTGGAACGGTTAACATACTCACCCAAATAGGCTGCAGCCTTGGTATAATCTTTCTTTTCAAAGGAAGCATGACCCAATAATTCCTTTAATTCGAGGTCATAATACTGCGACTTACCCTGCTTCATCTTGTCTTCGGCATACTTTAACGCTTCTTCTTTTCTTCCCTGCACATAATAAATCTGTGCTATGTAGTAAGGTACAATTGATTCATAGTTGGGCTCATTCTCAACAACCCTGAAGCTTTCTAAAGCCTGGCCATAATTACGATCGCGAAATGCAATAAAACCATAATAGTAATTGGCATCTATATAATTGGGATCATCTTTCATTTGCCTGATAGCATCCAGTAACGGCTTTGCATTGGCAAATTGCTGGAGCGTGAAATAAGAATACCCCTGGTGAAATTTCATATCCGCGATTTCGCGATTATCCAGGTTGGCAATATTTGCTTTTTCATACAGGTCAATGGCATCTGAGAAACGCTGCTGCCGAAAATAAAATTCAGCAAGCTGAAAACTCATCATCTGCACCCGTGCGGTGTTCTTTGTCACGGTAATATAATCCTGGGCGTCCTGTTCTGCCCTTTCTTCATTTTGCATTAAAGCACTTGCTATAGTGTAATAGGTGATTTCCTGTGCAACAACAGGAGTGTTTATTTTATCTGTTTCAATCAACGATTGCTGCAGCTCTTTGAAAATGGGGTAAGCCAGGTTATATTGTCCTTTCTGATAATATTCCTTTGCTTCATTGAACTTTTCCTGTGGATCGCTATAGAAAAATGTTTTTTGTGCAAAAGAGATAGAGGTAATTGCACAAAGCAAAAGGGGCAAATAAAGTTTCTTCATAAGATGACCATTAACTGGTTTGGATGCTTAACGCTGTAAAGATTCGAATTATTTTGGCCGCCACCAACTTGATTTCAAATAACGTCATAAAATGAAAACCGCCGGGAACGTTTAACAAAATAGCGTCAAAACAAAAAGTGAAAAAATTGATTAAGCATCCAATTGTTTCAGTAAACTTGCGCCAAAATTCATTATCCGGATGAAAAGACTATTCAGCACCAAAGTTTCAGAGAATGTCCTTGGGTTTGCATTATTGGTTTTAAGATTAGGCGCGGGTTCTTTAATGTTGGTAAAACACGGTTTTGATAAGCTAACCCACTTTGCCTCTTTGGCGCCTAAGTTTGCGGATCCCTTTCATATTGGAACCACAACTTCCCTTGCCCTGGTTGTTTTTGCAGAATTTTTTTGTGCCGCCTTTATCATTATAGGGCTTTTTACTCGGTTGGCATGTGTGCCACTTATCATTGCAATGTCTGTTGCTTTATTCTCTGCTCACAAAGCAGATTTCTTTGGCAAGGGTGAAGCGGCCGGTTTATTCCTTATTGTTTTTTTTGTGTTGCTGTTTACTGGTCCTGGAAAACTGAGTCTGGACAGATTAGTCGGAAAATAGTGCGAGGGAGCTTTTGTGGATGAGTAATTACAATTTTGATATAGCTATTGCAAAATAAAAAATGCCTGGTACTAGCCAGGCATTTTGCAAATCCGTTTTATATTTTAACGTCCGTTACTGCGGCCACCACCACTGCTGCTACCGCCTCCACCTGATGCTTCTCCGCCTTTCTTAGATAGTTCTTCTTTTGTTTGTTTGCTAGCTGATGCTAAACCTTTTTGTGATTTACCACTATTGCTGCGGCCACCAGAATTGCTACCGCCTTTTGAACCTCTTGGCATAACTGAAGTTTTTAGTTGAATAATTAATGGATCATTTTTAACATTAAATAACTATGCCATAATTCAAACAGCAGTCTGCCATTGCTGATTTCTTTCCTTGTACTTTTTTTGATGTTGCAGAACACATTCTGTGACTTTTTTAATGTTTTCTGTGAGAACGACGATGATTGAATCCTGAACTGCATTGGCAATAGCATATTCTACAGCTTCACATTCCGCAAGTGAATAAGTTATCGGGATATGGGGATTGACATTTACAATTCCTTTTGTGATCAGGTTTTCTACTTCTTCAATTGTTCTTCCTCTCATATCATCATCATGTCGAATGATGATCTGGTTGAAAATCCTTGCCGATTCTTCCCCTAATGCAATAATATCTTCATCACGCCTGTCCCCTACGCCGGTAATTATTCCAATTCTGTGCTTTGCATTGAATGAGCTAACAAATTTTCCTACTGCTTTTACCGCATGTGGATTATGCGCATAGTCAAGCACTACATTAAAATCTCCGAAATCAAACACGTTTACACGTCCAGGTGTTGTTTCATGTGATGGAACAAAGTTTCTCAACACGTCCCTGATCGTATTTAACTTAATTCTGTTTGTATATGCTGCAAGCGATGCAGCAAGTGCATTGGCAATATTGAATTCTGCCTTGCCAGCAAAGGTTAGCGGTATATTCTTTACTTCCTCAATAGGTATCAAATGATTTCCTGTGCGTAATAAAAGATAACCGTTTTCATGAACAGCAGCCAATCCACCATTTTTGCAATGCTCTTCAATGCGCACATTATCGGCATACATTGAGAACAGTGCAATTTTGCAATGTAATCTTTCTTTCATGGCATATACTAAATCGTCATCAGCATTTAAAACTGCATACCCGGTTGGAGAAACTGTCTCTGGTAAAACCGATTTTACTTTTGCCAACTTTTCTACGGTATCGACACCATCCAATCCCAGGTGGTCCTCCGCAATATTGGTAACCACCGCACAGTCACATTGATCAAATCCTAAACCTGATCGCAATATTCCTCCTCTTGCACATTCCAATACAGCGTATTCAACACAAGGATCTTTCAAAATAAACTGCGCAGACTGAGGACCGGAACAATCTCCTTTCAACACTAAATGATCATTGATATAAATTCCATCTGTAGTAGTATAGCCTGTACTAAAGCCTGCCTGTTTTGCCATATTGGAAATTAACCTGCTGGTGGTGGTTTTACCATTTGTTCCTGTGATGGCAACAATGGGAATTCGTCCATTTCCACTCTTAAATAACATATCAACAACATATTTGGCAACATTTCTCGGTTGACCAGAAGTCGGTTCAAGGTGCATACGGAAACCGGGAGCTGCATTTACTTCAAGCACTACCCCTCCGTTCTCACGAATTGGAGTCTTTAGATCTGGAGCCATAAGGTCAATTCCACAAATGTCAAGTCCTACAACTCTTGCCAACCGTTCAAACAGGAACACGTTGTCAGGATGAACTTCATCAGTAACATCAGTTGCTGTTCCACCTGTACTTAGGTTAGCAGTAGGTTTTAGCAAGAGCTCCGTGCCTAAAGGAAGTATGGTTTCTAAGTTGTAATTGTTCTTAGCCAATAATTCCATTGTTACATCATCTACCTTGATTGTGGTCAACACTTTTTCATGACAGGTTCCTCTTCTTGGATCGTTATTTACTCCATTAATCAGTTCCTGAATAGTGCTTCTGCCATCACCTACAACAAACGCTGGTTTCCGAAGGGCTGCAGCAATAAACTTATCGTTCACTACCAAAACACGGAAATCATGTCCCTGTACAAATTTTTCGACAATCACTTTTTCAGAAAATTTTTGTGCTCTCTGAAACGCAGTCATTGCACATGGCCAGTTTGTAATGTTTATTGTAGCACCTTTTCCATGATTACCGTTAAGAGGTTTCAACACAATAGGGAAACCAATGAAATCTATAACGTTCTTAAGGTTTTCAACACTGTTTACTACTTCACCGAATGGCACCGGTATGTTAGCCGATGTCAATAACTTCTTCGTCCTGTGCTTATCTCCTGCTAAGTCTACGGCAATGCTGCTGGTATAAGAAGTAATCGCAGCTTCAACACGCTTCTGCCTGCTTCCATATCCCAATTGAACCAATGAGCCTTCATCTAAACGCAAAACCGGTATGTTTCTCTTCTGCGCTTCCTCTACTATAGAATAAGTGGTTGGTCCTAACTTTTCACTATGCCATAACTCATGAATTTCCTTTACGTCCTTTTTTACATCGTAATCGTCTCCTTTGATAAGTGCATTGGCAATTCTAACAGCCGCGCTGGCTGCATATCGGCCTGACTGTTCTTCTTCATACGCAAACACCACGTTATACCATCCTTCTTTACCAGTGTTCCTTGTTCTTCCAAAACCAGTATGCTTCATTCCTGCCAGGCTCTGCAATTCTAATGCAATGTGTTCGATAACATGCCCCATCCACGTTCCGTCTTTTACTCTTTCAAAAAAACCGCCTTTATGACCTTCACTGCATTGATGTTCGTAGAGAGAAGGCAACAATTGTTGAATTCGTTCGTAGAAGCCTGGAATTTTATTGGTGGGCTGAAATTCTAATTCTTCGAGATCTAAAAGGATTTGAATAAGCTTGTGTTTTTTTATTGACCAGAAATTGGGGCCTCGCAGCACCTTGATCTCTCTTACTTGCATATAGCGATTATTGGTGTAGGGTTACTAACTAAAATTTTGTACCAATTGTAAAATAGACTTGTTGACTTATGGTTATTTATTTCTTAAGTAGGTTTTTAATGCGTGCACCAGCGAATCAACTTCTTCTTTTTTGTTGTAAAATGAACGATATACATAGCAGTCTTTTTACTTCCAGCAGCTTCATCAAAGGCTGAGCCCTTAAATCGCCTGCTTCACTAAACGACCGTGCGGATGTTTCACAAAGCAGAGTACGAAGTTTTCAACAGAAAGTCCACAACATAGTGTTCAATGTCTAAACAGGCGGCATGCTTTTTTTAAAAAATCTTGTATGCCTAAAGGTTATTTAATTGCTGTAGGAGGCGCAGAAGACAAAGGAGAAGAAGCAAAAGTTAAGAAGAACAGGTTGGATTTTTTTTCTGAAGGCATCCTGAGGCAAATTGTTGAACTGGCAGCCAAACGGGCAAATCCAAAAATTGAATTAATTACCACCGCTTCTTCTATTCCAGATGAAATTGCACAGGTGTACAAAAAGGCTTTTCGCAAACTGGGTTGCGATGAAGTAGGCCATTTAAGGTTGAGAACACGCGAGGAGGCAGAAAACAAAAAGGTTTTAGAAAGGTTATCCAAATGCAACTGCATCCTTTTTTCGGGTGGGGACCAATTGAAGCTTTGTTCTGCACTGGGCGGCACACAATTTATTAAAATTGTTGAAGACCGTTACTACGATGAACACTTTGTAATTGCAGGAACCAGTGCCGGTGCCGCAGCCATGAGCAACACAATGATATGTGGTGGAAATGAAAATCGTGCTTTTATGAAAGGCGAAGTGGAAATGAATATTGGCTTTGGCTTACTTCAAAATGTAATTATTGATACCCATTTCGATGCAAGGGGAAGATTTGGAAGGCTGGTACAGGCAATAGCTACTCAGCCGGGAGCTATTGGTATTGGACTTGATGAGGATACAGCGATCATTGTTGAGAAAGGAAATCGCATTAAAGCAATCGGGGCAAGCAGCGTTGTAGTAGTAGATGGAAGCCATGTAGCATGTAATAATATTGCTTCCATAAAAAATGGCATGCCTCTTTCTATATCTAACGTAAGTGTGCATGTAATGAGCCACTCAGATATGTTCGATATGACAACACGTGAGTTTACGGCATACAAGCATGCATCAACAGAAACAGAATAATTAAAATAACCAACATGGGATTACTCATATCCATTTCGTACAATGATCAACCGGTTACCTACGATGTAACATTGCATGAAGATGAAATTTATCATCTGCGCCTGGCGCAGCGGCAGGAACGGGGAAATGAAAATTACATTCCTCAAAAAGTAGTCATCCGTAAAAAGGGTAAAATCTGGATCAGCGATCTGGAAAATTATAATGAGTTAGTTACAAAGCTCACCACTGAAATTTCAAATTTTAATTCTGCCAACAAACTTTCTGCATGAACAAAGTAGCTATTGCCATACATGGTGGTGCCGGGCCAGACTCTGACTACATTAAACAAAACACCAAAGAATATAAAAAAGGTTTGCAAGAAGCTATAAACGAAGCTTATGCCATGCTCGAAGAAGGCAGCAGCGCTGTGGATGTAGTGGAAGCAGCGATCAAAGCTCTCGAGGATAACCCTCTTTTCAATGCAGGAAAAGGTTCAGCACTAACAGAAAATGCAAATGTAGAAATGTGTGCTTCCATTATGAATGGATTTGACCTGAAGTGCGGCGCCGCTGCCATTGTAAAAAATGTGCGCAATCCCATTCGTCTCGCTAGGCAAATCATGGAGAAAACAAAGCACATTTATTTAGGCAGTATCGGGGCAGCAGAATTTGCAAAACAATTGAATTTACCTATGGAGCCAGATGCTTACTTTATTACAGAGCATCAGTTTTCAACTTATGAGCAGACCAGGAAAAAAATAAATGACAATGGCCAGCAACTTGCAATTGAACAACTTGATAAAAAACATGGCACTGTCGGCGCAGTGGCGTTGGATTTAAAAGGCAACCTGGCTGCGGGTACATCAACCGGCGGTACTGATTTTTGCAAGCCAGGAAGAATAGCAGACAGTTCGATGATTGGTGCCGGAACTTATGCAAACAATGAAACTTGTGCAGTGTCAGCAACTGGGGAGGGTGAATTACACATGCAATATGTCACTGCTTTCCATATTTCCGCACTAATGGAATACAAGGGCTTGAGCTTAAGAGAAGCCTGCCGGTACCTCATTCATGAAAAATGCAAACATATTAATGGTGATATGGGTTTGATTGGAGTTGACACAAAGGGTAATCTTGTTGCAGAGTTTAACACCCCACGCATGCACAGGGCCATGAAATCGAGCACCCAGGAATTAATCGTGGAAATTTATCCCAAATAATTTTTCGGGATTGATAGTTTATTCAACACCTGCCGCTTAATAGCAAGATCTTCTGTTCCATTATTTTTGACAGGTTGAATTTTGATAAAGAGCATAATGAATAGGACCTGTAACCGGCTGAGAAGGATTTAAAAAAGCAAGTCCTCTGTGTCTGCACATTATATAGCGTAGGATGCACATCTATCTCCAGAACAGTTGAAAATACGATCATAGGAATCAATTAGTGTAGATAATTATTCAACCGCTGTGCCAGAAAAAATCCCTCCGCATCTACGGAGGGACTACAAAATGTTGATGTAAGTAATCCATTCACACAAGGCATTCGTCATTCTTTACTTACACGATATATATTGAAGTTGAATAACGAGAAGTAATATTAAAATACCATGCCAGTTATCTTCTTTGTAAGGTATACGTTACTGTATAATACCTTCCATTCGAATAAACATTATCATCGCCGGAAATTGTATTGGAACTAACACGGAGGTTATTGAGCTCAATCACATCCCCGATCATATCGATACGCAGTGTGCGGTTACCATTTGTCAACTGCCAGTTCAGGTTTTGCCAATAAGAATTACAGCCTTGCCTTCCTTGCCCTGTTCCATATTGATCAAAGGTCAAAACAATATCTCTCTGGCAATACGAATAAGTACTGTAAATATCGGTTTCAGTATACCCGTCGCCATCCCAGTCGTTGGCAATATTTGACCTGATATCTGTGACAGCCCATGTACCCACCACGTCATTTTCGTTTGATATGATCTCGCTTTTTGTACAGCCTATAAAAAACAGTGCTGCTGTTAACGTTAAAGTAGAAAGTGTAAAAAAATTCTTCGGCATATCATGCATTTAAGGTTAAGAATACAATTCCTTCGAGCCTGAATAATGCCAGGGGTTTAAGTGGCTTTTCTTAGAAGGCAGTTTTTAACAGATGGTTAATCAAATTAAAATCCTCCGCAATTAGCGGAGGATAGTATAATGTCGAACGTTGAAGGTTTTTCGTTTTTGTGTTAAAAGGATATTGAAAAATTCTGAAACAAAAATACGTGTAGCAAAAGGTGCAGGTGCCAGTGTTTAGCCTAAATCCGTACTGTTAT
>Ga0070664_100005708_pt1 | contig 10024 bp, 8 predicted proteins | sample KBSC73metaG_FD_65863 | JGI IMG/M metagenome (GOLD analysis project Ga0070664, IMG submission 65863) | Corn rhizosphere microbial communities from Kellogg Biological Station, Michigan, USA - KBS C7-3 metaG | ecosystem: Host-associated > Plants > Roots > Rhizosphere > Soil ... | reverse complement strand
GGCGGATTTGACCACGCCCGCATGCGCGCCGCCCTGTGCGTAACGGCCCAGCACGTCGTTGATGGAGTGCACGTCGGTGAACTTGCCCTTGCCGTGGTCGATATGCCACTTGCCGGCGGTCAGTCCGCCGCCCTTGACGCTGATTTTCACCGGTATCGATCGGCCGTTTTCGCAGGTCACGCGACCCACGCCATCGGCATGCTTGTAGATCAGCGACCAACCGGTCAGCGAGAAGGTCAGTTTGCAATCAAGATCCGGCGCGCCGCGTTCGCTGGCGCTTGACTGATGGGACAGCGGCGCCGGCGTTGCCGCCATGCCCATGGCGGCCATGGCAGCCAGCAGGCTGGCGGTAATCAGGGGAAGCTTCTTCATGGTGCTCTCCTTCCTCGTGGAAAACGTGCTCAGTTTCCGGGGTGAGACTGAACGCGCCTGAACAGCGCGCGGCAAGGTTCAGCAAGCTGCGTTGCAGCCGAACGAATGGCGCTGGTTCGATCGAAAAGGCCCGCAAAACGCCACCCGCCACGGCATTCGGCGATCGATGCGATACTTGCTCGATTGAATTTTGCAAACGTTCCGCACATGTCCCCTTTCTTGCTGCGCATCGCAACACGCAAAAGCCCGCTGGCCCTGTGGCAGGCCGAACACGTCGCGCAACGCCTGCGCGATGCGCACCGGGATCTGACCGTGGAGTTGCTGCCGCTGTCCACGCGCGGCGACGAGGTGCTGGATCGCTCGCTGGCGGCGATCGGCGGCAAGGGAGTGTTCCTCAAGGAACTGGAAATCGCGATCGCCGAAGGTCGCGCCGATCTTGCCGTGCACTCGCTCAAGGACGTGCCCGCGCAACTCGATCCGCAATTCGAATTGGCCGCCATCCTCAAGCGCGCCGATGGCGCGGATGCGTTCGTCAGCAACGACCACGCTTCACTCGACGCATTGCCGGAAGGCGCGCGCGTCGGTACGTCTTCGCTTCGGCGCACGGCGCAATTGCGTGCGCGCCGTCCCGATCTCGAAATCGCGGACCTGCGCGGCAATGTAGGCACGCGCATTGCGAAGCTCGATCGTGGCGATTACGCGGCGATCATCCTTGCCGTTGCGGGTCTCGAACGCCTGGGGCTTGGCTCGCGTGTCCGGTCGCGGCTCGCGCCGCCCGAATGGTTGCCGGCACCGGGCCAAGCCGCGATCGCGGTGGAAACCCGTACGGGCGATGCGGCCGTGATCGCGCGCGTGAAGGTCCTGGATGATGCGCGTACCCGCCGCAACGTGGACGCGGAACGTGCACTTAACGCAGCGATGGGTGGCGACTGCACGATGCCGTTGGGCGCGTGGTGCGAAACATTGGCCGATGGCGCTTTACATTTGCACGGCTTGCTGGGCGACGCGCGCGACGGACGCCTCCTGCGCGCGGACGCTCGCGGCGATGATCCCGTCGCGCTGGGCAGCGAGATTGCACGCCAGCTGCGCGAACTGGGAGCCGATTCGCTACTCGATTCCAAGGTATAACGCCTGCAAAGGTTGGAAGCGCCCCCGGCGTCTCATATCCGCCAAAGCGACCGAAGCGGCAGCTTCGATTTCCTGGCGCAGAACCCGGGCTGCCAGGATGACGGCACGATGAATCCACCACCCATGAGCCGAGCGATCGGCCTGCTCGCCTACGACGACATGCAGGCGCTTGATCTCGCCGGTCCGCTGGACGTGTTCGGTGCGGCCAACGCGCTCGCCACCGGAAGACCGCCGTATGAGCTTCAAATCATCGGACTGAGCACGGGCGCAGTGCGCGCGGAGAATGGCCTCGCGATTCTGCCGGCGTACACCATCGAAGACGCGCCGACGCTCGATACGCTCGTGATCCCGGGCGGAGCCGGCAGTCGTATCGTCAATGCCGATGCGCGCTTGCTGGATTGGCTGCGCCGCCGTGCCAAGACTACGCGACGCGTGGTATCGGTGTGCACCGGCGCATATGTGCTCGCGGCGACCGGTCTTCTCGACGGGAGGCGCGTTACTACGCACTGGCAGTTTGCCGATGACCTCGCACGGCGGTTTCCGACCATCCGTGTCGAACCGGATCGCCTGTTCCTGCGCGACGACTGCTTCGCCACCTCAGGTGGCCTCACGGCTGGCATGGACCTCACGCTTGCGTTGGTCGAAGAGGATCTCGGCGCAGTCGCGGCGCTCGCAGTCGCGCGCTACCTCGTGATGTATGTGAAACGGCCAGGCAATCAGGCTCAGTTTTCGGCACCGCTGGCTGCCCAGACACAAGCCACCGGCCGCATGGGCGGCCTGGTGAACTGGCTGCTGGCGCATCTGAACGGGGACATCACCAGCGAGCGCATGGCCGAGCAGGTATCGATGAGCGTACGCCATTTCCGCCGCGTGTTCGCCGAAACCTTCGGAACCAGCCCCGCACGTTTTGTCGAACACCTGCGACTGGAACAGGCGTGTCTACGTCTGACGCAGAACAATAGCTCCATCGAGCGCATCGCGTCCGGCGTCGGCTTCCATAGCGCGGATGCGTTTCGGCGCGCGTTTCACGCGCGCTATGGCGCGACACCCGGCGAGTACCGGGAGCGTTTTGCCCGCTGAACGAATGACCGGAATCGTCGGAATCGTGTCCGCCCCGCGAGGTCGGCGGATGCGACCATGCGCGTTTCCAATCGTCGGGCACCCGCCGTGAAACACCTCATCTTTGCCGCCACCTTGGCGATGCTTCCGATCTTGGGTACAGCCGCGCCAAAACCGTCGCGTAACGGCATGATCAAAGTCGCGTTTGCGATCAGCAAGCACGTCAACGTGATGGATGTTGCCGGCGCTTGGGAAGTCTTCGCGGATACATCGCTGAAAGGCGCCCAAGGCAAGGACATCGCGCCGTACGAGCTCTACACCGTGGCGGCCAGCAAGACGCCGCTGCACAGCGCTGGCGCCAATCATCCCGGGCTGACGATCACGCCGGATTACGATTTCGCCAATGCGCCCACACCGGACATCGTGGTGGTGCCCGCACAACACGGCAGTCCGGAGCTGGAAGCGTGGCTGAAGAAAATCCACGTGCAGCACGTCATCATCATGTCGGTATGCACAGGCGCGTTCAAACTGGCGCAAGCCGGCCTGCTGAACGGCAAGCAGGCCACCACCCATCACTGGTACTTCGGCAACTTTGCGCACGATTTTCCGAACGTGAAGCTGGTGAAGGACGTGCGCTACGTGCAGGCCGACCCGGTCACCTTCACGGCCGGCGGCCTGACTTCGGGCGTGGACCTGGCGCTGCATCTGGTGGCGGAGCGCTTCGGTCAGGACACCGCGCAGCAAACCGCCAACTTCATGGAGTATCTCGGCACCGGCTGGAAAACCAATCACGGCATTTCGGCGCTGGACTTGCCGGTAACGCACGAGTACTGGACGGGCAAGCTCGCCAACAACGATGCGGTCGTGTTGCACGTGACCACTTACGGCGCGAGCCCCGTGTACACCGCTGATATCCCGTCGCAGCATGTCGAGGGCGTGCCGGTCAGTCCCAGCGGCAACGGTAACCACGCGTCTCTTGCAGTGGCCATTCCGGGCCATCCGGCTACCCTCGACGGCACCTTAAACGCCGAGGACACCGTGTTCACGGGCACCTTTAGCCAAGATGGAAAAACCTATCCGTTGACCTTGACACAGCAACACTCGCAGCAGTGAACCTGTCGCCACCAAATCAGTGGCAAGGTGGCCAGGCTCGACCAAGCATCTTTTCCACAGGAACAGAGTGACCCGTGAAATCCTTTCGCTACGTCCTGTTCGTGCTTCTGTTCACCGCCACTGCGGCCAACGCCATCATCATTCGGGGCGGCGTTCCGGATTCCAAATATCTGGTTCCGGAAAACGCCTTTCCGGCGCTGGCAGACTTGCCGTTCGAGGGCCACGGCACGCTGATAGCGAAGCAATGGGTACTTACCGCAGCGCATGCCGTGCAGATGATGCGCGAGATGCCGCAACACCGCTACGTGATCATCGCCGGCAAGCAGAGGCAGGTTGCGCGGATCGTCTTGTATTCCGATTACATGGCAAACGCGGCCAAGTTCAATCAGCTCTTCAAGGACCTTAAATCCGGGGATGCGGCAACATGGATGGCGCGTTACGCATCCATCCGCGCGGGGCTGCATGACATTGCACTACTCGAGTTGGCCAAGCCCGTCGACGACGTCAAGCCGGTGGAACTCTATCGAGGGTCCAGCGAGTCGGGGCGGATCGTGGAGATCGTTGGAAAGGGTGCGACCGGGAACAGTCTTGTGGGGACGGCCGAAGATGCACCACACCGGACCAAGCTGCGCCGTGCGTACAACCGGATTGTGGAAGCCAAGGACCAATGGATCTACTACACGTTTGACTGTGGAAGTCAGGCATTGCCCCTTGAGGGCGTCACTGGCGACGGCGACAGCGGCGGACCTGTCCTGATCAGCGACAAGGGCGTATGGAAGCTGGCCGGCCTTGCTCAAGGTCTGTACGGAAAGAAATCGGATCTTCTCGCAATGCGCGCCGGAACATTTCGCTTGGGCGTCTGCGGGCAGCAAATTTCAAGTTCCCGCGTTTCCTATTACGCGCGATGGATCGAAGACACCATCCGGAAGCCGTGATCAACGACCATGGAGATCAGCATGAAACGCTTTGCTTCGCTTGCCAGCACTGTACTTATGCTCGCTGGTCCCATTGCGGGCACCGCATCACCCCCCAAACCTGGCACCGGCAACACGCCCGCACCCGACGCATTGTTCGCGACGGTTTCCAAGCTGGACGCGGATCTTTTCAGTTCGTTCAATCACTGTGCCTCACCGGATCAGCTGCAGAAGCACGCCAGCTATTTCGCGCCCAACGTCGAGTTCTACCATGATATGGGAGGGGTCACGTGGTCGCGGCGCGACTACATGGCCAACACCAGGAAGAATGTTTGCGGCCAATTTCGCCGCGAACTCCTCCCCGGCAGCTTGCAAGTTTTTCCCATCAAGGACTTTGGCGCGATCGAACAAGGCAAGCAGAAGTTCTGCTGGCTGAAATCAGGAAAATGCTTTGGCGAAGCCCAGTTCCTGATCCTCTGGCACCACTTGGACAACCGTTGGGTGGTCACTCGTGTGTTCAGTTACGGACATCGCCCCATCGAGTGATAGTCACAAGTTGCTGGCGGGTTCAACCGGTGGATGCAATACACGGAAGACCGCCACTGGCAGCAGCCATTGCTGCGAGAAGCGTGGCGCCTCCAAAATTATGCCTTGGGCGTTTTCGCGATGGCCTCGATGCGTGCCTTGCGCACGGCTTCGCCGATGGCGGGGCCTTGCAGGCCTTGTTCGATGAAGGGTTGCGCGGTGACGGTTGCGGCGGCGTCGCGCGCGGCGCGCAGGAAATCCGCTTGCGGGTAGGCATCGTTTTCGTGGTGGAGGCGGCCGCGTTTGTCGGCGGCGCACGCAACGAAGAAGGGTTCGAGGCGTTGCGGGCGGCGGAACGCGTCGAAGGCTTCCAGCAGCGCCAGCACGGTGGCGGGTTTCAGTTCGAGCGCGCGATGCGCATCGAGATGATGGCGGCAGGTCAACGCGGCGAGCTGCGCGTGTTCGGCCGGTACCTTCAGGCGCTCGCACAGTGCGGCGAGCGGTTTGAGGCCGCGGTGTTCGTGGGCGATGTGCCGCGGCAGTTCGTCTTCGGGCGTCAGTGCCTTGCCGAGGTCGTGGGTAAACGCGCAGAAGCCGGCGACGTCATCGCCGGGCGCGAGTTGCGCCGCCTGATCCAGCACCAGTTCCAGGTGTCGGCCGCAATCGACCTCGGGATGGTGCTCGGGACTCTGCGGCACGCCGTACAGCGCATCGACTTCGGGGAACAGCACGGCCAGCGCGCCGCATTCGCGCAAGGACCGCACGAACGCCGAAGGCACGGGTTCCGCCAATGCCTTGCGCGTTTCCTGCCATACGCGTTCGGGAACGAGGTGTGCGGCTTCCCCGCTCTCGACCATCGTGTGCATCAGCGCCATGGTTTCGTCGGCGACGTGAAAGCCGAGCGGCGCGAAGCGCGCGAGGAAACGCGCGACGCGCAGGATGCGCACGGGGTCTTCGGCGAATGCGGGCGAGACATGTCGCAACATGCGTTCGTGAAGATCCTTCGCGCCGCCGTACGGGTCGACCAGCGCGCCCGATTCGTCGCGCGCCATCGCGTTGATGGTGAGATCGCGGCGGGCGAGATCGTCTTCCAATGTCACATCGGGTGAGGCATGGAAGCTGAAACCGTGATAACCCGGCCCGGTCTTGCGCTCGGTGCGCGCGAGCGCGTATTCCTCGCCGGTGTCCGGGTGCAGGAACACGGGGAAATCCTTGCCGACCGGCTTGTAACCCAGCGCCAGCATTTCTTCCGGCGCTGCGCCGACCACCACGTAGTCGCGATCGAAATGCGCGCGGCCCAGCAACTCGTCGCGTACCGCGCCGCCGACCAGGTACACGCGGTGATCGCGCTTCGGCATCGTGTCAGCCCTGCGTCAGGCGCGCCTGTTCGAACCGGCGTTCGCGCGAATACACGCCCAATGCCACCGGCAACATCGCCGCAAAACGCCGCGGCGTGATGCCGAGGTCCGCGAAGCCGTCGCGCGTGCCGACCGAATCGACGCCGAGCGAATGGAAGTTGTCGCGCGAGAATGGCTTTCCGGGAATCAGTTCGGCGACGATCGCCTGCAGGTGTCCGAGCAAATTGGGCAACGGCAGCACCATGCGACGCAATCCCGCTGCGTCGCGGATCATCCGTACGATCGTGATCAGTTCCAGCGTGTCCCGCCCGTACAATTCGCGGATCTTGCCGATGCTCGCGCGGTCACCCAGGCAGCGCCGGATCGCCTCAGCGACATCGCGCACGTAGGCCGGCTGGAATTTTGCGTGCGGCTGCGCCAGCGGCAAAACGGGACCCATGCGCAACAGTTTCAGGAAACGGGACACGAAGCTGTCGTCGTTGCCGTACACCACGCTGGCCCGGTAGATCGTCCAGTCCATGCCGGAATTGCGCACCTGCGCTTCGGCCTCGCCGCGCGTCTTCAGGTATTTCGACGCGCGGTTGCCGGCATTCAGCGAACTCATCAAATGGATGCGGCGCACACCCGCTTGCCGGCAGGCCGCGATCAATGTGGCGGTGAGATCGACGTGCGTATGCGTGAAGGTGGCGCCGCCGGTTTCGTTGAGGATGCCGACCAGGTTGATGACGGCATCGTGGCCGGCGACGTGTTTTTCGAGCGATGCGCGATCGTACACGTCGGTGCTGATCGTGCGCACGTTGGGCAGCACGTTGATCGCGCGCTTCTGTTCGCGGTTGCGGCTGAGCACCGTGATGCGATGCCCATCGCCGGCCAATGCGGCCAGCAGGTGGCTGCCGATGAATCCGGTGCCGCCGAGGACGACGTAGCGTTTGGGCGTCATGGCGAAGTTTTTCCTGTAATGGCAGCGGTCGCCGCGGGTGCGGGCGCCGGAGCGCGGCACACGACCTGTTTGCGCGCAGGGTCGGCGCTCGGATCATACGGCGTACCGATCGCCGGCAACCGCGAAGAGACGGACACCGGTTCGCCGTGCAGGCGCCAGCCATAGAGAGTGGCGAACGACATCACGCGCGTCACGTAGTCGCGGGTTTCGTTGTACGGGATCGTGAGGATGAAGGCTTCCGGATCGAGGTTGCCGCGCGCGTCCACCCAGCGCTGCGCGTTGCCGGGGCCCGCGTTGTACGCGGCCGACGCCAGCCACGGGCTGCCGTCGAAGCGCACCGCGAGGTTGGCAAGGTATTGCGTGCCGAGCGGAATGTTGATGGCGGGGTCGTACAGGCTGGCGCCGCCGTTGTAGGGCAGGCCGCTGCGGCGCGCGACCAGGGTGGCCGTGCCCGGCAGCAACTGCATCAGGCCGCGCGCGTCGGCGCCGGAGTGCGCGTCGGTTTGCCAGGCGGTTTCTGCGCGGATGATCGCGAACGCCCACGCCGGATCGATGCCCGCGTTGCGCGCCGACGTGATCACGCGATCCTTGTCCGCCAGCGGGAAGCGCAGCGCGTAATACTGCAGGTCGCCCGATTTGCCGAACGCGAACACCGCGCGGTCGACCCAGCCGCGGCTGGATGCCAGCGACACCGCCTGCAATTGCTGCGCGGGCGCGAGGTTGGCGTAGGCGCGGTTCCATTCGCGGCGCGCGTTCGGCAGCATGTCGAGCGCGAAGAATTCGAAGGCGCGCGTCATGCCGGCATCGGTTTCGACCTGCTGCAACGCGGCTGGATCGGCGCGCAGGGTTTGCGGGCAGATGGAATAGGGCAGGTTGGCCTGGTCGGCCGCGAGGAATCCGTAGAACGTCGCCTGCTGCGCGAGCGATGTGTAGCCGTCCAGCGCGGCTGACGTTTGCCCGAGTTTCTGCGCGATGCGCGCTTGCCAGTAGCGCCATTCGTCGTGCTGCATTTCATCCGGCGTCAATGCCTGGAGCGCCGCTTCGGCGGCTTTCCAGTCGCCCTGCGCCACCGCCGCGCGCACCCGCCATTCGCGCGTGGCGTCGGTTTGCGCCGACGGCGGCAGGTCGGCCAATTGCGTTATGGCGTCGGGCCCGAAATCCACCGCGTTGTACAGGGCGAGCGCGGCGAGCACGCGGTCGCGTTGGTCCCGATCGAACTTGAATTGTTTGGACAGGGTGCCCCAATACGTTTGCGCCTGCGCGCTGTCGCGTCGCGCCATGCGGATCAGCGCGCGACTCACCGCTTCGCGGTTGCGCGGCGTGTCGGAGAACGTGGCGGCTTTTTTCAATAGCGCCGTCGGCGAGCGCAAGGCGTCGGCAATGCGTTGCGCCTCGGCCGCATCGGTGCCGGACAACCACTGCGCGGATTGTTCGATCGTCGAGGCCTTGCCGGCGTCGGCCGCACGTTCGATGCGATCCCAGACGCGTTGCGGTGTCAGCAATCCCTGCGCCGCGGCGGCGGAGAACACCGGCGTACACGCGGACGGCACGCTGGTTTGCTTCCACAGCGCCGCAAGATCGCGATCGAAATCGAGCGGCTTGCCCTGCGCGAGGTTGGCCTGCAACGCGTCACAGGTGAGCATGTCGCCCAGGCCCGGTTGGTAGAAGTGCTGGAAATTCGCCCAGTCTTTCTGCTGCGCCAGCCAACCCAGTTCGGCCTTGCGCAGGTCGTCTGCCGGGATCATGCCGGCGTATCGCTGCAGGTAGGCGTCGATCTGTGCAGGGTTGGCGGTCTTGATGTCGTGCTGCAGTGCGGCCGCTTCGAGGTACGGATACAGCGGATAGTTCTGGAGGCCTTGCGCCAAAGCGCGCCAGTCTTGCCCATTTTGGGCAGCGGTGTAGGCCGCGCGGAACGCATCGCGCTGCTGTGCAGGAGTTGGCGCGGCGGGTTGGGCGAAAAGGAAAGGCGCCGCGCCGAGCAGTACGGCGACGGCAGCGAGGCGAAGATGAAAGCGCAGCGCGGAGCGCGGCAGAAGCAATCCATTCATGCCCGCGATTCTAGACGATGCAGTGAATCGGGGTTCTTGTGCTTGCTGCAGGTTGCCGCGCAAAAGCAAGGCCGCTGTCGCGGCTTTTCACGAAAGATTGTTTCCCGCAAGCTTCAGTTCCGCACGGGCGGATTGTGCCTGGCGCGATGGGTGCGGCGGTTGTCGCGGTTGTCTGTGCGTTGCACCTTGCCGCCGGTCTGACGGGGTATCGCGGCGCGCCAAATGGTTCTACGCCGCGGCTTTCCATACGGTCACCGGAACGCGTATCTCGGCCGCCAACGGCAGGTGATCCGAGAACGCCGCAGGCAACGTCCACATGCGTTCGACGGTGGTTCCCGCGCTGACCAGGATATGGTCGATCGCGCGCTGCGGACGCCAGCTCGGGAACGTCGGCGCGGGATTCATGGGTGGCGCCAGGGTCGTGCGCGCGAACAGGTTGCGCAACTCGGGGCTGTCGGGCGGGCAGTTGAAATCGCCCATCAGGACCACGTTGCCGTGGCCCTGCAGCAGTTCCGCGATGAAGTCGATCTGGCGTGCACGCGACTGGGTACCCAGCGACAGGTGCGC
>Ga0070664_100005705_pt1 | contig 10025 bp, 8 predicted proteins | sample KBSC73metaG_FD_65863 | JGI IMG/M metagenome (GOLD analysis project Ga0070664, IMG submission 65863) | Corn rhizosphere microbial communities from Kellogg Biological Station, Michigan, USA - KBS C7-3 metaG | ecosystem: Host-associated > Plants > Roots > Rhizosphere > Soil ... | reverse complement strand
ACCAACCTCGAGGCGACCCGCGACCGCTTCCAGATCGGCGATTTGACGCGCACCGACGTTGCCCAGTCCGAGGCGCGCCTGCAGCTCGGCCGGTCGCAGCTCGCGGGAGCCGTGGGCCGTGCGACGTCCAGCGAAGCAACATACCGTCAGGTGATCGGGCACCAGCCGGGCCAGCTAGCGCCGCCGCCGCCGCTCCCTCCGCTTCCGGCGACCGCCGACGAGGCTGTTCGCATTGCGCTCGCCAACAACCCAGACCTTGTTTCGATCACCAGGCAGGCCGCCGCCGCCGGCTATGACGTGCGCGTCGCCCGGGCAGGCCGGCTCCCGACGCTTTCGGGCGTGGTCAGCGGAACCTACGTCAACAATCTCGGCGGGGGCGCGACGAACATTTTCGGTCAAGAAGGACCCGCCACGGGCACTCAGTCGACTGCCGGGCTGAATGCGCGCGTTCCCCTGTTCCAGGGCGGGCTTCCGGCCGCGCGCACTCGCCAGGCCCAAGCGTTGCAGGGGCAGCTGTTCGAACAGGTCGTCGGCACCGAAAGGGCCGTCGTGCAGGCCGCGCGCGCGGCCTTTGCGACCTACGATGCCGCGCAAAAGGCGATCCAGTCGAACACCGTCGCCGTCCAGGCGAACGAGCTCGCCTTGGAGGGCGCCCGTGCGGAACAGACCGTCGGTACCCGCACAGTCCTCGACGTCCTCAACGCCGAGCAGGAGCTGCTGAACTCGCAGGTCGCGCTCGTAACTGCAAAGCGCGACGCTTATGTGGCCGGCTTCCAGCTATTGAACGCAATGGGACAGGCCGAGGCCCAGGACCTCGGCCTCGACGGCGGGCCGCTTTACGATCCGCTTGGAAACTATCGCCGGGTAGCCGGCAATTGGAGCGACTGGGCCGGTGACCGCACCCATAAACCGGTTGCGACCCGCACGGTCGACCAGGTCGAGCTACCGGCCCAGCCGATCATCAACCAATGGGTGCCCGGCACCGTGCTCACCGAGCCGGTGGTCACGTCGGGGGTGACTCAACAGCCGCAATAAGCGATAGCTCCGCGCCATGCAGTCGCCGGGCCGCGAACCCTCGATGGAAGACATCCTCGCGTCGATCAAAAAGGTGATCGCGGAGGAGAAAGAGTTGCGCACCGCCGTCAGCGCGCAGGCCATCGACGACGCGCCGCTTCCTGAGGAGACGGCGTCGTCGACGGGGGATGATGACGTGCTCGAACTCAACGAGCCGCTTGCACCGCCCCAGGATCTCGGGCCGCCTCTGCTGGACGAGGACATCGCCGGCCACAGCCGCGAGGCGCTGGCCCAGCTCCAGACGGTGGCCGCGAGCGTCCCTGCCGCGCCGCAGTCCAACCCGCTCGAGGACATGGTCCGCGACATGCTGAAGCCGATCCTCAAGCAATGGCTGGACGAGCATCTGCCGCAGATGGTCGACGAGCATGTAAAGCGAGAGATTACGCGGATTACCGGCCGCCCGCTTAGCTGAGGTTGATGCTGCGCCGCACCACGGCTAACCGCCACGGCGCATGAGCGAGCTTCCCAAGACCTTCGACCCAAAGACCATTGAGGAGCGCTGGTACGCGCATTGGGAGAGCCGCGGGCTGTTCCGTCCGGATCGCCCCGATGCGACGCCGTGGACGATCGTCATGCCGCCGCCCAACGTGACCGGTTCCCTGCACATCGGCCACGCGCTCGACAATACCCTGCAGGACGTCCTGACCCGGCGCGAGCGGATGCTCGGCAAGGACGCTTTGTGGGTGGTCGGCACCGACCATGCCGGGATCGCGACCCAGATGGTGGTCGAGCGCAACCTAGATAGCCAGGGCGTCAAGCGCGCCGACATTGGGCGTGAGAGCTTCCTCGAGCATGTGTGGGAATGGAAAGCGCAATCGGGCGGGCAGATTACGCGCCAGCTTCGCCGCCTCGGGGCATCATGCGACTGGGCGCACGAGCGCTTCACCATGGACGAACGTTACCAACGGGCTGTCACGCACACCTTTGTGGAGCTTCACAAGCGAGCCCTGATCTACCGCGACAAGCGCCTCGTGAACTGGGACCCCAAGTTCCAGACCGCGATCAGCGACCTGGAGGTCGATAACCGCGAAGTCAGCGGCCACATGTGGCACTTCAAATATCCGCTAGAGGGCGGCGCGACCTACAAATATGTCGAGCGCGACGAGGACGGGAAAGTCCTGTTCGAGGATGAGCGCGACTATATCTCGATCGCCACCACCCGGCCGGAGACGATGCTGGGCGACGGCGCGGTTGCGGTCCATCCGGACGACGAGCGCTATCGCCCGATCGTCGGCACCTATTGCGAGATCCCGGTCGGACCGAAGGCGCACCGCCGCCTGATCCCGATCATCACCGACACCTATCCCGACCCGCATTTCGGATCGGGCGCGGTGAAGATCACCGGCGGGCACGACCTCAACGACTATGGCGTCGCTCAGCGCAATAATCTGCCGATGTACCGGTTGATGGACAGCCAAGCGCACATGCGTACCGACGGCCCGTCCTACGAAGAATCTTCCGAGCGGGCCAAGGCGATCGCGCACGGCGAGGCGGCCAGCCCCAATGAGGTCGACGCGCTCAACCTGGTGCCCGAGGCATATCGCGGCCTCGACCGCTACGAGGCGCGTAAGCGCGTGGTCGCCGACATCGATTCCGAAGGCCTGATGATCAAGGTCGAAGACAAGCAGATCATGCAGCCGTTCGGTGACCGCTCGAACGTGGTGATCGAGCCGATGCTGACCGACCAATGGTATGTCGACGCCGCGACCCTCGCAAAGCCGGCGATCGAGGCGACGCGCAGCGGCGCGATCAAGGTCGTCCCCGAGACGTGGAAGAAGACCTGGTACAATTGGCTCGAGAATATCCAGCCATGGTGCGTCTCGCGGCAGCTATGGTGGGGCCATCGCATTCCCGCTTGGTATGCCGAGGATGGTCGGGTCTTCGTGGCTGAGACCGAGGAGGAGGCGAGGGCGCAAGCGGGCAACCAACCGCTTCGGCAGGACGAGGATGTGCTCGATACTTGGTTCTCATCCGCGCTGTGGCCGTTCGCGACGCTCGGCTGGCCGGAAGAGACGGAGGACCTCAGGCGCCACTACCCGAACGACGTCCTGATCTCCGGCTTCGACATCCTCTTCTTCTGGGATGCGCGCATGGCGATGCAGGGGATCGAGTTCATGAAGGAAGTCCCGTGGCGCACGCTTTATCTCCACGGCCTGGTCCGCGATGCGCACGGGCAGAAGATGTCCAAGTCCAAGGGCAACACGGTCGATCCGCTCGGGCTGATCGACAAGTACGGGGCAGATGCTCTTCGCTTCACGCTCGCCGCGATGGAAAGCCAGGGCCGCGACATCAAGCTCGATGAGAAGCGCGTCGAGGGCTACCGCAACTTCGCGACCAAGCTGTGGAACGCCGCCCGCTTCCTGCAGATGAACGGCGTGGGCGCAAGCGACAGCATCGCCGCGCCAGCCGCCCAGCTTCCGGTCAACCGCTGGATCATCGGGGAGGTGGTCGAAACGCTGGCCAAGCTCGACCGCGCGTTCGACGAGCTCCGCTTCGACGGCATGGCCGACGCCATCTACCACTTCGTCTGGGGCACCTTCTGCGACTGGTATGTCGAGCTGATCAAAGGTGCGTTCGACGACGAGACCAAGGCCGTCGCCGCCTGGGCGTTCGATCAGATCCTGGTGATGCTGCATCCGCTGATGCCGTTCATCACCGAGGAATTGTGGGGCGCGATGGGCAAGCGTCCCTACGAGCTGATCGTCGCCAAATGGCCTGAGCCGCAGGCGCGATCCGATCCGCATGCGAAGGCCGAGTTGGATTGGCTGATCAAAATTGTATCCGAAATACGCAGCGTGAGAGCGGAAATGAATGTGCCGCCGGCCGCGCGCACAAATCTGTGGGTGTATGCGGATCACGTGATCGATGGTTTCAAAGTCTCGTCACCGCCGCGCTTTGAGCTCACTCCACGATTTGAAAAATTCGGGGCATCGCTTCGAAGGCTCGTCCGAGTGGACAAACTTGTGTTTCTCAATTCAGGAACGGCCATCGATTTGGAAACTGGCGCTTCTGAGCAACGCGAGGAGTCGGATGCGAAGGGGGCGCTTCAACTATCGGTCGACGACGTTACCTATCTGCTCCCGGTCGCGGACGTAATCGACATTGGAGCGGAAAAGGCACGGCTATCGAAGGGCGCCGAGGCCGCCGAGAAGGAACGCGACAGCCTCGCGCACCGGCTCGCCAACCCCAATTTCACCGAGCGCGCCAAGCCCGAGGCGGTCGAGAAAGCGCGCGCCGATCATGAGGCCAAGACCGCCGAGGCCGAACGGCTCCGCGCTGCGTTGGAGCGGCTCGGCTAGGGGAATTAGGTGGCAGACGCAGGCACTCGGACGGGCGGTCGCGGCGACCTGACTCAGGGCGGGATCGGCTCGACCTTGCTTAAATTCGCGCTGCCGACGCTCGCCAGCTCGATCATCCAGTCGCTGAATGGCACGGTGAACGCCATTTGCGTCGGCCGCCTCATCGGCGAGGACGCGCTCGCCGCTACTTCCAACGCCAACATGGTGATGTTCCTGCTGACCGCCTTCGTGTTCGGCTTCGGCATGGCTTCGACGATTCTCATCGGCCAGGCCTGGGGCCGCAAGGACGTCGACGGCGCCCGCAAGGTGTTCGGAACCGCCGCCGGCTCCTTCCTCGTGGTCACGATCCTGATCGCCGCGGCGGGCTACTTTCTGTCGCACCCGATCCTCGCGCTCCTAGGAACGCCGCCGGAAGCCACGCCGCTCGCGCATGCCTATCTCAGCGTTATCTTCCTCGCGATGCCGCCCATCCTGTTGCTTACCCTGGCGATGATGGCGCTGCGCGGGGCAGGCGACAGCATGACGCCGCTGTGGTTTATGATCCTTTCGGTCGTATTGGACAGCGGGCTGAACCCGGTCTTCATCCTCGGCCTCGGTCCGGCGCCCCAAATGGGCATCGCCGGCGCGGCCTTCTCGACGCTGCTTGCCAACTATGTCGCGCTCTTCGGGCTCATCGCTTACATCTACATCAAGGACCTGCCGCTGCGCCTGCGCGGGCCGGAGCTGCGCTACCTCTGGTGCGACGTGGCGATCTTCAGGACGATCATCGTCAAAGGCCTGCCGATGGGCATCCAGATGATCGTCATTTCACTGTCCGCGCTGGCGCTGGTCGGTTTCGTCAACCGCGAGGGCGTCGACACCGCCGCCGCTTTCGGCGTCGCGATGCAGCTGTGGACCTATGTGCAAATGCCGGCGATGGCGCTCGGCGCAGCGGTCAGCGCGATGGCCGCGCAAAACATCGGCGCGGGGAAATGGGACCGCGTGGGCCAGATCACCCGCGTCGGCATCATCCAATCGATTCTGATCACCGGTGCGCTCATCCTCCTCATGACTCTCGCCGATCGTGCTGTGCTCGCACTGTTCATGGGTCCGAACAGCCCCGCGCTGCCCATAGCGCGCCACATCCACCTGCTCGCGACCTGGAACTTCCTTCTGTTCGGCGTGATGATGGTGCTGTTCGCGACGGTGCGGGCGAACGGCGCCGTGTGGGCGCCGCTGATCATCCTGGCGGTCGGCCTGGTGCCCGTTCGCTTCGGCTATATCTATGCGACTTATGGCTGGCTCGGTTCGGACGCGATCTGGACCAGCTTTCCGGTCACCTCGCTGATCAACCTCACTCTTTCGCTGGCTTACTATCTGCAGGGCGGCTGGAAGAAGGCGCGCATGGCCGCGGAGCCGAGCCCGGATGAAGACGAGTGCACCGAGGAGGCGCTCGCCACGCGCGAGCCGGGCGGAGCGCTCAATCCTGCGGGATAACCGTCACCCCGCGAAAGTGGGGGTCCGGCTTTTCTGCGATGTAAGAAGAAGAGCGGGATTCCCGCTTTCGCGGGAATGGCGATAGAGGGCGAAAAATGAGTTCCTTCCCCTATCTCCGCATGCGACGGGGCCGCGTCGCTCCGTGGATGCGCTCCATGCTTGCCGAACACCGGCTTCACCCAAGCGATTTCATCTGGCCGCTGTTCGTGTGCGAAGGCTCCGCGCAGGAAGAAGCGATCGGCTCGCTTCCCGGCGTTTCGCGCTGGAGCGTGGATCGGCTCGGCGCGAAGGCGCGCGAGGCCGCCGACCTCGGTATTCCCTGTATCGCGCTTTTCCCGAACACGCCGAACGAGCTGCGCACCGAACGCGCCGAGGAAGCGCTCAACAAGGACAATCTCATCTGCCGCGCGATCAAGGCGATCAAGGATGCGGTGCCGGAGATCGGGGTGCTCACCGATGTCGCCCTCGATCCCTACACCGCGCACGGCCATGACGGCCTGGTCGACGAAGCGGGCAACGTCGTCAACGACGATACGGTCGCAATTCTCGCCGACCAGGCTCTCGTCCAAGCGGAGGCTGGGGCGGACATCGTCGCGCCGTCGGACATGATGGACGGCCGTGTCGCGGCGATCCGCATGGCGCTGGAGGAGGCGGGACACCAGAACGTCGCGATCATGGCCTATGCCGCCAAATATGCGTCCGCATTTTACGGTCCGTTTCGCGAGGCCGTCGGCTCGCTCGGGCGACTGAAGGGCGACAAGCGCAACTACCAGATGGATCCCGCCAACATCGAGGAGGCTTTGCGCGAGGTCGAGCTCGATCTCGCCGAGGGCGCGGACTTCGTCATGGTGAAGCCGGGGCTTCCCTATCTCGACGTCGTCGCGCGGGTAAAGGACGCTTTCGGCGTGCCGACCTTCGCGTACCAGGTGTCGGGAGAGTATGCGATGATCGAGGCGGCGGCGGCTGCGGGGGCGGGCGAGCGCGATGCGCTGATCCTTGAGACTTTGCTTGGATTCAAGCGCGCCGGAGCGACCGGCGTCTTGACGTACCACGCCGTCGATGCGGCGCGCCTGATCGCTGGATGAGCGTCGGAGTTCGGAACGAAATTGAGGCGCTTCGTGCGGCCTCCGCTCGCCTGGAGCCGGATGCTGAGCAGCGGCGGAGCCTCGGTGAGCAGGCGCTTGCCCATGCCCTTGCCTACTGGGACCAGGTCGAGACGGCGCCCAGCAACCGTCCCTGGTCCGAGGTCTTTAGCGAGAGGCTGGACCCGGAGTTCGCGGACGAAGGCAGGGATGTCGAGGAAGTCCTCGATTATGTCGGCGCGTGCATCGACGCGCCGGGCTTCGCGACCACCAGCCCGCGCTTCATGGCCTATATCCCCGGCGGCGGCGTCCCATATTCCGCGTTAGGCGACATGCTCGCGGCGACGTCGAACAAATATTCGGGCTTCGCGTCGGCAAGTCCCGGCGCCGTGCGCATCGAGAATGCCTGCACGCAATGGCTGGCAAGCGTCATCGGCTATCCGGAGGATTCCGCCGGTACGCTGACCTCCGGCGGCAGCATCGCCAATTTGACCGCCGTGGTTGCGGCTCGCGAGGCCCGCGATCCGGACGGCGGAGGGGCCGTCTATGTCACGCGCTTCGCTCATTATTGCATCGATAAGGCGCTTCACATCGCGGGCCGCGGACGCTCGCCGAAGCGAGTGATTGCGACGGACGAGAAATTGCGCATGTCGGTCGAAGCCCTCGAGGAAGCTCTGGAGGAAGACCACCGCAGCGGTATGCGACCCTGGCTGGTCATTGCCTCGGCGGGCACAGTCGACACCGGCGCCATCGACCCGCTGCCCGAAATCGCGGATCTTTGCGCGCGCTACGGTGCCTGGCTCCATGTAGATGGGGCGTATGGTGGGCTGTTCGCTTTGTGTGACGAAGGCAGGGCCAAGCTTCGCGGCATCGAGCGCGCCGACAGCGTCGCGCTCGACCCTCACAAGACCCTGTTCCTGCCCTACGGCACCGGTGCTGCGCTCGTCCGCGACGGCAGGCTCCTGCAGGACGCCTTCAGCGCCAGCGCCGATTACATTCGTCCGCTGGGGGAATCGGAGGTCGGCCCGTCGCCCGCGGACTTGTCTCCCGAACTGACGCGGCATTTCCGCGCCCTGCGCCTCTGGCTGCCGCTGCAGATCGCCGGCATCTCGGCCTTCCGCGCAGCGCAGGCAGAGAAGCTCGCGCTGGCCCGTCACTTCCATGCAAGACTGTCCGGAATCGATGGCTTCGACGCTGGCGCACCGCCTGACCTCTCGGTCGTTGCGTTCCGCTATCTGCCCCAGTCCGGCGACCCGGACGAGTTCAACGAACGCCTGATGCGTCACATCCAGGAGGAAGGCCGTGTGATGATGAGCGGCACGCGGATCGACGGAAGCTACCGGCTGCGCTGCGCAATCCTCTGCTTCCGCACCCACATCGAGCATGTCGACGAAGCCATCGACGCTGTTCTCCGCGGCGTGGAGGCGCTCGGTGGCTGAAGTCGTGGCCGAGACTCAGCGCCTGATCCTCCGAACGTGGAAACCGGAGGACCGCGCTGCTTACGCCAAGCATCTCAATACACCGGCGGTCACTCAACACGTCGGCGGACTGCAGAGCGGCGAGGATATGGGTGCGGCGTTCGAGCGGATCGACGGTTACCAGCGCGATCACGGCCACACCTTCTGGGCGGTCGAGCGCAAGGCCGACGGGGCTTTCCTCGGCTTTTGCGGTCTCAAGGTCGCTAACGTGCCGGGCACGCCCGTGGACGGTGAGGTGGAGATCGGCTGGCGGTTGCGCGAAGACGCTTGGGGGCAGGGCTATGCTCGCGAGGCGGCGCAAGCTGCGCTGGACTGGGCCTGGGCCAACCTCAACCGCGACCGGGTCGTGTCCTTCACAATTCCCGCCAACACGGCGAGCTGGGGTCTGATGGAGCGGCTCGGCATGACCCGCCGCACCGACCTCGACTTTGCTCATCCCAGTTTCGCGACGGATCATCCGTTGAGCGCGCACATCACCTACGTGATCGAGCGTCGGAAGGGCTAAATCCCAAGCCGACGCTGGATCGCGTCGATCCGGTCGGCCTGACGCTTGTCGAGATTTCCGACCGTCGTCGCGGCCTGCTGGATCGCGGCCAGATCGTTGGGGGCAATCCCGCCGTGAGCCTGGAGCGCATTCGCGCCGAGAGCATCGATCTCCGACAACGCTTCCGACACGGGCCTTCGCGCCGCGACCGCCGCGGACAATGCCTGCTGCGCCGCGACCCAGCCGTCGCTTTGCGGCGCTCCGGCGGATCCCGCGAGCCGCTCTGCCTCCGATGCTGCTGCGTCGAACGCGGCGTTCCCGCTCTGCGCGTCGGCAACCAAAGTGTTGAGCCTGGCCTGCAGCTCATAGCTGAAGGGACGGTCGTTGATCGGCCCCTCCACCGGCAGCCGCGGGTCGACCTGCTCCGCCGCGCGCGGCTGGAGCGATGGGTAGGGCTCGCCAGTGCTGGAGCAGCCGCTCACCAGCGGGATCGAGAGAAGGGCGGTCCAGCGCATCGAGCGCGGCTCTAAAAGGAAAATGGCGCGCCCGAAAGGATTCGAACCTCTGACCCCCAGATTCGTAGTCTGGTGCTCTATCCAGCTGAGCTACGGGCGCGCGTCGCTACGGTGAGCGGAGGGCGCGACATAGGGGCGTCGAGGAAAGCGTGCAACCCGTGGCTGCACGGTGCTTCGGAAAGGAGGTGTTAGGCGCTGAGCGCGCTGCTGGTTGTCGTCGCGATGCCGGTGCAGTCGGCGAGCCGGGCGGAAAAATCCTCGGCAAGCTTGGCGTGCCACGCACGCGCCTGCTCGGTCATTGCCCGCTGGGCGGCCATGCGTTCCTCAACCGCGCGGCGACGATAATAACGCTCGTTCGATTCCACTGGTCCCCCTCCGGTAGAGAACCCATGGACCATCCGCTCGAATAGCTAAGGGATAGTTAATATCCACAGCGCCTGGGGATAATTGTGTCCGCATTGGGGCTGCTGAACCGGAATGTCCCGGCTTGGAACAGCTCGTGGCAGCGCGGTGACACGAGAACCGAATTCACGGATCATCTTTGAAACCTAACGACTCGCCGCTCGTTGGAAGGGTCAAATGGTTTCGAAGGAAGACACCATGCTGAGTTCGATCGA
>Ga0070664_100005704_pt1 | contig 10025 bp, 7 predicted proteins | sample KBSC73metaG_FD_65863 | JGI IMG/M metagenome (GOLD analysis project Ga0070664, IMG submission 65863) | Corn rhizosphere microbial communities from Kellogg Biological Station, Michigan, USA - KBS C7-3 metaG | ecosystem: Host-associated > Plants > Roots > Rhizosphere > Soil ... | reverse complement strand
CGGCTTCTCCAGCACGACACGCGAAGTCGGTGTGATCAACGACTGCTTCGCGAGTCCTTCGGTAATCGGCGCGAACAGATCCGGGCCGGTCGAAAGGAAGAACGCCCGCACCCGCTCCGACTGTGGACGCAGCAACTCCGCGAGCCGCACGAAGTCGCTGTCGGACTGTGCGTCGACGCGCACGTACTCGAGGTGCTCGGCGAACAGCTGCCATTTCTTCTGATCGAAGGCGCTGCCGAGGTGCGTTTCGCAACTGGCTCGTACCTGCTCCAGCCATTCCTCGCGGCTGAGCTGGCTGCGGGCGGCGCCGATGATGCGGGACGCGCCGACGATCTGGCCGGCGCAGCTGCGCCGATACAGGGCAGGCAGGAGCTTGCGCATGGCGAGGTCGCCGGTACCGCCGAACAGGACGAGATCGAACGTGGGAAGTGACTGCATGCAGAACCTTCAGTGGGACGGGCCAAATCCGCGGGTAAGTTAACCAAGGAGCCACTTGTCAGCAAAGTCCCGCCTGCGGCTACTTCGTAACCGCCTTCGCCGGGATGACCGGGTTCGTGAACTCACCCGGTCACATTTCAATACGCGGATCCTAATTCCGTTTTCACCGACGCATGCAACGTTCCACGTTAAATCTCTAGAATCCCGCTCGATCCATCGAATCGAGGACTCGCGTGAACACTGCCGCCCCTTTGCACGAGCGCGTGCGCTCAGTCACCGAACGCATCCGCGCCCGCAGCGCCGGCTCGCGCACGGAATATGTCGAGCGCGCGGCAGACTCCCGTCGCTCGCAAGCCAACCGCAGCACACTGTCGTGCGGGAATCTGGCGCACGGCTTCGCCGCGATGGAGACCTCGGAGAAGGACCGGCTGCGCAGCGCGCGCTGGGCGAACCTGGCGATCGTCTCGTCGTACAACGACATGCTTTCGGCACATCGCCCGTTCGAGCGGTTTCCCGAGCTCATCAAGCTGGCCGCACGCGAGGCCGGAGCCGTCGCGCAGTTCGCCGGCGGCGTGCCCGCGATGTGCGACGGAGTCACGCAGGGTCAGCCGGGCATGGAGCTGTCGCTGTTCAGCCGCGACGTCATCGCGATGGCAACCGCGGTCGCGCTCACCCACAACATGTTCGACAGCGCTCTGTATCTCGGCATCTGCGACAAAATCGTGCCCGGCCTGCTGATGGGCGCGCTCGCGTTCGGCCATCTGCCCGGCATCTTCGTGCCCGGCGGTCCGATGCCCTCGGGTATCCCGAACAAGGAGAAGGCGCGCGTGCGCCAGCTCTTCGCCGAAGGCAAAGTCGGCCGCGACGCGCTGCTCGAATCCGAAGCGCAGAGTTATCACTCGCCCGGCACCTGCACGTTCTACGGAACCGCGAACAGCAACCAGGTGCTGATGGAAGTGATGGGACTGCACCTGCCAGGCTCGGCATTCGTTCCGCCGAATACTTCGCTGCGCGATGCGTTGACCAGTGCCGCCGCCATGCGCGCCGTCGCCATCACCGCCCTCGGCGACGAATACCTGCCGATTGCGAGCGTCGTCGACGAGCGCGCCATCGTGAATGCGATCGTCGCGCTGCTCGCGACAGGCGGTTCTACCAATCACACGCTGCATCTCGTCGCGATTGCGCGGGCCGCGGGCCTGCGTGTCGACTGGGACGACTTCTCCGACCTGTCGGAAATCGTGCCGCTGCTGGCGCGCATTTACCCGAACGGCGGCGCCGATGTGAATCACTTCCATGCGGCCGGCGGCATCGGCTTCCTTATTCGCGAGCTGATCGGCTCAGGGCTGCTGCATGGGGACGCGACAACGGTGATGGGTCATGGCCTCCACGCATACACGCGCGAGCCCTGGCTATCGGAGAACGGCCTCGCCTGGCGCGCAGCGCCCGAAACCAGCGGCGATCGCGACGTGCTGCGCCCGATGCACGATCCATTCGGCGCCGACGGCGGACTCAAGGTCCTGCGCGGCAATCTCGGTCGAGCGGTGATCAAGACGTCGGCGGTCCAGCCGCAGCACCGCGTCGTCGAGGCGCCTGCCGCGGTGTTCGACGATCAGGAGTCGGTCATTGCCGCCTTCAAGTCGGGCGCACTGTCACGCGACTGCGTCGTCGTCGTGCGCTACCAGGGACCGCGCGCCAACGGCATGCCCGAGCTGCACCAGCTCACGCCCACGCTCAGCTCGCTGCAGAGCAAAGGCCACAAAGTGGCGCTGGTCACCGATGGACGCATGTCCGGCGCTTCCGGCGCCGTGCCGGCAGCCATTCATTTCACACCCGAATGTCTCGCCGGCGGATTGCTTGGCAAAGTGCAGGATGGCGATATCGTGCGACTCGACAGCTATGCAGGAACGCTCGAAGTGCAAGTCGCGGAGTCGACGCTGCGCGCGCGCCCCGCGCCGCGACCGAGCCTCGAACGCAACGAGCACGGTTTCGGACGCGAGTTGTTCGCGACGTTCCGGCAGGTCGCCAGCGATGCCGAAACCGGTGCAGTCTCGCTGTTCGGTGTCGGATAATGGCCCCCATGAACATCCGCTCGCTGCTGGCCCTCGCGCCCGTGATTCCGGTTCTGACGATCGACAAAGTCGACGATGCCGTGCCGCTCGGCCGTGCGCTGTGCGCCGGCGGGCTGCGGGCGCTGGAAATCACGCTGCGCACGCCGGCGTGCTTGCCTGCGATCGAAGCGCTGCGCAAGGCGCTGCCCGAGGCACTCGTCGGCGTCGGCACACTGACGCGGCCGCGCGATTTCGTCGACGCCAGCAACGCTGGAGCGCAGTTCGGCGTGAGTCCCGGTTTGACTGCGGAGCTGGCGGCAGCAGCGGCCGAAGTGCAGTTCCCGCTGCTACCCGGCGTGATGACGCCGACTGAGCTGCTCGCTGGCCTGGGCTGGGGCTACGACACGTTCAAGCTGTTCCCCGCGCAGCAGGCGGGTGGCGTGAACATGCTGAAGGCTTTCGCCGGGCCGTTCCCGCTGGTGATGTTCTGCCCGACGGGCGGCATCACGCGCGCGACGGCGCCTGACTATCTGGCGTTGAAGAATGTCGCGTGCGTCGGTGGGTCGTGGGTCGCGCCGCCGGAACGAGTTCGTGCGGGCGATTGGCAAGCGATCGAAGAGTTGGCGCGCGACGCGAGCTCGCTGAGGAGAGTGTCAGGCTGAAGCCTGACCCACAACGACTCTCGTGAGTCAGGCTTCAGCCTGACATCGTCTTCCGATCATCAGCCAGCAACTCGAGCTGCGGCGAAATCTGCGCAGCCGGCGTCGTCGGCGCGTCATCAGCCAGGAGTCCAAGCTGTTGCGGCTGTTCGACGGGCGTTTCGAGTAGCGAAAGCGCCGCGAGCGGCTGCGTCACCGACGCGGGCTCGGGTGTCGCGACTGGTGCGGGGGCAGGCTGCGGTGCTTTTGCTGCTGCTGGTGCTGGTGCCGGCGTCGCCTTCGCAACCGGTTCAGGTGCCAGCTCCAGCGTCGGTGTCGGCTTGGGTGTTGGTGCAACCGGCGCCGGTGCCGGTGTAGCTGTAAGAGTCGGCGCGGCTGCCGGCGTCGTGCGAGCGGCAGCAGGCGTCGTCGGCGCTGCGATCGCATCCATCGACAACAGCTCTTCCGATTCGTCCGCCACACCGCGCGCGCGTTCGTTGAACGCCCGATCGTTGTTCTGCGGCTTGGCCATCTCGGCCTGGAACACTTCCAGCACGTCGCCGTTCGACTGCGAGCTGGAAATCTTCTCCGACAGTTCCTGCTCGCGCTTGCTGCGTTCCTGCTCCTGCTCGCGTCGCCACTTGGGCAACGACTCGGCCGAGGCCTCCGCAACCTTCGTTTCCAGCGAATCCGGATCCGCGAGCTCGGCCATCGTGACCACGGGCTTGCGCTTGTCGGCAGTGGCGCCGACCTTGGCCGGCACTGGCACACTGGCGTCGATCTCCGGCGTCGGCATCTCCTGCGCCACGAGCGACTGACGACCGATGAGGTCGTAGTACACCTGCAGATATCGCTGCAGCGAGCGCACGTAAACGTAGTTCTGCAACGCGTGCTTGCGAGCGCCTTGCGCCATCGCCGCCCGCTTCTCGGGCGTGAGCTGCAGGACGCGCTGAATGCCTTTGACGAAGGCGGCCGGGCTGCCGGCTTCGATCGCCACGCCGTAATGTCCGATCACTTCGCCTTGCGCGCCCATGCCCGTCGCGACGCAGGGCACGCCGCACAGCATCGCGGCGACGAGTGTCATGCGCGAGCCATCGTTCAGCGCGCTGGAGCACACGACGTCGCACGCATTGAACAGCGTCGCGAGGTCGGACCATTCGCCGAGCAATTGCACGCGCTGCGCCAGCGTGCCGCCGCCGACCATGGCCATGAGCGGCGCATTGCCCTTCTGCACGCCGTGACCGGCGAGCACGACGGCAACGTGCGGGTTCGTCTTGATCAGCTCGCCGACGCCTTTGATGAACGTCGCATGGTCGTACTCCGACTGGAACGGCGCGACCATGCCGATGACGAACGCGTCCGGCGCAAGATGCAGCTGCTCGCGGATCTTGCGGCGGGCGGCGGCATCGGGCTTGAAGCGCGTGGCGTCGATGCCCGGCGGAATCGTCAGGCTGTCGCCTTCCGGGAAGCCGACGCGGCGATGCTGCGCACCGCCTGCATCCGACGCGTACACGATGCGGTCCGCGGTAGCCGCGGCCTTGGCAACGTGCTTGATCTTCTGGCGATCGATCATTCCCGCGCCGCGCGGCAGCGGACTGGTGGCACCGACCGTCCATACGACCTTGATCTTGCGATCGACCTTCTTGCGCACGGCGTTGGCGAAAATCTGCGCCGTGTAGCCCCACGCATGAATGACGTCGGGGCGGAAGGCCTTGGCGGCTTTGACCAGCTCGCCGAAGCCGCCGAGCGAGAACTTGGTGCGCGACAGCGCCACGTCGTGAACCGGCACCCCGCTCTGCCGCAACACAGCGCCCGGCACCGCACCCGGCGCGAGGCAGACCACCTGCGTTTTCACGCGCTCCTTGGGCATGCGTGTGAGCACCGGCATGAGCAATGACTGTTGCAGCCCTGCGGCCACAGCAGCCGAGCTCACAACGTGCAGAATGCGTATTTGTCGAAGATTTGCTTCGGACACGATCAATGTGCAGTCGAAGGTTTAACTGGTCGCAAATGCTAGCAGTAGTGCAATTGAGCACGTCCCTGCAGACGCAGGAATTGTTAAACCAAGCACAATTCTCGGGTGACAGAAATTGGCAGGTCGAGACGCGGATCACACCCGCGTTCTGTTTTCGCTGACCGCCCAGAGATAAGTGGCCGCGTAGGCTCGGTAAGGCCGCCAGGCCTCGGCCAGCTTCAATAGCTGCACTGGCGAATCCACCTGCGCCGCGCGGATCAACCCCAGGTCGGTTTCCGGAAAGGCATCCGGGTCGCGTCCGAGGCGAATCGCCAGATACGCGCGCGTCCAGGGGCCGAATCCAGGCAGCGCCTTGAGCGATGTCTCGACCTCGGCCCACGGTTGCTCGAAATCCACGCGACCTTCCGCGACCGCACGGGCGAACGTGCGAATCGTTTCCACGCGCTTGCCGGGCATCCCGAAGTTGACGAAGTCAGCGTCTGCGACACACTCCGGCGTCACCGAGCCGCAGCGCTCGACCAGACGACGCATCAGCGTGCCTGCCGCGGCGACTGTGACCTGTTGACCAAGGATCGTGCGCACGCACAACTCGAACGGCGACCACGCGCCTAGCGGCCGCATGCCCGGCACGTTCGCGATCCGTCGCTTGAGCACCGGCGAGCGGCGCAAATGCTTGTGAATTCGCTCGGCGTCATGGCTCACGTCGAGCAGCCGGGACACGTTCTGCAGTACCGGGGCCGCCTTGACTCGACCATTCGCCGCAACCCGCAGCTGCGATGTCGCCGGGTCGTAGCCGACCGAGATCGTGCGGGCTCCAACGCGCCGCAGGTAGCAATCATTTTCGATGCGCTCGAACTCCGGGATGAGCCGGTGCGCGAAGTAGTCGAGCATCTCGCGCCAGGGAAACGGCGCGCGCACCGCTACGTGACCGATGAGCATGCGAGGTAGACCTACTTGGCCGTCGCCGGCTCGGCGCTGTGACTCGTAACACCGCCGATCAGCACCATGCGCATCGCTTCCTGCACCGACAGATCCGTCTCGATGAGCTGTGCTACGGGCAGATACAGCGTATAGCCGCCGATCTGGTAGCTCATGGGGAAGTACACGGCCACGAGGCCTTCCGCGTTATCGCCGAACAGACGCGGGCTGACGTTCTCCTCGGTCACGAAGCCGATCAGCTGCGCGCCGCCGAACCGCCACAGCACGACCCGCTTGAGATCGCGAGCCTTGCCGCCCGCCGGCAGGAACTGCGTGATGTCCTTGAAGGCGCCGAAAATCGTCTTGACGATGGGAATGCGCGCGAGGAACGCCTCGCCGACGCGCAACAGGTAGCGCACGACGTATGCATTCACCAGCACGCCCGCGAGCAAGACCAGCAGGAAGCCCATCACCAGCCCGAGCCCGGGCCAGTAGCGATCCTCCGGCAGCAGCGCACGCAGCGGCCCGCTGAGAATCCGCTCGGCCGTGCTGCCGAGCCACCAGACCAGATAAACAGTGAGGGTGACTGGCAGCAAGGCGACCAGGCCCTTGAGGAAGGTATTCCACAACCGACGCATTGCGGCTCCGCTGCGCGCCAACGTAAAGAGGTGGCGCAGTATAAACTTCCGCTCGCATCGCTTCTGATCAAACGTCTTCGGTCAATGCTCAACCGTCTCACCGCGCTGGCTGCGCTCCTGGCGCTCGGCACACAGGGTCTCGCTCAAGGCGCTCAGCTGCCGCCCGCCGTGTCGCGCGCGATGGCAAGCGCCGGCGTCCCGGCATCGCACGTCAGCATCTATGTGCGCGACGCCGGCACGAACGAGGTCGTCGTCGATCTCGCCAGCGAGACGCCGCGCAGTCCAGCGTCGACGCTCAAGGTGCTGACGACCTTCGCAGCGCTCGACTCGCTCGGGCCGGCATACACCTGGAAGACGCGCGCCTACGCCGCCGGCCGCCTCGATCACGGCGTGCTCTACGGCGATCTCTATCTGGTCGGCGGCGGCGATCCGTACATGACGGACGAACGCTGGTGGAGCTTCGTTCAGGGGTTGCGCGAGCGCGGGCTGGCGAAGATCACCGGCGACGTGGTGATCGACAACAACTTCTTCGCGCCGATCACCGATAGTCGAGCGGACTTCGATGCGCAGCCGTTCCGCAGCTACAACGTACTGCCCGACGCGCTGCTCGTGAACTTCCAGAGCTCGCGCTTCACGGTGAATCCGTTCGGTCAGCGTGCTCGACCGCAGATCGTGGTCAGCCCGCTGCCCGCGAACCTGCTGCTGAAGAACGAGGTGCAGCTCGGAACGGGCCGCTGCAATCCCGTCGATGGCGGCATCGTGTTCGACATGCCCGATCGCACCGACCCGAACACGCTGGTCGTGCGCGGTGTGTTTCCAGTTTCGTGCGGGGTCTATTCGGTGTCGCGCGCGATCATGACTGCGCCCGACTATGCGTACGGCACCTTTCGCACGATGTGGACGCAGTCGGGTGGCGTGATCGACGGCGCCGCGCGCCTGGCGCCGGTGCCGCAGGACGCGAAGTTGTTATTCGAGTACGACTCGCTGCCGCTCGCCGAGGTCATCCGCCTCGTCAATAAGTTCTCGAACAACGTGATGGCGCGGACGTTGCTGTTGACGTTGGGCGTCGAGGCGTACGGTCCGCCGGCGACGGCTGAGCGCGGGCGCAACGCTATGAAGGCGTGGCTCACCCGGCGCGGCATCGATGCGAACGGCTTTGTGCTCGAGAACGGCTCTGGCTTGTCACGCACCGAGCGCGTTACCGCGAAGGGCCTCGGTGAGATGCTCGACGTCGCGTGGCACAGTCCGTTCATGCCGGAATTCGCCGCGTCGCTGCCGCTTTCGGCAACGGACGGCACGCTGCGCAATCGCTTCAACTCGCCGGGTATGCATGGACGCATTCGTCTGAAGACCGGCCGCATCGACGATGTCAGCGCGCTTGCAGGTTTCGTCAACGCTGCATCGGGCCGCACGTACGTGCTCGTCATCATGATCAATCATCCGGGCGCGCACACTGGCAGCGGCGAAGCAATTCAGGCGGAACTTATTCGCTGGGTCTTCGGCCAATAATCTCCTCACGGGGAAACTCTTACGCCGGTCTTACGTGGCGGTTGTTTTACAACAGCTGCAGCGGAACTGCTCGTGCCGCCGCCCCGTTTCTCCGTCACGAGCTTGTACCACCGCAAGCACGCAGGAGATTGAGCACATGAATCGAGCAGTTGTTTTTGCAATGGCCGTCGCAGGAGCGTCCGTCGGCTCCCTCGCCTGCAGCAGCGCCTTCGCGCAAAGCGCAGACCAGAACGACTCAGGCTTCTACATCGGCGGCGGCGTCGGTCAGTTCAACGTGAAGATCGACGACGTCGATCAGACGGACGAGGCCATCCAGCGGCTCGACGACAGCGACACGTCGTGGAAAGCGTTCGTCGGCTGGCGCATGAATCCGTACTTCGCACTGGATCTGGCATACATCGACTTCGGTCGTCCGAGCCAGCGGGCAACGACAGCGAGCGGCTCCGGCGGCGACTTCAGCGCCCACCTGAGCGGCTTCGCACCTTCCGTCTACGGCACCATTCCGTTGGGCCCGGTCGAGCTGTTCGGCAAGATCGGTTACTACTTCTACAACGTCGACGCGAAGGTCGATCTCGACAACGGTCCGGGCTTCGACTCGAGCTCGAGCGATGAGGACTTGTTGTACGGCGGCGGCATTGGCATGACGTTCTTCCAGCACCTCAACGCACGGCTCGAGTACGAGCGAATCGACTCCAGCCGCGTCGACGATGCGGACGCGATCTGGTTCGCGGGTCAGTGGCGCTTCTAAGCTCTGACTAGACTGCAATCCTGACTGGCAAGCGCCGGGCACCCCAAGTGCCCGGCGCGCCTTTGAAGACGCCGGGAATCTGCGCGGCGCATTGCAGGCAGCGGCCCTGTTCGTCCAGCCGCCATTCGCCCAACTCATACCAATCGCGTTCGATCACACGAGTGCCGCAAGCGGCGCAGTACGTGCTCGAACCAGCGGGGTCGTGCACGTTGCCGGTGTAGACGTAATGCAGACCGTTCTTGAGTGCGATCTCGCGTGCGCGCGTAAGCGTGGCTGCGGGAGTGCGCTGCTTGTCCATCATCTTCCAGTCGGGATGGAAGGCCGTGAAGTGGAGCGGGATGTCGGGGCCGAGCTTGTCGAAGATCCAGCAGGTCATTTGCTCGAGTTCGGCGTTCGAGTCGTTCTCGTCGGGGATCAGCAGCGTGGTGATCTCGAACCAGACCTTCGTTTCCTGCTTGAGATATTCGAGCGTCTCCAGCACTTCGCCGAGCTCGGCGCCACAGATCTTGCGATAGAAGCGCTCAGTGAAACCTTTGAGGTCGACGTTCGCAGCATCCATGTGCCGATAGAACTCGGCGCGCGGTGGCGAACACATGTAGCCGGCCGTGACAGCAACACTGCGCACGCCCCGTTCCCGGCAAGCGTCGGCGACGTCGATCGCGTATTCCATGAATACGACCGGATCATTGTATGTGTACGCAACGCTCGCACACTCGAGGCGCTGTGCCGACGCCGCGAGCTGCTCAGGGCTCGCGCTATCAGCGAGCGTGTCCATCTCCCGCGACTTGCTCATGTCCCAGTTCTGACAATTGCCGACCGCCAGAAATGGTGCGAGGTAAGAGTGATCCGGATCGTCCACTTCGAGGTTGTAGACAGGACCTTCGTACGGAATCGTCTCGACCTTCTTCACCGGAACCAGAAACTTGTCACCGACGTCGCGCCAGATCGTGCGTTCCGGAACACTGGGCGGGCGCTGCTCGTAGCGGTGGCGGGTGAACTTGAGGATAAAAGTCGTTGATTGCGTGACCTCGCGACCCTCGATGCGATATGTCGGCGGCCCCTCGTGTACGAAGTAGCTCGGTAGCAGATCGAGATGCAATCCAAGCTCGAACA
>Ga0070664_100005697_pt1 | contig 10028 bp, 9 predicted proteins | sample KBSC73metaG_FD_65863 | JGI IMG/M metagenome (GOLD analysis project Ga0070664, IMG submission 65863) | Corn rhizosphere microbial communities from Kellogg Biological Station, Michigan, USA - KBS C7-3 metaG | ecosystem: Host-associated > Plants > Roots > Rhizosphere > Soil ... | reverse complement strand
ATGGACTGGCAGCAGGAGTACGACGATCTGCGTCGCGAGGTCGCGGCCTACTCGGATGCGCTGGCCGACAAGCCGCACTGCGTCGTGTTCACCAAGCTGGACTTGTTAGGCGAGGACTTCATCCCTCCTGTGGACGCACCGGGCTCGTTCGGCACGTTCACCGTGAGCGCGGCGGCGCGCACCGGCCTCGACGACCTGCTTGCCGGTTGGTGGCGGCAGCTCCTTGGGATGCGCAAGGCGGCGGAGCGGCGTGAGGGAAGCGTCCAGCTTCCCTGACGCCCGCGTCGACGCGCTCGCGTTGGCGCTCGCGCCCGGCATCGGCGCCCGCGGCTACCACGAACGGTCGCGAGTATTCGGCTCTGCGGCGAGGGCGTTTCGCGCGGTAGTTAGCGCCAGCGACCAGTCTCGCCTTCGCGACGAGGCCGAGCGACTCGCCGCTGGCGCCGTGCGATGCGGCGCGAGACTCGTGCTGTTCGGCGATGACGCCTATCCGTCGCCGTTGCTTCAGCTCTTTGATCCACCGCCGTATCTGTGCGTGCTCGGTGACCTGTCGGCGCTGGCGCGGCCGACAGTCGCGATCGTCGGCACGCGGCGCGCGACACCGTATGGAGAGCGGGTAACCCACGCGCTCTCCGGCGCGCTCGCCGCAGCCGGTGTCTGCGTGGTGAGTGGAATGGCGCGCGGCATCGACGCGGCGGCACATCGCGCGGCGTTGGCGCGAGGAGGTTATACGGCCGCCGTGTTAGGCACCGGCGTCGATATCGCGTATCCGGTCGCACACCGTGGTCTTCACGCCAGCATCGCGCAACAAGGGGTCGTGATCTCGGAGTTCCCGTGTGGCTCCCGCGCCGGTCCGGCATCCTTCCCACGACGCAACCGGGTCATTGCGGCGTTGGCGCGCCTGACGATCGTCGTCGAAGCAGGAGAGCGGAGCGGCGCGCTCATCACCGCCGACCATGCGCTGGACCTGGGCCGCGACGTGGGTGCCGTGCCCGGTCCGGTCGAGTCGCCTCAACACGTTGGATCGAACGGGCTGCTGAAGCACGGCGCGCACGCGATCCTGGGGGCGGACGACGCGCTGTCGTTGCTCGGACTGCCCGACGCGAAGGCGCGGCCCAACGTCGCTGGGACGCTCGTGGGTGATGAGCGTGCAGTGTGGATGGCTCTCGAAAACGGCGCGACCCCCATCGACCGTCTGACCGAGCTCGCGGCGCTCACGCCTCGCCGTTCGCTCGCGGCCGTGACCGCGCTGGAGCTCGCCGGGCTGATCGAAACACTCCCGACAGGCGAAATACACAGACGCTCGTAGCCTTGCCGGAACGGATCGTATGTTTCCGTGTGCCGCCACGCCACGTGTACGTTCACGTCCCGTTCTGCGCCCGCCGCTGCTCGTACTGCGACTTCGCCATCGCCGTCCGGAGCCGCGTCCCGTCGGACGAGTATGTCACCGCCGTCGCGTCGGAGCTCGACGTTCGCGCGTTAGGCGCCCCGCCGTCGAGCGTCCACACGATCTATCTCGGCGGCGGAACACCGTCGCGCCTTGGCCCCGATGGAGTTGCGCGGCTCATCGAAGTCGTCGCCAACCGCTTCCCGCCGGCTGCGGACGCGGAGATCACGCTCGAAGCGAATCCGGACGACATCGATGCGTCGTCGGTCGCGGCGTGGCGGGCCGCTGGCGTCAACCGCATCTCGCTCGGCGTTCAGTCGTTCGACGACCGCGCGCTCGAGTGGATGCACCGCACGCACGACAGTCGCCGGGTTACCACTGCAGCGAACACGCTCCGCGAAGCCGGCCTCGAGAATTGGTCTCTCGACCTCATCTTCGCGCTGCCAGCATCCCTCGAGCGCGACTGGTCGCGCGATCTCGAATCGGCGATCGCGCTCGCGCCACCCCACATCTCGCTGTACGGCCTGACGGTCGAGCCCCACACGCCGATTGCGCGGTGGCGCGACCGCGGGGCGATCGTGGAGGGGACCGAGGACGCGTACGAAGCGGAGTATCTGCGCGCTGATCAGGAGCTGATCGCCGCGGGCTACGCGCACTACGAGGTCTCCAACTTCGGGCGCCTCGGCCAATGGTCGCGTCACAATCGCGGTTACTGGAGCGGCGCCTCATACGTCGGTCTTGGGCCGGCTGCACACGGCTTCGACGGAACGGCTCGGCGCTGGAATGAACGCGAGTATTCGCGGTGGCTGCGATCGCTGAGAACCGGCGCAGATCCGGTGAGCGGCTCGGAAACGCTGACGGACGAGAACCGGATCGCCGAGGAGGTGTACCTTGGTCTGCGGACGACTGACGGATTACCCATTCGGCCCGAAGAAGGCGACGTCATTCGCCCATGGATCGACGCTGGATGGGCAACTCTCCACGGTGATCGCCTGTGTCTGTCCGCGACCGGCTGGCTGCGTCTCGATACGCTGGCCACGTCGTTGACGACGATCAGAAGTCGTTAGTATAGTTTACCTTATGGGATTCCCGGAGCTCTCGGACCGCGAGCGGCGTGTACTCGAGGCGGTGATTCAGAGCTACGTCGAGACTGCCGAGCCTGCTGGCTCACGCACCATCTCGCGACGGTTCGGACTCGGCGTTTCGCCGGCGACCATCCGCAACACGATGAGCGACCTCGAGGAGAAGGGGTACCTCTATCATCCCCACACCTCCGCCGGTCGCGTCCCCACGGACGTCGCCTATCGGCTCTACGTCGACTCGCTAATGCGCGTCGCGCCGATCGCGAGTCCCGACCGCGAGAAGCTGGCGGAGCATCTCTCGGCGAGCGGCGGCTCGACCATCGAGACAATTCTGCGTCGGGCGGCACAGTCGCTGTCCGTGCTCACGCAGGAACTTGGCATGGCAGTGGGGCCGAGGCTCGATCAGATCGTGCTGCAGCGCCTCGAGCTGGTCCGCCTGTCGAGCGAGCGGCTGGTGCTCGTCCTCTCACTGCACGGCGGCGCGGTGCGTCAGATCTTCGTGGAGGTCGGCGAGAGGATTGCCGACAATGCTCTCGCCGAAGTCTCCGTCGTCCTCAACGAGAGGCTCGCCGGGCTCACGCTGCGCGAGATCCGCGCGTCGCTCGCGGCTCGTCTGCGCGATGCGAACCCCGGATCCACCACGCGTGAGCTGCTGAACATCTTCGTTCAGGAGCGCGACTCGATCTTCGACGATCCGCTGCGCCGTGACGAGAGTCTCGTGCTGGGGCAGACCTCAGTGCTGGCTGAGCAGCCCGAGTTCGCGTCGAGCGATCAGATGCGCCGGCTGTTGGCGTTGACGGAATCCAACGAGCATCTCACCGAGGTGCTTCGTCGCCGGCATATCAACCCGGGGTTGTCGATCACGATCGGGAACGAGCACGGCGACCCACGATTCGAGAACTTCACGATCGTCACGTCGGAATACCGTGCCGGCTCGCTATCGGGAGTGATCGGCGTGATCGGGCCGACCCGGATGCCTTACGAGAAGGTGATCGCGGTCGTCACGCATGCGTCGAGGCTCGTCTCGGATCTGCTGGACTAGCACTGGGAACCAGCCACTAACAGCCAGCGACCACCACGAGCAGCCAGCAGCCAGCAACCAGCAACTTCGGTATTAGTCTTCAAGACCATGTCTGATTTCTATTCCGTCCTCGGCGTCCAGAGAGCTGCGTCCGACGACGAGATCAAGAAGGCGTACCGCAAGCTCGCAATGCAGTACCACCCCGACCGGAATAACGGGTCGCGGGAGGCCGAGGAGAAGTTCAAGGAGATTACCGAGGCGTACGACGTGCTGCGCGATCCTAACAAGCGCGCCGCGTACGACCGTTACGGCGAAGCAGGACTGCGGGGCGCCGCGGGCGGTGCCGGGTTCCACCACGTCGACCTGTCCGAAGCGCTCGGCATCTTCATGCGCGACTTCGGCGCATTCAGTGGCCTCGGCGACCTATTCGGCGCGGCAGGGGGACGACGGCAGGGCAACAGCCGCGCGGGCAGCGACGTCAGGTTCACCGTCGAGCTCACGCTCCAGGAAGTCGCGACGGGTGTGCAGAAGACGTTCACCGCCAAACTGCTCGACCCATGCGACCGGTGTGAGGGCTCTGGTGCAGAGCAGGGGACGAAAGCTCAGCGATGCTCCACGTGCGGCGGCTCGGGCGAAGTGCGTCGCGCGCAGCGCTCGTTCTTCGGGCAGTTCGTGAGTGTAGCCCCGTGCCCCACGTGCGCAGGCGAGGGCACCGTCATCGCCGCGCCCTGCAAGAAGTGCAAGGGCGAAGGCCGCACTCGCGGCGACCACTCGATCCCGGTGCAGATCCCGGCCGGTGTCGCGACCGGGCAATACATGACGCTTCGCGGCATGGGGAACGCCGGACCGCGTGGTGGCCCGCGTGGCGATGTGCTCCTGGTCTTCGAAGTCGCGGATGATCCGCGGTTCGAGCGCGATGGCGAAGACCTGTACTGCGAGGTGCTGGTGTCATACCCGCAGCTCGTGTTAGGCGATGACGTCGAAGTCCCGGCGGTCACGACCACGGTGTCCCTGCGCATCCCGCCGGGCACGCAGAGCGGCCAGGTGTTCAACGTCCGCGGTCGCGGCTTGCCGCGCGTGAACGCGTCGGGTGTGGGTGACCTGCACGTGCGCGTGCAGCTCTGGACGCCGGACTCGGTCACGCGAGACGAGGAGGCGCTGCTGAAGAAGCTGGCCGAAACGCACAAAGCACCTCAGTCGCGCGAGAAGGGATTCTGGACGCGGATGAAGGAGGCGTTAGGCGCATAGCCAGCCATTCGATTCCCGATTCCCAATTCCCGACGGTGAACTGGGTTTCCCTGCGTGTCGTGCCCTCCCGCGGGCCGGAGGCGGCGCTCGCGGTGCTCTTCGCGGCCGGCGCGCAGGGCGTGCACGAGGACGGCACCGCGCTGCTCACGCACTTCCCGCCGGAGACCGATGTCCTCGCTGTGGCTACGGCTATCCGCGAAACCGATCCCGACGCGAACGTCACCGTCAGCCCCGCTGCGGATACCGACTGGTCCGAGGCCTGGAAGAATCTTCTCTCGGTGCAGACCGTCGGCGCGCTCCGCATAGCGCCGCCGTGGCTCGCAGACGACCTCGCCCCCGCGCACACAATAGTCGTCGACCCCGGCATGGCATTCGGGACCGGCGACCACGCGACCACGCGCTCGGTTGTTCGACTCATGCAGCGCATCGTCGTTCGCGATGCGAAAGTCGCTGACCTGGGCGCCGGGAGCGCGGTGCTCGCGATTGCGGCGGCCAAGCTCGGCGCTCGAACCGTGACCGCCGTGGAGCTCGATCCCGATGCGATCGGGAACGCGACCGAAAACGTGGAGCGAAACGGCGTCGCGACCGTCGTGCACGTCATCGAGGGTGACGCGCTGCTGTTGTTACCGCTCCTCGCTCCGATCGACGTCATCCTCGCGAACATCGTGTCGAGCGTTCACCTCGATCTGTTGCCGGAAATGGCGCGCGCGCTGAGCCCAGGCGGCCGAGCGGTGGTCAGCGGAATTCTCGTCGAGGAGCGTGAAATGATGCAGGATCGCCTGACCAGCACCGGTTGGGAAATCATCGACGAGGACGTCGAGGATATCTGGTGGAGCGCGACGATCTCGCGTCGTTAGCGGGATTCTTCTCCGCTGATCAGCCACTTTCGCCCGGCGCGACGCTCTCGCTCGGCGACGAGGCAGCCCATCACGCGCGCGTGCGTCGCCTCGAGACTGGGGCCTCGGTCTTCGTCGCCGATGGCGTCGGCGGTCGCGGTGTCGGCCACATCGCGCGAATCACGAAGCAGAGCATCGAGGTGTCGGTGGATGAAGTCCATCGTTCACGTCGCCTTCCGGACGTTCACCTGCTCGTTCCGATAGGCGACAAGGACCGCATGCTCTGGTGTGCCGAGAAGTGCACCGAGCTCGGCGCGACCAGCTGGACACCGGTGCTTTGGCACCGATCGCGAAGCGTGTCACCTCGTGGTGAGGGCTCTGCATTCCGCGAGCGCGTGCGCGCACGCATGAGGTCCGCGCTCGTGCAGTCGCACGGAGCGTGGCTCCCCGATATGCCTGACGACGCGTCGATCGACCGGGTGCTCGCGGATCCATTGGCGAACGCGGCGCGCCTGGTCCTCGACGTAGCGGGTGAGCCGATCGGACACGCGCGCGTTGCGGACCCGGTCACCATCGCGGTCGGTCCGGAAGGTGGCTTCGAGCCAGAGGAGCTGCGCCGACTTCGCGACGCACGCTTCCTTCCGGTGTCGCTCGGCGCGAACGTTCTGAGGTTCGAGACGGCCGCTGTCGCCGCTCTCGCCATCGTTCGTGCTGCGCTCGGAGTTCCATCGGAGAACGCCAATGGCTGATGACTGTCTCTTCTGTCGCATCGTTCGAAAGGAGATTCCGGCGAAGCTCGTTGCCGAAGACGAGCACTCGATCGCCTTTCGCGACCTCAACCCGCAGGCTCCGCTACATGTGCTGGTGATTCCGCGCGAGCACGTTCCCACCCTGGATCAGGCGGGCGACGCGGAGCTGCTCGGTCGACTTTCGCTCATGGCGGCCGAGATCGCGAGAAAGGAGGGCGTCGCCGCGAGCGGATATCGCACGGTGATGAACACGAACGCAGCCGCCGGACAGACTGTCTTTCACGTCCACCTGCATCTCCTCGGCGGGCGAGCGATGCACTGGCCGCCGGGCTGAAGCGTCCGTACGTTTTCCGTGATGACGCAGATGACCCCCGCCACGCCGCTTCTCACGCGACTGCAGCAGGACCTCAACGCGGCTCGCAAGGCGGGCGACAAGGCAGCGGTGATCGTGCTCGGCACCACCATTGCCGACGCTCGTAATCATGAGATCCAGCAGCGCCGCGACCTCACGGACGACGACGTGGTGGACGTGATACGCAAGGCGATCAAGCGCCGCCGAGAAGCGATCGAGCTTTATCTTTCAGCCAAGCGGGATGACCTCGTCGCAAAGGAGCGCTCGGAGCTCGCGACGCTGGAGGGTTATCTTCCGGCACAGGTCGACGCTGAAGAGATCCGCGCCGCGGTGCGCGACGCGATCGCCGGCGGCGCCACCACCATCGGCGCGGTGATGAGTCGAGTAGTTCCGCAGTTCAAGGGACGCGCGGAAGGCAGCACGATCAACGCGATCGCACGCGAGGAGCTGAGCAGGCAAGGGTGAATCCATCGCCCCTGATCGACCGAAGCCCGAGCGAGCGGTTGCGACCGCGCGGTCGGGCTTTTTGTTGCACATGGGTGCAGGCTGGGTTTCGGTGAACGCGCACGCGCTCGGGGTCCTCGAGTTTCAACGAACGCTCGACGTCGTCGCCGGTCATGCATCGTCGGCGCCGGGGGCCGCGCACATCCGTGAGCTTCGTCCGGCCGACGACATCGTCGATATCGAGCGCGAGCATGCGCGCGTGGCGGCGATGCGCGCGCTGGCCTCCGCGGATTCGCCGTGGTCGCCGGAAGCCGTGCCCGAAGTCGCCCGGAGCCTCGCTCGACTGCGCGTGGCTGGTACGGCACTCCCGGGGCCGGAACTGCTTGGCGTTCTCGTCCTGCTTCGGTCGTCGCGCCGGACCGCGGAAGCATTGCGCGATCCGCGTCGTCCCGCGGTGGCGACCGCAGTGCTCGCGTCGATCACCGCGAATCTCGTCTCGGCAAAGCAGGACGAGGTGGCGCTCGAACGAGTTCTCGCTGACGACGGCAGCGTTCGCGACGACGCGTCGCCGCAACTGCGGCGACTGCGACGCGAACTCCGCGGTGCCGAAGCCGAGTTGGTGCGACTGCTCGAGCGACTCATGAGCAAGTTGGAGTCGCACCAGCAGGTGCCGGACATGTCCGTCACCGTGCGCAATGGGCGCTATGTCATTCCGATCCGACGCGAGGCGCGCGGCGCCGTGGGTGGCATCGTCCACGACACGTCGGGTTCCGGAGCCACGCTGTTCGTGGAGCCGCCCGCCGCGGTCGAGGAAGGGAACCGCATCCGCGAGCTCGAGATCGAGGAGCTGCGGGAAGTCGACCGCATTCTGCTCGAGGCCACCGACCGCATTCGTCCGTTGTACGATGAGCTGTTGGCGTCGCTCGACGCACTCGTCGTGCTGGACTCGCTCTACGGGCGCGCTCGTTATGCAATCGCGTTCGAGTGCGCCCAGGCCGAGCTCTGCATGCCTGACGAGGGCTTCGCGCTGCGCAACGGTCGTCATCCGCTGCTCCTGGCGCAGGGTGTCTCCGTCATTCCGTTCGACCTCGAGATGGGTTCGAGCGAGCGGACGCTGCTCGTGTCCGGGCCAAACACCGGCGGCAAGACGGTGCTGCTCAAGTCCATCGCGCTCATCTCGGCGCTCGTGCAATCGGGTGTGCCCGCCCCGGTCGCGGCGGGAAGTCGCGTCGCGGTCTTCGACAACCTTTTTGCCGACATCGGCGATGAGCAGTCGATCGAGGCGAGCCTCTCGACATTCAGTGCGCACCTCAAGAACCTCGGCGAGATTCTCGTTGCCGCGACACCGCAATCGCTCGTGCTCGTCGACGAGCTCGGGTCGGGCACTGATCCGGTCGAAGGCGCGGCGCTCGGAGGCGCGATCCTCGAGGAGCTGACGCGACGCGGTGCCCTCACCGTAGCAACGACTCACCTCGGTGCGCTCAAGGAGCTGGCCACGGAAGTACCCGGTGTCGTGAACGCGTCGCTGCAGTTCGATGCGGTGGCACTCGCCCCGACCTATCGCCTGATCAAAGGCATACCCGGACGTTCGTATGGCATCAGCATCGCTCGACGCCTGGGCCTCCGCGAGGATGTGCTCGATCGCGCGGAAGAGCGAGTGCCCAAAGGCGAGCGCGACGTCAATCGACTGCTGGCCGATCTCGAGCTGCGTGAGGCAGAGATGACCGCGCGAGAGCGCGACGTCGCGCTCGGACAGGAGTCGGTCCAGGCGCGTGCGCATCGCGTTGCGGAGCGTGAGCAACGGGTGAAGCAGCGCGAACGCGAGATGGAGAAGGAGTCGCGCGCGGGAGCGCGCCGGTATCTGCTCGACGCGCGTGCCGAAATCGAGCGCACGATCCGCGAGCTTCGCGAGGCGGGCGCAGCGGAGCTGGACGAGCAGGCACGTCTCGCGCGGCAGGGCGTGGAGCGAATGGCGGCTGATCAGGCCGAGGCCCTCTCCGACCTGGAGGAGCGACGCTCCGCGGCGTCGGACGACAACGGTACCGCGGTCGCAGACGGCGAGCCTAGCGACGGCGATCTCGTCGAGATCACCACGCTTGGCGACAAGTTGGGACGCGTGCTGGAACGCCGCGAGCAGGACGCTGTCGTCGCCGTCGGCGGGATCAAGATGACGCTGCCGGTGTCGGCGCTACGTCGGTCGCTCAAGCAGGAACCCAAGCAGCGCGACGTGGTCCCGATCATGAGCGACCTCCCCGAAGAGTACGTCGCGCGGGAGATCGACCTTCGCGGTCAGCGAGTGGGTGACATCGACGACGTCGTTATGCAGGCACTCGACGCCGCCGTCCGCGCCGACCTCAAGGCGCTGCGCATCATCCACGGGAAGGGCACGGGCGCGCTGCGGGCGCGCGTGGCCGAGATGCTCCGGAAAGACACGCGCGTGAAGACTTTCCGGCTCGGCGCGTGGAACGAGGGCGGCGCCGGTGTGACCGTCGCGGAGTTCGCCTGATCATGGACCCGAGGCACGCGTGATCCCCGACGAGGACGTCGAGCGCGTGCGCGATCACGCCGACATCGTGCAGATCATCGGCGAGCACGTGAACCTCCGCCGCGTCGGCTCGGATTGGCGCGGCCCGTGCCCGTTCCACCAGGGGACTCACCGGAACTTTTCGGTGTCGCCCAAGAAGCGGATGTACTACTGCTTCGTGTGTCACGCCGGCGGCGACGTGTTCAACTTCCTCCAGAAGCGGCTCGGGCTCGACTGGCCGTCGGCGGTGCGCACGGTCGCGGAGAAGTCGGGCATCGAGATCCGCGAGGTCGAGACGCGTCGTGAGGGCCCCGATCCGCGCGAGCCGGTGTGGGAGGTCAACGCGGCTGCGGCCGAATATTTCCAGCGGATGCTCTGGGACGAC
>Ga0070664_100005695_pt1 | contig 10028 bp, 9 predicted proteins | sample KBSC73metaG_FD_65863 | JGI IMG/M metagenome (GOLD analysis project Ga0070664, IMG submission 65863) | Corn rhizosphere microbial communities from Kellogg Biological Station, Michigan, USA - KBS C7-3 metaG | ecosystem: Host-associated > Plants > Roots > Rhizosphere > Soil ... | reverse complement strand
GGCCGCCACCGACGAGCCGCTGGTGCACACCGCCTACCGCCGCTACCGGCCCGACATGCTCAAGCTCGGCGCCGACCTCTACGAGCTGAGCTCCACGCGCACCCGGCGCAGCGTGCGGCTGGGCCTGTTCGGCACCTCGGTGGGCAGGCTGCATGCCAAGTCGGCCGTGATCGACCGGCGCACGCTGTTCGTCGGCTCGATGAATTTCGACCCGCGCTCGGAGTCGGCCAACACCGAGATCGGGCTGATCATCCACAGCGCCGAGATGGCGCAGCAGGCGCTGAAACTCATCGACGTGCTCAAGCAGCAGGGCGCCTACCGGCTGCGCTTTGCCGAAGGCAGCAACGAGTCACGCATCGAATGGGTCAGCGACGACGCCGGCAAGCTCACCGTGCTGACCGAGGAGCCCGACTCCAGTTTCTGGGGCCGGGTCATGCTCGAATTGCTGGCGCCGCTGACGCCGGAGAGCCTGCTCTAGCTGGCGCTCGCGGCGCCGGCCAGGCCGGGCAGCGGTGTCATTGCACGTTGACCGCTTCGACCTGCACCAGCAGCTTCACCTTGTTCTCGAAGCCGAAGTTCAGCCCCCAGGTGATGCCCCAGTCGCTGCGCTCCACCGTGGTCTCGAAGTCGCCGCCGCACACCTGGCGGTTGATCAGCGGGCTCAGGTAGCAGTTGAAGCGCACGGCCTTCAGCGTCACAGGCCTGGTCTGGCCCATCAGCGTGAGCGTGCCGGGCACGTCGGTCACCTTGCCGCCGCTGAAATCGATGCGGTCGGCCACGAAGCGGCCGGTCGGAAACTCGGCCACGTTGAAGAAATCCTTGCTCTGCACATGGCGGTTGAGCAGGTCGACGCCGGTGTTGATGGAGCTGATGTCCATCGTGATGTCGACCTTGCCGCTGGCGCCGGTGCCGTCGATCTGCACGGAGCCGTCCTTGGTGCTGAAGCGCCCGCGGTTGGTGGTGGTGCCGTAGTGCCCCATCTCGTACATCACGAAGGTGTGGGTCGGATCGATCACGTAGTTGGCGTTCTTCGCCGGCCCGCCCGCGGGCTTGGCGGCCACGGCCGGGGCGAACTCCGCTGGCAGTTGCTGTTGCTGCGCCGTGGCGCTGCCGGTGAATGCGGCGGCCGACAGGGCCGCGGCGAGAAGGAGCTTTTTCATGGCGTTGGATGCGGGAGGAAAGAGGAAAGTGAGTGAGAGGCGGACAGCCTGGCGCTTCACAGCGGCCCGAAGCCCGTGAGCGTGAACCTGAAGCGCACCTGCACGTCGTTGCCGACCGTCGAGGTGTCGGTCCATTCGCCTTCGCCCACCTTGTAGTCGAGCCGCTGGATCGTGAAGCTCCCCGTGGCAACCGCCTCCTTGCCGCCGGCCGCGGCGATGCTGACGGGCACCGTCACGTATTTGGCGATGCCCTTGATGGTGAGCTTGCCCGCCATCTCGAACTTGCCGTCGCCCAGCGCCTTGATGGCGCTCGACTGGAAGCTTGCCTGCGGGAAGTGCGCGGCGTCGAACCACGGCTGCTTGGGCAGCTCCGCATCGCTCATCGGGACGCCGAAGCCGGCGCTGGCCGTGTCGATCTGCAGCGCGACGGTGCCGCCCTCGGGCTTCTTCGGATCGAAGGCCACCTGCGCGTCGAATTTCTTGAACGTGCCTTCCACGGGCACGCCCATCTGCTTGCTGACGAAGACGATCTGGCTCTTGTCGGCCACGAGCTTGGCCGCTGCGGGCTCGGCGCCGGCCGGCAGCACCAGGGTGGCGAAAGCCAGCGCCGCGAGCGACGGCGCGAGACGGAAAAACGGGCGCTTGATCATCGAGCTGGTTCCTTGCGTGGCCGGGGCCACATGCGTTTGAGAAGACCGTCGCGGTCGATCCAGTGGTGCTTGAGCACCGCCGCCACGTGCAGCAGCGTGACGCCCGCCAGCACGAAGGCGCAGTTGCGGTGCAGCGGCTGCAGCACCGCCTCGGCGAAGGCGTGGTCGACCGGCACGAAGTCGGGCAGCGGCAGCACGCCGAACCACGCCACCGGCATGCCCATGGCCGAGCTGTAGGCCCACCCGGACAGCGGCACCGCGAAGAACAGCAGGTACATCAGCGTGTGGCTGATGCGGTAGCTCGCCAGCTGGAGCGCCGACATGCCCGGCGGGAGCGCCGGTGGACTATGCCCGAGCCGCCACAGCAGCCGCAGCGCCGACAGCGCAAGGATGGTGACGCCCGCCCACTTGTGCCAGCTGTAGATCTTCAGGCGCAGCGGCGAGAACGGCAGCCCCGTCATGTAGAGCCCTACGCCGAACGAGCCCACGATCAGGGCCGCAAGCAGCCAGTGCAGCGCCATCGTGAACGGGTCGTAGCGCGGGTCGGCGGCGAGGGGGGATGAGGATGTGTCGGCGGACATCGTGAGCAGGACAGGCGGCCTGTGCGCGGAGCATATATCGGAAGCGATGACATCACCGCACGGCCCGTGCCAGCCCGCCGCCCTGCCGGCCTCAGCCCTGCGACGGCTGTTGCGCCCTCAGCAGCACCCCGCGCAGTTCGTCCGGCTGCACCGGCTTGCGCAGCGCATGCCAGCCACGCTCGGCGGCGAGCCGCTGGGTGGCTTCGTTGATGTCGGCCGAAATCAGCGCGATCGCCAGCGACGGCTTCTGCCGCTGCAGCTTGTCGGCCAGCGCGATGCCGTCGAGCGCACCCGGCAGGCGGATGTCGCACAGCGCCGCGTCGAGCGCGCGCAGGTCGGCCAGCGCCAGCGCCTCGGCGGCGCTGGCATAGACGCGCGGCTCCACGTCCCATTGCCGCAGCAGGGCACTGAGACTGTCGGCCACCACCGTGTTGTCTTCCACCACCAGCACTGCGAGCCCGGGGCGCAGCGTGTGCGTTGCATCGGCGCCGTCGCCCTGCGGCACGGAAGCAGGGCGCGCCGCCACCATCGCGCCGTCGGGCGCGGCAGGCAGCTCGAAGCTGAACACCGACCCCCGCCCCGGCGCCGAGCGAAGCGACACCGCAATGCCGAGCTGCGCCGCCAGCCGCCGCACGATCGCCAAGCCCAGCCCGTGGCCGCGCTGCAGGTTGCGCTCGACGTTGCCGATCTGCTCGAAGTCGTCGAACACGCGCTGCTGCGCGTCGGCCGCGATGCCGATGCCGCTGTCGCGCACCTCGACGCGCCAGGCCCGGCCGGTGCCGCGCCGGCGCGCCCGCACCGCCAGCAGCACCCGCCCGCGCGGCGTGAACTTGACGGCGTTGTCGACCAGGTTGGCGAGTACGCGGCGCACCGACACGGTGTCGCTCCAGGCGATGGCGTCGTGCGGGCAGCGCACCAGCACCCGGCCGTCGCCTGCCTGCCGCGCCAGCCCCAGCAGCAGCGGCGCCAGAGCCACTGCCGCCGGACGCAGCGGATCGACCGCGGCCTCGATGCGGCCGATTTCGAGCAGCTGGTTGGTCAGCCCTTCGAGCGCCTGCTGCGCGCGCGCCAGCGAGCCCACGGTGTACTGAACCGCCTCCATGTCCGCGCCGCTGTTCAGCTGCTGGCGCAGCACTTCGGCCTGCAGGCCGATGGCCATCACCGGCTGGCGCAGGTCGTGGTTGGCGGCAGAGAAGAAGCGCAGCCGCTCGGCCTGCGCCTGCTCGGAGGCGCGCAGGCCGGCCAGCGCCTGTTCACGCAGCGTGCGCTCGTTGAGCCGCAGGCCGATGTTCTCCTCGAGCTGGCGCGAGCGCTCGGCCACCAGCTTCCACATCATCGCGATCAGCCCGATGCCGATGACCGCCACGGCCATCATCACCGGCGCACCCAGCCAGAGGCCGGTGACGATGATCGGCGCCAGCAGCAGCGTGATCGCCAACTGGGTGGCCGGCGTATAGAACGACACCGAGAAGGCCGACGACAGCGTCATGCCCATCAGGATCAGGCCCAGCAGCAGCTGCAGGTCGGCGCGCGCAGGGTCGAACAGCAGCACGCCGGCCAGCCCGTGCGCCAGTTCCCAGATGGCCGTGCGCAGCGTGTGCGTGCGCTGTTCCTCGCGCAGGGTTTCGGGCGTGAAGGGCTCGGGCAGGCGCTGCGGGAAGAAGCCGCGCATCACCGTCACCCCGGTGACCAGTGCGATCCACACCAATGCGCGCGGCACCGAGTATTGCCAGGCGAAGAGCGCCGCCACGCCGCAGTTCAGCAGGTATTGCACCAGCAGCACCGGGCCGATGGGCCGGATGGACAGCCGCAGCACCTCGCACTGGATCGCGAAGCGGTCGCTGCTGCCGGTGGCGGCCGGGGATGCGGGGGTGGGAGTCATCGGCAAATCGACTATATAGAGAAGGTGCGTGACGCGGCGACAATGGAGTCCCCTAGTCGGGCTTCCCGATGGCCAATTTTTTGTGAACGATCTCTCTCTTTTCCTGCCTTGCGCCGCCGGCGTCGAGGAATTCCTCGCCCAGGAGGTGCACGCCCTGACCGGCCGCGCCGGGCAAGACCTGCTCACGCTGCGCGGCGGCGTGCGGGTGCGCGCCGACTGGCGCGACGCCCTGAAGCTCAACCTGCACAGCCGGCTCGCGCAGCGCGTGCTGGTCGAGCTGGCCCACGCGCCCTACCGCAACGAGAACGACCTCTACGCCATCGCCAACGGCGTGGCCTGGGAGATCTGGTTCACGCCGAAGCAGACCTTCAAGATCGAGACCACTGCCCAGCACAGCCCGCTGCAGAGCCTGAACTTCGCCACCCTGCGCATCAAGGACGCCATTGCCGACCGCTTCCGCGCCAAGGCGAACGGCGTGCGCCCGAGCATCGAGACCCAGTGGCCCGACTGCCGCGTGTTCGCGCACCTGACCACCGACACCTGTACGCTGTACATCGACACCTCGGGCGAGCCGCTGTTCAAGCGCGGCTGGCGCCAGGACAAGGGCGACGCCCCGCTGAAGGAAACCCTGGCCGCCGCCATGCTGGCCGCCAGCGGCTGGTGGAACCCCGAGACCGGCGAAGTGTCCACGCAGCCGCTGTACGACCCCTGCTGCGGCAGCGGCACCATCGCCATCGAGGCGGCGCAGATCGCGCGCGGCATCGCGGCCGGGTCGCTGCGGCGCTTCGGGTTCGAGAAACTGCTGCCGTTCCAGGCGCATGTCTGGAACGCGATCCGGCAGGAAGCCGAGACCGCCGTGCGCGAAGGCAGCGTGGCGATCTTCGGCTCCGACGTGTCGCACCGCATGGTCGACTTCGCCGAACGCAATGCCGAGCGCGCCGGTGTGGCGCAAGCGGTCGAGTTCCGCGGCGGCGATGCCTTGCAGCGCATGCCCCCGGCCGAAGGCGGCGTGATCGTGCTCAACCCGCCGTACGGCGAGCGCATCGAAGTGGGCGGCGTGGCCGGCACGGGCCGTTCCGGCGCGCGCGAATCGGCGCAGACCGCGCAGGGCGAGGGGGGCGACGGCGGCGAGTTCTTCCCGCAACTCGCCACCCACTGGAAGAAGAACTACGCCGGCTGGACCGCCTGGGTGCTGACGCCCGACCTGAAGCTGCCCAGGCAGATGCGGCTGAAGGAGTCGCGCCGCGTGCCGATGTGGAACGGGCCGATCGAGTGCCGGTTGTTCCGCTTCGACATGGTCGCGGGCTCAGCGCGGAAGTAGCGCGCCTTCGGGCCGCGGCTGCTCCCTGGCGGCTTCCTTGGGCCGGACGGCGCAGGCCGCGTTGACCGTGCGCATGACGAGATCGCGCGCGCCGGCCAGCGTCACGGGATGGATGTCGTCCTCTTCGAAATGCCTCACCGCGACGGGCTCGCCGACGAAGTCCGGATGGCCGAAGTAGGTGGTGCTCACGTAGCGCGCGCTGCGGGTCTCGCAATCGACCTTGGCACGGGCCTGGAAAGAGCGGAACCGGATGCCCTCGCGTTCCGTTCGGTCCTCCGGCAGGCTCATGCGCAGGCTCACGAGCCGGTTCGATCCTTCCACCTCGACGCTGGTCGGCTCCACCTGCACGTAGCTGCTGGCGGCATCGCCGGGCGTGCCCGACAGGGTCAGCCACTCGGCCCGCACTCCCGTGGACGCGAGCACGACGAGACAGAGCAGCGGGAGACGTTTCATGAAGGAAGGGCGGCGGGTGGGCAGGCAACGGCCCATTTTCGCCGGGCGGGCCGACAAGGGCCTGACTCCGGCCCTGCATGGTGCAACATCGGCGATATTCCCCCGCACATTCCATGACGCTGACAGAATCCGGCCCCGTCGTCATCGACACCAACATCGCGCTCGACCTGCTGGTCTTCGAAGATCCCGCCTGGGGACTGCTGACCGTGCGGCTTGCCGCAGGCGAACTGCACTGGCTGGCCTCGGCCGCCATGCGCACCGAGCTCGAACGCGTGCTGGGCTACCCGCTGATCGCCCGGCGCATGGCGCAGCGCGGGCTGGAAGCGCCGGCGGTGCTGGCCGATTTCGATGCGCGGGTGCGGATGGTGGAAGGCACTCCGCCGCGCGCGCCCTGCGTGTGCAGCGACCCCGACGACCAGGTGTTCATCGACCTGGCCGTGGCGCACGGCGCACTGCTGCTGAGCAAGGACCGGGCGGTGCTGTCGATGAAGAAGCGGCTGGCACTGCGCGGTGTGGCGGTGCAGGCGGCGTTCGCACCTTAGTTCGGGAGCGCGGGCGGCGCCAGGTGCCACTGCCCCAGCAACCGCGCCACCGCCCGCACCCGCTGCGTATCCCGTCCCCATCGCCGGCTCGCCGGCAGCTTCTGCGCCCACTTCATGCGCCGGGCTGCATTCGCGATGCGCTCGCGCACCTCTTCGTTCACGCCGGCCAGCGCCGCATGCCAGTGCTGCCCCGCGGCCTGCGGCGCGGCGGCTTCCAGCATCATGGCCGTGGAGTGCAGGTAGCTCAGCCAGTCGCGCGCCTGGCATTCGGCCAGCGTCATGACCTCGGCCGGGTCGTCCTCGAAGTCGATGTAGCCGATCACGCCGTCGGGGCACTGCACGAGGTTGCGGTCGAAGGCCTGGCTCAGGTGCTGGCCGCGCATGTGCACGGCGGCAATCGCGGCAAGGCCTTCGCGCCACACGGCCAGCAGCGCGGCGGGGCCGGCGGCGGCGGCCTGGTCGAGCCGCTCCTGCAGCACGACCGTCGCGCGGCCGCTTTCGCCCAGGTCCGAGATCAGCAGGCCATCCGGCTGCTGCGCCAGCACCACCGGCACGCGCAGGCCCGCGGCCGCGAGCTGCTTGAGCCGCCGAGCCTCGGTCGCGATGGCCGCCTCGCCGCCCGGGTTGGGCACCGGCTTGATGATGTCCAGCCCCGCCATGCGCGCGACCGCCGCCATCACGCGATAGCCCCATTTGCCGTGCCGGGGCCCGGCCTTCTTGAGCCACACGCGTTCGCTGCCGAAGCGGTGGCTCGCCACGTTCTTCTCCTGCCGCGGCAGGGTGGTGCGCAGGAACTCCGCGTAGTCGCCGGGTGCCGGCGGGTTCGGCAGGAGCGCGTCGAGGGGCGCGGGCGCCGAAGCTGCGCCCTTGCGCGATTGCAGGCGCCCATTGGCGCCTCGTCTCAAAGGATTCATGCGGCCAGTGCGAAGCCCGCCACCAGCCCGTGCGGGGCCTGCGTCACGGGTTGGAAGCTCTCTGCGCTGGCCAGCGGCCAGTAGGTTCGGAAAACATTGTGCTGCTCGTCGAGCGGGCCGAGCAGGGCGCCCGGCTGCACCTGCATCACCAGGTTGCTCAACAGGCGCACCTCGGTGTCGGAGATGCGGCGCACGATGTGGTGCGCGGTGATCTGCTGTGGATGGTCGAGGCCCGCAGCCTGCACCAGCTCCTGCAGCGCATGCAGCGTGCTGCGGTGGAAGTTGCGCACCCGGTCGGCCTTGGTCGGCACCACCAGCGCCTGCTGGCGCAACGGGTCCTGCGTGGTCACGCCCGTGGGGCAATGGCCTGTGTGGCAGCTCTGTGCCTGGATGCAGCCCAGCGCCATCATGAAGCCGCGCGCCGCGTTGCACCAGTCGGCGCCCAGCGCCATCATGCGGGCCACGTCGAAGGCGGTGATCACCTTGGCGGCGCAGCCGATCTTGATGCGGTGGCGCAGGTTCACGCCGATCAGCGTGTTGTGCACCAGCAGCAGGCCTTCCTGCAGCGGCGCGCCCACGTGGTCGCTGAATTCGACCGGTGCCGCCCCGGTGCCGCCCTCTGCGCCGTCGACCACGATGAAGTCGGGCGTGATGCCGGTGGCCTGCATCGCCTTGACGATGCCGAACCATTCCCAAGGGTGGCCCAGGCAGAACTTGAAGCCGGTCGGCTTGCCGCCCGACAGCTCGCGCAGCCGGGCGATGAAATGCATCATCTCGGTCGGCGTGGAGAACGCGCTGTGCGAAGAAGGCGAGATGCAATCCACGCCCACCGGCACGCCCCGCGCCGCCGCAATCTCGGGCGTGACCTTGGGGGCGGGCAGCACGCCGCCGTGCCCGGGCTTGGCGCCTTGGCTCAGCTTGATCTCGATCATCTTCACCTGCGGGTCGCGCGCGTTGGCGGTGAAGCGTTCCTCGTTGAAGCTGCCGTCGTCGTTGCGGCAGCCGAAGTAGCCCGAGCCGATTTCCCAGATCAGGTCGCCGCCATGCACGCGGTGGTGCTGCGAGATCGAGCCCTCGCCGGTGTCGTGCGCAAAGCCGCCCATCTGCGCGCCCTTGTTGAGCGCGAGGATCGCATTGGCCGACAGCGCGCCGAAGCTCATGGCGGAGATGTTGAACACACTGGCGCTATAGGGCTGTGTACAGAGCTGCTCCGGATTGGCGCCGACCGGCTGCGGCGTGCCGCCGATCACGATGCGGAAGTCGTGGTTCGCGAGCTTCGTGGGCTGCATCGAATGGTTGATCCACTCATAGCCCGCGATGGTCACGTTCAGCTGGGTGCCGAAGGGCCGGTTGTCCGGGTCGCCCTTGGCGCGCTGGTACACCAGCGAGCGCTGGGCGCGCGAGAACGGCGCGGCTTCGGAGTCGCTCTCGATGAAGTACTGCCGCATCTCGGGGCGGATGAATTCCAGCAGAAAGCGCAGGTGGCCGATGACCGGGTAGTTGCGCAGGATCGCGTGGCGCGCCTGCCGCAGGTCGTGCACGCCGGTACCCGTGAGCACCGCGAACACGGCCACACCGGTCCAGGCCAGCCACAGGTGCGGCGACACCAGCACGAACGCCAGGCAGGCCGCCAGACCGGCCACGCACAGGGCGAAGGCGCTGTAGCGCGCCGGAAACGGAATAATCGTGGGCATAGAAGTAGTCTCGACCGGAGCCTGCTGCATCATAGAGGGCTGCCCCGAACTTGCCATGACGACCATTCCCGACTCCATTTCGCCTTCCGAGGCCCCCTCCGCAGCCCGTACACCCCTCGGCCCCGACGATTTCGACGCTCTCGACCAGGCGCTCGACGCCATGCGCGAGCACGACGAGGAAATCCCTCAGTGGGAGTTCTGCGAAGGCTTCATGGCCGCGCTGATCTGCACCCGCCGGCCCATCATGCCCTCCGAATACTGGCCCGTGCTGCTGGGCGACAGCTTCTCCTCGGCGCAGCACATGGAGTTCGTCTGGAACTGGAAGCGCCGCTGGATCGAGATCGAGGAGGGCCTCGACGCCCCGGTCGAAACCCTCGACGACGAACGCAGCTGGCAGCCCGAGGTGCTCGACACCCGCGGCGCCATTGCCTCGCTGCCCGAGGAAGAACGCGCCGAAGTCGCCGGAGAAGCCATTCCGTCCTTCGCGCAGGTCTGGGCGCTGGGCTTCATGTACGCGGTCGAGAACTGGCCCGAAGACTGGGCCACGCCGCGCGACAAGGACGCCGCGCGCATGCTCGACGACGCGCTCGACAACATCGTCGCCCTGACCGAGGACGACACCGCCAAGCCCACGTTGTCGATGTACAGCGACGACGCCCCGCCCAGCGTGAGCCAGCAGCGGCTCGACGATTTCGGCGCCGCCATCTGGGCCGTGTACGACCTGCGCCAGCTCTGGAAGAGCCTGGGCCCGAAAGCCGAGACCATCCGCAAGGAAGCCACGCCCGGGCGCAACGATCCGTGTCCTTGCGGCAGCGGCAAGAAGTACAAGAA
>Ga0070664_100005691_pt1 | contig 10034 bp, 9 predicted proteins | sample KBSC73metaG_FD_65863 | JGI IMG/M metagenome (GOLD analysis project Ga0070664, IMG submission 65863) | Corn rhizosphere microbial communities from Kellogg Biological Station, Michigan, USA - KBS C7-3 metaG | ecosystem: Host-associated > Plants > Roots > Rhizosphere > Soil ... | reverse complement strand
CTGTGTGTGTTCGAACTCGTAGCTGTCGAGCCGCTTGACCAGCTCCTGTCGACCGTGCACGACGAGTTCTTCGGCAAGAGGCAGTGCGCGTACCCGTGCGAACGTGCGCGGATCCAGCTCCAGTGAGCTCTGATACTTGAGCTCCTTCAGGATGTTCGCCTGCACGTCGGCAACCGGACCTTCGGCATTGACGAAGTGGTAGTGATAGAGCTGCCGCAGCGACGTGAGCGCCGCCCACGTCTGTTCTTTGAAGACCTGATATCGCCGCCGGGCGAGGTCTTCGGACAAATCCGTCGCGCGCAGCTCGATCGTCGTGCCGATGCCGGTCTCCGCCACTTTCTGGTTGTGATCGGCGATCTCCCGACCGCGGCCGAGCTGCCGGTCGATGCTGGTGCTCTCGCTGACAAACAGCACCATCGCGTGAATCGTCGGCCGGCGGAAATGGATGGCGAGCGGGGTGTCCGCGAACTGGTTGTGCAGCTCGTTGATGTTGTCGACGAGCAGCTTCAGGAACTCCACCTGGACCGGCGTGCGCGGGAAACCGTCGAGCACGACGCCATCCCGATAGGTCGGCTCCAGCAGCTTCCGAAGCAGCACCCCCAGCACCTCCTTATCGCCGACCATGCCGCCTTGGGCCTTGATCTTCTCCATCTCGGGTGTGGTCAGCAGCTCGCTTATCACGATCGGTGGGCAGGTCAGCCCACGCGCGTCGCAGATGAACTGCGTTTGCGTTCCCTTGCCCGAGCCCGGAGCGCCGCCGAGCAGAATGATTTCCTTCGGAAAACGAAGATTCTCACGCGGAATCTCTTCCACCAGGCTGTCCCAGATTGGCGAGAAGAGGATGCGGGCATCCTTGACTTCGAGGTCGAGGATCTTCGACACCGGTCGGTCGGTAGCGGGTGAGGACATGGTCCAGAAGAGTATCGGACGATGACCATCCCGCAAAATCCTGCGGTGGGAGGTGCGCAAAGATGAGTAAGGCCGTAAGGCCAGAACTTCTTCCCTAACCGTCACATCACTGTCGTACCTGCGTTACCTGCCGTTGATTAAGTAATACCTCGTCGATCCCCGGACGAACACGATCTGGGTCGTCGGAATCGTGGGCGTCGACGTCATCGACGCCGACACTGGAGCGTTCGTCGCGCACATCGATGTGACGCCGCACGGAGCCGTGAACAGTGTCGCCATCCACAATGGTCTTGCCGGCCTCGCCGTCGAAGCCGAGAGCCAGTCAACGGCGTGTCCCTCCTGCGATCGCCGTAACCCGGGCGAAGTGCTTTTCTACGACACGTTGTCTCGAGAGCAGAGTGGCGACGAGGTCGTCGTCGACTCACTGCCCGACATGGTGACCTTCACACATGACGGCAGCAAACTGCTCGTGGCCAACGACGGCACGCCCAACCCTATGGCTGATGCCGCGTATCAGGCGGTCGATCCGGCGGGCAGCGTCAGCATCATCGATTTGGCGACTCGCACGGTGAAGAGAGCCCTCTTCCAGGGTGTCCCGACGTCGGGTACCTTCCTGCGGTTGCCGGCTGCCACTGGCATGGACTTCGAACCCGAGTACATCGCGATCAACCACGACGACACGCTCGCCTTCGTTACGCTGCAGGAAGCCAATGGCGTCGCCGTGCTGGATCTCGCGTCCAGCCAATTCATCGAAGTCATCGGCCTCGGCGCCAAGGATTTCAGCCTGAAGGGAAATGAAATCGATCCCATCGACAACGACAACAAGGTGGAGTTCCAGTCGGTCGCGGCGAAGGGACTCTACATGCCAGACTCGATTGCCACCTACAACTGGAAGGGGGAGACGTTCCTGGTGATGGCCAACGAAGGCGACTTTCGCGAGGACAACGTCGACCGTACCACGACCGGCGCCGCTGCCCCGCTCAATCGTCTGCGTATAGTGAATGACTTGAAGAGTGCAGGCGTGTTTGCTGCTGCGGGCGCCCGTTCGTTCTCGATTCGTCGCACGAACGGCGAAATCGTGTATGACAGCGGCAGCATCCTGGACCGCGAAGCCAACAACCGTCTCGTCTACGACGACGGTCGCAGCCGCGACAAAGGCGTTACGGCCCATCGTCGAGTTGATCCTTCCCCTTGACCCGGTCGACGGACCGTGGTACCACCACACTTCGTTAGCGCGGAACCTCGGGAGGCCCCGTATGCAGCTTCGGCGCATCATGGTGTTCCTCGGCGTCGCGGGCGTCACTGTTCTCCTCTCGCTCGCTGTTTATCCACTCTTCGGCCAGCAACGGCCGCAGGCAGGCCAGCAGTTTCCAGCGGCGTACCGCGCGCCACGGCTGGCTGACGGCCACCCCGACCTGAACGGCATCTGGCAAGCGCTCGTCACGGCGAACTGGGATGTGCAGGATCACGAGGCCCAGGCAGGTCCGCATCCCGAGCTCAGTGGCGCCTACGCCGCCGGGCCCGCAGGCCAGAGCATCATCGAAGGCGGAGAAATTCCCTACAAGCCGGACGCGCTCGCAAAGAAGAAAACCAACTTCGAGAACCGGCTGAAGGTCGACGTCAGCAGCGACAAGACGTGGCACGAGCTCGGCGATCCGGAAATGAAGTGCTACATGCCGGGCGTGCCGCGCGCGACCTACATGCCGTTCCCGTTTCAAATCGTGCAGGGCACGGGCCCTTCCATCCTGATGGCCTACGAGTTCGCCAGCGCGACCCGCATCGTCCGCATGAACTGGGAGCAGGCTGCACCCACCGACTCGTGGATGGGGTGGTCGCGTGGACGATGGGAAGGCGATACCTTGGTTGTCGATGTCACAGGCCAACGCGAGGAGACGTGGTTCGATCGCGCCGGTGACTACCACAGCGATGCGCTGCACGTCGTCGAGCGGTACACGCCGATGAGCCCGTATCACATGATGTACGAAGCGACCATCGAAGACCCGAACGTGTTCACGCGTCCGTGGAAGATCAGCTTCCCGCTCTATCGCCGAATGGAGAAGAGCGTTCAGCTTCTCGAATTCAAGTGCGTTCCGTTCACCGAGGAACTTCTGTTCGGCAAGTTCGGCAAACAGGCCGCGAGATGACTGCCATGCGCACTCGATACCGTGCAATCACTGCCCTGCTCGCCGCGATGGTCGCGGTGAGTCTCGTCGTTCCGGCGTCCGGACAGGCGCCGAAGAAGTACAACGCACCGAAGACGCCCTGGGGCGATCCGGATTTACAAGGTGTGTGGAACGACGCCACCAGCACGCCGCTGCAGCGACCGGCGAACGTCGGCGAAAAGAACACCCTCAGCGACGAGGAGGCCGAGGAATTCCAGAAGTCGCTCGCCTTCGACCTCTCGCGCGATCGGCGCGACGGCGGCAACGCCGCCGACGTGAACCGCGCGTACAACGAGCACTGGATGGACGCGCGACGGTTGAAGATCACGGCTGATCGGCGCACGTCGCTGATCGTCGATCCGGTCGACGGGCGGATTCCGACGCTGGAGACACCGCCGCCCGAGCGTCAGCGCGTGCGCACCGTACGTGGCGAAGCAGCGACGCGCTTCGCGGCCGGGCTGCCAGCCGATTACACCGACATGTCGTGGCCCGTTCGCTGCGTCGTGCGCACCGACGTTCCGCCCTACCTGCCGACGATCTACAACAACAACTTCCAGATCTTCCAGAGTCCCGGCTACGTGACGATCGCGCCGGAGATGATTCACAGCGCCCGCATCATCCCGGTCGACGGCCGCCCTCATCTCAACAAGAACCTGCGGCAGTGGCTCGGCGATACCCGTGGGCACTGGGAAGGTTCGACGCTCGTCATTGAAACGACGAACTTCAAAGCGGAGGAGGGTGTGCTGTTCCAGGGGGCCAATCCCGCCACGTTCACGATCACGGAACGCTTCACGCGCGTCGCCGCCGACTCCATCAACTATGAGTTCACGATGTCCGATCCGACAACGTGGTCGAAACCGTGGACGGCCCTCATCCCCTGGAACAAGGTCGATCCCGATGAGCAGATGTTCGAGTACGCCTGTCACGAAGACAACTTCGACATCGTGCACTTCCTCACCGGGGCGAGACTGAGAGAGAAAAACGGCGAGACCGTTGGCCAGCGGCCGGCGCGTGCGGCCGAAGAAAGGTAGATCCGATGAGCAGCTATCGATCGTCCGTCGCCGCCGCCTCGCTGCTGATACTACTGGTTGCCGCCCCAGCCTTCTCCCACCACGCGTTCAATGCCGAGTTCGATGCGAACAAACCTATCAAGTTCAAGGGAACCGTCACCAAGATGCTGTGGGTGAATCCGCACGCCTGGATCTACGTGGACGTGAAGAAGGACGATGGCACGGTCGAGGAGTGGATGATCGAAACCGGAACTCCCAACACGCTCATCAGGCGCGGCCTGACGAAGGAGTCGCTGCCGAAAGGCACGGAGATCATCGTCGACGGTTACCAGTCGAAGGACGGGTCACACCGGGCGAACGGACGTGACCTCACACTGCCGAACGGCCAGACATTGTTCCTCGGTTCGTCGGGCACGGGCGCTCCGTACGACAAGAAATGAAAGCATTTGTGATCAGGATCTCCAATTGATTGGCTACTGTTTTTTCAATCGACGAGATAGATCGGTGTAAACGAGGCTGACGAATCGATCGGGAGTGATGGCGCCACCCATCCGCCCCTCGTCGAAGTCCCTGGTCGGCTTCGACGCCACCACTTCCGCTTCAGTCTTTCCGCTCTTGATCGCCGCCGCGACCCGATCGCGAACGGCCGCAAACATCGCCAATTGCTGTTCGACCTCTTTGAACCCGACGATTGGTCCCAGATGACCCGGAATGATCTTGGTGTCGGGCTTGACTACCTTCATCAGCTGACGCGCCGCAGCCATCATGCCGTCGACGGTGCCTCCGTCGTTCACGCCGATATTCGGGTATCGCAGCGACGCCGGGATGTCGCCCACGTGCGCGACGTTCGCCTTGCGGAAGTAGATGATCGAATCTCCATCAGTGTGTGCCGGTGCCGGGTGGTAAATCTGAATCTCTTCACCGTTGAAGTGCAACGTCAGGCTGTCGGAGTAGGTCAGAACCGGAAGCGTACCCGGAGCGTTCTGCGCATCCGCCATGCGCCTCCGCATGTTTTCGTGAGAGATGATCAGTGCCCCGAGCTTCGCCATCGCGGCATTCCCCGCCGTGTGGTCGCCGTGCAGGTGCGTGTTGACGACGAAGCGAATGGGCTGCGGGCTCAGCGCTTTCACCGCATCGACAATCTTCTGATGCATCTGCCCGTACATCGTGTCAACGAGAAAGACACCATCACCGCCGACTGACACGGCGATATTGCCTTGCGCGGGTCCGCCCACGAGCACGTACAGCCCATCGGCGACCTTCACGGTCTGCAGCTCGAGCTTCGCAAAATCGATGTTTTGTTGGGCAGAGGCGTCGCACATCCCACCGGCGAGGGCCAGGGCGAGCGTCAGTGCCAGTCGTCGTACCGCGCGAGTCGGCATGCGTCCCTCCGGAAAACAAGGCTACACGAACTTGAAGTTGACGGTGATGCCCGACGTGCGTATGGTCTGTGGCCATCGGGAACGACGACGCGGAGGCCATGATGACGGCACGAACGCGACTGGTTGTAGCGATCTGTTTCGGGCTCTTGACGATCGCCGTGTCAGGAAACTGGATGGATCGTGTTGAAGGTCAGCAAACACCCCCCGGCACCGGATTCGCCGCCATCCCCGGGGTGAAAGGCGGGCAGGACATCTTCGGACCCTACGACGTGGTGCGCAACTGGCCCAAGCCGATGTCGGACAGCCTGCCCAACCACGACAAATTCACGTGGTCGACGACGATGGACGTGTTTGCTGAGAGCCCGAACCGCGTCTTCCTCGTCCAGAAGGGCGAGCTGGCGCGCATCGACAAACGGCCGGAGACGAAATGGATTCCGGAGTTCGGCCCGGGCCTGGTGTATCCCGTGTTCCGCTTGCCATTACGACAGGCAGGTGCCGGCGCCGGCAGTAACCCGATCGATCCACCCGCCGATGGCAGACCGGGAATCGACTGGCGATGGGAACACTGCATCGTCGTCGTCGATGCGGAAGGGAAGATCATCGAGGACTGGACGCAGTGGGACAAGCTGTTCACTCGTCCGCACGACGTGGAGATCAGCCCGTACGATCCTGAGAAGAATGTCTGGGTCGTCGATGCCGAAGGGCATGCCGTCTACAAATTCAGCAACGACGGGAAGAAACTGCTCTTGACGCTCGGCACGCCGCGCGTCAAGGGAGACGATGACACGCACTTCAACAGACCGACGTTCCTCGTGTTCATGGACGCGAACACCATGTACCTCGCCGATGGGTACGACGGGACGCGTGTCATCAAGTACGACATGAACGGAAAGAAGTTGATGCAATGGGGTCAGAAGGGCACGCCGCCGAACGAAAAACGTCCGAGCTACTTCAACAGCGTGCATGGCATCGCCGTCGACCCAACGACGCGACGCGTGTTCGTCAACGACCGCACCAACGGGCGCGTGCAGGTGTTCGACGAGAACGGAAAGTATCTGGACGAATGGAATTTTGGTCCACGGCCGCCGATGGACATTCACAGCTTCATCGTGACGAGCGATCGGAAGCTCTGGGCGGCCGACCAGGGCACGCACAAGATCCTCGGCTACGATCTGAATGGCCACTTCGTGTACTCGTGGGGCAGTTGGGGTGAATATCCCGGCGGCATGTGGGGAGTGCACGGAATGGCGACCGACCAGGACGGCAACTTCTACGTGGCCGAGGTGAACAACGGCCGCATCCAGAAGTATCGGCCGCGGCCGGGCGCGAACCCGGCGTTCCTGGTCGGCAAGCCGTGGAAAGGCGTGTGGTAGCGCGCGAGCCCCTGGCTCGCGTGCGTCCGTCAACGCGAATGCAGATCGTCGATGACCTTGGTCACGCCGGCGGTTTCGTGCGCCAGCGACATCGCGCGATCGTGTTCGGCCTTTGAGTCCACGGTTCCGCTGAGCGTGACCGTCGTGTCGTGCGTCGTGACGTTGATGTCGCGCGCCTTTACCAGATCGTCGAGCGCCATCTTCGCCTTGATCTTCGCGGTGAGAGCGGCCTCATCGAGCGTCTCCTCGACCTTGGACGCTGCGATCGCGGCTTTCTCGCCGATCTCCGCCCCGCGCTCACGCGCGCGATCCACTGTGTCTGACGAGCTGGCGACGGTTGGACGGCTCAGCGTATCCCCGATACGAAGGCCCCCGATGTACCCCAGCGCGAGAAAGATGCCGGCAACGACGATAAGCACGACAAGGAATAGGCGCAGGATAGACATCTCATCCTCCGCCCATAGCCCATTCAATCGGGCTGCCAGCCGACAACGCCTCAGCCGCTCAATGGCGCTCAGCCGCTCACAAGCGCGGCTGTTGTTACCGGACGAACGCGAAGGCGGGTCTAAAGACGGGCCTCTAATAGGGCGCGAGATGCTCGGTGACCTCGATGTAGGTTCCCCACGGATCGGTGAGAAATGCGACCTTGGTCTGTGTGTTGGGCACCTGTCGCGGCGGCGCTTCGAACTTCAGGCCCTGCGCGACGAGATGCTTTTCGAACTGCTCGATATCCTTCACGTCGAAGCCGAGGTGATCGAGCTCTCGGCCTTTCGTTGCAGCGAGCTGCCCCTCACCGGCCGAAAAAGACATGTTGAAGCGATGGAAGTAATCGCAGTCAGTGAGGCCAGGTAGAGCGACGCGTTGCCGCTTTCCTGGAATGCCGCCGAAGACCTTGGCGTACCACGCCTGGATCACCGGGATATCGGCCTGCGGCGGATAGACGTGAATGTGATCCATGCTGACCGGTCCCGGCAGCGATGGATCGCCAAAGACCTCGATGCGAATCGCGCTATCGGGAGCGTAGACGTATCCCTGATTCGGATTCGTCTCGCCAACGTCGAACTTCACGCCCGCGGTCTTCCAGCGCGCCCGTGCAGCGGTCAGATCCTTGTACACGAAGCCGAAATGATTGACGATCGAGCCGGCGGAAGGACCTGTCGGCTCTCCCTGGCGAAGCATGATGAAGACGCCGGGAAACTGAATCAGCGTGAGCGGCCCGTTGGTGACCAACGTTCCACCGAGCATCGTCGTCCAGAACTCCTTCTGTGCGTCGACGTTCTTGACGACGAGATGGATATGTCCGAGCGCCACGCCGATGTCGTTGGGAGGCGCCAGTTGCGCCACCGCCGGAGTGGACGAAAGAGCCAGGCACCCGACGAGGACGAGCAATCGCATGTTCATAAATGACCTCGCGTCGAGGTTGCACGTCAGCGGTGGCGTCAAGGCTACACGAAATTGAGTTTGACGCTGACTCTGTTGGCGCGTATGGTCTGCATATGAGCGCACTCCTCAAGTCCGCCTCGGTTTGGGCGCTGGTGGCAGCAGTCGCAGTGACCGTGAGCACGACGACGGCCGGGCAAGGTCAGGAGCCACCGGCCGCGGCAGGCGGTCAGGGACGAGGACGCGCCGCCGGTCCGCCGCCGCCACCGCCTGAGCCTCAAGCCGGCCACCCGTCAGGAAAACTGGTCATCTGGGGAGACGTCGCGAGCTTCGATGTGCCAGCCTCCTTGCCGACGCACTGTATTCTCATGAGCCGTTTCAAGCGCGGTCAACGCATGGGCATCCGCATGACGGCGATCGATGGTGGCAGCGGGGAAACGGAAAACACGGCGGTCCTCGTCGCGCACATCAAGTACGCGGGGCAAACGATCGACGTACCAATGCGCTGGCGCGGCCAGGGAGGATTTCCGGCGTCGGAGTACCCGCGACAGCCGTCGGAGATGTGGACAGGCGTGTGGGTTGTACCAATGGACGCGCAACCCGCGACGTTGAGCTACACCGTCACCGCTACCGATCGCTTCGGCCGGACTGCGACGTTCTCACCGTTCATCAACCTGGCCGCACAGATCACGATCGTCGAGTAGAGGCGGATCTCTCAAGAAAAGAGAGAACATACGGTGCGACAGGACGACGGTGCGGAGGTGCGAGGGTCCGGTACGAAGGTCTGAGGTCCACCGGACCTTCGCACCTTCGCACTGGACCGTCGCACTCTCGCACTTTCGTTCCGTCGCACCGCACCGAGCGTCTTTCAGCACTGCTCTTAACTAAAGACCCGCTGCTACACGCGCCAGCTGGCCGTTGCCATCTGCCGGCGTCGCCGCCTCGCACAGCAGCCGCGTCAAAGAATCCGGATCGAGGCCGCGTTTCCCGGTCTCGCGAAACACGCGCACCTGCAGCTCGCGCGCCGAGATGTTGGGTGAGCTCGCATGAAGCCGGGCCCTCGCCTCATCGAGCGTGCGCCTGAGAAACGACTCGTCGGTCGAGTGATCGATCACAATTGCGATTCGTTCGGACGGCACGACATTCAGCAGCTCGCCAACCTCGTAGGTGCAGCCGGCGTTTACCGGCGAGAAACCTCGAAGATCCATGAGGACGACATCGCTGGCCGCCGCCAGGCGGCCGAACACGGTACGCCATGCGCGATCCCGGCAGATGAAATCGGTGACTCGGAAACGGCCGTCATGGTCGGGGAGGGTATCAAGCTGCCCGAGAGCGCGGTCGATGGAATCATCGCTGTCCAAGAAACGGTCGCCGAGGCGGCGGCGGAGAAAGTCGAGAAACTCGTGCGGCTCCACTGTTGACGATGCGAGATCGGGACCGGCAATGAGCTGCACGCTGCCAATGTGCCGCCAGCGTGCGGTGAACCGATCGAACAACCTTCGGCTTCTGCTACCCAGGGCGAAGACTCGCAGCACCAGCAGGCGTGGTCCGCGTTGCTCGACGGAGGCTCGACGCCTGACGAACCAGAACCCCGCGACGGCGACCGCCGAGAACGCGAGAAATGCGAACAGCCCGGCGATGACCCAGTGGGCAGCGAAGAAAGCAAATGTCGTCGACTGAATGCCAGCAAAGGTGAGCCACAAGGTGGACATCGCAATCGCCTGATCGCTGGTCCGCTTACGCCCATACCGCGCCGCCACCAGACGCAGCATCACCCATCCCGCGAGAGGTCCGGCGGCGATGAGCAGTGCAATTGCG
>Ga0070664_100005688_pt1 | contig 10038 bp, 9 predicted proteins | sample KBSC73metaG_FD_65863 | JGI IMG/M metagenome (GOLD analysis project Ga0070664, IMG submission 65863) | Corn rhizosphere microbial communities from Kellogg Biological Station, Michigan, USA - KBS C7-3 metaG | ecosystem: Host-associated > Plants > Roots > Rhizosphere > Soil ... | reverse complement strand
CCCGTTCGCCCGGCCGCGCAAGGCGGCGAAAGCGCGTCAGCGGCCCGCTTTGAAGACGTATCGCCCGCCCTCGACCCCCACCTCGGGCGGCACCTTTTCCCGCTCGAACCAGTCGTAGCCCTCGCGGAGGTTTTGCCAGAATCCCTCCCACGGATCGCCCGCCGCCCGCGCCATCCGCTCCGGCGTCATCCGGAACGGGAAGCAATGGACGCGGAAAAACGGCTGGCCGTTCTTCAGCGCCGCGTCGCACAGCGTGTAAATCTCCTCGATCTTCGCGTCGGTCATGGCGAAGCAGCCGATCGACACCTCGTTGCCATGCACCATCAGGAATGATCCGGTCCGACCGTGGGCGCGGTCGTAGTCGTTCGGGAAGCCAAGGTTGAACGCGAGGTGGTAGGTCGAGTCCGGCTTCATCGCCCGCGGCGGGACGAGATAGAAGCCCTCCGGCGCCTGGAGATCGCCCTCCGCCAGCTTCGGCCCCAGCGAGCCGGACATCGCGACCACCGGATAGGCGCGGAACAGCGCGTAGGCGCCGTCGTCGTTCCGCAGCCACAGTTCGAGCTGCCGTTCCTCTTTGAAAATGCGCAGGAACACCGGCGCGCCGAACGACAAGCCCCGCGCCGAAAGCGCGCTTTTCAACGCCGGCGTCACCCGCGCGGCGGCGGCCTCGGCGCGGTTTCCGGCGGGCGGTTCGGCGTTCACGCGGCCGGCGTAGCGCAGCGCGACCTGGGCCGCCAGCCCGCAAACCACGGCCGCGCCCGCCACGGCGAGCAAACGCGGCATCGGTGGCTTGCGGAAAAGCATCCCTCTCCCTAGACCATGTGGCATGGAACCGGCAATCGGCATCATCGGCGGCAGCGGGCTTTATCAACTCGACGGCTTCAAGCTGACCGAGGAGCGCTACGTTTCCACCCCCTTCGGCGATCCCTCGGACCGGCTCGTCGGCGGCACCTTCGCCGGGCGGCAGATCTGGTTCCTCCCGCGCCACGGCCGCGGCCACCGGATCATGCCCACCGAGATCAACCACCGGGCGAACCTGTGGGCGCTGCGCAGCCTCAACGTCCGCTGGCTGATCTGCGTCACCGCCGTCGGCAGCCTGAAGGAGGAATACCGTCCGCGCGACATCGTCCTGCCCGACCAGTTTTTCGACCGCACCAGCCGCCGCGAGCACCACACGTTCTTCGGCCGCGGGATCGTCGCCCACGTCGCCTTCGCCGACCCGATCAGCGCCGGCCTGCGGACGATCCTGCGGGACGCCGCCGTCGGCCCGGGCAACCGCGTCCACAACGGCGGCACCTACGTCAACATGGACGGCCCGGCGTTCTCGACCCGCGCCGAAAGCCGGGCGAACCGCCAGCTCGGCTTCGACATCATCGGCATGACCAACCTGCCCGAGGCCAAGCTCGCCCGCGAGGCCGAGATCGCGCTGGCAACCCTCGCCATGGTCACCGATTACGACTGTTGGAAAACCGACGAGGAGCCGGTCACCGCCGAAACCGTGATCGGCCACGTCCACGCCAACGTCGCCGCCGCGATGCGCGTCCTCGCCGCCGCCATCCCCCGCATCCCGGCGACACCTGATTGGCCGGAGCACCGCTCGCTCGAAGGCGCGCTCATGACCCCGCGCGAGCTCTGGCCGGAGCCCGTCGCCGCCGAGCTGAGCCCGCTGCTCGGCCGCTTCCTGTGAGCCTCCCGGCGGCAAAACGGGACGTGACATTGCGGGGGGCGGGCCGATATTGCTCCCCTCGCCCGCCCATGCGCCCCGAACTTTCCCGCCACATGAAACGGTTCTGCTCCACCCTGGCTCTCGCGCTGCTCGGCGTTTCGCTCGGCAGTTGCTCACCGGCCGCACCGCTGGCGATGGGGCCCGCCTCCGGGGTGAAAACCACGACGAACACGAACTACCGCACGCCACCGGTGAAAGGCGCGGTGCCGCGCAACCCGGACGCGCCGTTCTCCAACCAGTTCGGCCAAGGCGCGGGCGTCACCTTCACCCGCGTGCCGGTCGCCGGCCCCTACATCGCCATCACCTTCGACGACGGCCCGCACGCCACCTTCACCCCGCGCCTGCTCGACATGTTGCGCGAGCGCAACATCAAGGCGACTTTCTTCGTTTGCGGCAACAACTGCGAGCTCTACCCGAACATCCTCCGCCGCATCGTCGCGGAGGGCCACGAGCTCGGCAACCACAGCTACAACCACCCGGTCCTCGCCAAGATGAGCGAGGAGCAGGTGCGCTCGCAGCTCAGCCGCACCCACCAGGCCGTGCTCAACGCCACCGGCGTGAACATGCACTTGTTGCGCCCGCCCTACGGCGCGTTCACCCCGGCCCAGCGCGAGTGGGCGCTGCGCGAGTTCGGCTACCCGACGATCCTGTGGTCGGTCGACCCGCTCGACTGGAAAAAGCCCGGCTCGTCCGTGATCACCTCCCGCATCACCTCGCAGACCACCCAGGGCGGCATCATCCTCGCCCACGACATCCACGGCCAGACGATCGACGCCATGCCGGCCACCCTCGACGCGCTGCTGCGCAAAGGCTACCGCTTCGTCACCGTCTCGCAGCTGATCGCGATGAAAACGCAGGCCGCGCCGCAAAACCCGGCCGCCGCGCCTGCGGCGCCTGGCGCTCCCGCCCAAGCCGCCACCGCTCCCTGAGCCGCCGCCCGACGGATTTCGTCCCCCGGTTCCCGCATCCATGCTGGGCGAGCGCTATTTCGCGACCCGTGACCGTCTCCGCGAGCTCATGCGCGGCATCGACGCGCTCGCGGCGGAAACCGGCGTCGACACCCCCGGCGACGCCACGACGGAAGCCGCGCCCCCGGATCTCGACGCGCCGTTCCAATTCCTCGTTTGCGGCGAGGTCAACGCCGGCAAATCCAGCCTGCTCAACGCGATCTTCGGTCACGAGCTGTGCGACACCGGCGACCTGCCCGACACCGGCCGGATCCGCCGTTATCGCCATGGCGCCACGCGCCGCCGCGAGGAAATCTCCCCGCAGCTGGAGGATCGCCACCACCCGGCGGAGTTTCTCAAAAACTTCCAGCTGATCGACACGCCCGGCGCCAATTCGTCCGCCCGCGGCCACCTCGATGCGATCGGCACGCTGCTGCCCGCCGCCGATCTCATCCTGTTCGTCTTTTCCATCGCTAACCCGTGGGAGGCGACCACCTGGGACCTGCTCGCCCGGCTCGACGACGACGCCTTCGACCGCGCGGTGATCGTCGTGCAACAATGCGACCTGCGCGAGCGCGGCCAGGTCGAAGTGATCCTCGGCCACCTGCGCGAGCTTTCGCTCAAACGCCTCGGCCGCCTGCTGCCGACCTTCGCCGTGTCCGCCCACCGCGCGATGTTGGCGAAACGCGAGCAGCCGCCGGCCTACGCGCCGTGGCAGGCCAGCGGCTTCGGCCCGCTCGAAGACCATATTTCCCGCCGCATCTGCCACTCGCCGCGCCGCCGCCGGATGCTCGACCACTGGCGGAAACGCTCCGCCCACACGCTCCAGCGGATCGAGGAGCGCACCGACGACACCCTGCGCGCGGTCAACCGCAGCGATCGCTTCCTCGCCGAAATCGAGCGCGAGATCGACGCGCTGCGCCAGGGCTTCGTGCTCCGTCTGCCGCGCCACCTCGCGGAGGTCACCGGCGTGTTCCAGCGCGAGGCCGCCTGGGTGGCGAAACGCCTGAACCGTCGGCTCGGCCCCGCCTCCACCCTGCTGCGCCTGTTCACCGGCGACCGCAGCGGCACCGAGATCGAAAACCTGTTCATCGCCCGCCTGCAGGTCGCCGTCGAAACCGTCGCCACCCAGGACGCCGGCGAAACCGTCGAAACCTGCCGCCGCCACCGCGCCGCCCTCGCCGCCCGCGTGAAGGAAGAGATCGGCGTGGAACTGGGCGAATCGACCGAGCTCGAAGCCATCCTCGGGCCGGCGAAAGACCGCTTCATCGAACGCCTCGGCCGCGCCGCCCGCTCCGGTATCGGCGGGCTGAAGGTGCGCCACGCGCTGGAAGTGGCGCTGCGCCAGCGCCGCACGCCGTTGAAAACGCTCGTCGCCTTCGCCCTGCTCGCCCTGACCGCCGCCGGCGTGACCGGCACGCTGAACATCCCTTTCGCCCCATGGGCGGCGCTCGGGCTCGCCGGCGTCTGCGGCGTCTTGTTCGCCCTCGGCAGCCTGCTCAGCCGGCGCGAGATCGTGGACGATTTCCGCGAGCGCCTGCTCAACGCCTGCGGCGGCTTCGCCAGCGGCCTGCGCGGCGACTACGAGGAAGCGCTGCGCGTGTTCTTCCAGGACTACACTGCCTGCCTCGGCGAGGTGAAACGCCACCTCGCCCGGCAGAAGCTCGTGCTCGAACCGCGCATGCAGCGGTGGAACGGCCTGTTCCTCGCACTCAAGGCGGTCGAGCAGGAGCTCTAAACATGACAAATCCCATAGGTCCGGGACCTATGGGACTTATCAAAACCCGTTATTGTTCCGGCGGAGCGGGCGGCGGGCCATCCGGGCGCGGGCCCTCGTGATGCGGACCACGTTCGCCCCGCGGATGCAGGTCTCCGGCTTCGATGGCGGCCTTGCGCTCTTCCTCGCTCAGCTTGCCATCGCCGTCCTTGTCATACTTGGCGAGCAGCTCCTTCTTCTTGGCGGCGCGCATCGCTTCCCTCTCCGCGTCGCTCAGTTTGCCGTCCTTGTCGGTGTCGTATTTGGCGAGATTCTCCTTATGGCGGGCCTCCATCTCGGCCTTGCGAGCCTCCCTCATGGCGGCGCGCTCTTCCTCGCTCAGCTTGCCGTCGCCGTCCTTGTCGAACTTCTTGATCACCTCGGGCGGCGGCGGACCCTTCGGACCACGCGGGCCGGGCGGCGGACCGTCCTGGGCCATGGCGGAAACACCCGCCCCGAACAGAGCGGCCATCGTCAACATCGCGAGTTTCGTTTTCATATGGTTAGCGATTCTGAAGAGCGCATGTTCGCCCTCGTGATTTCAGGAACCCGGGGCCGGAGAAAAGGTTGCGCGCCCGCCGAGGGAATGAGTTGCCACCCCGCCGACGGCTGGCTTGGATGCGTCGACCCATGGCCGAATCCCCGCCCGCCGCCGCGCCGTCGAAAGCGCGCATCTTTTTCCGCCGCACCGCCAGCACGCTCGGGCTGTGGGGTGTCGTCGCCGCGGCCTTCGCCAGCCAGAACGCCGTCGCCTATCTCGCGCTGATCCTCGCGCTGATCACGCTCTCGACCTTCGAGTATTTCCAGATGCTGCGGAGCGCCGGCGTGAAATGCTTCACCGGCTTCGGCCACGCGCTCTCGCTCGGCTATTCGGTCGCCCTCGCCGCCTGCTTCCTCGGCCGGAAAACCAGCCCGGACTTCGGCCTCGACGTGCCCGCCACCCTCGATACCGCCGCGGTCGCCGCCGCCGCCATCGGCGCGTTCTGCCTCCAGCTCCGCCGCCCGATCCGCGGGCTGGAACCGCTGCAGGCGGTCGCCGCCAACCTGCTCGGCTTCGTTTACATCCCGTTCCTCTTCGGTTTCGCCGCCCGCCTCGTCTTCCTCGTCCCCGGCAGCGGCCAGGTCCCCGGCGCGCTGCTGCTGCTGTGGCTGATCGCGGTCACGAAGTTCACCGACATGGGCGCCTACCTGACCGGCTCGCTGATCGGGAAACACAAGATGATCCCGCACGTCAGCCCGGGCAAAACCTGGGAAGGCTTCGGCGGCGCGCTCGCCTTCGCCCAACTCGCCGGCTGCGGTCTTTACGCCCTGTTTCCGAACCAGCTCGCCATCCTCGGCGGCTGGCCGCACGTCGTCGCCCTCGGCGTGATCCTCGCCCTGCTCTCGGTCGTCGGCGACCTCGCCGAAAGCATTCTCAAGCGCAGCCTCGGTGCCAAGGACTCCGGCCGTATGCTGCCCGGCATCGGCGGCGCGCTCGACCTGATCGACAGCCTGTGCTTCACCGCGCCGGCCCTGTATTTCTACCTGAAATGGGCGCAGCCCTGACCGCCGCCATGCCTTCCCCACGCAAACGCCGCGTCGCCCTCCTCGGCTCCACCGGCTCCATCGGCACCTCCACGCTCAAGGTCGCCCGCGAGCTCCCCGACCGCGTCGAAATCGTCGGCCTCGCCGCCGCCGCCAACATCGCCAAGCTCGCCGAGCAGGCGCGCGAAACCGGCGTCCGCGACGTCGCGATCTACGACGCGTCAAAGGAGGCCGAGCTCCGCGCCCTGCTACCGGAAGGCGTCCGCATCCACACCGGCGCGGAAGGACTGGTGAAAATCGCCACGCTGGCCGAAGCCGATGTCGCGCTGATCGCCATCGTCGGCACCGCCGGCCTGCACCCGGCCCTCGCCGCGATCGAATCCGGCAAGGACCTCGCCGTCGCCAGCAAGGAGATCCTCGTGATGGCGGGCGAAGCGGTCACCGAGGCCGCCGCCAAACACGGCGTCACCCTGCTGCCGGTCGACAGCGAGCACAACGCGATCTTCCAGTGCCTCGACGGCCACCGCGGCGGCGAAAAGGAAGTGTCCCGCCTCATTCTCACCGCGTCCGGCGGGCCGTTCCGCACCTGGCCGGCCGAAGACCTGGCGAACGTCACCCCCGCCCAGGCACTCAAGCACCCGACTTGGAACATGGGCCCGAAGATCACCATCGACTCGGCCACTTTGTTCAACAAAGGCCTCGAAATGATCGAAGCCCGCTGGCTGTTCGGCATCGGCATGGAGCGCATCGACGTCGTCGTCCACCCGCAGAGCATCATCCACTCGATGGTCGAGTTCGTCGATGGCTCGGTCCTCGCCCAGCTCAGCCGGACCGACATGTGCTTCCCGATCCAATACGCGCTCACCTGGCCGGACCGCGTTCCCGGCGGCCTGAAGCCGCTCGATTTCCCGGCCTTGGCGAAGCTCGAATTCGAGGCGCCGCGCGATGCCGACTTCCCGGCGCTCCAACTCGCCCGCCGCGCCGGCCTGACCGGCGGCACGCTGCCGGCCGTCTACAACGCCGCCAACGAAGTCGCGGTCGACGCCTTCCGCGCCGGCCGGCTTTCCTTCCCCGGCATCTGGGAAACCGTCACCCGCGTGATGGACGCCCACGAAACGATCCTCCACGCGCCGCTCGACACCCTCATCGCCGCCGACGCCTGGGCACGGGAGAAGGCGAAGGCCGTGATCGAACAAGCGACCGCGGCCGTCTGACCCTCGGACCGAACGCCTCCACCTCCCGCCTTGCCCTGTGGGCGGGGCTGGCTTCTACTCCCGCCATGCACGAACAAATCCTGCTCGCCCGCGAAGTGGACGCCATCCAGATCCCCAGCGGCGACACCATCACGCTGCCCGCCGGCACGGAGGTCTTCATCACCCAGCGCCTCGGCGGCACCTACACGGTGGCCACCACCCAGGGTCTCGCCCGCATCTCCTCGAAGGACGCCGACGCCTTGGGCGTGGACCAGGAGGAGGAGAAGAAGAAGCAGGAGGAAGCCAACCGCCTCAAGGACGCCCCGCTCGAAGAGCAGGTCTGGGCCCAGCTCAAGGGCGTTTACGATCCGGAAATCCCGGTCGACATCGTCAACCTCGGCCTCGTCTACGACTGCGCGATCGAGAAGGAAGGCGACAAGACCGTGGTGAACGTGAAAATGACCCTCACCGCCCCCGGCTGCGGCATGGGCCCGGTGATCGCCGCCGACGCGCAGGCGAAGATCATGTCCCTCGACGGCATCGACGACGCCCGCGTGGAGCTCGTCTGGGACCCGGCCTGGAACCAGGACATGATCTCCGAAGAGGGCAAGATGAAGCTCGGCATGATCTGAGCCGGCTTCGCAGTTCGAAATTTCACGGGCGGTTCGATTCCTTCGATCCGCCCGTTTTGTTTTTCGGACATCGCCTACCGACTGCTAGCCCAACCACATGATTCGCAGCGGCGATTATTTCAGTCGTAAGTCACTGACATGATCAAGCAGAGCCACTTGTCTGCTGCCGTCGGCATAATGAATGAGAATGTGGCGGTCGTAAACCTCCACGCGGGCGTCATGCGGGATCTCTTCCCCGGTATTGGACGGGGATGACAACGGGTGTCGCCAAACCGTTCCAGAGACCACGAGGCCTGAAGTCAGGGGTTTGGGAGCATCCGAACATCCCGTGACCAAGAGGAAGATCGGGAGAGCCAAAACATAGAGTGCAATCTTCATAAAATTTCATGATGCCCCGCACTCGAGCTGCGCGGACGTGAGCTTCGAATTGGGAACCACTTGCATCGGCTTACGGACGGCCGCAAGCCTTCCAAAACTCGGCCTCACTCAGTCCCTGCACCTTCCCGGACTTCAGCTCGCGAAGGCGTTTCAAGGCCTCTTCATCGGTGACGCAATGGGGAACCGGATCCAGATCCTCCAGAAGCGAAGAAACAAGCTTCGCTCGATCCATTCGATCCAGCTTCGAGGCTTCTCTCAGAAGATCTGCGACTTGAGCCATCAAGGGATTATGGCAGAATAGCGCCGAGGCGCGAGCGTCGATTTCCCAGCCTTCGACTCACTTCACCGTCCCATCGATGTACGCGATGATCGCGGGGATCGCCTGTTCCAGCACCTCGGCGGTGTGTTCGTAGGCGCGTTTGCCCTGGCCGATCGGATCGGGAACGTCGATGCCGATGCCTTCGCCCGCGATGTCGGCGAACTCGCAGGTCAGGTAGAACTTGTCGCTGAACTCGGGAAACCGCGACTCGAGCTGGGCGAGGTGGCCGCGGGTCATCGCGAACACGTGGGTCGCCTCGTTCACGAGCGTTTTGCTCACCGGGCGGCTGGAGAAGCCGTCGAGGTCCGCGCCGCGGCGGCGCAGCGCGGCGATCGTCTCGCGCGCGGCGGTGTCGCCCGGGCTGGCCGAGGTGCCGGCGGAGCCGACCGTGTAGTCCGCGCGACCTTCCACGGCCTTGCGGAACAGGCCTTCGGCCATCGGACTGCGGCAGGTGTTTCCCGTGCAAACGAAGAGCACGCGTTTCTCGGCGGACATGGGCGCGGATCATGGACGCCCCAAGCCGCCGGAGTCAAACCTAGGAACGGGCCGGATCCGTTAGCTACCTCGCTTGAATTCAAAAACGCGAATCGAGCGAATCAGAAAGAGAAGGAAATAAGGAAAGCAGGAAGTAAGGAAGGTTTTCAAATCCATCTCCTTCCTGAAATTCCTGCTTTCCTCATTCCTCAAAGAGATTCGCGAGATTCGAGGTTCGGCATTTCTCCCCACCTCTCAGCGCGCCGGTTTTTTCCAGCGGGCGATCGCCTCCAGAAACGGCTCGAGGTAGCGCTGCGCCTTGACCACGCCGACGCCGGGCAGCCGGATCGCCTCCTCCAGCGTGCGCGGCTGGTAGCGGACGAAGGCTTCCAGCGTCTTGTTGCCGAACACGACGTAGGGCGGCGCGTTTTCCCGCTTGGCGATCTTAGCCCGCAGGTCGCGCAGCATCGAGTAAAGCGCGCCGTCGAACCCGTGCTCCTTCAGCCCCGGATCGGTCCGCCCGCCGTCGCCATCCGGCCACACCAGCGCGTAAGCGACCTCGCCGCGCATCGCCTGCTCGCCCTTCGGCGTCAGCGTCAGCAGCGGGTATTCGCCCGTCTGGGTGACGAGCAGCCCGGCGTCGGAAAGCGCGCGCAGCAGGCCGTTGAGGTAGCCCGCGCCCTTGTCCTTGAGCAGCCCGTAGGTCGTCAGTTGGTCGAGCCCGGCGCCGAGCACCTCCTGCGACCGGCTGCCGGTGAGCATCTGGACGATCCGGCCGCGGCCGTAGCGGCCTTCCCAACCGCCCGGCCCGCGGCGCGACATGCGGGCGACGCCGCTGAGCGCCTTGCGCACGACCAGCGCCTCCTCGGCCGTCGGCGGCCGGGCCTCGCCCGCGCCGGCGTCGCGGCAGACGTCGCAGTTCCCGCACGCCGCCGCGTCCGCCTCGCCGAAATACTGCAAAATCCATCGCTGGCGGCAGATCCGCGAGTAGCACAGCTCGACCATCGCCTTGAGCTTGTCGCGGTCGCGCCGGTCCTTTTCCTCGATCGCCGCCTCGTCGAGCTGGAGCGCGCGCGTCAGCACGTCCGG
>Ga0070664_100005683_pt1 | contig 10043 bp, 9 predicted proteins | sample KBSC73metaG_FD_65863 | JGI IMG/M metagenome (GOLD analysis project Ga0070664, IMG submission 65863) | Corn rhizosphere microbial communities from Kellogg Biological Station, Michigan, USA - KBS C7-3 metaG | ecosystem: Host-associated > Plants > Roots > Rhizosphere > Soil ... | reverse complement strand
GTCACGATGATGGATGTCAGTGTGGTGATCCCGACTCGCGATCGCCCCGGGCTCCTCGCGCACACACTGAAGACCGTCCTTTGGCAGGAGGACGTGGATGTCGAGGTGCTCGTGGTAGACGACGGTACTGGATCGGGCACGGGAGCGGCGCTTGAACGGCTGGGGGACAGCCGTGTCCACTTGCTGCGCAACAGCGGGCCGCCGGGAGTGAGCGGTGCTCGCAACAGCGGCATCGCGGCGGCCAGGGGCCACTGGATTGCATTTCTCGATGATGACGATCTGTGGGCACCGGGCAAGCTCAAAGCCCAACTCTCGGTTGCGGAAGGAGCCGGCGCTGCCTGGGTCTACGCTGGCGATGTGACGGTCGATGAGAACCTGCATGTACGAGCGGGGCTGCCGCCGCCGGCGCCGGAACAGGTTGTCGGGGATCTCCGGCGGTACAACGCGGTGCCCGCGGGCGCATCCAACGTCGTGGTGCGTCGCGACATGCTCGACGCAGTCGGTGGCTTCGACGCCGGGCTGCGCACCAGCGAGGATTGGGATCTCTGGCTGCGCCTGGCTGCTACCAGCCTGCCGGCCTGGGTGCCGCGCCCACTCGTGGCCCTGCGGACTCACCGTGGCATGGCTTCACGTGCCGTCGACCAGATGTTGGCTGATATCGAGATCATCGCCCAGCGGCACGGCATTCCGGTCGATCGTGCGCGGCATGAACGTTGGGCAGCATGGATGTGTCTCGAGGACGGACGGCGCGCAGTCGCGCTGCGCCACTATGCGCGCGCGGTGATGGCCGGGGACTTCATTTCACTGGGCCGTGCAGCGATGGCGCTGATCGATCCTCAAGTCACTCGTCGTCGTGGGCCATCGCAGGATGACAAGTGGATCCTGGAGGCGCAATCGTGGTTGGCCGCGTTGCACTCTCCCGTCTATCGCGGCAACCAGAGCGAGCACTTACAGTGACAATCGGATGCTGACGAATTCGGCGAATCCGGTGCCTGTGGGAAACGTCGGACCCCAGCCAGAATTCTCTGGGCGCGTTATTTTGGTTGTTGCAGTGGTCGCGTTCGTCGCGATCGCGATCCCGGTCGTGTGGCGCGGCGCTCCGCTTGCCGACGACTTCAACAACTGCGTCGCGCCGACCGAGCTGGGGCTCGATGGATTCGTTGCGGCATCGTGGCAGCAGTTGGGCGCGATCAGACCGGCGCGCATATTGGAGATCCTCCTCGCCGCGAGCGTGTGCGGCTCGCTCCCGTTTGGCGTCGCGATCCTGGTGCCATTGCTGCTCACGCTCTCGCTGGCGCTGCTCGTGCGCGGGACCTTGCGCGACCTCGGCACTCCGGAGCCATGGGCGAACGTTGGAGGCGCGCTTTGGCTTCTTCAGCCGCTTGGAACCGAAGCGGGACTATGGCCCGCCGCTCTTCACGTACCTCTCGGTCTTGTACTCGCGCTCGTAGCCGTGCGCTTGTACCGACGCGGTCGCCTCGGGTGGGCCGCCGTCGCAAACCTGGGTGCAGCAATGTCTGTCGAACAGGTGATCTTTCCCTTGACACTCGCTGCATGGCTGGTCGCCCCACCCGGCAGGCGCCGGCGGGCGGCTATCGCAAGTGGCGCTGTCATCGCCGCCGTCGTTGCCAGCGTTCTGCTGTGGCCCGGTGCGAACCCGCGGCTCCGTGTCAGTCTGTTCGAACGGATCGCCGGACTCACGGCCGACCCTTTTTTCTATGTCGGGTTTCCCGCTGTGGGTTTGGGGCTGCACTCCATTCCTCTCGCGATCTGGTGGGCGCTGCCCTGGAGCGTGCCGGTCTTAACGGCTGGAGCTGTTCTCGGATGGTGGATGGGTCCTCACTTGACGACGGCAAGCCTGCCGGTTGGTCGTCGTGAGTTGTTCAAGGGTTTGGTCGCCGTCATGGCAATCATCGTGCTCTCGAATGTCGTCGTTGTATTCGCCGTGCCTCAGCAAGGCTCGCCGCGCGTATTCGCGCCAACCTGGCTTGTGCTGGCTATCGCCGCCAGTGCAGGTGGCGCGTCTGTTCAGTGGCGAAGTCCTCGACTGCTTGGAACGATCGGCGGGCTCTTCGCGGCGGGCGCCATGTTGTCACTCGTCCTAAGTGTGTCTGTTCGCCTGCGCAGTGCAGATTTCACCGCTCGGGCGGCCGGTGTCGTAGCGGCTCGGATTCCAGACGGCGGCAGCGTGGCGCTTTGTCACGTCCGCCGTACAGTCGTCGAGCCCGCTCCGCGTGGTGCATTCGCAGTTCACGAATTCATTTACGAATGGGCCGCCGACCGCGCTCTCCAGTACTACACTGGACACCACGCCACGTTCTATTTATCGGGTGAGTTGTGGGATCGGCCCTGCCCCCCAGTTCGCACCGTCGACGCCGTGATCGAGTTCGACGAGTTGCTGGCGGGAGCGCGCCCATGACGGATGTCCCGCGCCCGGTCGCTGACGACGTGACGGTCATCGTGCCAACGATGGGTGGGCCTGTGTTGCAAGGGTGTCTCGAATCGATCGTAAGCGGAACCGTCTGGCCAGCGCGCCTCGTGGTGATCGATCAAGGCGGCGGTAATGCAACCGCGGATTGGGCCGCCGCAGTGACCAAGCAGGGAATGGGCGTTCTGCTCGTTCCGGCCAACCCCGCTGGCATCTCGGCGGCGACCAACCGGGGGTTGCAGCACGTACGCACGCGCTACGCGGCCATCACGCATGACGACTGCAGGGTGCGGTTCGACTGGCTGGAACGGCTGGCCGCCCGCCTCAGTGAGATCGGCGACGCAATTCTGACCGGCCGTGTTGAACCTGAGGGTGAAGGCATCGTTCTCACCGTGAAGACAGCCGATCGGCCGGCCATCTACACATCACCGCTGTTGGACGGCGATGTGCTGTTCCCGCCCAACATGGGATTCGCGGTGCGGTTGCTGGATCGGATTGGGTGGCTCGATGAGCATCCCTCGCTGGCAACGGCCGGCGAGGATAACGAGTGGGCGCACCGCGCATTACGAGCCAATGTAAAGATTGTCTATGATCCAACTGTGGTGGTGAGCCATCTGGCTCGCCATCGGCCCGAGGATTTGGCCGTGCTCTACCGGCGTTACGCACGTGGTCAGGGCGCGTTTTACGGCACCTGGCTCAGGCGAGGAGATCCTTTCATCGCGCTTCGGGCGGCGCGTGATCTCATCCGTGCTCCATGGCTTCTCGTCCGCGGGATTGTCACCCGCAACTCCGCGCTCATCTCGATGGGGCGCGGGGAAGTCGCCGGGCTGCTTCCGGGAATCGTCGCGGGGCTGCGAAACCCTGGCGTGCGACTGCAGCGCGCACGTGAGACCTCAACCTGAAGGCTCGTGGATATATCCGTTATTGTCCCAACACGAAACCGAAGCGCGCTATTGGCGATGACGTTGCGGAGCGTCTTACGCCAGCGCGACGTCAATCTCGAGGTCATTGTCGTCGACGAGGCGTCAACCGACGACACACCGGCGATGCTGGCCGCTCTCAACGATTCCCGCGTCCGCGTTATCCGCCACGACACGCCGTCCGGTGTGGCGAACGCTCGCAATCGCGCAGCTGCCGAGGCCCATGGCGATTGGCTCGCCTTCCTCGATGACGATGACCTCTGGGCTCCCGAGAAACTTGTATGCCAATTGCAGGCCGCCCAGGACGCCGGTAGGGATTGGGCCTACACCGGAGCCGTGGTCATGAACATGCACGGCCAAATCCTCCGTGTCCAGAGACCGTTGCCTCCAGAAGAAGTCGTAACCGCGCTGCCACGCCAGAACGCGATTCCGGGTGGAGGATCCAACGTCGTGGTGCGACGAACGACGTGGAAGATCGTCGGTCCTTTCAACACTCGCCTGCGTAATACAGAGGATTGGGAAATGTGGATCCGTCTTGCAAAGCATGGCACCCCCGGCATGCGTATGCAGTCCACTGATTGCCAGGCGGCTCCATCACTCGAATTCGACGCTCGACATCGCCGAGATCGTGCGCGGAACGCAGCTGATCGAGGCGCTGCATCATACGACGGCGGACTGGGGCAGGCTGCACCGGTGGTTCGCCCATTCGTATCTGCGGGCCGGGCGCCGCTGGGCGGCGCTCGATGAGTTCGCCCGGACCGCCGTCGAAGGTCATGGGACGCGAGGTTGCTGCTGACCTGAGGGTTATTCTTCAAAGTAAAGTCGCGGGCCGCGCTCCGGCCTCACGCGATCACAACCGGGATGACGCCTGGATCGGTATGGCGACGGCATGGATACAGGAGCTGCTGGACAGCTCACCGGAAGGCATACTTAGTCAGAGCACATGAACGTATCCGTGGTGGTGCCAACGCGCAATCGCAGCACTCTGCTGAGCATGACGCTGCGCAGCGTGTTGCGCCAGCAGCAGGTCGAGCTCGAGGTCATTGTCATCGACGAGGCCTCGACCGACGATACGGCTGCGATGCTCGCCACACTCGGTGACGCGAGAGTTCGCGTCATCCATCACGCTCGACCTCTTGGTGTCAGCGCTGCCCGTAACCGAGGCGCCGCCGAGGCGCATGGCGAGTGGCTCGCTTTCGTCGACGATGATGATCTGTGGGCTCCCGATAAGTTGGCACGGCAGATTCAGGCGGCGGAGACCGCCGGCCGTGACTGGGCTTACGGCGGGTCGGTGAATATCACCGATCGTGGCCACGTCGTTTACGGCCGTCCGCCGCTCTCGCCCGAGGAGATGGCCGCGGCGCTGCCTCGATACAACGCGATCCCCGGTGGCGGCTCCAATGTCGTGGTCCGGCGAGCGACATGGACGCTGGCCGGTCCTTTCGACACCCGCCTGCGTAATACCGAGGATTGGGAGATGTGGATCCGTCTGGCAAAGCACGGCCCTCCAGCGTGGGTGTGCAGTCCGCTCGTCGGTTACCGGGTTCACAACTCGAATTCGTCGCTCGACATCGCGGAGATCGTCCGTGGGACAAAGTTGATCGAGACGCTTCATCACACGACGGCTGATTGGGGTAGATTGCATCGATGGCTGGCTGAGTCGTGCCTGCGGAGTGGCCAGCGTCGCGAGGCGCTTGGGCAGTTCGCCAGGGCGGCCGTGCGAGGTCAGCTAGGCGGAGTTGCCTCGGACTTACGTGATATTCTCCGCCGACGTGTCGAGCGCCGCGTTCGCCGGACGCGGGGCGTCCGCTGCATCGGAATCGAGAGCACGTTCTCAGGCGATCCCTGGATTGCGACAGCCGTGGCATGGTTGCAGCTGGTGGAAGGCTGTGACCTGTTGCCGAACGAGCAGCCGCCGACGCCTGTGACGGTTTCGGGACAAACCTCGCGCAGCTGAGGCTCGTCCTCTCGACGTCACATCAGCAGTTATGCAGAGAGCAGATCCGATATTCATTCACGGCGTGCTTCCACGCAGCGGGACGAACTTCCTGTGGGACCTCCTGCTACTTCATCCCGATTGCGTGCGCGCACAGGAACCCGTGAACGAAGATCTGTTTCTCGACTCTTCCGATCATCTGGTGCGGTTTGTCGACGCCGTGCGCGCCTCCTGGGATCCGAAGTGGGGAACGTTTGCCGCGGATTTCCCGGACAGGCTCTACGCGGGTATCGGCGATGGGCTCATCTCGTTTCTGTGGACGGATCATCAGCGCCGGCTCGTGACGAAATCACCGAGCGTTGTACACCTCGAGCGATTCTTCAGATTCTTCCCGTGCGCCAGATTGCTCGTCCTGGTGCGAGACGGCCGTTCAGTCGTGCAGTCGGCGATGGATACATTCGGCTGGGATTTCGACCGTGCGTGCCGTGCCTGGTCGGAGGCTGTGCACACGATTCATCGTTTCCAGCAGGCGGAATCGGCTCGTATGGACCGCTGGCGCGTCGTGCGGTACGAGGATCTCGTGGACGACCCGGAAGGGCAACTGCGTGCGATCTTCGAGTTTCTGGCGCTCGATCCGGTGCGATACGATTTCGAGGCCGCGCGCAACCTTCCGGTTCGCGGCTCTTCGGCGTTCGGTCGCAGCGACGGCAACGTGCATTGGAAAGCCGTGACGAAGGATGCGTCGTTCGCGCCGAAGGAACGATGGCGCTCCTGGCACACCACCCAGCTCGAGCGCTTCGACTGGCTCGCCGGCGAACAACTCGTTGCGGCCGGTTATGCACCCTCACGGCGCCAGTTCAGCACCGCGGGTTCGATCAAACACTCACTTTACGACTGGCGGTGGCGTGCAGCGAAAACGGCACGCCGGATCGTCTATTCCGCGAGAGTGCGTCTGGCGCTGCGCAGCCGGATAGCGGGCACGCTGAAGGGTCTGCGCCCTGTTTAGCGGTATCGAGAGTGCGATGCGCGACCATCCGTTGACGGTGTACACGCCGGAATCGCCCTTGCGGCAGCCTGCGAAGTTCGTCCGCGACATGATTACCGACCTGTTGGCCTCGCGCGAGCTTGCGTGGCGGCTGTTCCTCCGCGATCTCAGCGGCCAGTACCGTAACAGTGTTCTCGGGTATGTCTGGGTATTCCTGCCGCCGCTTGTCGCAAGCCTGCCCTTCGTCTATCTGAATTCGACCGGCGTGGTGAGAATGGGCGAGACGCCGATTCCGTACGCAGCCTATGCCATGGTGGGCACGATCATCTGGCAGACGTTCGTCGACGCGCTCAACAGCCCGCTGCGGACGCTCAACGCGGCGCGTTCCATGCTGACCCGCATCAATTTTCCGCGAGAGGCGATCCTGCTTTCGGGGTTGATGCAGGTCGGATTCACGTTTCTCGTGCGCCTCGTACTGCTGATTGCAGTCTTTGGCGCATTTGCACTCGAACCGGCCGCGACTGCGCCGCTATTCTTCGTCGGCATGGTGAGCGTGGTGGGGACGGGATTCATGATTGGGCTCCTCTTGACTCCGGTCGGCATGCTCTACAGCGACGTGTCCCACAGTCTGCCGATTGCGAGCACGTTCCTGATGCTGCTCACGCCGGTGCTGTATCCGGTGCCAGCGTCCGGTTTCGGCGCCATCGTTTCCGCCCTCAATCCGCTGACACCTCTGGTCACGACGACTCGCGACTGGCTCACGACTGGTCACGTAGCTCATCTCGGCGGGTTCATTCTCGTGAGTGCGGTGACTGTCACATTCCTGGTGTTCGGCTGGGTCGCCTATCGTCTGGCGCTGCCCCATCTCATCGCCCGTCTCGGCAACTGAGGACCGTGAGCGCGGACATCATCGTTCGGGTCGAAGGCGTCTCGAAAAAATTCTGCCGGGACCTGAAGCGATCGCTCTGGTACGGTTTGAAGGACACTGCCGCGGATCTCCTCGGTGGACACAGCTCCAACGGACTGCGTCCCGACGAATTCTGGGCGCTCGACGGTGTATCACTGGAGCTGGCGCGTGGTGAGTGTCTCGGCCTCATCGGTCGGAACGGCGCTGGAAAAACCACGCTGTTGAAAATGCTGAACGGGCTCATCAAGCCCGATAAGGGGCGAATTGAACTTGCCGGCCGGGTTGGGGCGCTCATCTCTCTCGGCGCCGGATTCAACCCGATCCTTACCGGTCGCGAGAACATCTACGTCAACGGTTCAGTCCTTGGACTGACCACGAAGGAGATCGACAGCAAGCTTGCTGAAATCATTGCCTTCTCGGAAATCGACGATTTCATCGACACCCCCGTGCAGAGCTACAGCACAGGCATGCAGGTAAGGCTCGGCTTTGCGGTGGCGACAGCGATGCAACCCGACGTCCTGCTCCTCGATGAAGTATTGGCGGTCGGTGATGCTGCGTTTCGCGCCAAGTGTTATGAACGACTCGCCCGAATCCGCGACAGAGCGGCCTTCATTCTGGTCAGCCATGACACGGATCAAATCGCACGCGTCTGTTCAAAGGCGCTCGTCCTGGATCATGGGCGCGAGCGCCATCTGGGCGACGTTGAAGAGGGGATTCGCGTCTACCACGACATCTCACGGCCACGCCATCACACGTCGTCCTTCGAGCAGAGCGCAGAGGGGACGATCGCCTCGATTGCCTCGTGTGACGACTCGGTTGCCGACGGCGGGCAATTTACGTTTTCCATCTTGTTAGAACTGCCGGCACTGGTGAGTGTTGCAGATGTGCGAGTGGTGTTCTGGGGCGACGACGGCCTGCCTGCGTTCGATGCCTACACGAGGACACAGGGATACTCTCTTCGTTTGGAAGAGGGGATTAGCAAGATCACCTTGACTGTAGGTCCACTCAGGCTGAAACGCGGGCATTACTCAGTCAGCATCGCTATGCTGAATCGTTCGAACAACCTCCATCTCTACTGGGGAGACCGCATACGAACCGTCGAAGTCGACGGCCCGATGACTGGTGCGGTTCCATATACGCCGCCGCTCACATGCCTTTCGATTACGGCGGAGCCGTAGGTGTCGGAGCCGTGGGTTCAGATGCCGGATAACAAGACGCTGCTGTTTATCTGCGAGAAGTACTACCTCAGATTCTATCGACCGCTCGCTGCACGTCTCGTGCAATCCGGGTTCAGGCCTGTATGGGTCAGGCTCGACGGCCCCGACGAGTGGGACTACGACTATGTGGATCCGACGGCGGCAATCGACGCACTCGTAGAAGCTCCCGACTTGAAATGTCGTGAGGGCGTCGACGACCTGTATGTCTTCGAGCGTGCCGTATTCGAGCGACCCAATCTGTTCGAGAACAGCTATCCGTACACGATGCATGTCGCTCGCACGCCCGAACGAGCGCGGCGATTGGCCGAGGTCTGGTATCAATCAACCCTGGCGTTCCTCATGCGTTTCAGACCGAGGGCGGTCTTCATCTGGAACGGACGTTATCTGCCTTACCGCGCCGTCGCCGCCGCCTGCGAGGCTGTGGGGCAGGTGCTAATGACCAGCGAGATAGGGTGGATTCCAGGCACGATATTTCTGGATCGGGGAGGGTTGTCGACGAATACAACGGATTTGCTGGGTCGCAGTTTTGAATCCGCGACCGCCATCGACATTGGCCGAGCAGATGCCTTTCTGAACGATTACACCACCCGAAAGGCGACGATGGTCTCCCAGAAGCTGGTCCCGGCGTCTGAGGTGCGACATCGTCTCCTAGGCGATGACGGTAAATTCCTGCTTCTCTATGGTTGTCAGGTTGATTGGGATACGAACGTCGTAATCGGAGCGCGACGGTTCCGCTCGAATGAGGCGGCGGTCTCTTTCTTGATCGAATGCATGTCCGCGATTCCTGGTGCCCGCATCGTGGTCAAGACTCACCCTCTGGATGCGGAGAAGAAGGAAGACACGCTCCGTCAGATTGTCGGACAGGGCGGCACGGTGGTCTCAGACATTCATCCGCACACGTTGATCGAGGCTGCGGACTGCGTGTCGGTTCGCAATTCAACGCTCGGCTTCGAGGCTCTTTGCTACCGGAAACCGCTCATCCTTCTCGAGAACGCCAAATACAAGCATCCGAAGCTGACGCTCGAGGCTGGCAACATCGCCGAGGGTGCCGCGAGCCTCTCGAGGGTCTTGACCGGGAGCTGCGATCTGCCGGACGAAGAGGCGCTCCGCAAATTCATCCTGCATGCGATCGACCACTATCTGGTTCCTGTTCGTTATCAATATTTTTTTGAACCCGCGAAGCTCGACATCTTGTCGCACTTTGGTCAGAACCAGAGCTATCGAGCGTTGGAGCAGGTGCTGGGCGAGCTACCTTCTCCAGTCCATGTCGATGTCGATGATCGTCTGCTCCAGACCATCGAGCGCTGCAAGGTGCACCGTCCCCGGCAACACTCATTCCTGTACAGACACGCCCGGAAAGTTTCGGATTGGCTGTCCTGAGAATCACGTAAGACGGCGCGTGTCGCACGCTCACGGCTCGAGCCAGTGGTCCAACCAGCGCTCGAACGTGTCGGCGTCCCAGTCGCCAACTACGTTCCGGGGGATCCGAAACGGATAGTGATCCTGGCGGGCCAGCCCGCCGGTGCCGGTGCAGGCCAACGCGTATCCGGAGTCGCGCACCAATTGGGTGGTTGCCGCATCGAAGGCATCGTGGCTGCCGAACGGGTACGAGAACAAGGTCACACGAGCTTTGAGCAGCCGTTCGAGCTG
>Ga0070664_100005675_pt1 | contig 10047 bp, 8 predicted proteins | sample KBSC73metaG_FD_65863 | JGI IMG/M metagenome (GOLD analysis project Ga0070664, IMG submission 65863) | Corn rhizosphere microbial communities from Kellogg Biological Station, Michigan, USA - KBS C7-3 metaG | ecosystem: Host-associated > Plants > Roots > Rhizosphere > Soil ... | reverse complement strand
TGCCCGTTATCGTCAAACAATCACCATGCAAAATGCCATTTTCGAGCAGCATCTTCATCACCAGCGGGATGCCTCCGACGCGATGCAGGTCGGTCGCAACGTATTTTCCGGATGGCTTTAGATCACAGACAACAGGCACTTTTTGACGGATGGTTTCGAAATCTTCGATTTTGAGATCAACTCCGGTCGAATGCGCAATTGCCAGCAGATGCAGCACCGCATTGGTCGATCCGCCCGTCGCCATGACGACGGCAATTGCGTTCTCGAAAGCCTTTCGAGTCATGATCTTTCGCGGCTTAAGATCGTTCTTCACCGCCTCCGCCAACACCTGCGAAGAGCGAATAGCACTCTCCCGTTTTTCGTCGTCCTCGGCGGCCATAGTTGACGAATACGGCAAACTCATTCCCATCGCTTCGATCGCCGATGACATCGTATTTGCCGTGTACATTCCGCCGCACGAACCGGCTCCGGGACAGGCGCGACGCTCGACTTCGGACAGTTCGTTCTTGTCGATCTTATCCGCGAGAAATTCACCGACTGCTTCGAAAGCACTGACAATTGTCAGGTCTTTGTCCTTATAATGGCCAGCTTTTATCGTTCCGCCATAAACAAAGATCGACGGTATATCGAGCCGGGCAATCGCGATCATCGCTCCCGGCATATTTTTGTCGCAGCCGCCGATCGCGACCAGGCCGTCCATCTTTTGAGCTCGACAGACGGTCTCGATAGAATCTGCGATCACCTCACGCGAGATGAGCGAATATTTCATCCCGTCCGTGCCCATCGAAATGCCGTCACTGACCGTGATCGTGCCGAAAACCTGAGGCATCAAACCATTATCGTGACACGTTTTTATCGCAGCGTCGGCAAGCTTGCCAAGGCCCATATTGCAGGGCGTTATCGTGCTAAAACCGTTCGCGACACCGACGATGGGCTTTTCAAAATCTTCGTCGCTGAACCCGACCGCGCGCAGCATTGCGCGATTCGGCGAGCGCTCGACGCCCTGCGTGATCGTTTTGCTTATTCTGTTAAGAGACATCGAATTCAATTATAAGTTTGCCCGCGAAATACGTGAAATGTACGAAAGTTTTTCGCGCATTTTCATGTTTCAAGCGGGCTGATCTTTCTATCTATTTTAAACGGCAACACTTCTTATTCTTAGATTGCAGAGATCGTCCAAACCGATGTTCCCGCCGCAAAGCACGAGAACGACCTTGCTTTTTTTGTCGAAATTTTCTTTCAACCGCTCAGCCGCCGCGAGCGTGCACGATGCCGCAGGTTCGGCGAGAACCTTTATCTTATCAAGCAAATAAAACAGTTCCGCCACAGCTTCTTTATCATCGACAACCGTCACGCTGCGGAAATATTTCTTTGCAAGTTCGAACGTCAGACGACCAACCGATGGCGCTCCAAGCGTTCTTGCGATCGAGGTGATCGCAGGCAATTCAACGATCGTGCCTGCGGCAAGCGCTTGCGCCATGCTGTCGGCACCTTTTGTTTCGACGCCCCAGATGTTCACATCGCGCTTCAGCGTTTTGACCGCCAGAGCAATTCCGCCCGAAAGTCCGCCGCCGCCGATGCTGACCACCACATCGGTCACATCGGGAACATCCTCCAGGATCTCCAAACCTATAGTTCCCTGCCCTGCTATGACGAAAGGATCATCGAACGGATGAACATAAACGCGGCCTTCGGCCTGATATTCTTCTGCGGCGGCAAAAGCATCGGCGATCGTAGGAAACAATTTTATTTCCGCGCCAAACGCTCGTGTTTTATCGAGATAATTTTGCCGCGTCGTGTCGGGCATGAGGATCAATGCCTTTTGCCCTAGCGCCCGCGCGGCGTACGCCACCGCCTGCGCGTGATTACCCGCACTGACCGCAACGATGCCGCATTTTTTTTGTTCGTCGGTCAGCGCGAGCATTTTATTAAATGCCCCGCGAGCCTTGAACGCACCGGTTTTTTGCAGCAATTCGAGCTTTAGATAAACGTTTGTGCCGAGCCGCTCTGTCAGCAATCGACTGTCGATCAGCGGAGTTCTGCGAACGTGTGGTTTAATACGTTCAGCCGCCTGTCTTATCTCGTTGATTGAAAGCTTATCGGATTCTTTTAGTGCGGCTGTCATGGTAGTAGATCAATTCACACGCGTGGTTGTTCACGCGGCCACAAACTCCTGTACAGGCTCGACAACGCGCAGCCATTTCTGAAACCGTGCGTCCCGTCCCGACGTTGCGTCAAAAAACGCCTTCTGAATTCTTTCTGTTACGGGCCCGCGCCGTCCGCTGCCGATAACATCGCCGTCAACTTCGCGGATCGGCGTGATCTCTGCGGCTGTTCCGGTAAAAAATGCCTCGTCGGCATTTAACAGATGACGGAGTTCCAAGACGCGTGTTTCAACCCGATAGCCCAGACGAAGCGCGATCTCGATCGCGGCGCTGCGCGTGATGCCCATAAGGATCGAATCGTCCGCGCGGTTTGTGAAGATGGTCCTGTCCTTGATGACAAAAAGGTTTTCACCGGATCCTTCGGCCAATTTTCCATCCTTGTCGAGCAGCAAAGCTTCGTCGAAACCGCGAGCGAACGCGTCTCTTACCGCGAGAATCGAATTCAAGTACTGGCCGCAAGCTTTTGCCGTCGTCGGCATCATGCTCGAATGAAACTTTCGCCACGGCGATACTGTTACGCGAACACCTTTTTCGAGGCCCTCAGCTCCCAGGTACGCGGACCAGGGCCAGGCCATTATCGCCACCTCTACCGGGCATTTTCCGGGATGAACACCAAGGCTTGCGCTTCCCATATAACAGATCGGCCTGACATAGCAGCTGTCGAATTCATTAACGCTGATCAATTCACAGATCGCGTCCTCGAGTTCTGTTTGGGAATAAGGGATTTCGATCCCGTAAACCTCGGCCGAAGCATAAAACCGCCCAAGATGTTCGGGCAGTCGAAACAGCGCCGGCCCGGCATGGGTCGCGTAACATCGAATGCCTTCGAAAACACCGCTTCCGTAATGCAGGCCATGCGCCGAAACGTGAACCGTCGCATCAGCCCACGGCACGATCTCACCGTTTTTCCAGATCCATTTTACCTTGTCGAATGACATATGCTTTGCAAAAGCCCGCGCGTTGGCAAGGGCGAGATGTGAGCGTTGAATGTATCGCCCTTGGCTGACGCAACGGGCTTTAGCATTTTTAAACCGCCCAGAGATGATTTTCCGTGTTGTAATGCAGCCAGTAATCCGAGTTTTCCTGCCACTCGGCGCGGAAATCGGTGCAAACAACGGCCACCGTCGGTTCAAGAGCGACCGACGAATGCTCAGCCATCGACGGCACAACAAGCGATTGGTTGGCTTCGAGAATTTTTTCCTCGCCGTCAACCGTTACCTGCCATTTGCCGAAAATAACGTAGATTATTTCCTCGTACTCGTGCGAATGCGGCGCGGTGACCGCGCCTTCTTCCAACTGCACATGCGCCATCATCAATTTGTTTCCGACGGCAACGCCCCGACTGTACCCGTCTGTCAGTGAGCGTGAGGTTTCTGTGTTCCAGTCGTAGAACTGCATATTTTTCTCCTAATTTACCTGTTTATTCACAAGCGTTTTTTCAGAAAGCCACGGCATCATGCCACGCAGGCGAACGCCGACTTTCTCGATCGAATGCTCGGCGCCTTCGGCTTCGAGTTTCTTGAAAAGCCGTTTGCCGCCTTCGCATTCGCTCATCCATTCATCGGCAAATTCGCCGCTTTGGATCTCGGCCAGGATCTTTTTCATCTCGGCCTTTGTCTGTTCGTTTACGATGCGGCTGCCGCGTGTAAGGTCGCCATATTCCGCCGTGTTTGAAACCGAATAGCGCATATTCCCGATGCCGCCTTCGTACAGCAGATCGACGATCAGCTTCATTTCGTGAAGGCACTCGAAATAGGCCATTTCCGGCGAATAACCCGCCTCGGTCAGCGTTTCAAAACCGGCCTGTATCAACGAAGTCAACCCGCCGCAAAGCACAGCCTGCTCGCCAAAAAGATCGGTTTCGGTTTCTTCCTTGAAATTCGTCTCGATGACGCCGGCCCGCCCGCCGCCGATAGCTGATGCGTACGCGAGGCCGACGGCTTTGGTATCGCCGCTGACATCCTGATCGACCGCCAACAGACACGGAACGCCGCGTCCCTGCTGGTATTCGCTGCGGACCAGGTGTCCCGGCCCTTTCGGTGCGACCATAAAAACATTTACGTCCGCAGGCGGAACGATCTTCTTAAAATGGATCGAAAAACCGTGCGCAAAGGCGAGATATTTTCCTGCCGTTAAAGCCGGCGCAACTTCGTCGCGATAGATTCCCGGTGCCAATTCGTCCGGCACGAGTATCATCACCACGTCAGCCAGTTCGACCGCATCGCGCGTGTACAAAACTTCAAAGCCCGCACTTTCGGCTTTTGCTCGTGACTTGCTGTCTCTTGGCAGACCGACAACCACGTTGCAGCCCGAGTCTCTCAGGTTGTTCGCATGAGCATGTCCCTGCGAACCATAGCCGATCACGGCAATTCGTTTGTCTTTGATCAATTGCGGATCAGCGTCCGCGTCGTAGAATACTTTCATTTAGTTCTGTTTTCCTTAAGTAGATTTATGTTCCGATCGCTTCGGGAAATTCCTCGACCTCTCGTTCAAACGGCGAAAGGCGGTTTATTGCAACACAGCCCGTGCGCGTAATTTCGTTAATGTGAAACGGTTTCAGCAGTTCGATAAACGTATCGACCTTATCGCGGTTTCCCGACGCCTCGAGAATCAGTTTGTCGTGCGATATATCGACAACCTTGGCTCGAAAGATATTGACAAGATTCAAAATCTCCTGCCGCTCGGCGCCGCCCGTCGCGTTGACATCGATAAGCGCCATTTCGCGCTCAATATGCGGAAGACTCGTTATCGACTTAGCTTCGCGAACTCGTGCGAGCCTGGTGCATTGTTTCAGGATCTGCTCGATGACGCGGCCATCGCCTTCGGTAACTATCGTGCACCGCGACCAGTTGGGTTCGAGCGTTTTGCCGACCGAGATCGTCTCGATGTTGTACCCGCGGGCACTGAAAAGTCCGACTATCCGTGACAGCTCGCCCGGCTCGCTTGCAACCAAAATTGAGATCGTGTTTCGCATAAATTGCAGAAGCCCGCACGTTAGTAAGGGCGATACATTCAACGTTCACATTTCGCCCTTGCTAACGCGCGGGCTTTCGCACCTGATTTCCCTTACTTCAAAATCATATCCCTGGCATTCCCGCCCGCGGGCACGATCGGGAAAACGTTTTCCTCTTTGCTCACGACAATGTCCATGATCGCTACGCCTTTATGCGCCAGCCCCTCTTTCAATACCGCCGTGAGATCATCCGGTTTTTCCGCCCTCAGTCCAAGTGCACCGTAAGCCTCGGCAAGCTTTACAAAATCAGGCGACACGGACAGATCTACCTCAGAATAGGCTCGGTCGTAGAACATCTCCTGCCACTGGCGAACCATGCCGAGATAACCGTTGTTCATGATGATGACCTTGAGTGGGATACCGTATTGGACGGCCGTAATTATTTCCTGATTGGTCATCTGAAATCCGCCGTCGCCGACAACCGCAACGACCTGTTTATCCGGCCGGCCGAGCAAAGCCCCCATCGCGGCCGGCAAGCCGAAACCCATCGTTCCCAAACCTCCGCTTGTCAGCCATTGCCGCGAATACTTAAACGGATAAAACTGCGCGGCCCACATCTGGTGTTGGCCCACGTCGGTAACAATGATAGCCTCGCCCTGCGTTATGCGATGCAGTTCCTCGATCAAAGCCTGCGGTTTGATCTCGGTTTCCGAGCGTTCACAAACAAGCGGCACCGATTCGCGCCAGCCGTTTATCTTCGTCCACCATTCTTTTCGCGACGCGTGGCTTCTGGCAAGTGTTTCCGCATCGGTCTGATCAAGCTTTTCCAAAATTGCGTTCAAAGCCGTACTTGCATCAGCCACAACCGAAATATCAGGACGCTTGTTTTTGCCGATGTTCGACGGATCGATATCGATATGAATGATCTCTGCGTTTGGCGCGAATGTTGCCAATTTTCCTGTCACACGGTCGTCAAAGCGCACACCGATCGCAAACAGCAGATCGCTTTCCGCAACCGCAGTGTTAGCCGCGTACGTCCCATGCATCCCGAGCATTCCGAGGCTCAACGGGTGTGCCGTCGGGAAACCGCCAAGGCCCATGAGCGTGGGCGTAACAGGCACCTGCAAAGCTTCGGCGACGCGAATGAGGTCGTCCGCAGCGTTGGACGTCACAATACCGCCGCCGACATAGAAGATCGGCCGTTTTGCCGAGAGCAGACGATCGACGACCTTTTCGATCAAACGCTCGTCTATGAACGTTTCCTTTTCCTCGAACAAAAAATCTTCGCGCAGTTTTTTCGGTGTTCGGCAAACCTGCGCAGTGATGTCCTTTGGAATGTCGATAACAACGGGACCCGGTTTTCCCGAACTTGCGATCTCGAACGCCTCGTCGATTATCGACTCAAGCTCGCAGACGTTACGGACAAGATAGCTGTGCTTTACTATCGGCAGCGTTACGCCGAATGTATCAACCTCTTGAAAAGCGTCGGTACCGATCATTGCGCTCGGAACCTGTCCGGTGATTACGACCAGCGGGATCGAATCCATGTAAGCAGTCGCGATGCCGGTGACGGCATTAGTGGCACCGGGACCGGAAGTCACTAGCGCGACACCGACCTTTCCGGTCGCGCGTGCGTAACCTTCGGCTGCGTGAACCGCGCCTTGTTCGTGGCGGACAAGATAATGCGTTATCTCATCGCGAAAACGCCAGATCTCATCGTAGATGTGCAGAACCGCCCCGCCCGGCAGACCAAAGATCGTATCAACCCCGTTCTTGATCAGGCCGCGAACAACGATCTCGGCCCCGCGTGGTAAATGCGGCTCGGTCTCGACCGGATTTGTCTGAATTGTCTGAACCTGCACTGCGTCTTTCATATCTGATGTCTAAAAGAAAAAAGCCATTATCGCTTCCCGGATAATGACTTTTTTTTCGTATTTCAAACCAAAAAAGCCATTATCCCAAGGGAACAATAATGACGATAAAATAAATGCCCACAATAATGCCGTCAATAAAATCTATACTGCCAGCCGGCCTTTCGAACTCTGTTTTGTATGTGGGCTGTATTAACATCGCTTCTAATTATTGAAAGATTATTACAAATATTTATGACTGTCAAGACTTCTGCGAAAATAATTATTCAGCTGATATGCTGCAAAAACAAAAAGCCACCATCCGTTACGGCGGACAGTGGCTTGTTCAATTCCATTTGCCGGAAAAGCCCCTATCCGCTAACGCAGATAATGACGATAATGTTAATGCCGACAAAAATATTCGCCGCGGCGATCTTGCCGCCGGTAAATGTCGAACTAAAATTGCCGTTTGTGTGACGCATCAGCTTTGGCTTTCCAGCCAGTTCAAAGACTAAGGCATATGGATTTCCGTGTCAACCGAAATTTTATAAGTCATACAACGTGCACGGTTTTTTGGCTTATCCATGTACAGCAAATTCCGACCGATCTCGCTAAACCACGATTCCTTTGTCGTTTACGTGCGTCGCGAATCCGAAATGCCTTGACATCAAAAATCGATTGGTGCTATAAATTCTTTATTAAATCGATTTACTAGACCAATTCCCCCGATCTAGCAGACCAGTTTCGAACACTTTCTTCGTTTGAAAACGGTCAAAATTTTCTGTACCGTTCTTTTCAATTTAACTGGAGGACCTTATGCGGCGAACAAAGCCTTTTCTGCCTATTCTGTTCGGTGTTTTGATCATTTTTGCTTTTGCGGCAACTTCAGCATTTGCCCAGTTTCGAGCTGCTGTTCAGGGAGTTGTCACCGACACAAGCGGGGCAACCGTTGCCGGAGCGACCGTAACTCTCGCAAGCAAGGAAACCGGTAAATCTCAGACTACTACCACTAGCGATGCTGGGTTTTACAATTTCACTGGGCTTGCTCCGGGATTGTATTCGGTTACGGTCGAGCAGCAGGGCTTTAAAAAGCACGTGCAGGACAATGTAAAAGTTGACGCCGAGACAACGACAGGGCTTGATCTGTCGCTTGAGGCCGGCGGCATTAGCGAGACCGTGACGGTTCAGGCAGAGAATGAAGTCGCTCTTCAAACCGAAGATGCAAGTATTAACCGGACAATTACGAACGAGGAAGTTCTTAAACTTCCGCAAGCTGGCCGGGATCCATATGAACTTTTGCGCCTGACGCCCGGAATTTTTGGAACAGGCGCTCGCAGCGGTTCGGGCGGAGCGATCAACCTACCTAATACGAGTGGCCCGGGCGGTTCGAATAACTCGATTTTCCAGACCGAGAATATGGTGCCGATATCGGCAAACGGTCAGCGCGTAACCTCAAACAATTATCAGGTCGACGGTACAAGTGTGAACAGTCAAACGTGGGGCGGCGCCGCCATCGTCACCCCATCGCAGGAAACCGTTAAAGAGTTACAAGTATCGTCGTCTACGTATTCAGCCGAGGATGGCCGCAACAGCGGCGCTCAGGTTAAGGTGATCACCCAAAACGGTACAAACGACTGGCACGGAAGTTTGTTTTATAAACTGAACGATCCAGAGCTGAACGCGTTTAATAAAATGCCGCAGTTTATCGGAACCGTCCGGACCAGCGGGCCGGAAAGGGTGAACAGCCGATTTCGTTCATACGGTGGAAGTGTCGGCGGGCCGCTGCCGTTCTTTCACTTCGGAGAAGGCGGGCCGCTTATTGAATCAGGCAAAGACAGACTGTGGTTCTTTTTTGCATACGAGGGAACAAAGGACAATACAAACAATCCTTACATCTCCTGGACGGATACTTCCGATTTGAGACAAAGAATTCTTGCTGCCCGACCTGACACAGCAACCGCAACTGTACTGTCTACTGCCGGAGTCGAGCCACGGGTTCTAGAACTTTTGCCAATTACGCAAAGGGCGCTCGACGATGGAACTTTTAGACAAAGTTGCGGTTCAGCGGAGCTGTTTGGACCCGGGCAGCTCGTTAACGGAGGTGTGGATTTTGGTTCTGTAACCGGCACGTACGGACAATTTGCGGCCGGCACGAACTTTGGCGGCGGTGGATTTGACAACAATCCAGATCTGCAGTGTGCCAGACTCGACAATCCGCGGAGTTCGAAAGCCAATCAATACTTCACGCGCATTGATCTCAACGCGACACAGAATGACAAGATAGCCTTTACGTCCATATTTACACCGACAAATGCCCGAAGCGCAGATACGTCTGCGCAAAGCCGCCCAATGGCGGACCTAACATCCGACCGCTTTAATTTTGCCGTCGCGTTGATCTACATCAAGAATCTTTCTCCAACAATGGTCAACGAAGCCCGCGTGAGCTATAGCGGCTGGGGTTTTGACGAAATTGCCTCAAACTCAACGTCGGACTTCAGTATTCCGCGAGTTGAAATTGAAGGAATTTGGGGCGACAGGCTGCGATTCGGCGCGCCACAACCCGGCGTTTTTAGAGACAGGCAGTATGATTTTCGAGACACTTTTACAAAAGTTCTGGGGAACCATGTTCTTAAATTTGGGGCCTCGTACAGACGCGATGTGAATGAAGGCGGAAGCGTGAGTATCGCGCGTCCGCTGTATTCGTTTGTCAGACCCTGGAACTTTGCGAATGGCACGCCGGTCTTTGAATCCGTCGGCGCAGATCAAAACGGAATTCCGTCGCCGAATAATGTTACATTTCACACCGACGACCTTGCGTTCTTTGGTCAGGACGATTGGAAAGCGAGGCCAAATCTTACTCTGAATATCGGGCTAAGATGGGAATATTTTTCACCGATCACTGCTGAGAACGGGCCGATCGGAAATCTGATCTTGGGGCCTGATGGAGGCTTGGCAGGAGCGAAGATCGATACGAACAAGAAACTGACTGACAGTGATTTCAACAATTTTGGCCCACAGCTTGGTTTCGCATGGGCGCCGGAAAAATTTAAGAACAATCTTGTCATTCGCGGTGGCGGCG
>Ga0070664_100005673_pt1 | contig 10048 bp, 6 predicted proteins | sample KBSC73metaG_FD_65863 | JGI IMG/M metagenome (GOLD analysis project Ga0070664, IMG submission 65863) | Corn rhizosphere microbial communities from Kellogg Biological Station, Michigan, USA - KBS C7-3 metaG | ecosystem: Host-associated > Plants > Roots > Rhizosphere > Soil ... | reverse complement strand
GTGAGTGGCTCTGGATAGACATTCGCCGCACCAGGCACCGTGCGCAGCACGTCCGCAACGGCGCGTGCGGTCTGTTCCAGTCCGGCGAGATCCGAACCGTAGATCTTGACCCCGACCTCTGATCGAATGCCTGTGGACAGCATGTCGATCCGATTGATGATCGGCATCGTCCAAATGTTGGTGACGCCGGGAAGTTCGACAGCCATACCCAGCTCCGCCCGCAACCGCTCGATGGTCATGCCCGGACGCCACTCGTCGCGCGGTTTCAGATGAACGATGGTCTCCGTCATGTTGAGCGGCGACGGATCGGTGGAGGTGTCGGCGCGGCCCACCTTGGCGACCGCATAAGCCACTTCGGGCACACGCATGAGCGCACTGTTCTGCCGTTTGGCGATGTCGGTGTTCTCGTCGAGCGACACGCTTGGATCGGTCACCGGCATGAAGAGCAGATCGCCCTCGTTCAATGGCGGCATGAACTCAGTGCCGATCTTGGTGGCAACCAACACCGCCCCTGCCAGGACAGCTGACGCGGCAAGCAGCGTGATGACGCGGTGATGCAGTGCCCACTCGAGCGATGGACGGTAGATGGCGCGCAGCACGCGCATCACCGGATTGGCGGCTTCGTCGTGCAGCTTGCCCTTGAGGAGCAGGGTACAGAGAACGGGAACGAGCGTGACCGCGATGATCGTGGCGGCGAGCACTGCAAACGTCTTCGTGAACGCCAGCGGATGGAACAGCTTGCCTTCCTGTCCGGTCAACGCGAACACGGGAAGGAACGCCAGAACGATAATCGCCATCGAGAAGAACACCGGTCGTCCGACGAGCTGCGCCGAATCGCGGACCGCCTGGCGAACGGCGGCCCGATCACGCGTATCGATGCCGCGCCGCTCGACATACCGGAATGCGTTCTCCGTGACCACGATTCCCGCATCGACGAGCACACCGATGGCGATGGCGATCCCCGCCAGGCTCATGATGTTCGACGAGATGCCCGCGTAATACATCGCCAGGAACGACAACAGCACCGCGAGCGGCAAGGGGAGGGTGACGATGAGGATCGACCGGAAATGCATCAGGAAGATGATGTGCGCCAGCGTGACGAGCGCGACTTCCTCGACCAGCGCGCGCCGCAGCGTGTCGACCGATTGCGAGATGAGCGTCGAGCGGTCGTAGAAGGGCACGATCCGGACGCCGGGCGGCAAGCCCGGAGCAATCTGGTTGATGCGATCCTTGACCGCGTCGATGACCTGTTGTGCGTTGGCGCCGCTGCGCATCACGACCACGCCACCAACCGCTTCGCTGCTGCCTCTGACGAGCGATGCAACGCGGAAAGCGTCGCCGACATGCACCTCGCCGACCTGCCGCACATACACGGGAACGCCACCGGCCGCCGCGATGACAATGGTCTCGAGATCGCTGATCGATTCAACGAGCCCGACCCCGCGCACGATGGACCACGTACCGTTGGCTTCCAGCACGTTGCCGCCGACGTTCTCGTTACTGTTGCGCACGGCCTCGACGACGTTGCCGAGCGACAGGTTGTAGGCGCGGAGGCGCGTCGGATCGATGTCGATCTGGTACTGCTGGACATGCCCGCCGACTGACGCGACTTCGGCGACGCCGGGAACGGCGTTGAGCTGGTAGCGGATGAACCAGTCCTGCAGCGTCCGCAGATCGCGGAGTGAGTGACTGTCGCTTTCGACCGTGTACCAGAAGACGTGGCCGACGCCGGTCGCATCGGGGCCGAGCGTCGGCACCGCGCCTTCCGGCATCTGCGTCGCGACGAGGCTCAAACGCTCGAGCACTCGGCTGCGGGCGAAGTACTGGTCAACGTTGTCCTCGAAGACCACGTAGATCATCGAGAAGCCGAACGCCGACTGCGAACGAACCACCCGGACCCCGGCGAGCCCTCGCAGGTTGACGGTCAGCGGGTAGCTGACCTGGTCTTCGACTTCCTGGGCGCTGTGGCCGGGCCAGTCGGTGAAGACGATGACCTGGTTGTCCGAGAGGTCCGGAATCGCGTCGATCGGAGTCGCCGTGGCCGCCCACCACCCCCAGACAGCCAGCGCCACGGCCAGGCCGATGACCAGCACGCGGTGTCTGAGCGAGAGGTCGACAATACGATTCACCATGAATCTATTTGTGATTTGGATTTGTGATTCGTGATTTGGGCCGTGACGCCCGAGTCAGCTAGGTATGACAACCGCTAATCACAAATCGCTATCGCTAATGGACAGACGATTTTCGCAGAATTTGGTGATATCGTGACGCGTCCGACGGATCCATGAATCGACTACTCACCTGCCTGTTCATCGCGACGGCCGTGGCCGGCGCTATTCCCGCATCGGCTCACCATGCGGTCCAGACGGTGTTTGATCTCAACAAACCGGTTACGGTGACCGGGTCGATCACTGCTGTGGAGTGGGTGAATCCCCACTCGTACATCAGCATCGATGTCAAAAGCGGCAAGGACGTCGTCCAGCATTGGCTGTTCGAGCTTCCGGGCTCCAACGGGGTCCGGCAACTCCGCGCCGGGCTGACGGAGCGCGGCGGCCTGAAGCCCGGCGACATCGTCACCATCGAGGGGATCGCAGCAAAAGACGGAACCACCACCGGGTTTGCCTACAAGCTGCGCGTCGCCGATGGCCCCAGGTTCGATCTCTCGAAGCGATGACGTGAGTCGCGCCGCGATCGGCGTCGCCGAGGCGCCGCGAGGAGCCACGATCCTCGACATGGACCGTTATCAATGGACGGTCCTGTTCGCGGCGTGGCTTGGCTGGGGCTTCGATATCTTCGACAGCCTGCTTTTCAATTACGTCGCGCCGACGTGTGTGCCGGTTCTCCTCGGCATCCCGTTCGGCACCCCGGAAGCGGCAGCGGCGACGCTGCGCTGGACCGGCATCCTGACGTCGCTGCTGCTGGTCGGCTGGGCAACCGGCGGCATCATCTTCGGTCGTATTGCGGATCGCCTCGGCCGCACACGCACGCTGCTGCTGACGATGGCGATGTATTCGCTGGGGACGGCGGCGTGTGCGCTGGCGCCGAACATGTGGGCGCTCGTGCTGTTTCGTGTTGTCGCGTCACTCGGGATTGGCGGCGAATGGGTGTGCGGTGCGGCCATGTTGGCAGAGACCGTCCCTGAAAAGCGCCGCGTCGATGCCGGCGCGTTGTTGTATTCCGCCGCGCCGATGGGGCTGTTCCTGGCGACGTTTCTCGTCTACGAAATCCAGGGCGTGTACTTCCGTGCCGTGCCGGAGGTGGCATGGCGATATGTCTTTCTCTCGGGCCTGATCCCGGCGATCGTGGCGTTGGGCGTACGACTGATGATCAAGGAGCCCGAGCGCTGGAAGCATGCGGTCGAGCGTGCGCGGCCGGGCACCATTTCGGAGTTGTTCACGCCCGCGTATCGCGCGTTGACGTTCAGCGGCGCGTCGATGGCGATGATCAACCTGCTGGTCTGGTGGAGCGTCAACGCCTTCATTCCCGTGGTGGCCGTCGGATTGGCAAACCGCGCGTCGGCGGGCGCTGCTGTTGTGAGCGCCACCGTGCTCGCGGAGCAGTGGAAGGCGCTGGCCACCAACGCCTTCGGCGTCGGCACGCTAATCGGGGTGCTGTTGACAATTCCAGCCGCCAAGTACCTTGGCCGCCGCAAGATGTACATCATGTATTTCCTCGGCGGCGCGGTCTCCATCATGGCGGCATTCGGCCTTCCGCTGTCGCCGCAGGCGCGGCTTTACATGTACTTTCCGATTGGCATCACGGTGTGGGGCATCACCGCGTCGTTTGCCTTCTATCTGCCGGAACTGTTTCCGACGCGCCTGCGCGGCACCGGCTCGGGCTTTTGCTTCAATCTCGGCCGGTACGTGGCCGCCGTCGGTCCATTCGTCGTCGGCGGCATCGCCGCGCGAGGCACCAACGCGCTCGACTCCGCGATGCAGGCGCTCTTCTATTGCGGATTGATTCCGCTCGCAGGCCTGCTGTTGATGCCGTGGGTTGTTGAGACCAAGGACCGGCTCCTGCCGGAGTAGTTGCCGAGTCGGATTACCCGTACCCCGACTCGGAGGCAATAATTGACCGTGCCGAATCGTCTCGCCGAAGAGCACTCTCCTTACCTGCTCCAACACAAAGACAATCCCGTTGACTGGTATCCGTGGGGCACGGAAGCGTTCGAGCGCGCGCGCCGTGAGGACAAACCGATCTTTCTGTCCATCGGTTACTCCACCTGCCACTGGTGCCATGTGATGGAGCATGAGAGCTTCGAAAGCAGGCAGGTGGCGGAGGTCCTGAACCGCCACTTCGTGCCCATCAAAGTCGATCGCGAGGAACGGCCTGACGTCGACCGCGTCTACATGACGTTCGTCCAGGCGACGACGGGATCGGGTGGATGGCCGATGAGCGTCTGGCTGACGCCGTCATTGCAGCCGTTTTACGGCGGCACCTACTTTCCGCCTGCATCGAAGTGGGGAAGGCCCGGTTTCATCGATATCCTGAAGGAAATCGCGCGCGCATGGGAGGAGGATCGGGCGCGTATCGAGACGTCAGCGAAATCGATCACCGAGCGGCTGCAGGAGCTCGGACGTGACAGTGGCCCTCGCTCGGTGCCTCCTCCGGGTGTGCTCGATGAGGGTGTCAGGCAATTTGCCGCCGCCTTCGACTCTCGGCGCGGCGGATTCGGCGACGCACCCAAATTTCCCCGGCCGAGTGAGCTCTTGTTCCTGTTGCGCGAGCATGCCCGCACCGGCTCCACGGACGCACGCGACATGGTGCTGGTCACCCTGCGGGCGATGGCGCTCGGCGGAATGCGCGATCACGTCGGTGGCGGCTTCCACCGCTATTCGGTCGACGGGAACTGGCGCGTACCACATTTTGAAAAGATGCTCTACGACCAGGCGCAGCTCGTGCTCGCCTATCTCGAGGCCGCACAGGCATCCGCTGATCCGTTCTTCGCCGAGGTGGCCGACGACACGCTGGCGTACGTTCACCGTGACCTGACAGACGACGCAGGCGGTTTCTATTCGGCGGAAGATGCCGACAGTGTGCCACCCGAGCATGCGGGCGCGGCCGCTCACGACAGCGGAGACGGACCCTCAGGTCCGCCTCACAAGATGGAAGGCGCCTTCTACGTCTGGCGTGACGATGAGATCGGGGAAATTCTTGGCGACGATGCGGACATCTTCCGGATCCGCTACGGCATCCTGCCCGACGGCAACGCGCCGTTCGATCCGCAGAACGAGTTCGTCCGCAAGAATCTGCTCTATACCGCGCGTGGAATCGACGAAGTGATGTCGGCCACGGCGAAATCACGAGCGGAGGTGGAAGCAGCCCTCGCGCGGGCGCGCCCGAAACTGCAGGAGCGCCGGTCGACGCGACCACGACCGCATCTGGACGACAAAGTGCTGACGGCGTGGAATGGGCTGATGATTGGCGCCTTCGCCCGCGCCGCCCGTGTCTTGGAGGCGAACCCGAAGGTCCGTCGCTACACAGTCGGCCCCTATATTGACTCGGCTCGTCGGGCCGCGCTGTTCATCTGGAAGCATCTCTGGAATCCTGAGACGCAGACATTGCTGCGCCGATACCGGAAGGGCGACGCGGCGGTGGAAGGCTACGCCGAGGACTACGCGTATCTGATCTTCGGGTTGCTGGAGTTGTTTCAGACCGATGGCGATCCACGGTGGCTCGAATGGGCGGTGATGTTGCAGCGGCGACAGGACGAATTGTTCGCCGATCCCGTTGAAGGAGGATGGTTCAGTACAACGGGACGCGACGAGTCGGTGCTGCTGCGACTGAAAGAGGACTACGACGGCGCTGAACCGTCGGCAAGCTCGGTCAGCGTCCTCAACCTGCTGACGCTCTCGCACCTGACCAGTGACGCGGCGTTCGAACAATCAGTCGAGCGCGCGTTCGGCATGTTCGCCTCACGGATCCAGCAAGGCGCGCGAATGGTGCCGATGATGATGGCTGCACTCTCCGCGTATCGCGCAGGGATATCGCAGATTGTCGTTACGGGTGACCCCGCGGAGCCGGCGACCGCGGCGCTCAATGCCGTCGTTTCCCGCCGGTATCTGCCGTTTGCCATCACGATTCCGCTCATCCCCGAGCACGCCGCCTCGCTCACGCGGTGGCTTCCCTGGATCGAGGGCCTGGTCCGACGTGTAGACACGCCGTCCGCATATGTCTGTCGGAACTTCACCTGTGAGATACCCGTCACCTCGCCTGACGACCTGGGCAAGCAGCTAGAAACGAAACCGTAAGCCCGCGTTCAGCGATCGGCCTTCGAGCGGCGCCCACGCATCGGTCGCCCATCGGCCGTCCCGCAACGGCGCAGGACGAACGAGCGGGTCGTACCTGGTTTGCCGTACGTCGGCGAGATCTTCCGTGTTGATGTACAGCATCGCGCGCCCGACATTCCGCGTGAAGATCAATCCGTACAACGTGTAGGGACGTCCCTGTAGACGATAGGGATCGTCTTCGAGCTCCTGGCGTCCTGTATAAAACACTTCGAACCCGAGGTTGCCGATCGGGGACTTCCAGAGGATGTCCAACGACGCAGTGTGCCGTGGGTTCAGCGGGACGTCGCGCCGGCCGATCCCTTCCTCGCCGACCTCCGACGATCGCACGTACATGTGCGTGGCGATGATGTCGAGATTTTCCTGGTGATAGCGCCCGATGAACTCCGCGCCGGTCGTGCGGGTCGGGGTTTCGGCGTTGACGATCCGTGCCGCATATGGTCCAGCGGCCAACTTCCGGAACACCTGCGCGCCCTCGATGTTCGAGTGAAACACCGTCGTGGTCAACTCGAACGGCGCCTTTCTCCACGTGACGTCGGTCGAGATGCTCGATGCGGCCTCGGGCCGCACGCCTTGCATTGGAGCGAGGATCGAAAGCCCTGTCGCACCGGTTTCCTCCGTAAACGGCGAGGGCGCGAAGTGCCCTCCGCCACCCGACACGCGCGCGGTCCATTGCGCCGCTGGACGGAGGAGGACGGAGAGTCGTGGGCTGAAGAAGGTGCCGAACGTGCTGTGCCGATCGATGCGGGCGCTGGCCGACAGGGTGAGCCATCGTGCGAGAGCGAGGTCGTCCTGGGCGAACACCCCGGGAATCGTGTAGGCGTACCCGAACCGCGGTACATCGAGCGGACGAAACCGCTCGTGCTGCAGCGCACCGCCAGCCACCCAGGTGTTTGCGCCGGTCGTGCCCGTTACGGAGATCTCGGCGAAGCCTGTGTCTGCGCGCTCGCGTTCCGGCACGTGGCCAAACGTGTGGTCATGACGCTGCGTGACGCCGCTGCCGCGAACGGAAACAACCCGTCCGCCTGAGATCAGAAAGCGGCCGACAAGGCCGGCATCCAACTGTCGCGTCAGCAGGTTCTCCGGATGCGGCTGCCCGTCAGGCGTCCGTCGTCCCGGCATCGTGCCGCCCCGGCGGTCCTCATGGAGCGCGCCGAACGTCGCGAAGATCGAGTGTCCAGTCCCATTGCTCCACGAGAGGCGCGGGCGCAGCTGCATGCGCCTGAACGTCGGCAGGTCGGTCCACCCGTCGTCATCGAGATCCGAGCGTTGCTGCCAGTGTGAGCCGGCGAGCACGCTCACATTCCAGTGTTCGTCCAGCGGCTGCGCCAGCCACAACGCTCCGTCCGTCCCGCGATGCGTCGTCTGATTGAACAGTACTTCGCGTTCAGCGGTTGCCGGCCGGCGTGAGACGAGGTTGACGACACCGCCAATCGCGGACATGCCGTACAGCGCAGATGCGACACCTTTGATCACTTCGACCTGACCGAGGTCCATCGGTGGAATCTGCAGGATGCCAACGGATCCAGACTGCGCGCCGTATAGAGGAAGTCCGTCGGCCAGCACCTGCGAATAGCGGCCGCTCAAGCCTTGGATGCGGAGGCTCGCCCCGCCGAGCGCCGGCGAAGTCGTCTGAATCCGCAGGCCGTTGGTTTCCGCCAACAGCATGGAGACATCACCGGGCGCCATTGCGATCTTTTCTTGGACTTCGTCGTTGGCGACGACCTCCACACGGAGCGGGATGTCTTCGATGCGCTGACCAGTTCGCGTCGCGCTGACGATGACGTTCTCTCCGAACTCGGAGGCCGGGGCGAGGTCGATGTCGATGCGCGACTCCGACCCGGCGCGCAGTTCGACATGCGCCGCGCCTGGATCGAAGTCGTCCCTTGTCACGACCACATCCACGCTGCCGGCCGGCACCGAAAGCCGCACCGATCCGTCCGCGCCTGTGATCCCCTTGAAGCCGCCGGCCGTGACCTCCGCGCCGGCAACAGGACCGGTTCCGCTTCGAACGGTCACGATCAGGGTGCCTACTACCGCTTGCGCCCACGCTGGATGCGCCGCGATTGAAAACAGGACGATGACTATCGATAGCTTTCTCACCATTGAGCTCGCATGTAGAGTAAGGATCGCATGAGCGACGATGCGGACATTTTGCTGCAGGGGCCAGATGACCCTGAGGAGGATTACGTCAAGAAACAGTTCAGTCTGTTAATGTACCGGCTGCAGAAGCTGCCGCGACGGTCGCGCGCGAAGCTCCAGAGCGACTTCACGCAGAAGTTGATCGACTCGACCCTTTCGGTCGGGACGCCCAAGGGAACCCTCTCGTTCGTGCTCCTCGGCAAGACGTCCGCCGGTCGTGCGATGACAGTGCTGACGAAACAGCCGGCAACCATCGCGTGGATTGATTCGTTCGAGCCTGGCAGCGTCTTCTGGGACATCGGCGCGAGTGTCGGCGTTTTTTCGGTCTATGCAGCGCTGGCGACCGACACCAGGGTCGTCGCGTTCGAGCCCGCCGCGGTGAACTACTACCTGCTTTCCGCCAACTGCGAGGTCAACAAACTGCAGGATAGGGTCGATTGCCTGCTGGTCGGTGTCGGCAGGCAGCGTTCGATCGCGAAGCTCGAGGTCTCGCAGTTCCGTCCAGCCCGCTCCTTCAGCTTCCGAGGCAAGCGCGACGAACCTTACGAGGGCCGCCAGCCGGCCGTCGTGTTATCGATCGACGAACTGGTGGAGGAATACGCCGTGCCCTGTCCGAACTACATCAAGATTGACGCGCCCGGTGCATCCGAAGGGATCATTGCAGGGGCGGCGCGCACGTTGCAGCGGTCAGAGGTACGGCAGATTCATCTCGAAGTGCGTGACACCTCGAAAGGTGCGCAGCGGATCCTCGAGATGTTGAAGCAGAGCGGATTCGCGCCGGTCAGCAAAGACTCCCACGGCGGTTCGGCAGACGTGACGTTTGCACGGCGGGCGTGATATACCGGACGGGGATGGAATTTCCGGTCGACATCTGGCTGCGCGGCGATAATCACGCGACCACGGAGACGATTGCGCCGGTGGTGCGCGAACCGCGAGCGTGGACCGATGATGACGTGGCCGATGTCCTCGTTGGGATGCTCAGGGCAATCGATCGCGCGAGCCGCCCCGATACGTCCGAGGAGCGGCCCATCGGTCTTCGGGGCTTCAGCTGGATCGTGAACCCGTTTGAATCAGGCGGCGTGGTAATCGCGATCGAGATGACGCTCGGCGCGGTCGTCGCCGGCCCGTTCGATATCCCTGAGAGCATCCTGACGGGGCTGATTCAAAAGGCCATCGACAAATGGAAGAGTGGAGTCGACGAGCGCAACACGAAGTTGAGTGTGCATTGAACATACGGCACGCGGTCGGCGGCTTGCGCCGCCGACCCTGGCCGGCCAGGTGACGGCTGACACGGTATGAGGGTGTGGCCCGAGGAGTTGATGGCGCGCCGATTGGCGCGCCCGCGACTCGTTCACCTGGCAAGAGGGAAGTCGTCATCAGCGTACTCGGGTCGGCGGCGGCGCGTAAAATATGAGTGCTCCACGCTCAGATCTGCCGGGTCCGAAAGGACCCGCCCTCTAGGCCGGGTCCTTTCGGACCCGGCGGACTTGCGCCTAAAAACGATAGGTATACACGGCCTTCGTCGACAGCCGCCGATCTTGCGTGGCGAACTGCGCGAGCAGTGGATCGTCGAGCCAGTTGTGCGTGTAGACGATGTAGATGTCGTTGCCGGGACGGAC
>Ga0070664_100005672_pt1 | contig 10050 bp, 6 predicted proteins | sample KBSC73metaG_FD_65863 | JGI IMG/M metagenome (GOLD analysis project Ga0070664, IMG submission 65863) | Corn rhizosphere microbial communities from Kellogg Biological Station, Michigan, USA - KBS C7-3 metaG | ecosystem: Host-associated > Plants > Roots > Rhizosphere > Soil ... | reverse complement strand
CCGGCGCTTCCTCGACCCTGACTCATGCGCTGCGCTGATTGCCCGAATCGACGCCAACAGGCGTCCGTCAGAGATTGCTGACGACCTTGGGATCGCCAATTTCAGGACGAGCGAGACCTGCGATCTCGATTGGCGCGATCCGGTCGTCGGCGATATCGATCGCAAGATCGCTGACCTTCTGGGACTGTCCCTCGCAGCCGGCGAACCGCTGCAGGGACAACGCTATGCGCCCGGGCAGGAGTTCAAGCCGCACACCGATACGTTCGAGCCCGGCGGTTACGACTACCTGGTACACACAGCCGACAACGGGCAGCGCACCTGGACTGCGATGATCTATCTGAACGAGCCCGAGGACGGTGGAGCGACGCGTTTCAAGGCCATCGGCAAGACGATCCAGCCGGAAACGGGAAAGCTCCTGGCCTGGAACAACCTGCTACCGGACGGGCGGCCCAATCCGGCCACCCTGCACCAGGGCATGAAGGTGCGCCGCGGGATGAAATATGTTCTCACGAAATGGTTCAGGCAGCGTCCGAATACTGCCAACGAGTGACTGGAACCGACCAACAACTGGACCCGGCTTGATTCGTTTCAGCCACAGTTCCATGCTTCGATGACTGTTGTTCGAGGGGGCGAGCTTCCCATGTCATTTCGTCTTTGCCTTGCCGCGCTTCTTTTCACTGCCGCGAGTGCCCCGGCCGTAGCGCAGGATGCCCAAAGCCTGGTCTCCAAGAATCTTGAGGCGCGCGGCGGCGCCGCAGCGTTGGCCGCAATCAAGAATGTCAGTTTCGAAGGGCGGACGATTTTCCCAGGCGACTTCGAAGTTACCTACAAGGAAACGCGCGCGAGGGTGGGCAGCAGTACCGCGGACCGCGTCGATTTCGGCGTCCAGGGCCTCAACATCACTCAGGCCTACGACGGTCGTGACGGTTGGAGGATCAATCCACTCCAGGGCCGCAAGGACGCCGAAAAGATGTCTGCGGACGAAGCGCGCTCGATGGCCGACAATGCCTTGATCGAAGGGCCTTTGCTCCTTGCGCGTGCCGATGGCAGCCGCGTCGATTATCTCGGCCGCGACGATTTCGACGGGACGCTCGCTTACAAGCTGAAAGTCACCCAGAAGGACGGCGACGAATTCACGTACTGGCTGGACCCGGACACCTATCTCGAGATCAAGGTCGACGAGATGCGGAGGATCCGCGGCGTCCAGCAAACCACCGAGACCGAGCTAGGCGATTATGAAAAAGTTGCCGGCGTGTATTTTCCGATGTCCGTCGAAAGCTGGGCTCAGGGCCAGACCAACCAGCGAACCCGGACCATCATCGCGTCGGGATCGGCAAATGGAGCGGTGAGCCCGGACATATTTGCCGAGCCGCGTGGGCCCGGAACGCCGGCAAAGGCGATGGGCGAGCCGCCCGATGCGTCGAACAAATCGCAAAAGGCGCCCGCGAAGGAGAAGCCGCCGGCCTCCAAGGAGCCGCCCGCCAGTCCATCCAAATCTTCGGGGGGGAAATGACCATGGTACGGTATCTTCTCCTCGCGTCCGTCGCCGCCTCGGTCGTCAGCCCCGCCGGCGCCCAGAGCTTTGACAGCGCCGCGGTTTCGGGCCTCGATGTTCGCAATATCGGTTCGGCAACGATGTCGGGCCGCATTGCCGCGGTCGATGGTCACCAGCGCAAGGATGGAAAGATCAGTCTGCTCGTCGGATCGGCATCCGGCGGCGTCTGGGGCTCCGACGACGGCGGAACCACGTTCAAGCCCGTCTTCGACAAGCAGCCCGTGCAATCCATCGGCGCCGTGGCGATCGACCCCAGGAACCCAGACAATATGTGGGTCGGAACCGGCGAAAGCTGGACCCGCAACAGCGTTTCGGTCGGCAACGGCGTCTACAAGTCGACCGATGGCGGAGCGACCTGGACTCATGTCGGGCTGCCTTCCACCGAGCGGATCACGCGGATTCTCGTTCATCCGAAGAACGGCAACATCGTCTACGTCTGCGCGCCGGGGGCGCTCTGGTCGGACTCGCCCGACCGTGGGCTGTACAAGACGACGGACGGCGGCAAGACCTGGTCGCTGATCCTGAAGGGCGCAAACCTGTCTACCGGCTGTTCGTCGGTGGCGATGGACCCGGCAAATCCGGAGCACTTGCTGGCGGGCACTTGGGATTTCCGTCGCAAGCCCTATGAATTCCGGTCCGGAGGCAATGGCCCGGATGCACCTTCGGGAAGCCGCTTTTCCGAGAGCAGGGACGGCGGCCGGACCTGGACAGACCTCAACGCCGGCAATCGCAAGGGGCTCCCGGCCCAGCCGTGGGGCCGCCTGGAGATCGCTTACGCGCCCTCGAATCCGAAGCGTGTCTATGCCTTCATCGAAAACGTTCGTCCTGCCTTGTTCGTTTCGGACAATGGCGGGCTGACCTGGGAGGAGCGCGACCGCAGCCAGGGAATGGTATGGCGCCCATTCTACTTCGGCCGGATCGTTGTCGATCCGAGAAATCCCGACAGACTGTTCAAGATGGGCTTCTCCGTCATCGTCTCCGATGACGGCGGCAAGAGCTTTTCCAACGCCGCCGGCGGATCGCACGGAGACTGGCACGACGTCTGGATCAACCCCAACAACACCAAGACCATCGTCGGCGGCGACGATGGAGGTCTGTGGACCACCTACGACGGCGGTGTGAAATGGGTAAAGAGCTGGAACCTGCCGGTCAGCCAATTCTATCACGTCAGCACGGACATGAAGGACCCGTACCAGGTCTATGGCGGCCTTCAGGACAACAGCTCGTGGGTGGGTGACCAGGAATATCCGGGCGGGATCACCAACAACCGTTGGGAAAATCTCTACGGCGGCGACGGGTTCTGGGCTTTCGCCGACCCGTCCGATCCCAATTACGCCTATGCCGAATATCAAGGCGGTCACATCTCGCGGATCAACCGCAAAACCCTGGAAGGCCGCAACGTCCAGCCAATGGCGCTGTACAAGGAGAAGCTCCGCTACAACTGGAACACGCCGATCGCTCTGTCTCCCAACGAGAAAGGAACGATCTACATCGGGTCGCAATTCCTGTTCCGAAGCCGCGACCATGGCGTGACCTGGGACCGGATTTCCCCCGATCTTTCGACCAATGATCCAATGCGGCAACGCCAGGAGCAGTCCGGCGGGATCACGGTCGACAATTCATCGGCCGAGATGAACACGACGATCTACTCGATCTCGGAGAGTCCGAAGGCCGCGGGGCAGATTTGGGTTGGCACCGACGACGGGAACGTCCAGCTAACCCGTGATGGCGGGCGGAATTGGACCAATGTCACGGCCAGTCTCGGGATGCCGCAGGGGAACTGGATCAGTTGGGTCGAGGCGAGCCGGTTCGATCCCGCGGTCGCTTACGTGACGGACGACCGTCACTCCTATGGCGACATGCAGCCCTATGTGTACCAAACGACCGATTATGGCCGGACCTGGCAGCGCATTGTCGGCCCAGGAACAGCAGGCGTCCGTGGCTATGCGCACGTCATCAAGGAAGACAGGCTTAACCCGAACATCCTTTTTCTGGGGACCGAGTTCGGGCTGTTCGTTTCCCTGAATCGCGGCTCTTCATGGGCGCAGTTCAAGCCGAACAATTTCCCGGACGGTCTCGCGGTCCGCGACATCGCGCTCCAGGAACGTGAGGATGACCTGGTGCTCGCGACCCACGGCCGCGGGATCTGGGTGATCGACGACGTCAGCCCCCTTCGCTCACTGACGTCTGCAACCCTGGCAAGCGACGCAACCCTGATCCCTGGCGGGCCGATCGAGCAACGGATCCAGGGCGGCGGTGGCTGGGCCGAGGGCGACGCGACTTTCTCCGGCGACAATCCGCCGAGCGGCGCGACGATCACTTACTACCAGAAGGCGCGGCACGTCATCGGCCGGATGAAGCTCGAGATCCTCGATTCACAGGGCAAGGTGGTCGACGAGATTCCGGCCTCAAAGCGGCGTGGCCTCAACCGGGTGAACTGGTCGATGCGCACCAAGCCGCCGGTGGTGCCGCCGGCAGCGTCGCTCGCCGGAAATTCCGCGTTCGGAGAGCGTTTCCTGCCGGGCAACTATACCGTGCGGTTGACCAAGGCCGGCAAGGTCTCGACCGAGCCGCTGACGCTCGTTCTCGACAAGCGCGCAACGTTCACCATGGCGGATCGGCAGGCACAATTCGCAGCTTCGGAACGCGTGAAAGGCATGTTCGAGAGGATGAGCAAGGTCGTTGCTCAGATAAACGACGTGCGAGGCCAGGCTGGAGCGATTGCTGCCAGTGCCTCGGCACCTGCTGATGTGAAGGCAACAGCGGCGGCGGTGTCGGGCAAGGCCGACGCACTCCGGAAGGAAATCGTCGCCACCAAGGAAGGCGGCGCTATCACCGGCGAAGAGCGGCTGCGCGAGCATGTCGACGAGATCTTCGGAGCGATCAATTCGGTGGAGGACCGGCCAACCGCCTATCAGATGGCGCGGATCGATGCGCTCGATCGCGAACTGAAGGAAGTCGAAGGGCAGTGGGCAGCGCTGCAGGCGGGCGACGTCGCCGCCTTAAATGCCAGGCTCAAGGCTGCGAACCTGCCGCCCCTGACGGCTGCGGATGTCCAATTCGATCCGGACGATCTCGCCCGGGGCGGACGCCTGTCAGCGCTCGCGCGTGGACTGGTCGGAACTCACTTCTACGGCAATGCTGCAGCTCTCAGAGAGAACGGCGAACGCGACTGATTATTCAATGCCGCTGGAGCCTCCGTGCCCCATCGGCTTCACGTGAACCGTCTTGATGTTGACGAACTCTCGGATGCCATAAGCCGAGCATTCACGGCCATAGCCTGAATGCTTGACGCCGCCGAATGGCGTGCGGGAGTCCGAACGCACATTCTCGTTGACGAAGCTCATCCCCGCTTCGAGTTCGTCCGCTGCGATGCGACGGCCGCGATCGAGGTCGGACGTGAGGACTCCCGAGCCGAGGCCGAATTCGCTGTCGTTCGCTATTCGGATCGCGTCAGCTTCGTCATTTGCGGCAATGATCGCCGCGACCGGCCCGAACACCTCCTGGTCGTGGGCGGGCTGGCCTGGCCGAACGTCCGCCAGGACGGTAGGGGGATACCAGGCGCCCGGCCGGTCGGGGATCTTGCCGCCGAGGAGCAGCCTCGCGCCCTTCGCAATACTTTCCTCAACCTGCCGGTGGATCTCGTCACGAGCCTTCTGGCTCTGCATGGGGCCGAGCTTTGTGCCCTCTTTCGTCGGATCGCCCATCTCAAAACCGCGCATCGCATCGACCAATGCCGCCTCAAAACCTTCAAGGATCGAGCGGACTACAATGAACCGCTTGCCGGCGATGCAGCTCTGGCCGCCATTCACCATTCGCGCAGTTGCAGCGACCTCTGCAGCAGCCGGAATATCCGCGTCTTCCAGCACGACGTAGGCATCGGCTCCGCCAAGCTCGAGCACGCATTTCTTGAGAACCGACCCCGCGGCCGTCGCGACACTGCGGCCGGCCGGTACGCTGCCCGTCAGGGTCACGGCGGCTATGTTTTCATCCTTGATCAAGGCTTCGACGTCGGCGCTCGGCAGCAAGAGCGTTCGGAACAGGCCCTGTGGAACACCGGCCTGTTGCAACACTTCCTCGATCGCGAGCGCGCAGCCGGGGACGTTGCTCGCATGCTTCAGCAGCATGCCGTTACCCGCCATCAAGGCCGGAGCAACGGCACGGAAAACCTGCCAGAAGGGGAAGTTCCACGGCATGACCGCGAGGATGATGCCGATGGGATTGAAGGTGACGAACGCCTCGCCGCCGCCGATGTCCGCAGTCTCGCGGGCGAGATAGGATTCGGCGTGATCGGCGAACCAATCACAATGAAAGGCGCATTTCTCGATCTCTGCGCGGCCGTCGTCGAGCGTCTTGCCCATCTCGTCGGTCATGAGCCGCGCAAATTCGTCCTTCCGGTTGCGAAGAATCCCGGCCGCCCGATGGAGGATTGCCGAACGATCGGCGAAGCTGGTCCGTCGCCAATCGAGATAAGCCGCTCGAGCGGACTTCGCAGCGTCGATGGCCTGGTCGATCGTGTGCTGATCGTAGACCTTGCCCGGCTCGCCGGTCGCGGGATCAACAGTTTGCAGCTTTTGGCCCGTTGCCGGTCGATCGAGTTCAGCTTGTTCGGGCATTGCGGTCCTCCGTTCGCAGGAGCCGCATAAACCTGAGCGGCGACAGCTCCAACCGATCAGGCCGGCTTAGTGTCCCGATGTGATCTGCTTCAGGAAGCTGCCGGTGTCCCACATTAGCCACTCATGATCCATGACGCCCTCTGGCGTCCAATGGCCTATGACGATCGTCGTAATCCTGAACGGCCTGTTCGTGGGCGAGATGATCGATCCGTTGCTCAGCTTCAGGGGCTTTGTGAACGTGCCTTCGACCGTGCTCATAACGGACGACCACTCGCCAACGCCGAGCCTGATCGTGTGGGCTTTGATCTGCGTGTCGGGGGCAAAGGTGAACTGGGCTTTCAGATCCTCGACGTGTCTCTCGATGCCATGCGTCTCGTGACCATCCGGCCACGTCACGATGACGTCCTTCGAATGGCTTTCGCCGAGCCGGTCCCACTTCTGTTTCGAGATGACCTCAAAATCCAGGGTGTCGAAATTCCTGAGGTTTTGCTTCACCCGGGCTTCGCCGGTCCACGCGCCTCCCGCCTCGCTGGTTACATGCACTTGGGGCTCAGCGCCGCGATTTTGCGAATAAACGCTAGAGGCCACGAGAAGGGACGCGCCCGACAAGGCCAGGATCGACCTCCGGATGAATGATGGTGTCATGGCTGATCTCCAGGCAAAGTCTGGGGCAGCATGCTTTTCCCCCCGATATCCTGTCTTGGGCCAATGGTCGCAATTTTCGAACGTTTGCACGCAGAGTTCGTTTTTCGCGATCGAGCGATCGCGGGTAGGCGGCGAAAGGGCGAGCACCGCACTCAGGTGTATGTGACGAGCGCCAGCGAAGCGCCCCTTAGATCGGGGAAGCAAAGTCGTCGGAAAACTGGAGCGGGCGAAGGGATTCGAACCCTCGACCCCAACCTTGGCAAGGTTGTGCTCTACCCCTGAGCTACGCCCGCTCTGAGCTGACGCCGGTCGGCTGAATGCCGTCTTCGGCGGAGGTGAGGCGCGCGCCTAGCATGGCCGCATGCGCTCCTGCAAGGGACCATATCGACGCTGCTTGTGGCGGCAGCCCTACCCGCCCATATGGGCGCGACACGACGGTTGTTGAAGGAGCACCCGGAAAGCCGTGGCGACACTGGGAATGACAGAAGCCGAGCGCGAATCGATCGAGCGATTCGAGCGCGACGTCATCAATCCGTCGATGACTGCGCTCGTCATCCTGGATTTTTGGGCAGAGTGGTGCGGACCATGCAAGCAACTTTCGCCGATCCTCGACAAGGTCGCCGAAGACTATGCGGTCAAGGGCGTGAGGCTGGCCAAGATCGACGTCGACCAGGACAAGCTGCTTGCGGCGCAATTCCGCATCCAATCCATCCCGACCGTCTATGCAATCTATCGCGGGCAACCAGTTGCCGACCTCACCAACTATCGCAGCGAAGGGCAGATCAAGAAGGCCTTGGACCAGCTGCTCGCCCAGCTGAAGATCGAGCCCGAGGGAGCAACTCCGAAAGCCGAGATCGAGCCGCTGGTCGCCATGGGCGAGCAGGTGCTGGGCGACGGCGATGCGCCGCGGGCTGTCGGAATCTTTCGCCAAGTCCGGGACATGGCGCCCGAAAATCCCGAGGTCATCGGCGGTCTTGTGCGCGCGCTGATCGCAGCCGGCGAATCGGCGGAAGCGCGCGAAATCCTGGATGGCCTTCGGGAAGAACTGGCCAAAAAGCCCGAGATCGCCCGTGGCCGAGCTGCGCTTGAAGTCGCAAGCGCCGCACCGGCTGCTGACACATCCGCCATCGAATCGCGGCTCGTCTCCAACCCTGACGATCACGAAGCACGATTCGAGCTTGCTTCGGCCAGGATGGCGGCGGGCAATCGCGACGGCGCCGCCGAGGAGTTGCTCGAACTCATCCGGCGCGACCGTGACTGGAACGACGGAGCGGCGCGCCAGCGTTTCCTCCAGCTCCTGGAGGCGCAGGGACTCGAAGACCCATGGTCGAGTGCACAGCGCCGCAAGCTGTCGGCCCTGCTCTTCACATGAGCCGAACCTTGCGTGTCCCGATCTTCCCGCTTCCAGGGGCGATTCTTTTCCCGCGATCGCAGCTCCCGCTGCACATTTTCGAGCCGCGCTATCGCGAGATGGTCCGGGATGCGATCGACGGTCCGGGGCGGATCGCCATGATCCAGCCCCATCGGCTCGACGACGACAACAAGGCGCCGCTCTACTCGGTCGGCTGCGTCGGCGAAGTGGTCGGAGTCGAGGAGCTCGATGACGGACGGTTCAACATCGTCCTGCTGGGATCGAATCGGTTCCGTTTTGTGCGCGAGGAAGAGGTCGACACCGCCTATCGTTGCGCCGAGGTCGATATCGAAGCCTTCAACGACGACGAACCGCCGCCGCTGGCGTTGATCCAGCGCGCCGAGGTCGAGCGTGAAGCTCGTCGGCTTGGGGATGCAATGGGGCTCGCCGTCGATTGGGCTGCAGTCGCGCGGCTAGACGATGAAATGCTGGTCAATGCGATTGCTCAGGTTGCGCCGTTCGACGTGGGGGCCAAGCAGGCGCTGCTAGAACAGGCGATGCTTGAGGAGCGGGCCGATTTGCTCGTTCAGTTGATGCAGTTCCACCGGGCGGCAGTTACAGGTGGCGTCGAGATCGAGCCGACCCTTCAGTAAATTAAATGGGCAAGCCCCTCAGAAGCAGCGGCAGGTCCCCGCTGGTTCCGCGCGCTTCGGTCATCAGCCGGTTCCGGAGCGGCGAAATCCGCCCAACGAGGCCCATGCCGAAGCGGCGGATCGCCGAGGCGGTCGCTCCGGGAATTCCATAGATTCGGGTGAGGCTGTCGGTGGCGAAGGCTACCGACAGCGCGTCGAGCGAACGCCAACGCTGGTAACGGTCGAGCAATTGGCGATCGCCGAGGTCGAGACCTAGCCGAGCCCCTTCCACAAGCACCTCAGCAAGCGCGGCCACATCGCGGAAGCCGAGGTTCAGCCCCTGGCCCGCAATCGGGTGAATTGCGTGAGCCGCGTCGCCGACCAGCGCAAGGCGGTTGGACGTGATTTGCGCCGCATGATGGAACCCGAGCGGAAATGACGAGCGCGGGGCGAGCATCTCGATCTTTCCAAGAAAGCCTCCCATCGCCGCCTGCGCTTCCGCGGCAAAATCTTGATCGCTGAGCGAGAGCCAACCCGCCGCGTCCTCGTTCTGCACCGACCAGACAATTGCAGACCGGTGGCCTACGGAATCGTCGTTCATCGGAAGCAGCGCGAACGGACCGGTCGGATAGAAAATTTCATAAGCGATATGGTCATGCTGATGCTCGTGGCGAAGGACGGACACGATCGCCTGGTGGTCATATTTCCAGCGGGCAATATTGATCCCCGCCGCTTCGCGCGTCGACGAATTGCGGCCGTCGGCGGCAACGAGCAAAGGCGCCGAGAGCTTGCGGCCGTCCTCCAGCGAGACAAGGACGCCATGCTCGCCGCGGTCGACATTCGTGACGCGCGACTTCCACAGCAACCAGATGTTCTTGCCGGCCTCGGCACGTGCTTGGAGCGCAGCCCGCAGGTGGCGGTTCTCATGCATGAAGCCCAAAGGCTCATTGTCGTCCGGATCGAAGTGAAGCCCGCCGGGCTTCAGCCCATCGGCCACGGCGATGCGCCAGATGGGGCATCCCGGCTCCCCGAGGTAATTCGCAACCCCAATTGTCTCGAGCATCCTCATCGAGCTCGAGGAGACGGCGCTGGTGCGCCCGTCGAAGGAGCCTTGGGCCCTCGGCAAGGGATCGGCGGGATCGACGACGATTGCCGAAAGGCCGCTGGAATCGAGCGCGGACGCAAGTGCTGGTCCGACAAGCCCGCCTCCGAAGATGATCACGTCCGCGCGGTCCATTCGAGCCCACGTAG
>Ga0070664_100005671_pt1 | contig 10051 bp, 6 predicted proteins | sample KBSC73metaG_FD_65863 | JGI IMG/M metagenome (GOLD analysis project Ga0070664, IMG submission 65863) | Corn rhizosphere microbial communities from Kellogg Biological Station, Michigan, USA - KBS C7-3 metaG | ecosystem: Host-associated > Plants > Roots > Rhizosphere > Soil ... | reverse complement strand
GCTGTTCGGTGCGACGGTCGGAACGCCCGAGGCCATCGCTTCGAGCGGCGCGATCCCGAATGGCTCCTTCGGGTTTGGATGCACAAAAATATCGACATTTGCGTAAAACCCTGCAAGCTCATCCTTCGATAAATGTCCAAGCTGTATGATCTTGCTGGGAAATAACGCGTCCGTCCGACGCTTAAGCCATGCACTCTTCGGCCCGTCACCCGCGATCAGCAGCCGGAAATCCGTTTCGGCATTCCTGGCTAGTATTCGCATCATATTGACCAAAAGGCCGATATTCTTTTCCGGTGATATTCGCCCGGCGTAAAGAAGCAAAACAGCGTTTTCGGGAACGCCCGAAATATCCAGCATCTTCTGTCTGATCTCATCGGACTTACGCTCCGGCGTAAAAGTTGTAATATCGACCCCGCGCGGGCACACGAAGATGCGGTCCTCGATGGCCACACGCGGAGCCTTAAACAAACGCCAGCATGCGTTCATAAACCTGCCTGAAAGCCCTCGGTTGTTTTTGACGCCGACCGATTCGTAGAACTCATCCGCAGTATAAGCCGAATTCGCAATGTGAAAATCGAAATTGGGAAAATTGTAATTTCCGATGATTTGCCGCGAAAGCCATTGTCCTATCCTGCCTCTGAACAAGAACGATGCAACATTGTCGTCCATTCTCTCGCACGAAAAATGGACCAGCATAGGACGACCAATTTTCTTGAATTTGTTCATCCTGATCATCGGCCCGATCATGCTGAGTGTGTATTTGTCGGTCACCTCGATCATGTCCGGTTTTTCTTCGAGCAATATTTGGCGAATGATCGAACCTTTGACCATATATTGCCAGGGCATCATTACCCTATAGCGCCTGTCGAACATAGGTGACGGTTTTGCGGGGACGTAATAAATTTTTGCGAACGGATTAACTTCTTCGATCTCCTCGCGTTCTCCGGGCACGATGAGTCGAATTTGCCTTTCGTGCCGCGCCGCAGCGGTCAAAAGATTGTTATATGAGGTGCTGATGCCGCCGGAGTTCTTGTGATAATAGTTCGTTATATGAACCGATTTCAACCGCTGGGCCATACAATGAGGCGCTCCCTGTCATGTTAAGCTTTTGAGTTTAACAGGTTGTAAACCGCGCCGCAAAGTTGATCCCGGACGGAGATTCCTTGTACGCATAGAGATCGCGGTGACCGGTAAATTCGGCGTGCATCTTGTCGTACATCGCAAAAAGCGCATCGGTTGATTCCTGCCAGGTGAATTTTTGAGCGGTTGCCAACGCGGCATTTATCTTGGCGGTTCGCAACTCATCATCATTAAATAACTGACGGATGGCGTCGGCAAACTTTTCGGCGGCAGGATCGACTAACCATGCGTTTTCCGCGTTCGCATATGAAAGTACGCCGCCCGCATTTGGGGCGACGACCGGTAAGCCAGATGCCATCGCCTCGAGTGGTGTTATGCCGAACGGTTCACGCGGATTTGGGTGTATGAAGGCGTCGCAGTTGGCGAAAAGGTTCGCGAGTTTTTCCTTATCGTTTATGTGGCCTAAGATCCTTACCGCATCCGTGCCCAATGATGACGCTTCTTCCCGGAGTTTCTCAAGGCTCGGGCCCGCACCCGCAATTAGCAGACGAAAACTGTCAGACACGCCGCCGGACAGGAGCTTCATAATTTTCGTCAACAGCCCGATGTTTTTCTCAGGTGAAAGCCGTCCTGCGTATAACAACAGCTTGCTGTCGTCTGGAAGGCCAAATTCCGTGAGTAGTTCGTCGCGTATGGATGAACTCTTTCGTTTGGCGGTGAACGTCTCATTATCCACGCCGCACGGGTTAATATAAATACGATTCTTTAATTCCACTTTAGGAGCGCGGAGAAATCGCCAGCAAAAATTGAGAATAACGTCTGAGCCGTCACGGCCGTTCGACACTGCGTCGATCATCTCCTGCGCCGTGTACGCAGAGTTTGCGAGGTGAAAATCGAACATCGGCATATTGTACGTGCCCATGTACCGACGGCAGAACCATTTGCTCAGCTTACCGGCGGAGATAAACGAGCCGACGTTGTCGTCCATCCTCTCGCAGGAAAGATGCACGAGCATCGGGCGTTTTTCCGAGACATTCAGAATGCCTTTGCGGAGGAGGCCGGCCATTAAAGGAAGGGTATATTTTTCACCGATCTCGATAATGTCCGGAGCCTCTTTGCGGAGAATTGTTTTGATCGGGGCCGCGTCGAGCAGGTACGTGTTCCACGGCATCATGATGCGGTATCGCTTATCGAAAACGGGCGAGTAATTTGCCTTGATGTAATAAATTCGACCAAATTCGCCAACCTGCTCAATATCGGACTTTTCACCCGGGACGATCAGACGTACAGGACGTTGCTGACGGTTAGCTGCTTCGAGAAGCTTGTTGTAAGCAGTACTGATGCCGCCCGAATTCTTATGATAATAATTGGTGATGTGAACTGATTTGATCGGCACAAAAATCCCCTTGATCTAGATTCCTTATTTACGTCCGTTTTTATTTCCGTTCAGAGGACACGAACGCACCTTTTTATCGTATTGAGCACAGATCACGTAATACTCATACGTCTTTTTGAAAATTTCGGTCCAGGAATGCTCTTCGGCAAATCGCCGCGCCGCGCACCGCATCGGCTCCAACTGCTCGGGCCGCTTTATAACGTCCAAAACCTTTTCGGTCATGCTGCGTTCCGACGCAGCGATGAAACCGCTTACTTCATTTTCGATCAAAAATTTTGGCCCGCCGACAGGAAAGGCGATCGCGGGGACACCAGCCGACATCGCCTCCAGAACAACGTTTGCAAACGCGTCAGTCAAGGACGGAAATACGAAAAGATCCATGTTCGCAAATGCCTTGGCAACGGCCTCGCCGCGGACCTCACCGGTAAATTCGGCATTTTTCAGGTTATTTACGAGCCATTTGCGCTCGTCACCATCGCCGACAATGAGAAAGCGGTAATTCGACAGTCCCGCCTGTTGTAATGCCTTATCAAGCCGGGCCAAAAAACGTACGTTCTTTTCAGGCCGGAGCCGCCCCACAAAGCCTATGACAAGGTCCTTGTCACTTTTTTCGCGATCGCGTTTTGTTGGGCACAGGAACTCGGTTTCGACGCCGCGCCGAAGCAGGAACGACGGCCGCTGTGTCATGCGGTTGATCTGGTCAACGAGGTCCGGGTTCGGCGCAAGCTGCATCTGAGCTGCAAAATAAAGTTTCATCAGGCCGAACATCGCCATCCGTTCGACGGCCTTTCCGATCGTGCGACCGGCGCGTTTCGGCATCCACGGCATCAGGCTCAGAAAGCGTTCGGCCGCATACTCGTGCGTGTTTGTGTGCCACGTCGCTACGGCGGGAACTTTCATCGAATGCGCGCTGAGAAATCCGAACTGGCTGATATCGTTAAGCCCGGTTACGTGAATCACGTCCGGCTGAAAATCCTTTAGAGTTTGTTTAACGAGTTTTCTGTTTTTCCAAAGAAACGGATCATATTTCAGATCACCGTCGATCGGTACCGATGCGCGCCCGCGCTTCAGGTCGAGAAACTCGACGCTGCCTTGTCGGGTCAGCGCCGTATTTCCGCCCGACCGGACGCACAATAACGGATAATCGTTTTCCTCGGCAAAAGCGGTAAGACGGCGTAAAAAATTCGCCGCTCCGTTCGCCTCGTGAAACGTGTCCGCGAATAACGCGACACGCGGAATCTTTGTCATTTCTCTAAAATAATTATCAGGTAAATAAGGCCCAATGCTCGTTGCAAAAGATTGCTCAGCAGGAGTAGATCAAATCGGTAGAGCGACCATGGAGATTTGATGCCGTTGCTCGTGGGAGGGTTGTGCCCGCAACAGCGACTTAAGTTCTTAGCCTCTTCTTGATTTTCGCCACGTCCAAACAAGGGGGAAAGACAAAAACTCCAGTGCGAGCCATGGCATCCGTTTCAGGTCGCGCCATATCGACTGCTCGCTTTCGTCCTTCACAAGCAGGGCGCCCCGCCGCATCGCAAAAAGATTGAATACGGCCGAAATAGCCGAAATGATGATCGAAACTGCGATCGCCTTGCCTTTTCGATCCGCGCCTGTCTGATTGTCGTAAAGCGTCTGCACGACGAACTCCATAATATGGCTAAACGCCGCCAGGACAAGCGGAACAGTCAGTATCGCGTGCCACGCCGGCTCGACCTTGCTGAATGCTTGGATAATTGCTCCATTTACGCCTCCGAATATGAACCTGAAAACGGACTGTGCAACGGCGGCGCCTATCGCAAGCTTTAGACCGTCCTTTTTCGTTATATAAGTCAGGAAAAAGATCGGCGCGCGCAGCAAAGCGCTAAGGACCGCTGCCTTCCAGTTCCAGCGAAAAACCGTCGTTTCAAGCGGATGCCTTATCAAATAACGAAAAACGTCCGCGACCCTGTTCACGGCCGGTGGATTTCCAACTTCCGGTTGATCCATCAAAATTCTTTTTCCAGGGTACTTTTCGACTTTTTCGGATCTTTCCGCCGGGCGTCGATATTTACCTGTCGCCTCTCTTTTTTAAAGTCTAAATATGCCTTCGCCGCCTTATAACTTTCGTAAACGTCGTCAAAAACCGCGTCCCATGAGCGAGTCAGCGCGACCTCGCGCGACTCCCATTTCATCGCCGCGAGTTCTTCCTTGTTGTCCATCAAGCGCACGGCGTAACGCACAAAATCATCCAGGCTTTTTGCGACAAAGCCGGTTTCGCCGTCGCGAACGATAAATTTTGGGCCGCCCTGATCCGAAACTATTGACGGAACGCCGGACGCGCCCGCTTCCTGGACCACGTTTCCGAAGGTTTCCGTGTCCGAAGGGAACACGAAGATATCCATATTAGCATACGCCTCCGATAAACGGCTGCCCTCAAGAAAGCCCGGAAACGTTGCCGTCTGCATATTTGCCTGGAGATATTCGCGTTCGCTTCCTTCGCCGATCACCAGAAACTCGAAATTGCGTTTGCCGGCGGCAAAGAGTTGCCTTTCGATATCGACAAGCATGCGGACATTTTTTTCCGCCTGCAGCCGGCCGACAAACCCGAACCGTATAACGTCATCATCGATCGTTCGCTTATCGGGAGAGAACTCTTCGACATCGACGCCCCGCACCATTAGACGCGTTTCGCGCCCTGTGCCTTCTTCAAGCATCGCCGCCAGTTCGCGGTTCGGGGCAAGTATCCTGTGCGGCATTTTGTAATAAAGCTTTGCTCCACGGAGAATGCGGTCTTCCGCAAAAGCTGCGATCTTTTGGCGGGTCGTATCAGGCAAAAAACGAAGCTTTTTTCTTAGACGGCTCGATGCAAATTCGTGCAGATTCGTATGCCACGCGCCAACAAGCGCGATGTCCATCTTTTTTGCGAGATAAGCGCCGATAATGCTTACATCGTTAAGTCCGGTGATGTGGATAACGTCGGGCCTGAATTCTTCAAGTTCGCGCCGAACGCGCCCAACATGACGCTGAAACAGCGGATCGTATTTCAGGCTTTCGTCCATCGGGATCGCCAGCGGCGAGCGTCTCAGTGAAAGCGAGACGAGATTTTTTTCACGGTGAACCTCGGTCTTGCGGCCGGCGTAAACGTATAGGAAAGGATATCCGCGTTTGCGAACAAAATCCACGAGTTTTTTGCTGGTCATCGCGACGCCGTTTACCTCAACAAATGAATCAGGAAAATAGGCTACGCGTAATACTTTCTCCACAACAGGTTCCTTATAACCGCAAATGGCGGGGCAAGCCCGCCGATAAAATCAGAATACATTAAGGCCTCGGATCGAACTCAGACTGTTTCCGACGATAGCTCTCGTGTCAGATCACTGAGGTCCGGAATCTCAAAGCTCGTTCTCGTAACATCGCTTGGGACGCGGTCGCGGCTTTTGCGGGCGACCTCGAATACCGGCCGCATTCTGGGGCTGCCTAGTACGGCGAGCGTCCATATCGCCCATCGCAGCCATACGGGACCGCCTTTTTTCCAATGGACCGAAAGCTGTCGAATCCCTTCGCCGTCACCGATGTCGAAAAAGAGGCGGTCGAACCATTTCTGGCGGCCTTCACGAAATTCCGGATAGAACTTGAGTATCTCCGAGAACGACTGAAGCTGCCGCGAATGGAGCGGATAGCGATATTCGGGCATTAGCACGACCTCGCTGCGTTTATCGACCCGAATTTCGTCGACAAATTCTTCAAATGTTTGGCTGTTTGTCAGATTGATAACCGTGTTCGGCTTACAGCCGTGGCGGTCGCCGCCGGTAGCGATAGGAAGACCGAGGGCCTCGGCCATCTCGATGACGGCTTTGTTTTCCGACCATGTGCGGAATCCATTGATCTCAAATGCGTGTATCCACCGCCCGTGCTCACGGATAAAGTCTTTGAGCAGAACCTCATGCCGCTCCTTTCCAACCATCTCGATATCCCAAAGCGGATGGTTCAGGATGACGAGAACGCCCGGCAATTCGTTCAACATCGCGAACATCTCGCGAAGGTTTTCATTTGAATGATTTGCCTCGTTGAATGTGTAATCGAGCAGAGTTTTGGTCAGATCAACAGCGCGGTCCTTGGGAAGATTATGAACGCCTACATGAAAGAAACCGTATTCAAAGGGAACTGTCCATTCGAGTGATATAGGAGAGTTTTCGGTTTCTTCGTTGATTTTTAGGTTTGCATCGATGCTGTCGTGGTCTGTAATAGATACGATCGCATCGAGGCCCGCATCATTTATTTGACCTTTTTCGATACCGTAAACGCCCTCCGCGGTCAAAGGCGGTGACCAATAACCTGTCGAAAACGCGATCTCGATATTCTTACCCTCTTTTTCGAGGTACTTATCCCGCTCTTTCTTCCAAAAATACGAAATGATCGGCAGCTTTTCGGCATAGTGGGGAACGAAATCCACCATTTCCTTCGAATGTTCGGTATGACAATGCAGAGAAACGCCCGTTTTAGCCTTGGAAGCCAGATTCTCCGCGCTTTTCATGATGTGCAACCGGGTCTGTTTTAGATTCATTTCCTTACTCCAATTCCAGGCTTGGTCAAACGTATAAAGCTACCAAATCCCCATTGAAATGTAAATGCGTCAGATGCTGCTGCCTTTTTGTATGTTGCCATTGTAGTTTGGCATCTAATCCGTGTATCGAGTCGTTTTATTCATTTTTCGAGATGGATAAGAAAAATGAAAATAAATATAAAATTTTGTCACAAACCCAACCCTTGTGGTGTTTACCTATCAGACAAGGGAAATTATCCTGAAACACCCATAGAGGAGATGCAATTATGAGTTGGTTATATTCGTTAGTTTTTGCCGGATTGTTGTTTTCGTCGCAGAACAGCCCATCACCCGGAAACGTCGAAAAGAACGCGTTCACAAACCCGGCTACTGCCGTGAAGCAGGACGAGACCGAGAGGTTCGAGCAATCTTATCCTTTGAATGCAAACGGCCGCGTGAGCGTATCGAATATAAACGGCTCGATAGTCGTCGATGCCTGGGACAGGAACGAGGTAAAGCTCGAGGCTGTAAAGATCGCCGACTCAAAGGAAACTCTTTCGGAAGTCGAGCTCAAGATCGAATCCAGACCTGATTCGTTTAGCGTAGAGACCGACTATGACAAATGGCGGAACCGTAGCGATTGGGGCCGCAACAACCACAAGCTTGAGGTTCAATTTCACCTGACCGTTCCGCGAGGCGCCGTTCTGGACGAGGTCGAAACCGTTAATGGCTCGGTTACCGTCGCGAATTTTTCGAACTACACAAAGATCTCAGCCGTTAACGGCAACGTCAAGGCGACAAACCTCCGTGGAACCGCAAATTTGTCGACGGTAAACGGGGAAGTAGCAGCAGACTTTGACAGTTTGGAAACCGGCAGCAAAATAGTTCTTAGCACGGTTAACGGCCGCGTGAATCTGGTGATCCCTTCCGATTCGAGCGTCACGCTTAAGGCCGACTCCGTCAATGGCAACATTTCAAACGATTTTGGCTTGCCGGTTCATAAAGGCCAATATGTCGGCCGTGATCTGTACGGAAAAATGGGCAGCGGCGATGTGCAGATCAAACTGAACAGCGTCAACGGCCCGTTGAGCGTCGGACGCAAAAACGACGGTAAAAACCCGCTGCCGTCAACCAACCTGCTTCCTCAAAAGAACAAGGATGACGAGGACTGGGATGACAGCGAAAACGTGAATGATAATGATGACGATACAACAGTCAATACCGCAAAAATTAACCGCGAGGTCGCACGATCTGTCAGGCAGGCGCAAAGGACCCAGCAGAGGTCGATAACGAAGGCGCAAAAGGACCTTGTCAAATCGCAGAAAGAGATAATAAAGATCAAGCCCGACATCGCGAAAATAAATGCCGAAGCGCTAAAAGCGGCGGCGGATGCGGTCAATTCGGTTGACGTACAGAATGCTATAAAAGCGGGCTTTGACGCGGAACGCGATACCTTTGTCCGGCTTCGCGACCTCAATATACTCGCACCCGTTCCAAGCATCGAAAAAAAAAGCGATACGATCGCCGTCAAGGGCGTTCCCAGCGTTACGGTCGATGCGGCTGATTGCGCGGTGAGCGTTCGCGGATGGGACAGGCAGGAGGTGCGGTATGTCGTCACCCAGCTGTCGAATCGGCGAGCGGCCGATAAATTGCAGTTTAATGAAAACCACACCGATACGAGCGTTAACCTAACTGTCACGAATGGTGACAAAGACGCGTCGAAAGGAAATGTTTTTAGCGATCTCACGCGTATTCGCATAGAAGTTTTTGTTCCGAAAAAATCCAACTTAAAGATCAAGTCAAACGGCGCGATCCGGCTCGAGGGCGTCACCGGTAGCGTAGATCTTACCGGCGGCGACGAATCGATCAATATTCGGGACGTTGACGGGAAAATGACGCTTGTAAATACAGACGGACTGGTAAGGCTGATCGGTTTTCACGGTCAACTGGACGCAAAGACAGGTGACGGCGATATGTATCTCGAAGGCGATTTTGACAAGCTGTCGGCACATGCCGTTGACGGAACGGTCGTTCTGACGGTTCCCGAATCCGCTAACGCAACGATACTGTCCAATACCGACGTCGAGTCTGAAGGCCTGGACCTTGCCCACGACAAAGACGGCGTTTGGCAGTTGGGAAAAGGCGGCACGAAGTACAATTTCAATTTTGACGGCGGCAAGCTGGTCGTTAAGTGCCATTCGCTGGTTGATACCTACTGACATCGAACCAGGCAGTGAAAATATTTACGATTTTCACTCAATTTTTGAAACATTATGACTAAATCAGCGTTTTAGTCACAGACGGCCCTCTCAGGTTATCGCATTTTTTTGAATTCTATCTCCTGGCGTAGAGAAAACGCTTTTATGAAAAAGTTTTACCCTTTTTTACTTATCGCCGTTTTGTCCGTCTGCCTCCACGCACAAACCGCTGCCTCATCAATAGGGACGGCACCGCCGCAAAACTCTAATTCCAATCAACCGCAGCCCGTTTCACCGAGAAAGGAAGGTAAGGTTGAGGTTCCACCCGAAAAAGCCAGACCGATCGTAATTCCGAAGATCGAAACCGGCCCAACGATCGACGGCCTGCTTAACGAAGAAGTCTGGCAAAAAGCTGCCGTATTCAGGGATTTTTACCAGACCGGGCCGGGCTACAATACCGCACCGTCCAGGCCGACCGAGGTTTACATGTTGTACGACGAAAAGAACCTCTATGTCGGTTTTAAGTGTTGGGACGAAAAAGACAAGATACGAGCGACCGTCGCAAAGCGCGACGAAGTATTTGGTGAAGACAACGTCCGGATGTGGCTTGATACCTATGATGATCAGCGCCGCGCGTACGTCCTCGGTTTTAATCCGCTGGGAATTCAGCAGGACGGTATTTATACCGAAGGCCAGGGACCAGATTTCTCGGTCGATATCGTGATGGAGTCGAAAGGCGTTATCCAGGATTGGGGCTGGTCCGTTGAAGTCAAAATTCCTTTCAAATCGCTTCGTTACACGGCCGGAAAAGGCAAGAATTGGGGGTTCAACGCGGCGCGAAATATCGACAGGTTC
>Ga0070664_100005670_pt1 | contig 10051 bp, 6 predicted proteins | sample KBSC73metaG_FD_65863 | JGI IMG/M metagenome (GOLD analysis project Ga0070664, IMG submission 65863) | Corn rhizosphere microbial communities from Kellogg Biological Station, Michigan, USA - KBS C7-3 metaG | ecosystem: Host-associated > Plants > Roots > Rhizosphere > Soil ... | reverse complement strand
GTAACCGGCCGAGATCTGCCACCTGTCGCTCACGCTACGCTCGATGCCAAGTTCGACGCCGCGGCTGCGCTGCTCGCCGCTCAGCAGGAACGTGCCGCTGCCGTCGGGATTGGAGACGCGCGTGTTACTGCGATCGAGCCGGTAAATTGCCGCCGTCGCAAGCAGACCGTCTAGGGGCTCCCACTTCGCACCGATCTCATAATTGTCGAACCGCTCCGGCTTAAGACTCGACGTGTTGATGTCGAGACCGCTGAACTGATCGCCCGACTGCGGCAGGTAGGACCGGCTGTAGCTGGTGTAGATCGACAGGCTGTCGTTCGGCTTCAAAACCAAGCCTAGGCGCGGCGACCAGAGGCCATCCTTACGGCTGAAGCTACGGTTCACCTGCGGGCGCAGATCGTCGACATGTAGTTTGAAGCTGTCGAAGCGAACACCGGCCACAATTTCCAGCCAGTCGGTCGGGCGGATCTGATCCTGGATGTAGACCGCGCCGATCGTTGCCTTGGTTCGGTTGTTGGCGTCGCTAGGGATCGGCGCCCAGCTCGCGTCGACGTCGCACGTCGGATCGCTCAGCGGCAGCGAACCGTCGGCCAGCAGGCAATCGCCGGACAGCGTGCCCGTGTTGCGCTGGTTGCGCGATTTCTGGCGACCCAGTTCTAAGCCGAACAGCAACGTCTGGTCTACGCCCGCGAGATGGTTCTCCCAGACGAGGTCGGTTTGGCTGAACAGGTTCTGCCGATTGTTACCGTTGTTGTAGGCTCCCGGACGGTAACGCTCCGGCAGGTCTTTCACCGGGTCGGCTGCCAGCACTGGGCCGCCGGCGAAGATGTTCTGATAGAATTTGTCGTAGTCGCCGAAGAGCGTGTGGTTCTTGATCGTCAGGCCGTCGGCAAGTTCGTGCTCGATTGCGAAATTGACGACGTTGACGTCCGCCTTGGCGTAACTGTCATCGGGATCGCCGAAGAAGGTTCGGTCGAAGCCCTTGAGCGGCTCGCCGGCTGTTGACGGAATGCCGCGGTCGGCAGTGCGGCGGTCGTGGAAATATTCATAGCCGATGTCGATGCGGGTGTTCTCGCCGGCCCGGAACGCGAGGGTCGGATTCACCCCGTAGCGCTTCAGGTCGACGTTACGGCGGAAGCTGTCGCCATTCTCGTAAAGACCGTTGACCCTGAAGCCGATCCCCTGCCCGATCGACTGGTCGAAGTCGCCCGTCAGGCGGATACCGCCGTAATTGTCGGTCGAGGTCAGAGCCTCACGATGGTCGCCGAAACTCGGCCGCTTCATAACCCTGTTGACGATCCCGCCACCGCCGCCGCGGCCGAAGATCATTGCGTTCGGGCCCTTGAGGATTTCAACGCGCTCGACGTTATAGAAATCGCGGAAGTACTGAACGTCGTCGCGGATACCATCGACGAAGAAGTCGGCGGTCGAACTGTTGCCGCGAAGGGTGAAGGTGTCGCGATTGCTTTCGCCCGTCGCAGGACTCGCGCCGGGGACGAACGTCAGCAGTTCCGCGACCGACCGGATAGCCTGGTCCTCGATCTGCTTTTCCGAAATGACCGTCAGCGCCTGAGGAATGTCGAGGATGTCCGTATTGGTCTTTGTCGCCGTCGTGGTCGATTTTGCACCATATTCCGGCCGCTGGCCCGTCACGACGATCACTGGCTCGCCGGCTGCGGCAGCTACGGCGTCTGCGTCCGCTGAATTCGCGATTTCAGCGAATGCGGGTGATGACACGCCGGCGAGAAGCGCGGCGGCTAGCGATGCTGTATGAAGCCCCCTCATGGCCGTAACGACTATCGTTATTGATAGTCATTCGCAATAGCACATTTATGGCGCTTATTCTGCGGCGAGAAGCGTCTCCGCGCCGCCGAGATCGACCGAGACCAGTCGGCTAATTCCCTTTTCAATCATGGTGACGCCGTAGAGCCGGTGCATGCGGCTCATCGTCACAGCATTGTGGGTGACGATCAGGTAGCGCGTGTCCGTCTCACGGGTCATGCGATCGAGCAGGTCGCAGAAGCGTTCGACGTTGGCATCGTCCAGCGGGGCATCCACCTCGTCGAGAACGCAGATCGGCGCCGGATTCGTAAGGAACAAGGCAAAGATCAGCGCCACCGCCGTCAGCGCCTGTTCGCCGCCTGACAACAGGGTCAGCGTCGAGAGCCGCTTGCCTGGCGGCTGGGCCATGATCTCAAGGCCGGCCTCGAGCGGATCGTCGCTCTCGACCAACTCCAGATGCGCCTGTCCGCCGTTGAAGAGCGTCGTGAAGAGCTCACGGAAGTGCGCGTCGACTTGGGCGTAGGCGTCGAGCAGCCTTACGCGGCCTTCGCGGTTGAGATTACCGATCGACCCGCGCAGCCGGTGGATCGCCTGGGTCAGCTCCTCAGCCTCCTCGGCACCCTTGACCCGCGCGTCCTCGAGCTCCGCGAGTTCCTGCTCGGCAACGAGGTTGACCGGACCGATGCGCTCGCGCTCCGCGCTTAGCCGCTCCAGGGAGGCAGATTGCGTCTCGGAATCCACCGCCTCTGTCTCGTCGAAACCGAGCCGCTCGGGCAGGCGCTGCGGCAAGCACTCGAACTTTTCCAGGCAGACTCGGGCATATTCGGCGCGACGGGCTTCCTGCGCCTCGGCTCGGGCCGACGCAGCGGCGCGACGTTCGCGGGCCGACGATAAGGATTCATTCGCCCCGGCGAGGTCAGCGGCCGCCTTGGCGACTTCAGTCTCGGCCGCTCGTTCCGCCTCGGCAGCTGCCGAAGTTCCGCGTTCGGATTCCGCTGTCTTTGCTTCGAAGTCCAAGATTACGCCATCGAGGCGGGCCGGCTCCTCGGCCAGCTGTTCGCGTTCCGAGGCCTGCTGGGCCTGCCGCTCCACGGCAGAGGCTAGGCGCCGCTTGGCGTCTGCGTGGCGCTTGCGCCACTCCTCCTGCTCGCGGCCAGCTGTTCCGTGACGTTCGCGCGAAGCAGCCGTCTCACGCGCTCGGGTCGCTGCTTCCGCTCGCTTGTCCGCCACCGCACCGCCCGCGGCAGCGGCCTTGGTCCGCGCCCCATCGAGATCGGCCTCAAGTGCTGCCGGGTCGGGAAGACCCGAAAACACTGCCTCCGCGGATTTCAGCGCCTCCGCAGCCGCTTCCGCGACCGGCGCTACATCGTTGAGTCGCTGCGACAGCCCTTCTCGCTGAGCATTGAGCCTATCGATTGCAGCAGACGCAGCATCCGCTGCACGCTCTGCATCGCGGCCTTCGCGCTCGGCAACAGAGGCGGCCTTCCGCTGCTCGTCTCCCTCGCTGCGCCAGCGCTCGACGGCCTGAGCCGCCTGGTCGCGCGCCGACTCCGCCTGGTCCACGCCACTCTCGAGATCGGGAAGCTGCTTGGTCAGCTCCGCGAGCCGGTTCGCCCGAATCAACCGTTCGGCCGCGGCCGCACCTGATCCGGTCGATACGAAGCCGTCCCACCGACGCAGCTTTCCGTCGCGCGTAACGAGCCTCTGCCCAACGGCCAGTGACTGCCCGGTGTCTTCATCCGCGATTCCGATCTGGCGAAGGCGGCGAAGCAGTTGCTGCGGCGCGCGGACATGCTCGATCAGGGATTTCAGACCGGCTGCAAGCGGCGGATCATCCGCTTGGGGGTCGCTGCCGACCCAGCGCCGCGGACCATCCGCGCCGATCGACGCTTCGACGTCCTCCCCGAGCGCAGCCGCGAGCGCTCGCTCATATCCGGCATCCGCCGAAAGGCTTCCGATCGCCGACCCGCCGCCATGCTCAAGCGCGCGTTCTAGCGCCTGAGCCTCGGCCTTCGCTGCAGACAAGGCCGCTCGAGCCGCTGCAAGCGTGCTTTCTGCGGTATCGCGCCGCTCGGCTGCCGCAGCCCGTTCACGTTCCGCAGCCTCCAGTTTGGAATCCGCTTCAGCCTGAGCGGTTTTCGCAGCCTCGGCGCGCTTAAGCGCTTGCGTCCGCTGCATGTCCTCAGCGGAGCCGGTGCCAAGCGCTTCCAATTGTCCGGCGAGCTTCTGCCGTTCCAGGTCCGTCCGTTCGACCTGAGCGCCCGCGGCTTCAAGTGCAGCTTCTGCGACACGCCGCTCAGCGCGCATGGCCGCCTGGCGGGCTAAGAGGTCGGCGAGAGCCGCTTCGGCGTCTCGCGATGCCGTTTCCAGCTCCGAAAGCTCCCGTCCGATGCGCGCAGCCTGCGCTTCGTCGTCGGAAAGACGATGATCGATCGCGGTCCGCTCAGCTTCCAGATCGGCGATCCGCGCCTCCGCGTCGCTGCGGAGCGCTTCTTCCCGTTCCTTGTCCGCGGCGAGCGCAGCATCGAGCCGATCAAGTTCGGTGAGACGGCGAACAACCGTATCCCGGCGAGCCCGCATCGTTGCCAGCTCATGCGCTAGCGCCGTCGCTTGCTCACGCGCCCGCTGAAGTTCGCTTCGGCGCTTGGCAAGCAGCCGGCCCGCTTCTTCCTGCGCCTCGTGGGACTGCGTCAAAGCAGCCTGAAGCAAACCGACCTGTTGTTCCGCCGTCCTCGCCTCTTCAGTCGCCGCGTTCGCTGCCCGATTCGCCTCGACCCAGCGTGCATGGACCAGCCGCGCTTCGGCCAGGCGGATCTTCTCTGATAATTGCCGGTAACGTTCCGCCGCTCGCGCCTGGCGCCGCAACTGAGCCGCGCGCTGCTCCTGATCCGACAAAAGCTCGGCGAGCCGGGTCAGATTTGCTTCCGTTGCACGAAGCTTCTGCTCGGCATCCTTGCGCCGCGCATGCAGGCCCGAAATGCCGGCCGCTTCCTCGAGCAGCAGCCGCCGCTCGGTCGGCTTGGCCGAAATGATTGCGCCAACCTTCCCCTGGCTGACCAGCGCTGGCGAATGCGCACCCGTGGCAGCGTCGGCGAACAGCAGCGACACGTCCTTCGCGCGGACGTCACGCCCGTCTATCCGGTAGGCCGAGCCCGCGCCGCGCTCGATCCGGCGGGTCACTTCGCTCTCGCCGAGCGGCCCGCCTTCGCCGCCTTGTTCGCGTTCCAGAAGGATCGAGACTTCAGCGAAGTCACGCGGCGGGCGAGTCGCCGTTCCAGCGAAGATGACGTCGTCCATCCCGCCGCCGCGAAGCGACTTCGGGCTGCCCTCACCCATGACCCAGCGGATGGCTTCGAGGAGATTCGACTTGCCGCAGCCGTTGGGCCCGACGACCCCCGTCAAACCGGGCTCGATGCGCAACTCAGACGGCTCGACGAAGCTCTTGAAGCCACTGAGCTTGAGCCTCCTAAGCCGCACCGATCTCCCCCACCCTCAATAAAACGCTAGCTGCCCAGCGCGTCGCGGATCGCAGGCTCCAGCTTGTCCCAGGTCGCCGTGTTCTTGACCATCTGACCATTCAGGATGAACGTCGGGGTGCCCTGGAAGTCTGGATATTGCGTCGTAACATCGCCGGACGTCTGCATCAGCTGGTTCATGAGATTCTGGTTTGCGAGACATGCATTCGTCCGCGCAGACGGAAGTCCGCGTTGGGCCGCCCACGCCTGAAGACCGGCGATGTCAGCGAACAGCTGCGGGCTGGGATTGGCCTGAAGCGCCTGCTGCTGCTCGGGCGTCGCGGCCTGTGCCTTTTCGAAAAGCTCCTTCTGGCTCTTGTACATGGCGTCGACCAAGGGGAAGAATTTCTCCGGACCCGCGCAATGGGCAATGATCGCCATCGACATATCGAGGCCGTCACGCAGATAATTTCGGAACTCCCAGCTGACGCGACCTGACTTCACGTAGTTCTGGACAAGGACCGGCGAACCCTTCTCTGAGAATTCGGCGCAGTGCGGGCAGGTCAGCGATCCGAACTCGATGATCTTAACGTCGGCGTTCGGATTGCCCATCAGGTAGCCGCCTTCGGGCGTCGCGGTGACCATCTTGGTCCAGTCGCCACCCTTCGGAGCCGCAACAGGCTTGATCGGGGCCGAGCTGTTGGTTGCGGTTGCGTCGCTTCCCTTCTCTGCGTTGCAGGCAGCACTCGCGAGCATCGCGGCGGCGGCAAGCATGACGTAGGCTGACTTCATCAGTTCATTCACTCCGGAAGGTGACTGGAATGGGGCTTTCTGTGGGCGATTCCACTGTTGGCGCGCCGCACGTAGCAGCGATTCGTCCGGCAAGCGATTCAAGGCAGGCGCGAAGCTCCGGATCGGCGATCTGGCGGAGACCCTCGCCGAGTTCCTTCGGCACAGGCGTCAGTTTCGGCCGCGCAGGCTGAGCCTTGCGCGCCGGCGGCTTTCCCTGCCGGAAGACGACCCTGTTCACGGCCTCATATCCAAAGAAGCGGTTCACGCGTTCGATGATCAGAGGGCTCAGATGCTGAAGCAGGGGTGAATGCGCGCCCTCTACAAGCAGGGTCAGTACCCCGCTCGACTTCCGACCGGCCTGGAATCGGATCGATTCCGGAGAGGAAACCTTGGCGTAGCGCTCACCGACGATCTCGGCCCAGCGGCTGACGATCGCGCTCTGGACGAAGCCGAAGCGCTTGAACGCCATCCCGCCGACCTCGCCGACGAGATCGCCGGCGGCGCGCGTACGTCCGCTGCGCTTAGCATCGTCCGCCAATTTCCGCTTCGTGGGATCGGGCTTTTGCTTCGCCATTTCGACATGGTCATGCCATAGGGTCCGCGTGCCCGCCAACCGTGTGCTCCAACATTATGTGGATAACGCTCGGCGCCTTCCCTGGAGGGCGATGCCCGGTGAGCCCGCTGCCGATCCGTACCGCGTCTGGCTGAGCGAAGTCATGCTGCAGCAGACCACGGTCGCGGCCGTCACGCCAAGGTTCGAGCGATTCCTCGAGCGCTGGCCCACCGTGGAGTCTCTGGCGGCCGCCGAGGATCAGGAAGTGCTCTCGGAATGGGCGGGTCTTGGTTATTACGCCCGCGCTCGCAATCTCATCGCCTGCGCCCGCGAAGTCGCAAGGCTCGGCGGTTTTCCGGACACGGAAGGCGAGCTTCGCAAGCTCCCTGGGATCGGCGACTATACGGCAGCGGCGATCGCCGCGATCGCGTTCGGCAGGAAGGCCGCTGTAATCGATACAAACGTTGCGCGGGTGGTTGCTCGCTACAACGGCGTCGAACAAACCGTTGATGAGTCCCGTGACGAAATCCGGGAAATGGTCGAGGCGATTACTCCGAAAGACCGTCCGGGCGATTTCGCGCAGGCGATGATGGACCTGGGCGCGACGGTCTGCCGCCCTAAGGCGCCGGGATGCGATCGTTGTCCGCTGTCGACTGACTGTGTAGCCCATGCATCTGGAGAGCCAGAGCGATACCCGGCGCCCAAGCGAAGAGCCGTGCGTCCCACGCGTCATGGCATCGCATGGTGGGTCGAGCGCGATGGTTGCGTCTGGCTCGTCCGGCGCCCAGCCAAGGGCATGCTCGGCGGGATGGCGGCGCTTCCTGGTCCCGACTGGACCGACCTTCCTGAGCCCGCAAGCCCCGAGCTTGGCCGAGTAACCCACGTCTTTACGCACTTCCGGCTTGAACTGGCGGTAGTGGCAGTGGACGAACCCACTGGCCACGGCTGGTGGCAGTCATTCGACGACCTGGACGGGGCTGGTCTTCCGACGCTTTACCGCCGCGCTGTCGAAAGCGTCCTTGCCAACAGGATCAAGCTTGCCGCCTGAGCCTTTTTTCTCCGGTGCCGGGATCGATCGCGCGGATGTCCTTCGCGCCGATCCGGCGCAGGTTGCCGAACTTGGAAGATCAGCGAGTGCGCGACAGCTCGCCTGGCGCGACGGGCTTCCCGCCATCGGCGACGACGGCCGCCTGGTATGGGAGGGCGTCAGCACGCCGGACCTCTTCCTCGGCCTACAGGATGGCGAGCCGCGATTTTCAGCGACCGAGCAGCCGCATTCGAATGCTCGGGCCGCATTCGACACAATGGGCACCCTCGCGCCGGCAGATGCGCCGCTCTTCGCTGCAGCGCTCAGCCTCGCCTGGTGGCACTCGCGTCACGTTTTCTGCGCCAATTGCGGTCATGACTCGGTCATTGAACGCGGCGGCTGGTCGCGACGCTGCCCAAGCTGCTCCGCCCAGCATTTCCCGCGTGTCGACCCGGTCGTCATCATGCTCGCCGAGCATGACGGAAGTCTGCTTCTCGGCCGCCAGCCGCAATATCCGGAAGGTCGCTACTCAGCCCTCGCTGGGTTCCTGGAGCCGGGCGAATCGATTGAGGCGGCAGTCGCACGGGAGTTGAAGGAGGAGGCCGGGATCGACGTCACAGAGGTCACGTATACTGCCAGCCAGCCCTGGCCCTTCCCATCGTCGCTGATGATCGGGTGCCAAGCCCGCGCGCTCGGCCAGGAGCTTACCGTCGACTTCACGGAGCTTGACGATGCGCGCTGGTTTACGCGCGAAGAGGTCCGCGCCGCGCTAAGCGGTGAGGCAGATGCCGCCTTTCTGCCTCCGCCCCGCTTCGCCATCGCAAGGACACTTCTGGACCATTGGCTGAACGCTCAGTCGACCGCTTGATGAACCGTTGAGTCGTCCTTAAAGAGCGGGCCAAATTCCATTCGATTAGCCTCGGCGACCGCCGACCGGAGACCCATGGACGACCGTTTCAACACCATCGCCGGCTGGACCCTTTTTGCCGGAATTGTGGCTCTTGGCGCCTCCATCGTGACCGGTGAGACGTTCCACTCCGAGCGCCCCGAGCATATGGGCTATCCGATCGAGGGCGTGGTCCAGGAAGGCGAAGGCGGAGCAGAGGCCGAAAAGCCTATCGCTTTCTATCTCGCCAGCGCGGACGCCACCGCCGGTGAGCAGGTCTTCAAGAAGTGCACCGCTTGCCACAATGCCGACAAGGGCGGCGCAAACGCGCTTGGCCCGAATCTTTACGGCGTGCTCGGCGAAGCGATCGGCAAGGGCGCCAACGGCTTTCCGTTCTCGCCGGCCCTCGCGGGCGTAGGCGGCAATTGGGATTGGGATAGCCTGAACCACTGGCTGACCAGCCCGAAGAAATTCGCTCCGGGAACGAAGATGACCTTCGCCGGCCTCAGCAATCCGCAGGACCGCGCGAACGTCATCGCCTTCCTGAACGCGCATAGCGACAGCCCGAAGCCGCTTCCGGCGGCTCCGGCGGAGGGGGCTGCGGCGCCGAAGGACGACAAGGCTGCGGCTACAACGCCTGGCACTGGCCCCGAGCAACCGGGTCCCCAGAAGGCCGAGAAGGAGCCCGCGGAGGACCTAAAGGCTGGCGGTGGCGACGCCAAACCGGGCGCCGGTCCGGCCAAGAACTAGGCTCTATTCCGGCAGCGCATCCTTCCGGCGCGGCGGGGCCGGATCAATCTCATAGAAGCGCTGGACGAAATCCCACGCCTCAGCGGCGTCCTCGCACCAATGGAAGATGTCGAGATCGTGCGGAGCGATCACGCCCTCCTCGACAAGCGCATCGAAGTTCACGACGCGATTCCAGAACTCGCGTCCGAATAGCAGCACCGGCAGCGGACGGACCTTGCCCGTCTGGATCAGCGTCAGCAGCTCAAAGAATTCGTCGAACGTACCGAATCCGCCCGGAAACACTGCAACCGCCCGCGCGCGCAACAGGAAGTGCATCTTGCGAAGCGCAAAATAGTGGAACTGGAAGCTGAGGTCCGGCGTGACATACCGGTTCGGCAGCTGCTCGTGTGGAAGGACGATGTTCAGCCCGATCGTCTCGGCGCCTGCCTCCACCGCGCCCTTGTTCGCGGCCTCCATGATCGAGGGGCCGCCGCCTGAGCAAACGACGAAATGGCGCAAGCCTTCGTCGTCGCAACCGCAATTGCTGGCGAGCTGTGCGAGCTCGAAAGCGACATTGTAATAATTCGACTTGGCTTTCAGCCGCTCGGCGACCGCACGCTGCCGATCGTCGGTCGCACCGGCAACTAGCGCATCCGCCAAGGACGGCTCCGGAATTCGTGCCGATCCATAGAAGACGAAGGTCGATCCGATCTTCGCTTCGTTCATCAAAAGCTCTGGCTTAAGCAGCTCGAGCTGGAAGCGGATCGGCCGCAAATCCTCGCGCAGAAGGAAGTCGATGTCCTGGAACGCCAGCTTGTAGGCGGCGC
>Ga0070664_100005667_pt1 | contig 10055 bp, 6 predicted proteins | sample KBSC73metaG_FD_65863 | JGI IMG/M metagenome (GOLD analysis project Ga0070664, IMG submission 65863) | Corn rhizosphere microbial communities from Kellogg Biological Station, Michigan, USA - KBS C7-3 metaG | ecosystem: Host-associated > Plants > Roots > Rhizosphere > Soil ... | reverse complement strand
CTGGCGCCTGTTCACCGAGCACAAGCCGTACGAGCCGGCGTTCTACGCGACGGTCGTGCAGGACTGGGGCTCCTCGCTCCTGCTCGCGCAGTCGCTCGGCGACCGTGCACAGTGTCTGGTCGATCTCGGCCATCATCTGCCGAATGCGAACATCGAGCTGATCGTAGCGCGACTGCTCGGCATCGGCAGACTCGCCGGATTTCACTTCAACGACTCGAAGTACGGCGACGACGATCTCACGGCGGGATCGATCAAGCCGTACGGGCTCTTCCTGATCTTTCACGAGCTGGTGCTCGCCGAGCGCGAGCGGCTGCCGGGCTTCGATCCGGCCTACATGATCGACCAGAGCCACAACCTGAAGGATCCGATCGAGTCGCTGCTGCAGACGGTCGATCAGCTGCAGCAGGCGTACGCGAAGGCCTGCCTCGTCGACCACGAGGAGCTGGCGTCGCATCAGGAGTCGGGCGACGTGATCATGGCCGAGCGAACGTTGAAGCGCGCCTACGAGACGGACGTTCGCCCGCTCGTGGCGGAGGCGCGGCGGCGCCGCGGCGCAGCGCTCGATCCGGTGGCCGCCTTCCGGGCGACGAGATATCGCGCGAGAAAGTCGGTCGAGCGACCCGCGGTCGTCTCCACGACGGCGCGCACGCATCTGTGACCGCCGACGTGCGAGACGGGTGATGAGCTCCGGTGCGGGTTACCTGGCGATCGATCTCGGCGCGTCGAGCGGGCGGGTCGTGCGCGGCACGCTCGAGGGCGACGTCATGCAGCTCGAGGAGCTGCATCGCTTTCCGACCCCACTCGTCGAGCGGAATCGCCATCTGTACTGGGACGTCGAGACGATGTGGGCGGAGATCGTGTTCGCGCTCGCCAAGTCGTTCGATACCGGCGTGGCGATCCGGTCGGTCTCCGTCGACTCGTGGGGAGTGGACTACGTGCCGCTCGATCTGCACGGCAGCGCGTTGCGGCGCCCGTACTCCTATCGCGACGCGCGCACGGCCGGCCGCATGGCCACGGCGATCGAGATGACGGGCGGCGCCGATGCGCTGTACGACCGTACCGGCATCCAGTTCCTCGATCTGAACACGCTGCCGCAGATCGTCGCCGACATTCGCGACGAGCCTGGCATCGTGTGGGAGACGGCGGCGCGACTGCTCATCGCCGAGTATTTCCTCTATCGGCTGTCGGGCGTGCAGGTGGCCGAGGCGACGATGGCGAGCACGACCCAGCTCGTCGATGCGCGAACCGGGGAATGGTCGCGAGAGCTCATCGAATCGATCGGCGACGACGTGCGACGCTGGCCGCGCATCGTGTCGCCGGGCACCGTACTCGGACCGCTGCTTCCCGAGCTCGTGCCGAACGGAGTGGCGCGCGCGCCGACCGTGCTCGCGTGCTGCGCGCACGACACGGCGTCTGCCGTCGCCGCGGTGCCCGCGACCGGCGAACGGCCGTGGGCGTTCATCAGCTCGGGCACGTGGTCGCTCGTGGGGATGGAGCTCGCGGCGCCCGTGCTCACGGCCGCAGCGCGAGAGCACGGCTTCACGAATGAAGCGGGGCTCGACGGGACGGTGCGATTCCTCAAGAATCGCGCGGGGATGTGGGTGCTGGAGGAGTGCCGGCGCGAATGGGAGGAAGAAGGCACGCGGTACTCGCACGAGGCGCTCTTCCGCACTGCCGCTCAATCGACGCCACCGGCTGCCGTGCTAGACCTCAACGCGCCCGAGTTCGCCGGACGCGGCGAGATGCTGCACAAGCTCGCCGACGCGTGCGCCGCGCATGGCGTCGGTGCGCCGACCACGCACGGCGGCATCACGCGGCTCATTCTCGAGTCGCTCGCCGCCAGTCACGCCGCGGCGCTCGACGAGCTCGAGGCGGTGACGGGTACGCACGTCGACGACGTGCACGTCGTCGGCGGCGGTTCGCGGAATGCACTGCTCAATCAGCTCACCGCCGACCGCACCGGCCGGCGCGTGCTCGCCGGTCCCGAGGAGGCCACGGTGCTCGGCAACCTCCTCGTGCAGGCGCGGGCATTGGGCGATCTGCCAGCGGACGTATCCGTCCGCGAAGCCGCTCGCCGCTCGTCCCGTGTCACCGAATACACCTCTCGGCACGATGCGCCCCACCGCAGCGCTGCTTCTTTCGCTCTCTGACACCGGATGCTCCGATGACGACGACGATGCCCTCCTCGCCCACCAAGGCCGACAGTGCGCGGCGTGACGACTATCTGCGCAGCCGGTGGGACGATGCGCTGGCGGCGAAGATGGATCCCGTCGAGCGGCTCATCTACCGCTCGAACATCCTTGGCGCCGACGCGCGCATCACCAACACGGGTGGCGGCAACACGTCGTCGAAAATCGAGGTGAAGGATCCGCTCACTGGCGAGCGGACACGCGTGCTGTGGGTGAAGGGCTCCGGCGGCGATCTGCGCACGGCGACGAAGGCGAACTTCGCATCGCTCTATCTCGACCAGGTGCTCGACCTGCGCACGCTCTATGAGAAGTACGAGCAGCGGGGCCCGAAGACGCCGGCCGAAGATGCGATGGTCGGCATGTATCCGTACACGACGTTCGACCGCAACCCCACCGCGTCGAGCATCGACACGCCGCTGCACGCGTACATCCCGTTCGCCCACGTCGACCACATGCACCCGGTGGCGGTGATCGCGCTGGCGACGGCGAAGGACGGGCCGGCGTTGACGCGCGAGGTATACGGTGACGACGTAATCTGGACGAACTGGCAGCGGCCCGGCTTCGAGCTCGGCCTCGAGCTGGAGCGCGTCTGCCGCGAGCATCCGAACGCGAAGGGCGCGATCCTCGGCCAGCACGGCCTGATCAATTGGGCGAACGACGACAGGGAGTGCTATCTCCTGACGCTCGATCTGATCCGTCGCGCGCAGGAGTTCCTCGATGCGCGGGCGAAGGAGGCGGACTTCGGCGGCGCGAAGGTGCAGGCGCTGCCCGAGGCCGAGCGTCGTCGCGTGCTCGTCGAGGTGCTGCCGTGGCTGCGCGGCAAGGTGAGCGCGGAGAAGCGGCAGATCGCGACGGTGGAGATGCGCGACGAAGTGCTGGAGTTCGTGAACTCGAACGACGCCCCGCGGCTGGCCGAGCTCGGGACGAGCTGCCCCGACCACTTCCTGCGCACGAAGATCAAGCCGCTCTACGCCGACTGGAATCCGGCGGGCGGCGACGTCGAGTCGTTGAAGAAGGTGCTCGACGCGGGGCTGACGCAGTATCGCGCCGACTACGCCGAGTATTACGAGCACTGCAAGCGGCCCGACTCGCCGGCGATCCGCGTGTCGTCGCCGAGCGTGATCCTCATCCCGGGCGTCGGACTCGTCGCGTGGGGAAAATCCAAGTCGGAGAGCCGCGTGACGGCGGAGTTCTACAACGCGGCGATCGGCGTGATGCGGGGCGCGGAGCGCGTGAGCTCGTACATCGCGCTCGACCGGCAGGAAGCGTTCGACATCGAGTACTGGCTGCTCGAGGAAGCGAAGCTCAAGCGCATGCCGGCGGAGAAGCCGTTGGACCGGCAGGTGGTCGTCGTCGTCGGTGCGGGAAGCGGGATCGGGCGCGGGCTGCTGGCGCGGCTCGTGAGCGAGGGGGCGAGCGTCGTCGCCATCGATCGAGATGCCGACTCCGCAGCGGCAGCCGGGAACGAGCTGCAGAAGAAGGTCGGCATGGGGATCGGCGTCGCCGGCACCGGAATCTCCGGCGCGGGACAGATCGTCGGGCTCGGCGCCGACATGACCGACCGCGCCGCGATCCGCAAAGCGCTGAGCGAGGCGATCCTCGCCTACGGCGGCGTCGACCAGGTGGTCGTCACGGCGGGCTACTACCCGAACCCCGACGACAAGGGTGACGTGGGCGACCACGAGTGGGCTCGCGCGTTCGCGATCAACGTCACCGGCCCCTATCTCGTCGCCGACGAGGCGTATCGCCTGTGGAAGCAGCAGGGGCTCGAGGGCAGCCTCGTCATCTGCACGAGCGTGAACGCCGTCGTACCAAAGGCGGGATCGTTCGCCTACGACACGAGCAAGGCGGCGGCGAACCATCTCGTGCGCGAGCTCGCCGTCGCGTACGCGCCGCTCGTGCGCGTGAACGGCATCGCGCCGGCGACGGTCATCGAGGGCTCGTCGATGTTCCCGCGTGAGCGCGTGCTGGCGTCGCTGGCGAAGTACAAGGTGGATCACGATCCGGCAGGGAGCACCGAGGAGCTGCGCGACCGGCTGGCCGAGTTCTACGCGAAGCGGACGCTGACGGGGAAGCCGGTGACGCTCGACAGCCAGATCCGCGCAATCACGGCGTTCCTCGACGGGGATTTCAGCAAGACGACCGGTCAGATCGTGAACGTGGACGGCGGACAGGCGGCGGCCTTCCTCCGCTGACCGCTCCGCCGATGAGCCAGGTCGTGCTCCGCGCCACGGACGTGACCAAGGCCTACGCCGGTGTGCAGGCGCTCGAGCGCGCGTCGCTCGAGCTGTGCGCCGGCGAAGTCCACGCACTCGTCGGCGAGAACGGAGCGGGGAAGTCGACGCTGATCAAGATCCTCACCGGCGCCGTGCAGCCCGACTCCGGTGAGATCTCGTTCGACGGTGAGCGGCTGGCGCGGCTCACTCCGGCGAGCGCGAAGGCGCTCGGCATCGCGGCCATCTATCAGCAGCCGGCGCTGTTCGGCGAGCTGACGGTGGCGGAGAACATCGCGCTCGGGATCGAGCGCACGGGACGCTGGGGACGCGTCGATTGGCGGGCACGCCATCGGCGGGCCGAAGAGCTACTCGGCCGCGTGGGCGCGCGCATCGACGCGGAGATCGACGCCGGTGAGCTGAGCATGCCGCAGCAGCAGCTCGTCGAGATCGCGCGAGCACTCGGCGCGGACGCGCGCGTGCTCATCCTGGACGAGCCGACGGCCTCGCTGTCGAAGGAGGACACGGACAACCTCTTTCGCGTCGTCCGCGAGCTGCGCGAGCAGGGCGTCGGGATGATCTACATCTCGCACCGGCTCGAGGAGCTGCCGGTGATCGCCGACCGCGTCACCGTGCTTCGCGACGGCAACACGATCGGGACGCGGGACATGGGCGACGTCAACCGCGAGCAGCTCATCGGCATGATGGTCGGGCGCGAGCTGGCCACCGTGTTCCCCAAGCGCACGGTGCCACTCGGCGACACGGTGCTCGAGCTGCGCGGCGTCGGTTGCAAGGCGTCGGGCGTCAGCGGCATCGATCTGACGGTTCGTGCCGGCGAGATCGTCGGGCTCTCGGGGCTCGTCGGTGCGGGAAGATCGGAGCTAGCGCGCACGATCTTCGGGCTCACGCCGGCCGACCGTGGCGAGATGTTCGTGCGCGGCCAGCGCGTGCGCATCGGCTCGCCAGCCGACGCGGTCGCGCGCGGCATCGCATATGTGCCCGAGGACCGGCGACGACACGGCGTCGTGCTCGAGATGCCGGTGAGCGAGAACGTCACGCTCGCTGCGCTCGGCAACCTCTCACGGTTCGGCGCGCTGGATTTTCGTCGCGAGCGTGAGCTGGCCGCCGACTACACGCGGCGGCTCGGCGTGAAGACGGCATCCATCCGCTCGCTCGTCTCGACGCTGTCGGGGGGGAACCAACAGAAGGTCGCGCTGAGTCGCTGGCTGCTCACCAAGCCGACGCTGCTCGTGCTCGACGAGCCGACGCAGGGAATCGACGTCGGCGCCAAGTCGGAGATCCACGAGCTCATGATGGAGCTGGCGGAGCAGGGTGTCGCCATTCTCATGATCTCATCCGAGCTCCCCGAGATCCTCGGCATGAGCGATCGCATCGCGGTGATGCACGGGGGCACGATCGTCAGCGTGCTCGATCGGGCCGAGGCGACGCCGGAGCGTGTGCTCGCCCGTGCGTTGGGCGAGCGGACGAGCGAGTTCCAGGCCCTCGTCGCCGCGGGAGCGGGGCCACGATGAATCGCGCGCTCGCCGTCACCCTCGGTCGGCACAAACGCGAGCTGCCGCCGGCGGCGGCGCTGATTGCCGTGCTGCTGGCCGTGCTCGTCGCCGCACCGGCGTTCTTCGGGGCGTCCAACCTGCGCGATCTCGCGCTGAACAACGCGCCCGTGCTCATCGTCTCGCTCGGGATGACGCTCGTCATCCTCGTCGGCGAGATCGACATCTCGGTCGGCTCGCAGTTCGCCGTGTGCAGCGTCGTGGCCGGACTGCTGAGCAAGGCCGGGGTGCCGATCGCGCTCGTGCCGATGGTGGTGCTGCTCGTCGGCGCGGCGATGGGCGCGCTCAACGGCTTCCTCGTCGGCACGCTCGGGCTGCCGTCGATCATCGTGACGCTGGCGATGCTCGTCGCGTGGCGCGACGCGCTGCGGTGGGCGACGGAGGGCGCGTGGGTGCAGGACCTGCCGAGTGACTTCCAGTGGTTCGGACTCGCGCCCGCGGCGGCGCAGACGCTCATCATCGTCGTCGCGATCGTCGTGCTGATGCTCGGCGCGTGGGCCCTGCGAAATCTGCAGCTCGGCCGGAGCCTCTACGCCGTCGGCTCGGACGAGGAGGCGGCGCGCCTCGCCGGCATCGAGCCGAAGCGCGTGCTGTTCGGCGTGTTCACCGTGACGGGTGCCCTGGTGGGGCTCGCGGCGATGCTCAACGCGGTGCGCTTCAACGCGGTACCGAGCAACGCGGGACTCGGACTCGAGCTGACCGCGGTCGCGGCGGTCGTCGTCGGCGGCACGGCGATCACGGGTGGACGCGGGAGCATGCTCGGCACGCTGATCGGCGTGCTGCTCCTCGGCACGATCGGCACCGCGATGACGTACGTCGGTATCAGCCCGTTCTGGGCGAAGGCGATCCAGGGGCTCATCATCCTCGCGGCGCTCGTCGCCGACGCGGCGCTCGCGCGGTTCGAACGACATGGCAGTCTCTTCGGTCGCCGCGCCGCCGCCGCCCGCTGACGCCGCGGCGAACGCGCCGCTGGCCGAGCGACTCTTTCCCAACAACGAGTGGGTGCTGCTCGTCGTCATCGCCGTCGAGTGCGTCGTGTTCGGCATGGCGGGGCACAACTTCGCGTCGGCGGGAAACGCGTTCGAGATCACGCGGCTCGGGGTCGAGATCGGGCTGCTCGCGCTGGCGATGACGCCGATCATCGTCACCGGCGGCATCGACCTCTCGGTCGGCTCGATGATGGGGCTCGCCGCGATCGTCCTCGGCTGGCTCTGGCGCGACGTCGGCCTGCCGATGCCGGCGGCGGTCGCGCTGACACTGGTGCTCGGCGTAGCGGGCGGAGCGCTCAACGCGGCGCTGATCACGCGGCTCAAGTTCCCGCCGCTCATCGTGACACTCGGCACCCTCTCGCTGTTCCGTGGCATCGCCGAGGGCGTGACGGGGGGGATCCAGCACTACTCGGGATTCCCCGAGTCGTTCCTGCACCTCGGACAGGGCTACGTCGGCGGCGTCGTGCCGACGCAGCTGTTCATCTTCGTCGCCGCGGCGATCGCCGCCGCGTGGTGGCTGCACCGCACGAGCTACGGCCGCGCGCTGTACGCGATCGGGCACTCGGCGGAGGGCGCGCGATACGCGGGCATCCCCGTGTCGCGCCGCGTCGGCGCGGTGTACGTACTGTCGGGGCTCGCGGCAAGTCTCGCCGCGGTGATCTACGTGGCGCACCTTGGCCAGGCGAAGTCCGACGCGGGGACCGGGTACGAGCTGATGGCGATCACCGCCGTCGTGCTCGGCGGCGCGTCGATCTTCGGCGGGCGCGGCACGGTGCTCGGCACGGTGCTCGGCCTGTTCAGCATCGTGCTCCTGCAAAACGGTCTACGGCTCACGGGGCAGCCGGCGGAGCTGTCCGGCATCCTCACCGGCCTGCTGCTGGTAGCGACGATCATGGTGGACCTGCTGACGCGGCAGGCGAAGGCGCGACCGATCAGTTCGACACCCATCGCAACGGAGCAAGACGAAGTGCGCAATTCCCAGGTGGGCATCCTGAGCGCGGTCATCCTCGCCGGCGCGTTGATCGTCGCGGCGAGCAACTGGATGCTGGTCAACTCGCTGCGAGACGAGCTGCGCGGCGGCGTGCCTGCGACGGCGCGCACGGGCGGTGCCGGAGGCTCGCCGTCAGCGACGCCGAACGGCGCGAAGCCGGTCGTCGCGTTGATGCCGAAGGCGAAGGGTGATCCCTACTTCATCAGCGCACGCAAGGGCGCCGACTCAGCGGCCAACGCGCTGAACGTAGAGCTCTTGTGGGACGGTCCGACCGATCTCGATCCGGCGAAGCAGAACGAGGTGGTCGAGGCGTGGATCACGCGCGGGGTGAACGCGATCGCGGTGAGCGTGGAGAACAAGGAGGCGATCTCCACCGTGCTGCGGAAGGCGCGCCAGCGCGGGATCAAAGTCGTGACGTGGGACGCCGACGCCGAGAAGGACGCGCGCGACTTCTTCGTCAACCAGGCGACGCCCCAGGGGATCGGCTACACCCTCACCGACGAGGCCGCGCGCATCATGGGCGGGCAGGGCGAGTTCGCGATCATCACGGCGAGCCTCAGCGCGGCGAACCAGAACGAATGGATCAAGTACATCCGCGAGCGGCTGAAGAAGTATCCTGGGATGACGCTCGTCGCGATCCAGCCGAGCGAGGGCGATCGCGACCGTGCCTTCGCCGAGACGCAGACCGTGCTCAAGGTGCACCCGAAGGTGAAGGTCGTCATGGCGATCGCTGCCCCGGCAGTGCCGGGCGCGGCGGAGGCGGTGAAGCAGTCGGGACGGACCGACGTGAAGGTGACGGGGTTGTCGCTGCCGAACATGTGCCGGCCGTACATCAAGTCGGGCGTGATCGAGAGCATCGTGCTGTGGAACACGATGGACCTCGGCGCGCTGGCCGTACGCACCGCGGAGGCCCTCGTCACGGGCGAGCTGACGCCGGGCGCGACGAAGCTCGATGCGGGAAAGCTCGGGACGTTCGACGTCGTCGGCGACGAGGTGCGTCTCGGTGCGCCGTTCGTGTTCAACAAGACGAACATCGACAACTTCAACTTCTGATCGATGGCCGTCGCGCTGTTCGTCCCCTGCTACGTCGACCAGTTCTATCCGCACGTCGCGATCGCGGCGCTGACGGTGCTGGAGCGGCTCGGCGTGCAGGTGGACGTACCGGAGGGCGCGGCGTGCTGCGGGCAGCCGTCGGCGAACGCCGGATTCGGGCGCGACGGACATTCGACGATCGAGCGATTCGTCGACGTGTACGCCGACTACGAGCGGATCATCGTGCTCTCGGGGAGTTGCGCGGTGCACGTGCGACTGCACGCCGGTGCGGTGCTCGCGCACGGTGGCCGGACCGACGAAGCAGGCCGGCGCGTCGCCGAACGCACGACGGAGTTCTGCGGCTTCCTGCACGACGAGCTCGGCGTGGCGCGCGTCGCCGAGCTTGGCGCATCGCTCGACGGGCGCGCCGCGGTACACATCGGCTGTCACGGGCTGCGCGGGCTCGGGCTGGCGAAGCCGAGCGAGATCCAGGAGCGGCCGTTCGACAAGGTGCGCGCGCTGCTCGGCACGGTGCGCAACCTCGAGCTGGTCGAGCTGGCACGGCCGGACGAGTGCTGCGGCTTCGGCGGGACGTTCGCCGTCGGCGAGCCGGCGGTGTCGGTGAAGATGGGGCGCGACCGGTTGCGCGACGTCACGTCGCACGGCGCGCAGTCGGTGGTGTCGACCGACATGTCCTGCCTGATGCATCTGGACGGGCTCGCGCGGCGTGAACGGCTCGGGCTCCCGATGTTCCACGTCGCCGAAGTGCTCGCCGGCACGGCGCGCCCCCGATGACGCAACGCGCGTTCGAGCTTCCCGTGATCGACGCGCACGATCCGGTCGATCATCCGGCCGCCGCCGCTGCGTTCAACGCCGACGTCGAGCGCACGGACTGGCACGACGCGTCGCTCTGGTTCGTGCGGGAGAAGCGAGACCGCGCTGCGGCGAACGTGCCCGGGTGGGAGGCACTTCGCGCGCGCGCCTCGGCGATCAAGGAGCACGCCCTCACCCACCTCGACGGGTACCTCGAGCAGTTCGAGGCCAATGCGCTGCGCAACGGGATGCAGGTG
>Ga0070664_100005662_pt1 | contig 10059 bp, 9 predicted proteins | sample KBSC73metaG_FD_65863 | JGI IMG/M metagenome (GOLD analysis project Ga0070664, IMG submission 65863) | Corn rhizosphere microbial communities from Kellogg Biological Station, Michigan, USA - KBS C7-3 metaG | ecosystem: Host-associated > Plants > Roots > Rhizosphere > Soil ... | reverse complement strand
CCAATTTCAGTCGCTGAGCGGTCATTGCAACGATCTCGCGTTTGGTCGGCGGCGTCTCAATGCCAGATATTTGCAGCACGGCGCGAAACAAAGCCGCAAAGCTCGAGATACTGTCGGACATCAGCCGTTTCAAACCCTCAACAGACGCCGACGCCGGAATATATTGTTGCCGCAATAAGATAAGCTTGCTGCGAAGCTCATACTCGGCCTGGTGGCGTAAGAATTCATTAGTGATTTGAAGGTCGGCGAGCACGTCGGTACCATAGAGCACCTTTCGTGCAGTCTGCATCTGGTGAAACTCGATAGGGAACACGTCGGCAGCGTTTTGCAGTTCGGACACCGTAAAGTACACAGGCACTGGATGTCCCATTTTTACCCATTCGCGGATCGAAGCATGCGCGTTTCTCAAGTCGGCGGGACCAATCTTTTTCAGTGCTATTAAAATGTTGTAATCCGACCGATCAGGCACATAATCGCCTGCAGCGGCAGAACCGTAAAGTATTACGGACGCCAGATTTTCGCGATGCGTCGCCTTCAAATCGTCAATAAATGCGCCAAATTGATGCCTCATCCTATTAAGTCCCAAGTTCAAAGAGTCTCAACTCCCAAGAATCCCCCGTCTCAAGTCCGAAAATCCATAGCATTGTCCCACTTGGGAGTCTGGGACTTGAGACTTTAGACTTTCTCACCAGTCTCCTCCGGCTCCGCCGCCGCCAAAATCGCCGCCACCGCCAAAGCCGCCCCAGCCGCCGGAAGATCCGCCCCAGTCGCTCGAAGACGATCCACCGGTACCACCTCCGGACCCAAGAATACCGCCGATTATCCACGGCAGAGCGCTAGTGCCGCCGCCAAAACCTCCGCCACCGCCCCAACGGTTTCTATCGTTGGACGACGGTTTGCGCGAACGGGTCAGGACAATCAACAATATCACGCCGATCACAACCAAACAGCAAAAAATACTGAATAGCGAACCGGAATCTCGTTGATCTTCGTCGGTGCCTGCCGCTGGCGTTGGCGCCGGACCGCCGCTCGTCCGCTGGTTTATCGTTTGGATATACGCATCGATCGTGTCCGAAATACCCTTGCTATAATTACCTTTTCTAAATTCGGGGACTAGATATTGACGCTGCAGGCTGCCGACCAGTGCGTCAGGCAATTCGTCCTCAAGGTCCTTGCTGACCTGCGTATAATATTTACGGTCGTCTATAGCAATAAAAAGCAGTGCGCTCGGGTTATCGTCCTCTTTCGAGCCGATCTTCCACCCGCGTGCAACGGCCAATGAATAATCGAAGATCGGGCGCTCGCCCGTCGTATGAACAACCGCAACAGCAAGCTCGACGGGTGGATTTGTCGAATCGCGAAACTGTTTTATTTTTGTTTCTAACTGCTGTTTTGTCGCGGGGTCGATAACGCCTGCATAATCGTTTACAAAGCCGGTCGGCGCAGGCAGCGGGGAATTATTGATCGAAAACGGAGTCGGGGATTGCGAAAACGCCGTTGCCGCGGTCAAAAAAAGCGTTGTAACCGCAGTGAGAAATATTATTTTGGCCCGCAAGCGTAGTTTTGACATTCCGTTTGAATGATTTTGCCAAATATCCTTGAAATACGAAAGTTGGTAGGTAAAGGTTCCTTGGTGTTGCCCGGTTCGGCTAGGCAAGGAGTTGGAAACCGGCTCGCGCATTTTTCGTGTCGTTTCGTGTTGGTTCGTGGTTCCATGTTTTCTTTAACCACGAAATCACACAAAACAACACGAAACAAAAGAAAACACGCAAATTGGCCTTTTATTTCGACAGATTTCTTTTTTCGATTTCAACAATTTTTCCTCGAAAGATTTTCAAAACGTTCCTGATCGCTGGGTGTGCGTTTGCGTAGGCGAGAAGCTCTTCCGGGGTAGCGTTTTCCGGGAGAGAAGGAATGGAATCAGTTGTTTCCGCCTCAAAAGATTGAAAAACCTCCGGGATAATTCGTGCGGGCGCGGTAGCGGCAGCTGAACCGTTGACTTGCGGAGACAGATCGGCAGCAATTTCTGCATCTTTATTAGCTAAAACGCCTACCAGGACCTCGACCATTGCGGACGCGTTTTTTATGGGTGTCAAGTTGTCGCCGGTCAACTCCAAACGTTTTTCATAGGCGTTATCCAGCCAGTTATCTTCGATGTGTTCCAGGTCTTCAGAACTGATCGGTGGCAGTTTGGTGGGCATCGATTCGACAAGCGCTGCAAGCTCTGATGAGCGGGTCTTTGCGATTATCGGTTCGGTTTTTGGTTCCGGAGGTGTGAATACCGGTGGTTCAGGTGCTTTTGCGGCTAAATTGTCAGGCTGCGAAGTTTTTTTTTCCTCGACGGCAGAAGAATCGGATACGGAACCTGTTTCAAGTCGTGAGAGCCGTTCCAAAATGCTCTCGATCGACGCGACACGCTGCATTTCGATCAGCTTAATCAAACCTGTTTCGAGCGTGTAGCGGGTCTGTGTCGCCTCTTTCAGTTTGGTTTCGGTTTCGGCCAGCGAATTAAAAAAACGCAGCAGATCGGGTTCGGAAAACGCTTTGCCGAATTTGCCGAGTTCTTCTGCGGAAAGAGCGGCCGATTCGACAAATTCCCCGGAGCCGCCTGCGATCTTAAATACAAGAATGTCCCGAAAAACCGCGAGCAGGTCGCGGCTGAAATTTCTAAGGTCGTGTCCGCGCGCGATCAGTTCGCCGACCACAGTTAGTAACTCCTTCGGTTTTCGCTCGCTTATCGCCGACAAAACGCGTGTCAGCATCTCGACACCGGCGATTCCGTGAGCTCCGACAACCTCAGAAACCCCGATCTGTTCACCGGAAAAACTGATAACCTGATCGAAATTCGACTGAGCGTCGCGCATTGAACCCTGGCCGGAACGAGCGATCTCGCGCAAGGCGTCGTCGGAGATCTTAATGCCCTCAGCCTCGGCAATCAGCTTTAGACGCTCATAGATCTTTTGCAGCGCGATGGTGCGAAACTCAAATTCCTGACATCGCGAAAGGATCGTTTCGGGAATTTTATGCAACTCGGTCGTCGCCATTATAAAAACGACATTTGGCGGCGGTTCTTCCAGAGTTTTCAGCAGTGCGTTGAACGACGAAGTCGAGAGCATGTGAACCTCGTCGATAATGAATATCTTGAACCGGTCGCGTGCCGGCGCGACGTTTATACTCTGCAAAATGAGGTCGCGGATCTTTTCGACCTGTGTGTTTGATGCCGCGTCGAATTCGAGAACGTCGATCGAACGGCTTTCTGAGATCTCGACACACGACGGACATGCGTCTGGGTCGTCAATGCGGCATGGCGTCAGATTAGGTTTACTGGTTTTGTGGCAGTTTAATGCTTTGGCAAGCAGTCGTGCGGTCGTGGTTTTACCGACGCCGCGTGCGCCCGAAAAAAGGTAGGCGTGATGCAGCCTGTCATATTCGAGAGCGTTGCGCAGCGTCTGCGTAACGGTTTCCTGACCGGTGACTTCTTCGAATGATTGAGGACGCCACTTTCGCGCGATTACCTGGTAAGCCATTGGCAATAGTTGGTTGTTCGTCGTTCGTTGTCAGTGCAAATTATAATCGCGCTCCGTGGAAATGAGAAGCGCGGCTACGAACAATCATCAACGAACAACCAACGTAAAAACTGGAGGCTTCAGACTTACCCGCAACACAGGCTGAAATCGCTACCGTTGCTCTGTTCCCAGCCTAGCGGAGTTCACAACTCAAACCTTGTGCGGAGCCTGAAGCCATATGAGATTTGAAATTTCAAATTTGAGATCTCAAATCAAATCTGGCGGAAAGGGTGGGATTCGAACCCACGGAACCCTTTTGAGGTTCACAGCATTTCCAATGCTGCCAATTCAACCACTCTTGCACCTTTCCGAAAGTGTAAAGGCTAATGGATAAAGGCGAAAACTACGCGCGCTTTCCCTTAACCTTTTTGGCAATCGTTACAAAAATTGCCGTTAATTCCTTCGTTTCGTCACGAATTGGTTGCAGTCCCTGAACTTCGAAAAATCCAAGTTCATGAATCAATTCCAGCCAATATGACGATTCTTCCAATTCCTGCAAACAACCTTCTATCTTGCTAATAAAGTCAGCGTTTGATTTAGCATGCTGAGCTTCACGATATTGAGCACCTATAGACGTTCCCGATCGCAAGAGTTGTTTTCCCAAACCTGAGCTTCGATAGTTTTAGGCAGGGAACCAAAAAGCCTGACGATGCGAATCGCGAAATCACGCGTCCTGACTTTCAAATCAGTTCTTTCCGCACTTTCGCCTTTATCCATTCGCCCTTCTACTTTTTCGTGGCGGAGAGGGTGGGATTCGAACCCACGGTACCCGTTAAGGCACAGCAATTTTCGAGACTGCCCGATTCAACCACTCTCGCACCTCTCCGCAGAATTTATAATGATACTGGTTTGACGCCGGTTTTATCAAGTCGCAGAAGTAGTCTCGCTGTTAACCTCGCTTATCGCGAAAAAAAACCTGCATCAGCTCACGGCACTCGTCCGCGAGTACGCCTGAGGTGATATCGAGCCGGTGATTAAGCCATTCGCTGTCGCAAAGCCTGTAGATCGTCTCCGCAGCCCCGAAGCGCTCGTCGTGTGCGCCGAAAACGAGGCGTTTTACTCGCGCGTTGACAAGCGCCCCAGAGCACATAACACATGGCTCAATGGTTGTGTAGATAGTCGTTCCGGTGAGTCGGTAATTCCCAATAGCCCGAGCAGCGTTTCGAATTGCGATCATCTCGGCGTGCGCGGTCGGATCGTTGTCGGTTATTGTTTTATTGAATGCGGATGCAAGGAATTCTCCGTTTTCGCTGATAATGACGGCACCGATCGGCACTTCGTCATGGCTGGCGGCTTTTACCGCACAGGCTAGGGCTTCACGCATCCAGTTCTCATCGGTTTCAAGCATTATCAGGCATTCTAACGTATGTAGGATGTTCAACAAACTTGCTGACAGCAAACTGGAGCGGCGGAGGCGATGCGACTTTTTCATTCATCGTGTTTTTGACTTTGCGGTTTGGTCTGTTATTTTGGCTAACATGGAACAGGCCGTTAGGCTGTTCAATAATTTAGGGAGAACAATCTATTTATGGCAGTTGATCTGGAAGACCGCGGACAGGCGCTGGAAAACGAATATTTTCGACGCAGGGAACAGGAACTTATCGAAAAAATGAAGGTAAAACTCGCCGCGGAAAATGCGAAAAGTACCGAAATGCAATGTCCGCGATGCGATGGCACCCTCGTCGAAACAGATTTTGAAGATATCAAGATAGACGTTTGTAACAAATGTACGGGCGTTTGGTTTGATGCGGGTGAGCTTTGCCAGGTGATGGATAAGGAAGAGAAAGAGGGCGGTTGGTTCAGCAGGTTTTTTGGATAAAAAGATGCGATTGATGAAAAATCTAACACAAAGGGCAGTGCTGCCGGTCATACTAACGTTTATTGTTTTTGCTTCGGCGTTTGGTCAGACGGCGCCAAAAACGACCGACGCGCCGAACGCGAATAAGGTTGCGACTCTTCAATTGGCAAGCAAATTGCTCGAGCGAAGTGTTTCTTATCGGGTGATTACACCCGCGAAGTACGAAACCGACAAGGCCTCACGATATGCAGTTATCTATCTGCTGCACGGCCTGTTTGGTCATTTCGACAACTGGACCGACAAGACCAAACTTGCACAATACGCCGCGCCCTACAATTTCATCATCGTCACGCCCGAAGGCGGCGACGGCTGGTACACGGACAGCGCCACGATTCCCGATGACCGGTACGAGAGCTACATTATTCAGGAGTTGGTTCCGGAGATCGACAAGAAGTTTCGGACTGTGTCAGATCGGGATCATCGTATTGTCGCCGGTTTATCAATGGGTGGATACGGCGCGATTAAGTTCGGTTTGAAATTTCCCGACAAATTTTCAGTGATCGGGTCGTTCAGCGGGGCGTTGGATGCACCACTGCGGCTTGAAGACAACAAGGACCTCCGGCCGTCGATCGTCAGTGTTTACGGGGCCGACGACAGCAAAACGCGGAAGGACAACGATATCTTTAGCTTGCTTGGCGCCGCTTCGCCGGACGCTGTAAAAAATATCCCGTATATCTATATGGCGTGCGGTACGGAGGATTTTCTTTTTCAGACGAACCGCGATTTTGACAATCTGTTGATCGAGAAAAAAGTGCCGCACGAGTACCGCGAACTGCCCGGTGCTCATACATGGACATTTTGGGATGCTCAGGTTCAGGAGTTCCTGCGTATCGCTGACTCGAAAATACGCACTTCCCGGTAATAATATTTAACGCAAAGACGCTAAGCCGCAAAGTGAGGAATTAAAACGTGCCTCTCCCTTCAAACTGTCCTGATTTTGCTTTTTGTCTTTGCGTCTCGGCGGCTTTGCGTTAAAAATTGAAGAATGCTCAACTTTGCGATAGAGACCGCCCGTGAGGCGGGCCAGATCCTTCTCGAAAAATTCGGCCGAAAAATAAACATCTCAAAAAAAGGGGAGATAAACCTTGTTACCGAGGCCGATCTGGCAAGCGAAGCCATGATCGTCGAACGCGTACGGTCTTATTACCCGAAACATTCGATCCTGGCAGAAGAGTCAGGCGAAGCTGTCGTCGCAGGCGGTGACAGCAGGTGGAAATGGATCATCGATCCGCTTGACGGCACGACAAATTATGCCCACGGCTACCCTTGTTTTTGCGTGACGCTGGCCCTTGAGCACAATGACGAGATCGTGCTGGGCGTTACGTATGACCCGACGCGAAACGAACTGTTTGCCGCCGAAAAAGGCCAGGGCGCGAGTCTGAATGGCCGTCGCATTCGGGTGTCGGAAACAGACAAATTGGGTGATGCGCTGGTTGTTACCGGGTTTCCATATAATTTCAAGGAGCGGCCCAATTTTGAGCGAAACCTGATGGAGTTTATGCTGCATTCACGAGGCGTGCGGCGTGACGGTTCGGCGGCCATAGACATGGCATATGTTGCGTGTGGGCGTTACGACGGATTTTGGGAAGACGGGCTGAACCCATGGGATGTCGCCGCCGGATCCTTAATGATCGAGGAGGCTGGCGGCCGCGTGACCTATTATGACGACACGACCCTTAACGTTTACAGGCCGCCTATACTTGCAAGCAACGGGTTGATACACACGCAAATGGTTGATGTTCTCAAATAGGCCCGCCCTTGCGAAAACGCGTAACTTCTGTGTTACTCTTAAAATCTTGAACAACAGCTAACGGCCACTTGAGCAGTATTTATCACTTATTGCCGTCCCTGCTGCCAACTGATTTATGTCATGGTTTCGTAGAGATAAACCAAAGATCGAGGACCAAAACGACGACGAAGAGCGTACCGTCAAGACCGAAGGCATTTTCGTTAAGTGTCCCGAGTGCGAAAACCCGCTCTATAAACGTGAACTTACGGAATCGTTGCAGGTTTGCACACATTGCGATCATCATTTTCGGTTTTCGGCACGTGAGCGGCTCGAAATGCTTTTTGACGACGGGAAGTACGAGGAACTCGACGCAGAAGTTACGTCGGGCGACCCGCTTGAGTTCGTCGATACCAAGCCGTACAAAGACAGGATCGAGCAGGCAAAAGCTTCGTCGGGACTGCCCGAGGCGATAATTTCCGGAAAGGGAAATGTCGCAGGGCATCTGGTTTACGCGGGGGCGATGGATATGTCGTTCATCGGCGGATCGATGGGTTCAGCTGTCGGCGAAAAAATAACCCGCCTGATCGAGGGAGCATTAAAGGACCGCGGAGCCGTCATCATATTTTCCGCTTCCGGCGGAGCTCGTATGCAGGAAGGCACGCTCAGCCTAATGCAGATGGCGAAAATTTCAGCCGCGCTCGCTCGTCTGCACGAAGCGCGTCTTCCATTTATTTCTGTCCTGACCGATCCGACGACCGGCGGCGTCACGGCCAGTTTTGCAATGCTCGGCGACGTTATCATCGCCGAGCCAAAGGCTCTGATCGGTTTTGCGGGGCCACGAGTTATCGAGCAGACGATCCGTCAAAAACTGCCGAAGGGCTTTCAACGGAGCGAATTTTTGTTGGAGCACGGCATGGTCGATATGGTCGTTGACCGCCGAAAAATGCGCGAAACGCTCGCCAGAATGCTCGATTTTATGATGAACGCCAAAGCTGAGGCAGCAAGATAGTTGTTGCAGTTTTGTTTGATCTTTCTTGCGTGCTGTCGATGGAAACTGCAACCAAGAATACACGAAACGGTAGTTAGCGTATTTTCATGTTTTTCTTAGTTGATGATCGGGCTTTGAATTTTTATGAAGGATGAACTTATCCAAACCGTCGAACAAGGACTGAAAAAGCTAAGAAACGAAGTCGAACAGTACACGGACGACTGGTCTTTCTGGGCCGTGTCTGATGGGATCAATAATTCCGCCGGAAATCTCTGCCTGCATCTTCTTGGCAATTTAAATCACTATATCGGAGCAAAACTCGGCGACACAGGATACGTCCGCGACCGCCCGAGCGAATTTTCGTTAAAAAACATCTCACGCGAAGAAATTTTGCAGCGGATCGATCAAGCCGTCGTAGCCGTCAAAGAAAGTCTCGAAAAATTGTCTGAGCCGGACCTCTCCGACCAGTACCCGGCTGACGAAGGCGAAGAGATACGCAGCATCAGCGGGGAACTGCTTCGGATCGCAACCCATTTTAATTACCACCTCGGTCAGATCAATTACCTAAGGCGACTGAAATCATAAATAAAAAATAAAATTTGTGTGAACCGAACCAGGACGCAAGTTTTTATTTACGGATCTAAAAGTGTCTGCTATATTATAAATAATTCTTAACGTTTTATGCATTTCCATAAGTTGCATTTGTCCTTAAGCTGTGGTAAATAAACGGCTACCTTCTCACTGATTTTCAAAAACTCGATCAAAAAGGGAGAATCCTAATATGCGACATGCGGCTAAAGGGTTATGTTTTTGGTTGATCCTGCTGGGTCTAATGGCAGTAGGCCCCGTATCGGCTCAGACGTACACGGCAACCTTAACAGGTACGGTCACAGATCAAAACGGCCAGCCGATCCCGAACGTCAAAGTGACGGCAACGAACCAATCGACAAACCTTTCCTCTTCAACACAAACCAGTGATTCCGGCGTTTACACAATTCCGTTTTTGCCTGTTGGGAATTATGTTACGACCGCCGAATTGCAAGGTTTTAAGAAAACTATTTCAAGCAAACTGACGCTCGAGGTCAATCAAACAGCGCGCGTCGATCTACAGATGCAAGTTGGTGAAGTATCCGAACAGGTCGTTATTGACAGCTCCGCGCCGATTTTGCAGTCTGAAACCACAAACGTTGGACAAGTCATTACCGGACGCACAACGGACAATTTGCCGCTGAACGGAAGGAATTTTCAGCAGCTTACGTTGTTGATTCCAGGCACGATCACGCCCTCGGCGAGCAGCTTTACTTCGCTTTCTCCAGGAGCGTTCGGCGGCCGTCCGTACGTCAACGGTAACCGCGAGCAGACCAACGTATTTCTGGTTGACGGCATCTCCGTCGATGAAACTATTGATAACCGCATCGGCTACAAACCGAACGTCGATGCGATCCAGGAATTCAAGGTCGATACCAGCAATTCGTCCGCCGAATTCGGCAACGTTGCGGGTGCGGTTGTCAACGCAACGATCAAATCGGGGACGAACCAATTCAAAGGGAACGTTTTCGAGTTTTTTCGGAATGACGCACTTGATGCAAATCTTTGGGCAAACAACCGCGTGGGTGCTGCAAAGCAAAAACTTCGTCAAAACATTTTTGGCGGTACGTTCGGCGGCCCGATCGTAAAGGACAGGGCTTTCTTTTTCTTTGCTTATCAGGGAGTGATTCAGAAAACCGGTGGTGGTATTATTCGTACGGTCGCACCGGTTGCGTGGCGTAATGGTGATTTTTCAGGGATATCGACCCCCATTATCGATCCATCGACCGGTGCCCCGTTCGCGGGTAATCAGATTTCGACGAGTCGTTTCAGCGATGCCGCGAAAAAGCTTTTCGCAGATCCGAGTCTTTACCCGCTTCCGAACCGTGCG
>Ga0070664_100005661_pt1 | contig 10059 bp, 11 predicted proteins | sample KBSC73metaG_FD_65863 | JGI IMG/M metagenome (GOLD analysis project Ga0070664, IMG submission 65863) | Corn rhizosphere microbial communities from Kellogg Biological Station, Michigan, USA - KBS C7-3 metaG | ecosystem: Host-associated > Plants > Roots > Rhizosphere > Soil ... | reverse complement strand
AGCGCGGGCGCATAGCCCGTCCACTCGGTCCCGCGGGGAAGCAGCAGGTTGAGGATATTATCGCGGCTTTCGTCCGCGTGGCCCCAGAAATAGGGATAATCGGTCACCGGGTCTGCGTGGATCGACGCGAAAACGACATCGTCGCGACCGGCGAATATGTCCTGCGTTCCGTTTCCATGATGGTAATCGACGTCGAGGATCGCAACGCGCTCCTTGCCGGCAGCGCGCGCGGCTTCCGCGCAAATCGCCGCGTGATTCAGATAGGAATAACCGCCGAGATAATCGGCGCCGGCGTGATGGCCGGGGGGCCGCGTGAACGCGAAAGCCGCGCGCTCACCACCGAGCAAAGCATCGAGCGCGGACAGCGCTGTTTGTACCGACCAATAAGCTGCTTCCCAGGTGCCGGCACCGATCGGAGTGGACGTGTCGAAACTGTACTGGCCCAGGCTCGCGTCGATGCGATTGAAACTGAGTGGACGTCTGCCAACGACAGGAAAAGTGTAGGGAAAGGCGTCCCCGTCACGCCCCGCCGCCTTCCATTCGTCAAAAGCGCTGCGCAGGAAATCGACATATTCCGCGCTATGCGCGCGAAGGATCGGCTCCGCGCCATGGTCGCTCGGCGCCTCAGTTCGGCCGATCGCAGCAAGAATCGCGTCCACCCGGCCTCGGTGCTCAGCTGCCGGATGCAGTTGCCCGTTGAAGAATTCCGCCTGCGGCGCGTGCGCGCGTTGCCGCTCGTCCCAGAAGCATAGCATGCGGGCGGTTTAGCGGCTGCGGAGCCCTTGAAAAGGGATGGTGCCCAGGGGCGGGATCGAACCACCGACACCGTGATTTTCAGTCACGTGCTCTACCAACTGAGCTACCTGGGCGCATCTTGCAGAAGGCGGCTGCCTTCGCGGGCGACGCGCTCCCTAACCCTCGCCCTCCACGCTGTCCACCCTGTCCGGGTCAGCCGGAGGACCGGGGATGCGGTAGCCTTCGCCCAGCCATTTCAAGAGGTCGCGATTCTTGCAGCCGGGACTGCAGAAGGGCGTGTGTTCGGCGCGGACCGGCTTGCCGCAGACCGGACAACCCTTCGCTTTAGCTGCTTGTGGCATAGGCGCCCGACATGGGTAGCGACGGCTCGGCCCGCAAGCCGACGCCACCGCCAAGCTGGCGGGATAGGGAGTCGAGCCAGCCCGCGTGGGCTTTGAGCACTTCGATCACCGCGGGATGCGCGACCAACGTCTTGGTTCCTGGCGGCTCAAACGATGCACGGCGCATCAACGCCCGCGCTTCGAAGGCTGCACGGTCCTGCGCAAGCTCAAGCAATGATGCGTGAGGCCGCGGCCGGACAATCTGCACGAAGCCGAAGCCATTCATGGCGGTTCGCTCGAAAGGCTTCGGCAACAAAGCGTCGATTTCGTCGGCGATTGATTTGCGCGCCGCCTTGCCGTCGATGGTCGGCAGATCGATCCCAATCGACCCGCCGATGCCATGGCGAAGGATGGTGCGAACGGCCGCTCGCGCCCCCGCCCGCGCCAGATCGGGAGCGGGCAGGAAGCCATCCACGTCGATAAGCGTCATCGCCGGCGTCACGAAGACGCGTAGTTCGCCCCCATCGAATTGCACGATCCCGGTGCGAGCTTCCTCGATCAGGTCCGGCCAGCCGAGGCTCTCCAACCGATCAATGGGCGAGGGAAACACCAGGTCCTCTCCTCGTGGGAGCTTGGCGGAACGCGGTTCACCTTCGCTGACCTTAGCAAGCGGCCGCTTCCAGGGCTCGGCGCCCGGGATCGATTCACGCGTGACCTCAATTGTCAGCGCCTGGCCTTCGGCGAAGCCGGGAGCGCCGTTGGGAAGCAGGAATTCCATGTCGCCCACCGTAGCGATGGCTGGCCGAGCGGCCTGCTTCAATGCGGCGCGCAATACGGTCCCAAAGGGGATCACATCGTCGAGAAGCACGCGGGCCTCGACGATCTCCCCACTCTCGACCAGCAGAAATCGGCTCTCCCCAATCCCGCGCTCGATCCACCATTCAGGCAAGCGGATAACCCGCTGACTTCAGTAGCACGCGCGTTTCGGCGAGCGGCAGACCGACGACGTTCGAATAGCTGCCGGCGATGTGCCTCACATAGACCTCACCATAACCCTGAAGCGCGTAGCCGCCGGCCTTGCCGCGCCACTCGCCGTGGGCCGCGTAGTAATCGATTTCGTTCTCGCTTAGTCGCTTCATCGCGATCATCGTCTCGACCAACCGCTCGCGAACGCCCGTGCCGGGTACCGCAAGCGCAACTCCGGTTAGGACGCGATGCCGCCGGCCCGAGAGCAAGCGCATGCACGTACGCAGAGTTTCCTCATCCTCGACCTTTGGCAGGATTCGCCGGCCGACAGCGACCACCGTGTCGGCTCCCAGCACCAGCGCCTCCGGCTCTTTCGCCGCCACCGCTTGCACCTTCTCCCGCGCCAGCCGCAGCGCATGCGCTCGGGGAAGTTCGCCCTTGGGCACGCCTTCGTCGATCTCAGCGGGCACTACCGCGTCCGGAGTCACTCCGATGCGGCCGAGCAGATCGAGGCGGCGCGGGCTCGCCGAAGCGAGAACCAAGCGCATTACGGGTATCCGGGCGGTCCTGCGCGTCCGGGCATGAAGCGATAGGTGATGCGCCCCTTGGTCAAATCGTAGGGCGTCAGCTCGACGAGCACTTCGTCGCCGGTCAGCACGCGAATGCGGTTCTTGCGCATCTTGCCGGCGGTATGGCCGAGGATCTCATGGCCATTCTCGAGGCGGACGCGGAACATCGCATTGGGCAGCAGCTCCACAACCTGCCCCCGCATCTCGAGCAATTCTTCCTTGGCCAAGCGATCCCTTTCCGTTTCGGGCAAAAAGTCGCGGAGCCTTAGCGGTGCATGCGCCAAATGTGAAGGCAGGCGCCTAGATCGTCAGGACCGTCGACCCTGTCGTCCGCCGCTCCTGCAAAGCTCGATGCGCCTCGGCGGCGTCCTCAAGCTGAAAGCGTTGCTGAACCTCGACCTTCACTTTGCCGCTGCTCACCATCTCGAACAGTTCATTGGCGCTTTGCTCGAGCTGCTGGCGGCTGGCGACGTAATGATAGAGCGTGGGCCTGGTCAGATAGAGTGAGCCCTTCTGCGCGAGGACATTGGGCGGGAACGGTTCAGGGGGGCCCGACGCATTGCCGAAGCTGACCATCAGGCCGCGAACCTTGAGGCAATCGAGGGATTTCATGAACGTGTCGCTCCCCACCGAATCATAAACGACCGGGAGCTTCTCTCCGTCAGTGATGCGCTGAACCTCGGCGACGAAGTCCTGCTTCGAATAGACGATCGGGTGCGTGCAGCCGTGTGCTCTTGCGAGCTCCGCCTTTTCTTCGGTCCCAACCGTGCCGATGACGGTCGCACCGAGGGCCGCGGCCCATTGGCACATGATCAGTCCTACTCCGCCCGCGGCGGCATGGATCAGGATCGTGTCGCCATCGTGCACCGGGAAGACCGAACGCAGCAACATCTGCGAGGTCATGCCCTGGAGCATCATTGCCGCGGCGTGCTCTGAGTCGATCGAGTCCGGGAGCTTTACCACTCGGTCGGCATCGATCAGCCGCTCCTCGGCATAGCCGCCCACTGGGCCCGCATAAGCGACACGATCGCCAGGTTTCACATGGTCGACGGCCTCGCCGACGCTTTCGACCACGCCGGCGCCTTCGACGCCCGGTGTGAACGGCAATTGCTGAGCGTAGAGACCGGTGCGGTGGTAGACGTCGATGAAATTCAGGCCGGCCGCTTCCTGGCGAAGCTTGACCTGCCCCGGTCCCGGCTCTCCGATCTCGACCTCATCCCAGTCAAGGACTTCCGGACCCCCGGTTTTGTGGATGCGAATAGCGTGCGGCATGTCAAACGCTTCAACCGACTTCGCGCGCAAAAGGAAAGCCCGACATTCAAGATTTTCCCGCGTCCGTTCCTCATCGCAGAAATCGCGCGCTTCGCGGACCCGCCGTGGCCAGGGCGGCGTTGACTGCGTTCGGTTACTTGCCAAGCGACGGCGCTTTTGCCAACGCTCGCGCCCTTTGCTGATCCCGACGGAGCCCCCATGCCGACTTCCACCGCGCGAACACTAAAGGGTCCGCGCCGTCTCGGCCGCCGCCACGACCGCCGATCGCCAAGTCCGCGCTGGCAGTTTCTGCGCGGCTTCCTCAAGAATCCGGTCATGGTCGGTTCGATCATCCCGTCGAGCCGCGTATTGATTCAACGAATGCTTGCCCCCGTGGACTGGGACAATACGCGGCTGTTCGTCGAATATGGTCCCGGCGTCGGCACCTTCACGCGCCCGATCCTGGAACGGCTCCGGCCGGACGCGACGTTGGTGACGATCGACACCAACGCCGATTTCACGCGCTATCTGAAGGAATCGATCGACGATCCGCGGCTCATCGCGGTCACCGGCTCTGCTGCGGATGTCGATAAGATTCTAGCGGACCGCGGCCTCGGCAGCGCGGATTATGTGGTCTCGGGCCTTCCCTTCTCGACACTCCCGCCGGGTGTCGGGGACGAGATCGCCGAAGCAACCGCCAAAGTGATTCGGCCCGGCGGGGCCTTCCTGGTTTATCAGTTCAGTCCCAAAGTCCGCGACTTCATCGCCCCCCATTTCGACCGGCTTGAGCGTGGCTTTGAGTGGATCAATGTGCCGCCGGCAGTCTTGTTCTGGGCGTACAATGACAATTCCGAATCGGAGCGGCTGGAGGGTTGAGCGAAGGATCCGTGCTGAGCGTCAGCGCTCGGCGCGGAAGTTGAGCCTCCGCGTGACGGTATAATCCATCACGTTCACGAGGAAGTGCGAGATCGCCCACTTCAAGCGGCGCCACGGATTGGCGCGGCGCTTGTGAAGGTCGGGCGTGATCCACTTGCAGTCGTCGAGTTCGCGCTCGAAATAAGCGCGCATCGCCGCAGCGAAGCCGGCATCCTTGATTCGCAGCATCACCTCGAGGTTGATGTAGAAGCTGCGATAATCGAAATTCGACGAGCCGATGTGAACGACGTCGTCGATAATCGCGAGCTTGGTATGCAGCTTCGCCGGCTCATATTCGTAGATTCGGACTTGGCGCCGGAGCAGACGGCTGTAGCTGTGCCGTGCCGCCGCGATGGTCGCATTATTGTCGGACTTGGCTGCGGTGATGATCCGTGCCTGCCCGCGCCGTCCGATCCGTCCGATGCGCCGAAGCATCGCGCCCGGCGGGGCGAAATAAGCGAACATCATGTCGAGCGCGGAGGCGCGCTTCATGTCGCGACCGATGCTTCTCCACCAGCTGTTGCGCATGCTTAGTGGGCCGCTGAACTTCCACTGCAATGGGCCCCGCCACTCGCTGTACTCCCCAACCGCTCGACGCAGCGAACGCAACTTCGCCTTCTTTCGGCGCGACCAGCGGAATATGGTGTCAAAATATCGGCTGCCGATCGCCGCCTCTGAACCTTCGATGCGGAGCCAGAGATCGCGCCAGTGCTTCGGCCCGATGTCGCTGAGATAGGTCTCGTCGATGTTCGCGCCGCCAAATATTGCGATGCGATCGTCGGCGATCACCAGCTTTTGGTGGTTGCGAAGCAGATACCGCCGCCCCCAGCTCGGGTTGAACACGCAATACTCCCCACCGGCGTCGGCAAGGTCGGCAAAGAACTGCGGCGGCGTCGCGGACCCAAAGCCGTCGATCAACAGCTTCACCTCCACTCCTCGCCGGGCCGCGGCAAGCAGGGCGTCGTGGACGACGCCGCCGACATTGTCGGGATTGAACATGTACATCAGCATCTTGAAGCTATGCTGAGCACTGCCGATCAATTCGAGCAGGGCGTTGAGCCGGCCCACTCCGGTCTCGATCACTTCCAGCCGGTTGCCCGCAATCTCCGCGCGGATCGGCGGATGGGTTACCGGCTCGGCTGGATGGTCCGCCATTCCGCACCTGTGCCCTTCGAACCTGAATGCCGCAAGGAGCGCTCTGGTCGACAGTCGTCCGGATCGCCTGCGCCCGTCGCTTCCATTGACTTTTCCGGAACCCGCAAGCTATTGGCGACGCCTTCCTGACATCCCATATTCCCCTTCGGAATAGATCTTTCGGAGCAGCCAATGGCGCGCGTTACGGTTGAAGATTGCGTTGACAAGGTTTCGAACAGGTTCGACCTCGTCCTGTTCGCGGCTCAGCGCGCGCGGCAGATTTCGGGCGGCGCCGACCTCACCATCGATCGCGACCGCGACAAGAATCCGGTCGTTGCACTGCGCGAAATCGCCGAAGAGACGGTGAGGCCCAAGGAGCTCGGTGAGGCGATCGTCACGAACCTGCAGAAGGTTCGCATTGATGAAGAGGATGAGACGGAAGAGCTGGCGTCGCTCAGCGATGCGGCCGAGGCGCTCCGGCTCACGGCAGCAGCTCCGCCTCGCCCAACGCCATCGGGCGGCGACTACGAATAGAGGCACGCAGCCGGTCCGAGGGACAGGCGAGCACATCGCTCTGGATTGAGGCGGGCGCCGGCGTTAGAGCTGGCCCATGGTTCCCTTTTCGTTCGCAGGCGAAACGTTCCAAGCGACGCCCGACGGCGCGCTGTTCTGGCCCGCGCAAAATGCGTTGCTGGTCGCGGACCTGCACCTCGAAAAGGCGAGCTGGTACGCCCGTCTCGGTCAGTTCCTTCCGCCTTATGATTCGCAAGCCACGCTGACCGCGCTGGCTGCCGAGGTCGAACGCACCGGCGCTACACGGCTCTACTGTCTCGGCGACAGCTTTCACGACCGATTCGGCTGCGACAGACTGCCGCCGCAGGCGCGCGATCTGCTGACGGATCTCACTAACCGGCTCGATTGGACGTGGATCGTCGGCAATCACGATCCGGGCTTTGCGGATCATTGCGGCGGCCGGCTGGAGGTAGAGGTCGAGATCGCGGGTATCGTTCTGCGCCATGAAGCCGTGCGCGACAACCCTCGACCGGAGATGTCGGGCCACTACCATCCCAAGCTTCGGCTGCACCTCAAAGGCCGTCAGGTTTCTCGTCGTTGCTTCGTCGTCTCGGCGACCAAGCTGATCTTCCCTGCATTCGGCGCATTGACCGGCGGTCTGGACGCGCACCATCCGGAGATTTTGCGATCGGTCGGTGGCAACGCAGCAGCGCTGGTGCCCGTGTCGAACCGTTTGTTGCGATTTCCCCTGGCCGCCTAGTCCGCGGCCTTCACCTCGATCGCCATCGCCCCCGTTGGTGAAAGCAGGAGCCGCGCAATTGCGGCATGTCGCCTGCCGAAGGTCGCGGCTTGGAGCTCGTTGCGCGCAGCGTGGCGATCGAACTTGAAACCCTGCTCTTCCGCGGATTTCTTGAGCCGGTCGAGATGCGTGTCGAGATCGGCAATGCCCTCGTCGGGGTCGAACCGCATCACTTCCTCAAGGTCTGCCATCGGCCCATTCATTGGCGGCGCTTTCGCAAAGGGCAACCCCCATGATTGCGCCTGCGTCAGGCTGTTCCTAAACGCCCGGCATGAAGACTGCATTCCTGTTCGCCGCTACACTCGCCGCCATGGCTGCACCGGCATCCGCTCAGCAGATCGATCCCAAGGTCAAGGCCCGGATCGACCGTATCCTCAAAGCGACGCCGCTAATCGACGGTCACAACGACATCGCCGAGCAGCTCGCCGAGAATTACAAACGCAACATTGAAGGACTGGCCAGCGGCACCGACCAACGACAGCCGAATCCGCTAATGACGGACATGGTCCGACTCCATCGCGGCGGCGTCGGCGGCCAGTTCTGGTCCGTCTATATCGACGGAACGATTACCGGGGACGCCGCGATCCGCGAGACGATCGAGCAGATCGACATCGTGCGCCGAATGATCGACGCCTATCCGAAGGATCTTGAGCTCGCTCGGACCGCGGACGATGTGGTCCGGATTCACAAGGCGGGGCGCATCGCCTCCATGATGGGAGTCGAGGGCGGGCGGCAAATCGGCGGGTCGTTCGCCGCGCTGCGTCAATATTACAACCTTGGCGCGCGCTACATGACGCTAACGCACAACCAGACTACCGAATGGGCGGACAGCGCCACCGACGATCCGAAATATGACGGCTTGAGCCCCTTCGGGGTCACCGTGGTGCACGAGATGAACCGGATCGGCATGCTGGTCGATCTCAGCCACGTATCGCCGGCAACGATGAAAGACGCGATCGCGGCCAGCCGCGCGCCGGTGATCTTCTCGCACTCGTCCGCACGCGCGCTTGTCGATCATCCGCGCAATGTGCCTGATGACGTACTTGCGATGCTGCCGGCCAATGGCGGCGTGGTGATGGTGAACTTCGTGCCCAACTTCATTTCCGCTGATGTCTGGAAGTGGGGGGCGGAGAAGGATGCCGAGCAGGCGCGTCTCAAGTCGTTCCACCGTAACAGCACCGCGGAGGTCGAGGCAGGCCTGAAGGCCTGGGAGGCGGCGCACCCGCGCCCGCCTGTGACGATTGCCACCGTCGCCGACAACATCGAGCACATTGCAAAAATCGCGGGCTTTGATCATGTCGGCATCGGCGGAGACCTCGACGGGATCGACACGACGGTCGAGGGCCTCGATAGCGTGGACGATTATCCGAACCTGTTTGCCGAGCTGATTCGCCGCGGCTGGTCGGATCAGAATCTCGCGAAGCTCGCGGGCGGCAACGTGCTTCGCGCGCTGCGGCAGGCAGAAGCGGTCTCCGCTTCCATGAAGAACGAACCCGCCGCCCTCTCGCCCGTCGACGAGGCCCCGGCGCAGTGAGCGAACCCCCGCTCCGCGCGGCCATTCTTCCCGTCACGCCACTGCAGCAGAACTGCACGTTGCTGTGGTGCACCAAGACCATGCGCGGCGCATTCGTCGACCCCGGCGGCGACCTGCCTCGGCTGAAGGCTGCCGCGCAGCAATCGGAGGTCACGATCGAGAAGATCCTCCTTACTCACGGCCACATCGACCATTGCGGCGAGGCCGGCATTTTTGCCGAAGAGCTAGCGGTGCCCCTTGAGGGCCCCCACGAGGACGACCTGTTCTGGATCGAGAAGCTTGGAACTGAAGGCCCGAAGTACGGCATCGCTGGACGGCCGTTCGAGCCTTCGCGCTGGCTGAAGCAAGACGATCAGGTCACCGTCGGCGAGCTGACGCTGAATGTTGCGCACTGCCCTGGGCACACGCCCGGCCACATTGTCTTCCATCATCCGGAGTCCAGGCTTGCCCTGGTCGGCGACGTCATTTTCAAGGGGTCGGTAGGCCGCTGGGACTTTCCGCGCGGCGACCAGCAGCAACTGATCCGCTCGATCACGACGCGCCTCTGGCCGATGGGCGACGAGACGGCGTTCGTGCCCGGCCACGGGCCGATGTCTACCTTCGGCCATGAACGCCGGACGAACCCGTTCGTCGGCGACGCGGCTCTGGCTGCCGCCTAAAGCGGCGCGACCTCCTCTCGCGCTAACCGCAGCGGGGGTAGCCGCTGGTAGGTGAGCAGTCGCCAGATCCATTCGGCCGGCCCGAATTGGAAGTTCCGTGTCCACAGCAGGCTGAGCGGCATTTCCACTGCCAGAATAGCCGCGGCAAGAAGCAGCGACGTCGTCGGCGTGAAGCGATCGAACAGCCCGGCCGCCAGGCAAAAGGGAACCGCGATCGCCGCTTGCAGCAGATAGTTCGTAAGCGCCATCTTGCCGATGGCGGCGAGGGGCGAAAGCGAGGCCGCGCCGTTCCGCCTTCTCAACAACAAAAGCAGTCCCGCGGCATAGGCGCTCGCCATCCCCCAGCAGTGGAAGGTGAAACAGAGGGACAGGATCGCCGACATCACCGGTGAAGTGTCCCCTGAACCAATGACCGCATCCCGCACGAAGTAAAAGATGGCGCCAACCCCCAGCCCCACGGTCATGACGAGAACCAGCGTCTTCGGCCGATCTGACAAACGGCTCAGTATCCGCGCTCGCCCTGCGCAGAACCCGAGTAGGAACATGGTCAGATTCATGGGCCAGGTGAAGAGCGCCGTCGCGTACCAGTAACGCACCCAGGCGGCATTCTCGATCAGGTAAGGCGCGTTCTCGAGTTGGGACG
>Ga0070664_100005659_pt1 | contig 10059 bp, 6 predicted proteins | sample KBSC73metaG_FD_65863 | JGI IMG/M metagenome (GOLD analysis project Ga0070664, IMG submission 65863) | Corn rhizosphere microbial communities from Kellogg Biological Station, Michigan, USA - KBS C7-3 metaG | ecosystem: Host-associated > Plants > Roots > Rhizosphere > Soil ... | reverse complement strand
AGGAACACACTTCGCCGGGTTGCGACGCCTGAGCGGAACTGGACCATTGGATCCAAATGATCCGAACGTCGCGCCACTATTTGTGAATGACGACGGGCAGGCCTGCCTCAACTATGGAGGAACCGCAACCAATTGTTCGATCAATCTGGCTTCCTTTACAAGCGCGTCGCCAGATACCTATATGCCTTACACGATGCAATACAACTTGTTGGTCCAGCGTGATGTCGGCCACGGTTGGGCCATGGAGCTTGGGTACGTCGGTACTCACTACGTTGGAGGCTTAGGCATCTGGGATCCATTCATCGCGCCGCTCGCCAGCCCGTCAAGTCCGATCATGGTACGCGACGTTAGTGGTCAGAGCTACACCCTCACTGCGAACACCGTAAACAACGAAGAGCTTCGTCACCAGGTACTGGGCCTCTCTAGAAAGCGCGGATCTCGTTATGTCTCCAACTTTGGACAGGCGAGTTACAACTCGCTGCAGATGACCGTCTGGCGCCGCCTGCAGCACGGATTGTATTTCCTGGCGGCCTATACGTTTTCTAAGTCCGTCGACAACGTCAGCGGTTCGCAGAGTTTTGACGAATTGAACATCTCACGTAACGGGCAAGGGGGCGCGTCCATTCTGAATTTTCAGGATGACCCGCGACAGAATCGTGCGCTGAGCGACTTTGATCGTCCACACCGTTTGGTCGTGTCTTACTTTTACGACCTGCCGGTGCCTGGTTACAGCTTCTTTGACAATCAAGTCTTTAGAGGATGGAGCATCGGCGGCATAATTACCTACCAAAGCGGTCTCCCATTTTCGGTAACTGACAGTACCAGTGGCGGGGCCTACGGAAACACTGGCGGTGGTACCGCAACGTTCCTTTGCGAAGACGCACCGGGAGCCTACACAAAGGGCTCGCTTTCCGATAGGCTTACACACTATCTAAATCCAGCGTGTTTCACACGTGCTTCCAACGTTCCTTTCGCCGCTGGGGCTGGCGCGACTGGGTATGGCAACGCACCGCGCAACGCCTGGCGTGGTCCATTTCAGCAAAATTGGGATTTCGTTGTGAGCAAACAGATTCAAATCTTGGAGAAACAGAGTTTTCAGTTTCGCATGGAGTTTTTCAACGTGTTCAATCACCCAGTCTTCCGGTTTCCAAGTGTCGTGAACATCGGCGCCCCGTCTACATTTACCCAAATCACCGAAACGGCAATTCCGGCTCGGCTTATCCAGTTCGGGATAAGGTATAGCTTTTAAAGTGAACTTACGAAGGATGTTTAATCCCCTAATTCAAAAGAGATTCTTAGTGATTGTTGGCAAAGTTTCTTTGCTTGCACTGACAGTGCCGTTTCTCCTTCTTTTTTCGCCGGTAGCTCTCGCTGCCGAAGCGCCGAAAAAAGTTCTCATCTTTTCTGGGACTGACTCGGGTCTTCCAAGTGTGGTCCTTGTGAATCAGATCCTCCGGTCGACTCTTGAAAGAGATCTGCCGGTTCGCGTCCAGTTCTACAACGAGGCTTTGGACAATCATCGAATTCCAGAAACTAAGTATGAGCAGGAGATGGTCACACTTCTGCAGCGAAAGTATGAAGCAGAAAAAATAGATCTGATCTTTACTCTTGGATCTCAAGCCCTGAAATTCTTGCTGAAGCATAAAGACGAAATCTTTACCAACACACCCAAGGTGTTTATTAACACGAACGAACATGAGCTTGATGGTTTAGATCTTGGACCAAGCGTCACCGGAGTGGAGGGCAGGCTAGAACTGAAACCGGCGCTGGACCTCGCGCTGTCGCTTCATCCAGGCACGCGGCGTGTAGTAGTGGTAACAGGGAGCTCAGTACAGGATAAGTTCTGGGAAGGCTTCGCGCATAGTGAGTTCAAAGCTTATGAGAACACCTTGGAGTTCAAGTATGTGACTAACGTCTCCATCGACGAGCTGAAAAAGGAACTGGCATCTGCGCCGCCGAACGCAATCGTCTTTTTTCTAAATTTCCTGGCTGACCGTGAGGGTAATGGCTACTCTCTCACGGAATCGGTTTCTTTAGCCGCTCCAGCCTCCTCTGCACCAATTTACGTAGCCATCCAATCTGGATTTGGACCGGGCAGCGTTGTCGGGGGCCGAATGATTAGTTACGAAGCTCTCGGCAAAAGTGGGGCCGAACTTGGATCGAAGATCCTGGCTGGAGCCAGGCCAATCGACAATCCACCACAAACTATCGCGAGTGAAGCAATATTCGATTGGCGAGAGCTTCGGCGGTGGGGGATTGACGAAAGTAAGTTGCCCGCCGGAAGCATTGTTCGCTTCAAAGAGTTTTCGGTTTGGGAGTTATATAAATGGCGCATCATTGGAGCTATCACAGTAATAGTTCTTCAGGCGTTGGGCATTCTCTGGTTGCTGTTTACCAAAGCGAAAAGACGGCAAGCGGAAGCGGCATTAAAACAGAACCAGGCGCAATTGGCTGGAATCATTGGAACGGCGATGGATGCCATCATTTCAGTTGACGATCGACAACGGATAGTTCTCTTTAACTCGTCCGCTGAAACTGTTTTTGGTTGCGCATCAGCCAAAGCAGTGGGCCAGCCTCTCAGTCAATTTATTCCTTCGCCTTTCCAGAATGGAAATCAAGACGGCCTCCCTACTGCGAAAAGTACAAACGGTGGGCCATTGTCAGTCGGCTCCTTCACCTCTCTTATAGCGCGGCGTGTTGCTGGGGAAGAATTTCCAATCGATGTTTCAATCTCTGAACTGGAGCTCAATCGAGAGCGGTTCTACACCATCATTCTGCGGGATATTACCGAACGCCTGCGAGCTGAACAGACTCTGCGTGAACGCAAAGAGGAACTCACCGAGGCTCAACGCGTCGCCAAAGTGGGCAGTTGGGAGTGGGAACCAGGTACTAATGTAGTTACCTGGTCCGAAGAGATGTTTCGTATTGTGGGACGCGATCCCGCGCTACCTGCGCCAACCTCTCCTGAACGTGAGCAGTTTTACACTCCTGCGAGCTGGCATCGCATCGAGTCTGCCTTGGACAAGGCCTTGCGGAGCGGAACAGCTTTCGAGCTGGAGCTAGAGATGATCCGTCAAGACGGAAAACTTGTTTGGACTAACGCCCGCGGTGAAGTGCTGCACGATGCTGAGGGAAAAATCATCAAGCTTCGCGGCACGCTCCAGGACATCACGTTGCGCAAACACGCAGAAGAGGCCTTACAAAAAGCGGTCGAAGAGGTGAGCTACTTAAAGAACAAGCTTGAGGAAGAAAATGTTTATCTCCAGGAAGAGATCAAACTGGCGCACAACTTTACCGAAATAATCGGACGAAGCGATGCCACCAAGTACGTATTATTCAAGATCGAACAAGTTGCAACAACCGACAGTACTGTGTTGATAACGGGGGAAACAGGAACCGGAAAGGAACTCGTTGCTCGTGCTATACACAGTTCGAGCGTCCGAAAGGGAAGATCGTTGGTAAGAGTCAATTGTGCGGCTCTTTCACCAACACTCATCGAGAGTGAATTGTTTGGTCATGAAAAAGGCGCATTTACGGGCGCCAGCGCTCGCAAGTTGGGTCGCTTCGAATTGGCGAATGGAGGGACGATATTCCTCGATGAAATTGGTGAATTGCCGTTGGAGCTTCAGTCGAAGCTGTTGCGAGTACTACAGGAAAGCGAGTTTGAGCGGCTCGGCGGTTCGAAGACCATTAAGGTCGACACCAGGATCATTGCTGCCACTAATCGCAATTTGAAGATGGCCGTCGAACAGGGCACGTTTCGCGAAGATCTTTGGTATCGACTAAACGTTTTTCCGATCACCGTGCCGCCACTTAGAGATCGTAAAGAAGACATCCCGAGTCTCATCGAACATTTTGTTAATAGATTCTCTCAGAAGGTGGGTAAACGCATCTCTTCCATCTCACCGGCTAGTCTTCGCTCAATGCAAGAATACTCATGGCCAGGGAACGTCAGGGAACTTGCGAACGTTATAGAACGTGCCGTCATCAACACCACTGGAACCGTGTTGCGCATGGTCGACCAGTTCGAGCAGCCTAACGCAGTAGAACGAGCGCCGATAGACAAGACTCTTGAAGAAATCGAAAAGGAATACATTATTCGGATTCTTAAAAGTACAGGCTGGCGAATTGATGGCGCCAAAGGAGCCGCGCGGATTCTCGGACTCAACCCGAGTACTCTTCGGACTCGCATGATCAAAATGGGAATTCAAAAAACCGCGAGCAAGACGTTGGCCTCCGTCGCCGATTGAATCTCTGGATATTTCCCCCCAGAGATTCACAGATTACTCAGCGCGGCTTGGGCCGCAACCAAACGATAAAGTGCGAGACCGGTCAGTGCCGAAGCGCGGTAGCGTCGGGTGCGGCTCGTGTTATTTAGCTGCTTGAGGTTACCCAAGAGCTCACCCGACGCTACCGCGCTTCGGTACTTGAGATCACAACTCATAGATGACCGGGCCTCACACTGCCCGATAGAGCCTACTGCCCTCTGAAGATGTTCTCGCGTAAAACATCGTCAGAAAAACACGATTGTTTGTTTCTAGATTACCGATTCGACAGTGCACATAAAAGTAGGACGCGACGGTCGCTGCGCTCGTGGCACCGTGATGAGCGGCCTTGATGATTTACGGATACTTCCAACCCCCATCGCGGCATAACACATATTCGCGGAATACAGCGAAAAATGCGAGACCTGCCTCCTTTTAAAATACTGTGAGAATTAGCTAGAAGTGACTGCAAACACGGCAGTTACTGTAGCTCCGAAATGCGCCTCACCCGATGTGCACACCGGTTGCAATGTAGTGACCTTGAGAAATCATCCTATTCGATTCGCTTGGACACCAACATGCTTTTGCAAGGCGCGGAGAGCCGCATGGCCGGACCGCCAGACAGGTCAGTCAATCATGATTGTGACTACGACTAGAATGACAGTTTCCTCCGGCAATAAGACCGAACTCCTGCAAACTATCTCGACCCTACTGCCGCCTTTGAAGGAGGAAAAAGGGTGTCTCAGTTCTCACTTCTATTTGGACTCGTCAGACACTAATTCCGTGCTCCTCGTAGAGGAGTGGGAAGCCGAGGAGGATTGGGAAGCGCACCTACGCTCGAAAGATTGTGCAGTCTTTCTGGGCGCCGTAAGGATTCTTTGCCGGCCGGCGAGTGTTGATTTCAAAATCCTTTCTTATGTTGCCGGCATTGAGGCGATAACGGCGGCTCGCTCGGGCATCACTTATTGATCATTCAGAAGTTTAAATGGGGCTCCCCAGTTCCAAACCGCTTAGGATAGCAGGTTAGTCTCGGCTATCCGCGAACTTAGCGAGAACTAAAGATGAAACAGTTTCACTCCTTTCGACTAGATACAAATGACGAATGTCTCTGGCGAGACGGTCAACGGCTAGCCCTCACGCGAAAAGCCTTTGCTGTTTTAAATCATTTGATTGGACAAGCAGGTCACCTTGTTACCAAAGAAGAGTTGATGGAAGCGGTCTGGCCCGAGACCTTTGTCCAGGAAGAGATCCTTAAGACGTATGTCCGGAAACTTCGTCAGACCCTCGGAGACAATGCTCAAGACCCCTTATTTATAGAAACACAGCAAGGCCGTGGCTATCGTTTTATTGCTCAGGTCGCGGAAGAGGAATTTGATAAGTCATTTGATTCCGACATACGAGCTCCTCATTTGGTGGACCGGGAAAACGAGTGGCGTCAGCTACAAAACTGGTACGAAAAGGCTGAGAGTGGCGAGCGGCAGCTAATCTTTATAAGTGGCGAGGCGGGCATCGGTAAGACGGCGCTGACCGAGGCCTTTTTATCTCGAACTGCTGCGCTATCTCAGGTCCGCACCGCCTCTGGGCAGTGTGTTGCGAGCTATCGCGAGCAGGAACCCTACTATCCAATACTGGAAGCGCTGGCCCAGTTGTGCCGCGGTGTTGGTGGCGAAACCATTATCGAATTACTGGCGAAGCACGCGCCGACCTGGCTCATACAATTTCCAAGTCTTGTAACGCGTGCGCATCGAGCGACGTTACAGCGCGAAATGCTTGGTGCAACGCGCGGCCGGATGCTTCGCGAGCTTTGCGAAGTATTTGAAGCGCTCACATCTGAGACCCCACTCTTGCTAGTGCTCGAAGACTTGCATTGGGCCGATTATTCCACGGTCGATCTGATCTCCGCGTTGGCTAGACGAATTGAACCAGCCCGCTTGATGTTATTAGCAACCTACCGTCCGGTTGAAATCATTCTTGCTCAACACCCGCTTAAACAGTTAAAGCACGAACTGCACATACATAATCGCTGTCAGGAACTTCCGCTTGAGTTATGGGGCGAGGCTGCGGTGACCGAATATCTGGAATCACGCTTTCCCGGTCATTCGTTTCCGGCCAATCTCTCCTCGCTCATCTATCACAGAACTGAAGGTAATCCCTTGTTTGTAGTCACGTTGGCGGATGATCTGTTACGACACAGTTTGCTCGGCGAGGAGGTCGAAACCCACACCTGGCAATTGAACGCTACTCTCGAACAAGTCAATTCTTCTGTACCTAAGAGTTTGCAACAAATCATCGAGGCTCAATTCGAGCAGCTTACTGCTGAAGAACGCTCCTGCCTCGATGTGGCGAGTGTCGTAGGTTCCGAATTCCCGGCCTTTGCTGTCGCCGGAGGCGTATTGGACCAAGCTGCTGTTGAGGACTGCTGTGACGGATTGGCACGGAGACAGTTACTGCTTCGCACGGTGGGGCTGGTGGAGTTACCGAACGGTACAGTTTCTGCGGTTTATCAGTTCACTCACTCTCTTTATCGAGAGGTCCTTTACCGCAATTGCAGTCAAGCTATTAAAGTGCGAATCCATCTACGTATCGGCCAAACACTCGAACAGTTGTGCAATAAAGACCAGGCCGCCCTGGCCTCTGAACTTGCGCGCCATTTTCAAGAAGGACGCGACTATGCTCGCGCCGTGCAATATCTCCAGCAGGCTGCTGAGAACGCCGCGCAACGATGCGCTTACCGTGAGGCAATTGCGATTTTGGAAAGCGCGCTTGAAAACGTCAACAAGCTCCCGTTGGATAGTCGTCGTGAGACTGAGCGGGAAGTGATTAAGCAACTCTCCGATGTTCGGCGTCGACTGGGCAATAAAACTCAATCAAGAGTAGTGCTCAAAAGTCTTGCTGACGGGTCCGCTCTATTGGACCAGGATCATGGGCAACTAATAAGCTCAACTACCTTATTCAAGCGTTCAGGGAACCACCGCCAGGCAAAAGCGGCAGGCGGTGTTCACTGATGGTTGCTGGGCCGCAAGATAACTAACAACTAACCGACATGTTGGATTTAGGCATTTACCCTTCGTATTTTTGTTCTCTCTCTCTCTCTCTCTGCGATTTCAGTGCTCTCCGTGACTCCGTGGTGGAATTCCTGGGTCGTCGTTCTCACCAACCACAGAGTCACCGAGAGTTCGTGTCTAACTGTTGTCTCTTAACCCCAAGCTGAAGCTTGGGAGAACGAGATGGCTGAAGCAAGCCTTAACTATTCTATTACCTTGCATTTGGATCTGAATCTGCGTAATCGGTGCAATCTGCGGATATCTAATCCCACAGATTTACCAAAAATTCACCTCATCTTCACGCACTTCACTCGCGACCTGCCTATAGTCACCACCCTACAAACGGGTCTTGTTGAAATAGTTCTCTTTAACCCGCGATGTGAATCCGGCAATTACGATGAACACGAAACTGTTTCGGTCATTACTTAAGCAGCGTCCGGCGCGAATCCTAAGCGCCTCCGTCCTGGCCGCGCTTGTTGTATTTTGCAACGTGAGTGCATTTGCTCAGGAACCAGCGCCGGCTTCCACTCCAGTACAGGAAGCGCAGGATGCGCCAAAGATCCCTACTGAACAGTTAGACGCCCTGGTTTCCCCAATTGCGCTCTATCCCGATCCGTTACTCAGCCAGGTATTAGTAGCCTCGACTTACCCGCTCGAGCTCATCCAGCTCCAGCAGTATCTGGACAAGACTGCCGGTTTCCTAAGTGAAAAAGCCGTGACGGAAGCAGTTCAAAAAGAGGACTGGGATCCGAGTGTCCAGGCGATGGCCGTTTTGCCTGGAGTCGTTAAGCGACTTGCGGAGAATATCAATTGGACCACAGACCTCGGAAACGCCTTCCTGGCCCAACAATCTGACGTGATGGACGCAGTGCAGCGCATGCGTGCGAAAGCGAAAGAAGCTGGCAAGTTGCAATCGAATGAGCAGGTCAAGGTCGAAACAAAGCAAGTCGAAACTAAGAGCTACGTGGTGATTGAGCAGGCCAGTCCGGAAGTGGTCTATGTGCCTTCTTATGATCCAATGTTTGTTTGGGGAGCTTGGCCTTATCCATATCCAACTTTTTACGGAGGCTATTACGGTGGTGCGGCGATCTGGTACGGGTCGGGCATCGCGATTGGAATTGGTTGGGGTGGTGGTTGGGGATGGGGCTGTGGTTGGGGCAGCAACAATATCAACATCAACCACAACAACAACTTCGTAAGCCACTACAACAGAAACAATATCAATCGATCCGGGAACAGGATCAATACTAATGATCGAACCTGGAGACACAACCCACAACATCGCGGTGGTGCACCCTACGCAAATAGGTCAATTGCGAATCGCTACAACGGTGCACGTCGCGGTGATTCCATCTCAAATCGTGCAAACATGCGACAGAGTCCAGGTCAACCACGAGCCGGTACTCTGGACCGCAGCAGTTTCGGCATTGGATCTCGGGATCTGAGCAGCATTGGAGGCAGCCGCGGGAACTTCGGTGGAGAACGCATTGGCACTCGAGATATTTCGCGAGGGCCAAGTGCAAGAAATACTGGATCCTGGGGAAGCGGATCCTTCGGAGGTGGCTCTGCGAGAGCCAGTAGCATGCGAGGTGCCTCGAGCATGGGTGGAGGCGGATTCAATCGTGGCGGGGGTGGCTTCACTCGTGGAGCTGGTGGCGGAATGAGAGGCGGTGGCATGCGAGGCGGTGGTGGTCGTCGGAGATAGGAAAACAAATGCTTGAAGGAAAAGAAATGAAGACAGAACTCCACAACTCACTTGCGATTACTCAATACGGAAGAAGCTTCGTCGCGCTTTTATTCATAACGTCGCTAGTCTTCAGCGACCTTACAGTCTTTGCACAGTCAGGACGGGATCCGCAAGCGACTTCAACACCGGCTCAGGAAGTGTCAGCGCCAAAGATTCCGAATGATCAGTTGGACTCTCTGGTAGCGCCGATAGCTCTGTACCCAGATCCTCTATTGACGCAGACCCTCGTGGCTTCAACTTATCCGCTCGAGATCATTCAGCTTCAGCAATGGCTGGATAAAAACAAAAATCTAAAAGACAGCAAACTGACTGAGGCCGTATCGAAGCAACCCTGGGATCCGAGTGTTCAGGCTATGGCGGCGCTGCCCGACGTGGTGAAGCGACTGGCGGACGACATTCAATGGGCCACCGATCTGGGCAACGCATTTCTCGGGCAACAAAGTGATGTGATGGACGCCGTGCAACGCATGCGACAAAAAGCGCAGAGTGCCGGTGCGTTAAAGTCAAATCAGCAGATGAGGGTTGAGACCGAAACCGTTGAGAACAAGACGGTCATCGTGGTACAGCAGACAGATCCACAGGTGGTCTATGTGCCATCCTATAATCCCACGGTTGTTTACGGTGCGCCCGTTTATCCGTACCCGCCGATTTACTACCCGCCGTCAACGGGCGCTGTGATTGCGGCAAGCGCGATCTCATTCGGGGTCGGAGTTGCGATCGGAGCGGCATGGGGTGGTGGAGGTTGGGGCTGGAATACCGGTTGGGGACACAATGACGTCAATATCAACGTCAACAACAATTTCAATCGCAATACGAATATCTCCGGTGGTAATCGCGTGAATAACATTCAAGGCGGTAACCGGAATAACATTCAAGGTGGTAACAAATGGCAGCACAATCCACAACATCGCGGTGGAGCGCCTTATGCAAACAGGGACATCGCAAATCAGTATGGTGGCGCTGCGCGTGGTGATTCGCTACAGAACCGGCAAAGAGCTGCGCA
>Ga0070664_100005657_pt1 | contig 10063 bp, 8 predicted proteins | sample KBSC73metaG_FD_65863 | JGI IMG/M metagenome (GOLD analysis project Ga0070664, IMG submission 65863) | Corn rhizosphere microbial communities from Kellogg Biological Station, Michigan, USA - KBS C7-3 metaG | ecosystem: Host-associated > Plants > Roots > Rhizosphere > Soil ... | reverse complement strand
TCGATCGGCTCGGTCGCGATCAGCGAGGCGGCGCATACCGGCACGACGCTGACCAACTACACGTCGCAGTTGGCTTGCGTGAACGCCGCCAACCAGAGCGTGAGCGTCGGTTCGAACACGGGCATTGCGGGCAGCATCACGGTGGCCGCGGGCGACCAGATCACGTGCACGTTCACGAATACGCGTCGTCCGCAGGTGAAGCTCGTCAAGGCACTCGTCCCGACGACGGACGTTGGTACCTTTGATCTCACGATCGCCGGGACGACGTTCAACAACAGCGGCGCGGGCTACGGCAACAACGGCACGACCGGCTTCCAGTTCGTCTCGATCGGCTCGGTCGCGATCAGCGAGGCGGGACATACCGGAACGACGCTGAGCGGCTACTTCTCAGTCCTGGCGTGCGTGAACGCGGCCAACCAGACCGTGAGTGTCGGCTCGAACACGGGGATCGCAGGCAGCATCACGGTGGCGGCCGGCGACCAGATCACCTGCACGTTCACGAACACCAGGAAGAGCACCATCATCATTGAGAAGGAAGTAGTTGGAGGCGGTACCCAGAGCTTTACGTTCAGCCGAACGTTGGGCAACGGTAGCGCAGACCTAGGGGACAACCCGAGTCCGACCCTGCAAAACGGTGGCAGTTCGAGCAGCGGTGAGAAGTTGGCCGCCGGCAGCTACAAGGTTTGCGAGACAAACCTGCCGGCTGGCTGGCAGGATCCGACTGCGGCCGGCTACACGTTGGTTTTCGACGCCATTAACAACACCTTCTGCGCGACGTTCAACCTCGCCGCGGGCGAAACGAAGACCATTCACTTCGTGAACACGCCACCTCCGGGCGGCGGCACGCGGACGATCGGCTATTGGAAGAACTGGTCGAGCTGCCCGAATGGCGGCGGTAATCAGTATCAAAAGGCGATTGATGCGGGCCATCCCGAGCAGACGCTCGACGGCAACCTGTCCTCGATCTTCCCGATCGGCAACATCACGACGCTGACGACCTGCCAGGCGGTAAACCTGCTCAACAAGAATGCAATTGATGGATCGAGTCGAGCGGGCGACCCGATTTATAACTTCGTCGCACAGTTGGTTGGCGCGAAGCTCAACGTCGCAGCCGGCGCGGGCACCTGCGCCGCGTTGAACACGGCTTTGGGTGATGCGCAGACGCTGCTCTTGGCGATCTCGTTCGACGGCACCGGTTCCTACAAGGCCAAGAACGCGCTAACCGATGCACAGAGGGCGACGGCCGTCTCGCTGAATACGATCCTCACGAGCTACAACGAGGGTACGCTCGGCGGAGGTTGTCCGACACATATCTAGGGGTCTTTTAGCCTCTGGAGCTTGACGAGTAGTGCGGAGGGCCCGGTTCCGCCGGGCCCTCCGTTTCGTCTGGAGGGCAGTCACTTGGGCTGTGTAGAGCGGGGCGTTTCTTTGTCTTTCCGAGACCGCGACCCAATCCTACATTGGATGGCGCTTTCGGCCCGTCTCGCCTGAAGTCGATGTAGTCGCGCAAAGCTTCCCCATCAGTGAGGAAAGGATGCAGAGGGTAATACACTCGCGGCCCATGCGGCCACTCAGGAATGGATCTTTGATCTCAGTGACAGCCGTTGTCGCGGTTCTCGCGGCCGCGGCGTGCACGAAAGAGAGCGCTGCCAAGTCGCAGCCGGTGCAGGCAGGCGCCGCGAATGACGGCGGGACAGCGGTGCTCGCAACCGTTGGCGATCAGAAGATTACGATGAGCGATGTCCGCGACCGAATGGGCGATCAACTCGATGGGCTCGAGACGCAGTACCAGGTCATGAAAAGCAAGATCATTAGCACGGCGCTCGACTCGGTCTTGCGCGAAAAGACGCTCGGGGACGAGGCCAAGAAGAGTGGCAAGTCAGTCGACGAGATGATCGCTGCGGAGGCTGGGCCAAGCGGGTTCGAACCATCTGACGCCGAGATCGCCGCATGGTACAAGGACAATCCCAGCAGGGTCGGGGGTCGACCAATCGATCAGGTCCGATCGCAGATCGCCGATTTTTTGCGCGGCGACAAGCGCAAAGCGGCCGAGCGGAAGCTCCAGGATCGGATATACGCCGACCGAAAAGTGACGGTGGCGTTTCAGCCGTACCGATTGCAGTTCGAGAACGCAAAGGCCGCCACGTTTGGCAAGCCGGACGCCCCGGTCACTCTCGTCGAGTTTTCGGATTTCCAGTGCCCGTTTTGCAGAGCAGCCGCACCGACGCTTACGCAGGTCAAGAACAAATTCGGCGACAAGGTGCACATCGTCTACCGTCAGTTCCCGATACCGAGCTTGCACCCGAACGCGTTCAAGGCGGCCGAGGCGTCGTTGTGCGCGAACGAGCAGGGGAAGTTCTGGGAGCTCCACGACGCCATGTTCGAGGACCAGAACAAACTCGCCGTGAGCGATTTGAAGCAAACAGCACGCAAACTGGGAATGGATGGTAAGAAGTTCGACGCATGCCTGGACAGTGGCCGCTACGTGGAGCAAGTCCAGAATGATCAGCGGGACGGCCAACGAGTTGGGGTGAAAGGCACCCCAGCCATGTTCATCAACGGCGTGATAGTCGATGGCGGGGCGGTCCCATTCGCGGTGCTCGAAGCGAAAATCGAGAAGGAGTTGCAGCGCAGCAAGTCGTGAGTGCCAAAGCTCGGAAACGTCGTCAGGTCGCCCTGAAGGACGACCGACGGAAGTCGAACCGGCGCGCGCCACCTCTGGATGGCGCGGCCGGTTTCGCGCTTTGGGCGGGTATCGCTGCGCTCACCATCGTCGCATATGCACCGGTTTGGAACTTCGGATTTATCTCGCTGGACGACCCGCAGTACGTCAGTGCGAATCCGATCGTTAGTCAAGGTCTGACGTGGACTGGCTTCAGGTGGGCGTTTGCCGGTAGCAATGGATTCTACTGGCATCCACTCACCTGGCTTTCACATCAGCTTGACGTGCAGCTGTTCGGCATGGACGCGGGCAGCCACCACGCGATAAGTCTCGTCCTGCACGTGATCAACAGCCTCCTGTTGTTTCTCGCATTCGTCCGAATGACCGCCGCGAATGGCAGAAGCGCATTCGTCGCGGCGATGTTCGCGCTCCACCCGCTCCACGTCGAGTCGGTGGATCGCCGAGCGCAAGGACGTACTCAGCACGCTCTTCGCGCTGCTGGCAATACTCGCGTACGTGAGCTACGTGAGACGCCGCCAGGCGGATCGCATGATACTCGTGATCGTCTGCTTTGCTTGCGGCCTCATGGCCAAGCCGATGGTTGTGACGCTCCCAGTCTTGCTGTTGCTTCTCGACTACTGGCCGTTGGACCGAGCCGAAATGCGCGGCGGCGCGCGGGGATTGCTCTTCCTGATCCGCGAGAAGATCCCGTTGTTCGGTCTGGCCGTCGGCGCGGGAGCCATCACCGTATTCGGGCAGCGCGAGGCGGGTGCAGTGCTGTCCCTCAGCGCGCTGCCGTTCACTGCGAGGCTGGAGAATTCGGCCGTCTCCTGTCTTGCCTACGTTCGCGACCTGTTCTGGCCGGCGCGCCTGGCCGTCTACTACCCTCTGCGACCGCCCGGGGCGTTGCAGGCTTTGGCAGCGCTCGCACTCATCGTTTCCACGTTGTTCGTAGCATGGCGGTTGAGGCGTCGCGCCCCGTACATGTTAGTGGGAATTCTCTGGTACCTCGTCGCGCTGGCGCCAGTAATCGGTGTGGTCCAGGCAGGGGCTCAAGGACGCGCTGACCGTTTCACATACGTCCCGATCGTCGGGTTGTTCGTGATCGTGGCGTGGGGCGCGAACGATTTGGCTTCCTTGCTTCGATTCCCGAGGACAGGTTTGGCCGTCGCGGCCGCCGGCTTCGTCCTCGCTTGCGTCGTCTCGACTCGAGAGCAGGTTGGTTACTGGGCGAGCAATCTCTCCCTGTGGGGACGCGCGGTGGCAGTCACGTCGCAGAATTACTGGGCAGAGGATCGACTCGGCGTCGCCCTCGCCGATGCTGGTCGGCTCGACCAGGCCGTCGCGCATTATTCCGCAGCGCTGGCTATCTGGCCCGATTTCCCTGAGGCGCACAACAACTTGGGAACGGCGCGAGTGGACCAGGGCAGGATCGAGGATGCGATCCACGAATTTGGTGCGGCGGCGCGCACCAGACCGAACGAGCCGATGTTTCACTACAATCTCGCCGTAGTTCTCAATCACGTTGGTCGGACGTCCGACGCCATTCGCGAGATAAAGGCTGCGGCGCGCCTACGCCCGAATGATTCCAGTTTTGCTCGGGCATTCGCGATGATTGCCGCCGACTCGAGCAGGTAGTCCCGGACTGACCGGTGCTCAGTGCGTCAGGCTGTTCTGGATCATGCGGTGCATGCCCCAGTCGTCGTCCTGCAACGGTCCCATGTGTCTGTACAACAACGTACCGTCGCGACCGATCAGGAACGTCGCAGGGACGCCAATTGCGAGGAAATCGCTCAGTACCTGCTTCTCCGGATCGAGCCAAACCGAGTACGTGATGCCGTACTTCGTCATGAACTCCCGAACCGTCTGCAGGTTGTCCGCGTCATCGACGTTGACTCCGACGATGGCCAGGCCCTTTGGTGAGTAGCGCTGATAGAGCCGCTCCACGACTGGAACTTCTGTCAGGCACGGGATGCACCACGTGGCCCAGACATTGACAAGCACTGGTCGGCCGCGGAGCTGAGCGAGCGAAACCGAATCTCCAGCCAACGAACGTGACGCGAACGCCGGCGCCGGTAATCCGATCTCGACTGAATGCGAAACGTGGGCGTTCGCCTCGGAAGGCTTCCTCTCACCACCGTCGGCGCGACCGCATGATGCTGCGATCGTGACGAAGATGGTCAGCGCGACAGCGACCAGGGAACGGTTCACGCCGCAAAGATGTCGCGCGGCGAATGGACAGTCCAGGCTTTGATGAGAGTCCTATGGACGCTTTGGTCGAACCGTCTTGCTTGTCTTGGCGAGGCGGCCTGCGCTGTCCGTGACCCTGAGGACTACCGTGTAGGCGCCGCTTGCGACGTAGGCGTGAGTTGTCGCCGCTGACGAGCTGCTCACCAAAGGTGTGCCGTCCCCAAAATCCCAGGCGTAGCTGGCGATTCTTATGTCGTCAGTCGAACCGCTCCCGTCAAAAGCGCAACTCGACTTTGAACAGCTCGCCGTGAAGCTGGCGGTCGGGGGATTGCTCGTAGTGGGCGTCGGGCTTGTCACCGGTGCCCAGCTACTGAGCGTTCCGGTGTAAAGGAGGAGATTCGGCGACCCCACCCCGAGGTTCGTGAGAACGCCGCTCTGTGCGTTTCGGAGGATCGCACTCGCCACCTGATTCGGCGTCGCCGCCGGTTGCATGGACAGATAGAGCGCCGCCGCTCCGGCGACGTGCGGTGTGGCCATCGACGTCCCACTCAGGACGGAGGTCGACGTATCTGTGCGGAAATAGTCCGATTTGATCAACTGCCCGGGTGCAAGCAAGTCGACGCACGGCCCGAAGTTGGAGTACCCGGTTTGCATGTCTGACGAATTCGATGCGCCAACGGTTAGCGCGTCCGGAGCACTGCCCGGAGAATGCACGCATGCATCGCCAAAATCGTTACCGGCCGCCGCGACCACAACGGCTCCGCTTGCGACCAGGCCGGCGACGGCTTGATTGGCGGCATCCGAGTATTCTCCACTCAGCGACATGTTGACGACCGCAGGCAATTGGCGATTCTGCGCGATCCAGTCCAATCCGGCGATCAAATCGCTCATCGGCGCCGAGGCGCTACACGGAAGCACGCGAACGGAAAACAGCCGTACGCTTTTCGCGACGCCGTAGGCCGTTCCGCCAACGATGCCTGCAACGTGAGTTCCGTGGCCAACGCAGTCGGTCGCGCCGAGGCTGTCGTCCACGGTCGTGAATGCCTCGAACGCGCGGCCCCCGAAGTCCGCGTGCGTCGTTCGGATGCCGGTATCGACGATGTAGACGTTGACGCCCGCTCCCGCTGTCGAGACATACTCGTACTTTGCGTCGAGCCGATTCTTCAACTGATCGATGCGATCGAGTCCCCACGACGGCACGGGAGATTCCTGATCCTGTATGTCGACCAGAGCATCGGGCTCAATTCCGGCGACATGGGGATTGTGTTTGAGGGCTGCGACCGCGGAGTCGGGAAGCGACGCGACGAATCCGTGAAGCGCACCCGTGTACGTCCGTCCCAGACTGCCGCCGTGGACCTTGACGAGTCCCTTCGCGAGGCCCGGCACGTCATCAACGTCCGAGTTGAAGACCACGATGTACTGGCCCGGGATGACCCGACTTCCCTTGCCCACGACCGAGTCAGGGCCGAGGGAGTCAACGGATGACCGGCGAGCTCCGGGCGCGAGGGCTCTGTCAGGAGTGGCCAAATCGCGGCAAGCGACGATGTTCAAAAGGACGACGAAGCCCAACACGGTGCGGCGGCGATGCGAGGCGGAAGCCGGCGATCGTCGGCGATCAATCCAGAGCGGCATGGGGGCAACCCTCGGTGGCTGGTCCGTTCGGCAACCCAGCCGGCTTGGCGAGTGCGTCGCGCTGCGCTCGCGGTAGCCCTGTTGGCTTTGCGTCCCCGACTTTCGCTCGGGTTTGCCCTTGTCGCGTCCCCTCGGACGGAGCGAGGGGGACCGATCGTGCCGTTCAATTGCGGCCTACATGTCGTGGACGCGCGTGGGATGTGGTGGTCACGGTACTTGCTTCGCAAGTCCAAGGCGTAAAAGATCTTACAGCAAAGAAAAATTGCACAGATGGTCGGCGACGCCGGACGGTCGCCACGACGAACACGCTTGTTGGGGGCGGAAGCGGATACCCTCCTGGTCGGCGGGCAGTCCAGTCTCCCAGACTCACCTCCGGAGGCACGCGGCACTGGAACGGCGACGCCCCCGGCGGGCGGCTCCAACCCGGATCGCTGAACGACGCGACTCGGAGGGCCCGCACAGTGCAGCTCAAGGCCAGCTTTTTTTCCCGGCCACGCCGTCACGGAGCTCCTAATCGACAACGCGGCACGCATCCGTGCTCACCATGAGGTTCCCAATGCAGAAGGTCGTCCCTTCCACTCGATCACATCGCGGAAGCAACATGCGACCGCGCGGGATTGCGTTTCTGCTGGGCGCGGCGGGGGTTGTCGCCACATCGTGCCGCGAGTACGCCGCCACGCCGAACGGGAGTGCGCAGGTCGTCCAACAGAGCGTGGCGCGAACCGATTTGCCGGATTCGCTGCCGACTGTTGGCGCGGAGAAGATTACGCTGGCCGATGTCCGATCACGTGTCGGAGAACAGCTTGATTTACTCGACGCCCAATATCGTCGGGTTCGCGACGAGATCGTCGGGAGCGCCCTCGAAACGATTGTCCTCGAAACGCTCATCGACGCGGAGGTCAAGAAGACCGGGAAAACCGCGGAACAACTCCTGATAGCGGAGATTGGCGGCTCACCGGATGCCAGCGACGTCGAGATCTCGATGTGGTACAAGGAGAATCAGTCGCGGTCGGCGGCCGGTCACTGGACCAGACGCGCAAGCAGATCTCGGACTTCCTGAAAAAGCACCGCGTAGAACAAGCCGAAACCAACCTGGAACAGCGGCTCCGCGCCGACGTGAAGGTCGCGCTGAGTTTCGAGCCGTATCGGCTCAGCTTCAGCAACGCCGGTGCTCCAACGATGGGTCCGGAGAGCGCACCCGTTACGCTCGTGGAGTTCTCCGATTTTCAGTGCCCGTATTGCCGAGCCGCGGCGCCGACGCTGAAGCAGGTGGCGAACAAGTACGGCGACAAGGTGCACATCGTTTATCGGCAGTACCCGATCGCCAGCCTTCACCCATTTGCGTTAAAGGCGGCGGAGGCGTCGCTCTGCGCGAACGAGCAGGGAAAGTTCTGGCCGCTCCACGACCGCATGTTCGACGACCAGACCAAACTCGGCGTGAGCGATCTCAAGCAACAAGCGCGTGAGCTGGGAATGGACGGCAAGAAGTTCGATGCCTGTCTCGACGCCGGCAAATACGTAGAGCAAGTGCAGAACGACATGAAAGAGGGCCAGCGATCGCGGGTAGCTGGACTCCGGCAATATTCATCAACGGCCGTGTGGTGGAGGGCGGTTCAGTGCCGTTCCCCGTACTCGAGGCGCTGATCGACAAGGAGTTGGCGCGCGCAAAGCCGACGTCCTGACACGATGCACGAACGGGGCTGGATGAACATAGGGGACTCTCTGTTCGAGAGTCCCCTATGTTCCTTTCCAGCTCGAGATCGATCAGCGTCATTGCCGACACCCCAAGAGAGGTAAGCCACGCGGAATGTGCACGCGCGTGGCGAGCTAGTAGGAGCTCTTTCAGTTGCGTGGAGTACTCTGCTCGATCGACGCGCGATCGAAGAACGCCGTCACGATGGTGACGGTGTATAAGTGTTTTTACATCACATGTTTGTGATGGGGTCGCTGCGGTCGAATTGCGACCATGCGATGCGTGCGGTCAAAGAACCTGACTCGGATCGATGAGCGGCCGAGCGCGTTCACGCAAAGCTAGCGAGCGGCTGGGGAATTCTCCGTGTCGACAATCACTACGACTGGGCAGTTCTGACCTTTCGTGGAACGAATGGCGCAATAGATTCGATACCGTGCGTACCGTTGCTATCATCGCCGCAAGCCTGATCGGGTTGTCCGGAGTTGGAGCGTTCGCCTCGGGCGTTTACCATCGGCGTCCGTCGGCCGTCGGGGATTCGGGCGCCCATATGCCGGTCATTGGCGCGCCACCGGAAAAACGAGACAAAACGTTAGTCGGCGATACCGCGGCGGTCGGCGCATACTGCCCGATTCCGCCGCGCGGGACACAGAAGGGCAAGGTCGTGATGACGCCGGCTGGTTCCGCGGGCGACCCACTTCCGCTGACCGGACAAAGCGTCGTGCCCGACACGGCAACGGCGCAGTGTACGGGGACGGCGGCGCCAGAAAAACGCCCTTAGTCGGGCCCGAAGCACCCCTATCGGCCGGAAGACCGGCTCCGCCCCCGACCCCGGACCCGGCGGATGCCGCCTAATCCGAACACATTGCCCAGCTTGGGCGTAACTAGATTGGGTTGCCCAGACGCACTTTTTTTGACTGAATTTGCTGCCGCGTCTGGTAGCTTCCGCGCCCACCCGCGTTGCTCGACCTTCACCGCCGCACCCTGTCTTCCTCCGTCCCGATGATTCGATCGCGATCGTACGCTCGTTGCGTATCGCTGCAGTCTTCTATCGTAGCGCTCGCCGTTCTCCCATTCCTGGCTGCCTGTAAGAAAAACCAGGAGCGCCCGCAGCGGCCCCTTGCCACGGTGCAAGTCGTTCCGGCACGCCGCGCCACCGTCCCGTACATCATTGAAGCGAACGGCATCGTGACGCCGATGCAAAGCGCGGCCGTCACGCCGCAGGTGGATGGAATTATCCAATCCGTCGATTTCCAGGAAGGGCAGGAGGTTCGTCAAGGGCAGCCGCTGTTCCATGTAGATCCGCGCCCGTACCAGAACACATACGCGCAGGCCGCCGCGGTTCTGGCGCGTGACAGCGCCAACTGGCTGAACGCCAAGGCGAACGCGGACCGTTCGAAGCAGCTGCTCGGCGCCAAAGTGATTACGCAACAGGAAGCGGACGTGAGTCTCACCAGCGCCGCAACCGCGGAGGCGACGCTTCGAGCCGATCACGCCGCGCTGGAGCAGGCGAAATTCAACCTCGAGAATACGATCATTCGGGCCCCTATCTCCGGAAAGACGGGAAGCCTTTTGGTGAAGCGCGGGAACCTGGTCCGCTCCGGCGGTGCGGCGTCGCTCGTGGTGATCAACCAGGTGCGGCCAATTCTGGTCCGATTCGCCATTCCGTCGTCGCAGCTTCCACTGGTCCTTCAGTATGGATCCGGTGGTGGGCTTCAGGTGGCGGCAGTTCCCGGTGGCATCGCGCCGCCGACACCCCCAATCGACTCACTGGCCGCCGCGGCGATGGCCCCGGTGAACGACGCCGGCACCGACGGAGCGGCCTTACGCCCAGGCAATGGCGACAACGGTGGGAACCGCGGCAATAGCGGCGGCAATAGCGGCGGCAA
>Ga0070664_100005652_pt1 | contig 10066 bp, 10 predicted proteins | sample KBSC73metaG_FD_65863 | JGI IMG/M metagenome (GOLD analysis project Ga0070664, IMG submission 65863) | Corn rhizosphere microbial communities from Kellogg Biological Station, Michigan, USA - KBS C7-3 metaG | ecosystem: Host-associated > Plants > Roots > Rhizosphere > Soil ... | reverse complement strand
AGCGGTCCATGAGCGGCGACCAGAGGAACTTGAACGTCCACGGCGCCTGCGCGAGGGAGAACAGGCCGACGGTCTTGATGTCCACGCCGCGGTACGTGAGGAAGGCCGGCAGCGCGATCCACACGAGGCCGAGCGGAAGACCGGACGAGAAGGACTGGAGAGTGACCGCGCCGATGCGGCGGGACCGGAGCGCGGCGCGCAGGCTGCCCCACGTGCCGACGCGTTCCGCGGTCATTCGGAGTCAGTGTAGCGGACGACATCCCTGTCATCCGAGCGCAGCGAGGGACCCCTTTCCATCTCAGCGTGCGGCGCAGAAAGGGGTCCCTCGTCGCTGCGCTCCTCGGGAACCATCAGGGAGTTGTTGACTGGCTCGCCTCGCCTCTGCTCTTCTCCGCGCCATGCTCAACCTGCTGGCCGCGCCCGCTCTCGCCACGCTTCTCGCCGTTCCCGCCGCGTCTGCGTCTCCAAGGCCGAGCCCGGCGCTCGCGCCGCTCGACGCCGCGTACCCCGACCTCGAGGCGTTCTACGTCGACCTGCACCGCAGCCCCGAGCTCTCGATGCAGGAGGAGAAGACGTCGGCGAAGATCGCGCAGCGGCTGCGCGCGCTCGGCTACGACGTGACCGAGCGGGTCGGCGGCTTCGGCGTGGTCGGCGTCATGCGCAACGGCAAGGGCCCGACCGTCCTCCTGCGCGCCGACATGGACGCGCTCCCGGTCCTCGAGAAGACCGGCCTGCCGTACGCGAGCACGGTGACGGCGAAGGACGCCTCCGGCGCGACGGTGCCCGTCATGCACGCGTGCGGGCACGACATCCACATGACCTCGCTCGTGGGAGCGGCGGGTCTGCTCGCGAAGGCGAAGGCGCGCTGGAAGGGCACGCTCGTCGTCGTCGGGCAGCCGGCGGAGGAGCTCGGCGGCGGCGCCTCGAAGATGCTGAAGGACGGCTTCCTCGAGAGGTTCCCGAGGCCGGACTTCGCGATCTCGTTTCACGACGATCCGCGGATGCCGGCGGGCCAGGTCGGCTTCACGCCCGGCTTCGTGTTCGCGAACGTGGACTCGGTCGACATCACGGTGTTCGGGCGCGGCGGCCACGGCGCGCGTCCCGAGGCGAGCGTCGATCCGGTCGTCATCGCGGCGCGAATCGTGACGGCGCTCCAGACCGTCGTGTCGCGCGAGAACAGCCCGTTCGACCCGGCGGTCGTCACGGTGGGATCGATCCATGGCGGCACGAAGCACAACATCATCCCGGACGAAGTGAAGATGCAGCTGACCGTCCGGTCCTACAAGCGCGAGGTGCGCGACAAGCTGCTCGCGGCGGTCGAGCGCATCGCGAAGGCGGAGGCGGCCGCGGCGGGAGCGCCGCGCCTCCCCGAGGTGAAGCACGCCGACGGCGGCGACGCCGTGTACAACGACCCGGTCCTCACGAAGCGCGTCGCCGGAGCGCTCACGGCCGCGCTCGGCGCTTCGTCGGTGCGCGAGATGCCGCCGATCATGGCGGGAGAGGACTTCGGCGATTTCGGCAAGGCGGCGAAGTGCCCGTCGCTGATCCTGTGGGTCGGCCTGACCGCGCCGGAGAAGCTCGCGGCGGTGGGCGGCGACGTCAACCGCGTGCCGTCGCTCCACTCCTCAGAGATGTCGCCCGTTCCCGCGCCGACGATCAAGGCGGGCGTCTCGGCGTTGACGGTGGCGGCGCTCGAGGTGCTGGGGAGATAGCCGGACATCGGTGCCGCCGGCAGCGTCGTCTATCGGATGCCGTGCTCGGGGTCAGGCCTGTGCTTCTTCGGAGCGACGCCGGGGCGGCGGTGAAGCCACGCCGCAGCAGGAGCTCCGAAAAGTGCAGGCCTGACCCCATCGAAGGCGCAGGCCCGACTTGCGGGCTGCTGCTTTCCGTAGGCGACTCAGTCGCCGCGGGACTTGCGGGCCGGTCCTCCGGGCCTTCTTCACGGCGCCGCGATCACGATTGAAGCTCCGCAGCGCGGGCTGCGGGCTGCCGCCGTCCGCAACGACCTGGTCGCCGCGAAGCGTTGCCAACCTCTCCTTCCGGCACCGATCCTGCAGCCATAAGGCGACATGTCCGGCATCTTCGACCAGCGCCTGTTCTCCATCGGCGACACACCGGTCACGATCGCCAGCCTCGTCGTCGCCATCCTCCTCGTCGTCGGTTCGTTCCTGCTCGGACGGCTCTCCCAGAAGCTCGTCAGCCACAAGCTCCTCGCGCGGACGAACCTGTCCGTCGGCGTGCGCTACGTGCTCGGCCGGTTCACGGGTTACCTCGTCCTCTTCCTCGGGATCGCGATCGCCCTGCAGACCCTCGGCATCCGCGCGACGACGCTCGCCGCGTTCGGCGCCGCGCTCGGCGTCGGGATCGGCTTCGGCCTGCAGGACATCGTCAAGAATTTCGTCGCCGGACTGATCCTCCTCGTCGAGCGTCCGTTCCAGGTCGGAGACCGGATCGAGATCGACAAGGTCGGCGCCGAGGTCGTCGAGATCCGCGCGCGCGCGACGATCCTGCGGACCAACGACGACGTGCACCTGATCGTGCCCAACGCGAAGTTCATCAACGAGACGGTCGTCAACCGGACGTTCGGCAGGCCGATCTACCGATTGCACGTCCCCGTGCTCGTCGCGTTCGGCGCGGACCCCGCCGCCGTGGAGGAGGCGCTCCTCGACGCAGCGCGCGCGTGCGACGGCGTCCTGCAGGAGCCGCCGCCCGCCGTGCGGTTCCGCGAGTCGGGCGCGTCCACTCTGCGCTTCGAGCTGCTCGCCTGGACCGCGCGGATGGTGCATCGACCGGGCGCGCTCATCAGCCAGCTGAACGTCCTGATCCACGACTCGCTGCGCCGGCGCGGCGTCGCGCTGCCGTCCTCGCAGATCGACGTGCGCATCCGGGACTCCGCCGAGCACGGCGTCGGCCCGTCCGATCCGCGGCGGGGCGCGTCGGTCTGAACCGGCACGGAACCTGCAGCCATCACGGCAGGAGGCCATCCATGAACCGAGACGAACGCGAAGGCAAGGAAAAGAACGTGGCGGGTCGGATCAAGCAGGCCACCGGAACGCTGACGGGAAATCGGGATCTGGAGAACGAGGGCGCGGACGAGCGCGCCGAGGGCAACGTCCAGGAGGGTCTCGGACGCGGCCGCCGGAAGCTCGGCGAGGCGCTCGAGGATCTCGGCGACGAAATCAAGCGCTGAAGTTTGCGGGGATCGCGAGGCGGCGGTGCGAGCCGCCGCCTCTTCCATTCAGGAGGAGACGACATGGCCAGGGACGAGATCGCGGCACGCCGCAAGCGCGGCGCGGGCGACAAGCCGCTTCCGACGGGCGAGGAGATGACCGAGGAGCGGGCGCGGGATGGCGAGAGCGCCACGGGTCGCGCCGGCGGCACGGGCCGGTTCATCTCGCCCGAGGAGGAGGACGTTCCCCGCAAGACGCCCGGCACGCATACGGACAAGAAGCAGCTGGACGAGGGCGGCATCTAGACGTCGGTCCGGGTCGCTCCGTCTCGCGTCTTACGTCCCGCGTCTTACGCTGTTAGCATCTCGCGGATGGCGAGCCCGAAACCCGTCCGACGAGCGAGCCCTCCGCGTCCGCGCCCCGAGGCGTCGCGCTGGGGCGATGCCGCCGCGCTGTACGCGATTCCGCACTGGGGCAAAGGCTTCTTCCACGTCTCGGACGACGGCGAGCTCGTCGTGCGTCCGACGCGGGAGGCGCATCGGGGCGTCGCGCTGAAGCACATCGTCGACGAGGTCGCCATGCGCGGCATCTCGACGCCGATGGTCATTCGCTTTCCCCAGATCCTGTCGACGTCCGTCTCGAACCTCAACGACGCCTTCGCGCGAGCGATCGACGAGTACGGATACGCGAACGTCTTCCGCGGCGTCTTCCCGATCAAGGTCAACCAGAAGCGCGTCGTCGTCGACCACATCGTGGAGGCGGGCCGCCACTACGGCTACGGGCTGGAGGCCGGCTCCAAGCCCGAGCTTCTCGCGGCGATCTCGAAGGACCTCGGCCCCGATTCGCTGATCACGTGCAACGGGTACAAGGACGAGACGTTCGTGCGGATGGCGCTGAACGCCCTGCGCATGAAGAAGAAGGTCGTGCTGATCCTGGAGAAGGTCTCGGAGCTCGAGCGCATTCTCCAGATCGCCAGGGAGCGCGGCGTGCGGCCGTTGCTCGGCATGCGCGCGAAGCTCTACGCGCGCGGCTCCGGCAAGTGGGCGAAGTCGGGCGGCGAGGCGGCGAAGTTCGGCCTGACGACGCCGGAGATGCTCGAGGCGGTGAAGATCCTCAAGTCGAAGCGGATGCTCGACTGCATGGTCATGCTGCACTTCCACATCGGCTCGCAGATCACGGACATCCGCAAGATCAAGGAGGCGATCCGCGAGGCCGGCCGCGTCTACGCGAAGCTCCGCGCCCTGGGCGTGCCGATCCAGTACCTGAACCTCGGAGGCGGGCTCGGCGTCGACTACGACGGCTCGAAGACGGCGTACGAGTCGTCGATGAACTACTCGGTCCAGGAGTACGCCAACGACGTCGTGTACACGGTCAAGCAGATCTGCGACGAGGAGAAGGTCCCCTCCCCGGTGCTCGTCACCGAGTCGGGCCGCGCCGTGACGGCCTACCACTCGGTCTTCGTCACGAACGTTCTCGACGTCGCCGACCGCATCGAGCAGGGGCGGCGCGTGAGCGTCTCCTCGGCGGACCCCAACGTCCTCCAGGAGCTCGCCGCGATCTACCAGTCCGTCAACGCGAAGAACCTCCGCGAGAGCTGGCACGACGCGGTCCAGTACAAGGAGGAGCTGTTCACGCTGTTCGGCCTCGGCCACCTGTCGCTCGAGGACCGCTCGCGCGGCGAGATCCTGTTCTGGCAGATCTGCGAAAAGATCCACCGCGACCTGAAGACGCTCAAGGAGATCCCGGAGGAATTCGAGGACATGGAGAAGATGCTCGCGGACACCTACGTCCTCAACTTCTCCGTGTTCCAGTCTCTCCCCGACGTCTGGGCGATCGACCAGCTCTTCCCCACCCTGCCGATCCACCGGCTCCGGGAGAAGCCCTCCGAGCTCGGCACGATCGCCGACATCACCTGCGACTCCGACGGCAAGATCGAGAAGTTCATCGACCTGCGCGACATCAAGGACACCCTCCCCCTCCACGCGCTGCGCGAGGGCGAGCCCTACTACATCGGCGTGTGCCTGACGGGCGCCTACCAGGACGTCCTCGGAGACCTGCACAACCTGTTCGGCGAGGCGCACGAGGTCCTGGTCACCGTGGACGAGGAGGGCAACTCGAAGATCGAGGACGTGCTGCCGGGCGAGTCGTGCGGCCGCGTGCTCGAGTACATGAGCTACGACCGCACGGAGATCCTCGACGCGATCGGACGGCAGCTGAAGAGCGTGGCGGGGCGCCCTCTCAAGAAGGAGGAGGCGCGCGCCATTTACCAGGAGTTCGAGGCGGTCTTTCCGAAGTACACGTACCTGGAACGTTGAGACGTGAGAGGCGAGACGCGTAGACGCTTTTCGTCTTGCGTCTCCCGTCTCGCGTCTTACGGCTTCCTCGCCGCGGCACTGTGCCCGGGCGCCGAGCCGGCGAGCGCGCCCGGGCCGCTGGTCGTCGCCGTCTACGAGGCGCCGCCCTGGTGCATGAAGCAACCCGACGGGAGCTGGCAGGGCGCCACCGTCGACCTCTGGAAGGCGCTCGCGGCCGAGGCCGGGTTCTCGTACCGGCTGCAGGAGACGCCGCTCGACGACATTCTCGACGGTGTCGCCGACGGCCGGTACGCGACGAGCGCCGGGCCGTGGGCCGCGACCGTCGAGCGCCAGCAGGTGATGGATTTCTCGCACTCATACGTCGTGAGCGGGCTCGCGATCGCGGTGCGTCAGACGAGCGAGCGCGACCGCTGGATCTCCTTTCTCGAAGCGCTCACGACGCCGACCGCGTTGAAGCTCTATTTCTCCATCGCGGCGCTGACGCTCCTGACCGCGGCCGCGATGTGGCTGCTCGAGCGGCGGCGCAATCCAGCCTTTCCGGAGAGGGCGGGGCCCGGGATCGGCGCGGGCTACTGGTGGGCCGGCGTCACGATGTCGGGCGTCGGATACGGCGACAAGGTCCCGATCGGCGTCCCCGGCCGCGTGCTGGCGCTTCTCTGGATGTTCGCCAGTCTCGTCCTCAGCACGGCCCTCATCGCCTTCGTGACGGCGCGCCTCGCGATCGCCGAGCTCGGCGAGGTCCACAGCCTCACCGGCCTGAGGCGCGTCCTGGTGGGGACCGTCGAGAGCTCGTCGTCCGCCGACTTCCTGCGGCGCCAGGAGATCCGGCATCGGCTCTACGCGAGCGTCCCGGAGGCGCTCGACGCGCTGCGCCGCCGCGACGTGGCGGCGGTCGTCTACGGCGAGGTCATCCTGCGCTATTACGTGCAGCGCGACCCGACCCGCTCGCTCGAGCTCGTGCCCGGGATCGTGGAGCCGCAGTCGTACGCCTTCCCGCTGCGCGACGGCAGCCCTCTGCGCGAGCCGCTCAACCACGCGCTTCGGCACGTGCTCGCGAGCTCGACGTGGCGCGACCTCAACGACCGCTATCTCGGCACCGGCGCGGACGGAGCCCGCTGACGTGGCGCGGAGAAACGTCTCGAGCGGCGCGCCGTGGGAGCCCGTCGTCGGCTACTCCCGGGCCGTGCGGATCGGCGGCGTCGTGCACGTCTCGGGAACGACGGCGACCGGCCCCGACGGGAAGATCGTCGGCATCGGCGACGCCGGCGCACAGGCGCGGCAGACGCTGCAGAACATCGCGTCCGCGCTGGAGCGCTGCGGCGCCCGGCTCGAGGACGTCGTCCGCACGCGCATCTACGTCACGAACATCGACGACTGGGAGGCGGTCGGCCGCATCCACGGCGAGGTGTTCGGCGCGATCCGGCCGGCCACGTCGATGGTCGAGGTCTCGCGCCTCATCGCTCCCGAGATGCTCGTGGAGATCGAGGCGGAGGCGATCGTGGAGGACGAGTAGCGCCGGCCTTCGCACGCGCCCGACGGGCGCTCACCCGGATTCGTCAGGCAGAGTCCTTGCTAAGACTGCATGAGCTCTGCGCAGCCCGCCGCCGAGAGCCAGGGCAAGTCCGGCACGCGGGCCACCGCCGAAGAGATCCACGACAACGTCCTGAAGGATGCGAAGAAGGAGCTCGAGAAGCCGGTCGCCTCCCTCGCCTGGTCGGGCCTCGACGCCGGCCTCGCGATCGCGTTCTCCTCGCTCGGCGGCGCCTTCCTCGCCTCGATCGCGCCGCCGCACCTCGCCCACGCCGCCGGCGCGGCCGGATATCCGCTCGGCTTCATTTTCGTCGTGCTGGCCCGCAGCCAGCTCTTCACCGAGAACACGCTGGAGCCGGTTCTGCCTCTGCTCGAGGAGCCCTCGCGCGACATGCTGCGAAAGGTCCTCCGTCTCTGGGGCGTCGTCCTGGCGGCGAACCTCGTCGGCGCCGCGCTGATCGCGCTCGCGATCGCGCGGACCGGGATGCTGCCCGCGCCGGTGCTGTCGGCGCTGATGGACCACGCGCGCGAGACGACGTCGGGCGGCTTCGGCCGGGTCTTCTACCTCGCCATCTTCGCCGGCTGGCTCGTCGCGTTGATGGCCTGGCTCGTCGCCGCGACGCACTCCACGGGCGCCCAGATCGCGATCGTGTGGCTGGCGACGGCTCCCATCTCGGCTCTCGGTTTCCGGCACTCGATCGCGGGCTCGGTGAACGCGTTCACGCGCGTGTGGGCGGGAGACGCCTCGCTCGGCGACATGCTGGGAGGCTTCGTCGCGCCCGCGTTGCTCGGCAACGTCCTCGGGGGCGTGGTCCTCGTCGCCCTGCTCAACCACGGGCAGGTCGCGGGCGAAAAATAGGCGAGGCGCGACGTATTAGCGACAGCTAATATGTTTCAGGTGCTCTCGAGGAGCGCCGGCTCCAGCGGCGTGACGGCGGCCTGGTCCTCCTCGCCGGTCCGGATCCGATAGACCTTCTCGACGGGGAGCACGAAGATCTTGCCGTCTCCGACGGAGCCCGTCCGCGCGGACGAGAGGATCGCCCGGACCGTCGGCTCGACGAAGTGGTCCGAGACGCCGATCTCCAGCCGCACCTTCTCGGAGAGCTCCATCTTCACGGTCGTGCCGCGGTAGGTCTCGACGCGCTCGGTCTCGCCGCCGTGGCCCTCGACGCGGTGGAGCGTCAGGCCGCGGACCTCCGCGCGAAAGAGCGCCTCGAGCACGTCGGGCAGCGTCTCGGGGCGGACGATCGCGACGACCAGCTTCACGCGCGTCCGCCCTCGGCCGGAGCGGCCGCCGGCAGGCCCATGGGCGAGCCGGGCGTCTCGTGCAGGACCAGGATCGCGCCCTCGCCGCGCGTATAGGCCTCCTCGCCGTGCTGCGTGACGTCGAGGCCGAGGCCCTCGTCGCGCGCGGACGTCCGCAGCGGGGCGAAGGCCGCCACCAGCTTCAGCAGCCCGAAGGTCGCGCCGCCGCTGTACGCGATCACCGCCAGGACGCAGAGCGCCTGGACGGCGAGCTGCCGCGGGTTCCCGAAGAGGAGCCCGTCGGCCGCCCCGCTCCAGCTCTTCTGCGCCAGGACGCCGGTCAGGAGGGCGCCCACCGTGCCGCCGAGCCCGTGCGCCGCGACCACGTCGAGCGAGTCGTCGAGGCGGGTGCGGGCGCGCCACAGCAGTGCGAAGTAGCTCGGGAACGCGGCGACCCCGCCGAGCAGGATCGCGGAGAGCGGTGAGATGAACCCGGCCGCCGGCGTGATCGCGACGAGTCCGACCACGGCGGCCGTCGCGGCGCCGACGGCGGTCGCGCGGCCGGTGCGTGAGAGGTCGAGGAGCGTCCACACGACGAGCGTCGCCGCCGGGGCGAACATCGTGTTCACGAACGCGAGCGCGGCGCTCGTGCCCGAGGTCAGGGCGCTGCCCGCGTTGAAGCCGAACCAGCCGAACCAGAGGAGTCCCGCGCCGAGCAGAGTGAACGGGACGTGGTGCGGCAGGATCGCCTGGCGCGCGTAGTCCTTGCGCGGGCCGAGGACGAGCGCCGCGACCAGCGCCGCCGCGCCGGCGTTGATGTGCACGACGGTGCCGCCCGCGAAGTCGAGCGCGCCGAGCTTCGAGAGGAAGCCGCCGCCCCAGACCCAGTGCGCGACCGGCGCGTACACGACGAGGCCCCACAGCGTCAGGAACGCGAGGTAGGGCGCGAAGCGCATGCGCTCGACGATCGCTCCCGAGATGAGCGCGACCGTGACGATCGCGAACGTGCCCTGGAACGCCATGAAGAGCACGTGCGGAATCGAGCCCTGGGGCTCGAGTCCGACGCCCGCGAGCAGGCCGCGCGACAGGCCGCCCCACGCCGGATTCCCCGGCGCGAACGCGATCGAGTATCCCGCGAGCGCCCACGCGACTCCGGTGAATCCGAGCGAGGCGAAGCTCATCATCATCGTGTTGAGCGCGTTCTTCGAGCGCACGAGGCCGCCATAGAAGAACCCGAGGGCGGGAGTCATGAGGAGGACGAGAGCGGTCGCGACCAGGAGCCAGGCGGTGTCGGCCTTGTCCATGGATCTTCAATGTAGCAGCCGGAATGCGGAGTGCAATAGGAAACTTGCACAAGGTGCACAGATCGATGTGCAGCGAGGTCGATTTTTCCGGTCTTTGAGACAATTGCCATCAAAATTTGGCGTCGGATGCAGTTTTCTCGAGACAGCCAGATTCAGCGACCTCTCCCTCTCCCCCCGCGCGCGGGGGGAGAGGGCGCAGGGTGAGGGGGGTTCTCTCGCTCAACGAAGGAGCCGCGTCGGCGCGGAGCGGCTCCCCCTCACCCCGCCCCTCCCCCGTCTCCGGGGGAGAGGGGGATTCCGCAGTGCTCGCTGCGGCGGGACTTCTTCAGCGGCTCGCCGTGGCCGGCGCCGCGCCCTCTCCGAGCAGGTACTTCTTGATGAACTCGATGCTCGAATACATCATGAAGTCGCGGTTGTTCTTCTTCGCGAAGCCGTGGCCCTCGTCCTTGGCCATCAGGTACCAGACCGGAGTCCCGACGCCGCGGATCTTCTGGACCATCTG
>Ga0070664_100005651_pt1 | contig 10069 bp, 7 predicted proteins | sample KBSC73metaG_FD_65863 | JGI IMG/M metagenome (GOLD analysis project Ga0070664, IMG submission 65863) | Corn rhizosphere microbial communities from Kellogg Biological Station, Michigan, USA - KBS C7-3 metaG | ecosystem: Host-associated > Plants > Roots > Rhizosphere > Soil ... | reverse complement strand
GCCGGGTAGTACTGGCTGGCGCACCACTCGAAGTGCCCACGCGCGAAGTCCGGGCCCTGGGTTCCGTAGTAGATGCACTTGGAGATCCAGTTGCCGTACTTCAGCTGCCGCTCGGTCGTCTCGTAGTTGGAGACGTCGACGAAGAAGCCGTCCGCCTTCTGCACACCGGCCTTGACCAGCCGATCGGCGATGTCACCGGAGCCCAGCCAGGCGCTGTGCGTGCCATCGAGGTACACGTTCGTGTGCCCCAGCGCCTTGAACCGGTCCACCGCGTAGTTCAACAAAGCAAACCGATCGCTCGCCGCCGTGGCCGGGTCGGCCTCGGCCGGCTGGCACCATTCTTGAGCGCCATTGATTGACGTGTACCAGGGGATGATGCCCAGCCCGTCCGGCTCGAGCAGAACGGCCGCCTTGCTCCGGCCGATGCCCGCGGCGAAGGCGTCGATCCAGGCCTTGTACTCGGCGACGCTGGTCGCGCCGCCGGCGGAGAACTGCGCGCAGTCGCGGAACGGGATGTTGTACGCGACGAAGACCGGCAACGTACGCGTCTTCGAAGCCCGGTTGATCTCGGACTTGATCGACCGGGTCAATGACTTGCCGGAGCCGCCGGTGACCCACACCGCTTGCGGCGTGAGGACCATGCGGGTGAGCTGACCGGCCAGCTGCCATTGGCCATGCCGGGCTAGATCGACGATCTGGCGGATGGCGTCGTGGTCCGGCTCGGGGGTGTAGAACCTGGTGCCATCGGGGATGGCCGCTTGCGCTGGTACGGCGTTGAAGGGTACGGCGACCGCGAGCGCGGCGGCCGTCGCGGCAAGGCCGCTCAGGACCCTGCGGCGTAACGGGGTCAGAGGCATGTGCTGCTCCTGATCGGATGACCGGGGAACGCAGCGGATTTGGGAGCGTTCCCACGCTTGGTGAGAGGCTGCTCCCTGCGCGGGCCGATGTCAACCCGCGGGGGTTCAGCACTCATCGACCCGGCGCCGATAGTCCAAGCGACGGCATTCGGCGATCGGTGGCCGAACGGTCAGACCGGCGTGACGATCGATGGATCCGACAACGGGGCGGACTCCTCGAACTCCTCGGCGATGCGGAGCACTGCCTCCACGATCCGCCGGCGCTCGCGTTCGTCGCGCAGCAGGAACGTCAAGCGCTCGGTGTGTGGGTCGACGGTGTGCGGCAGGTCGGCGAGGGGCGGGACGTCGGCGCCGCCGAAGACCAGCTCGATGACCTCGACGACCACCTTCTCGGGCCGCTCGCCCCGACCGATTCGGTTCCGGATGGCGATGACCACTTCGTGGGCGAGCGACCGCATGCGCGAGTCCTCCAGCTCGGCGGCGTCGACGAGCGACAGCGCCGGCCGCTCGAGCGCGCCGTCCTCGCCGTTCGGGTAGCGCAGCACCGGGGCGTGCTTACGCCCGAGCGGCCGCTCGACGTACGAGGCGTACCAGGCTGGCCGGCCACGCATCGCCGCGAGGACGGTCTCGATGTCGGCCTCGATGCTCGTGCGTGCATCGGGGGTCGTCAAGCCGCGCTGAAGGGACCAGCTCTCGGTCGGCCAGAGGTCGACACCCGCGGTTGCCGGGTTACCCACCCAGATCAGGACCTGCATGGCAAGGTGGACCAGCCACCGATCGCCACCGAGGGCGCCGACCAGCCATACCGGCGGCCGGGGCCGTTGCAGGGCGCCGACCTCGCCGCGCCGACGCCGGTGCCCGTCAATCGTCGCCGCGTTGAGCCGGCTGGCGATCCACGCCTCGAGATTGACGATCGGCTTGTGCGCGTAGCGGACGATGTCGTGCACCACGGCTTCCACATCGTCTTCGAACCGATCGAGACAGTCGTCCTTGAGATGCGCGATCGACGTCGCACACGTCGGGTGTCCGCGTCGACGCTCGAGACCCTGCGTCAAGCCGGAGAAGACGACGGGCCAGGCGATGTGGTAGGTCGCCCCAGTCAGGCGTAGACGGTCCGCCTCGCTCGCGCCGGCCACGGTGGCGGCGAGCGTTCCCTGACGAGCAAGGGCACGGACCTCATCGGCACAACTGCGCCGCTGGGCGGTGGCGGACGGCATATGCGATCCCTTTCCAAGTCGCCGTGGGATATAGGACGACTCACTAGAAATGCAGGTCGAGTTTGACATTGCAATTGCGGAATGACACATGGCACAAGACGGTTTTCCGGTGAGCCGATGAGTTCTACGACGCCGCGATTCGACGCCCCTCGGCCCGAAACGAATGAACCCGTTCGGGCTAGCCAACTGGCCACAGAATGGCCGGGGCCAAAACGATCATCCTCAATCGGCAATTCGGATGATTGGCCAGACATTCGACCGAACGGCCGCTGTCCGACCCGCTAGGGCCAGTTCAGCAAATCGCGGTCCGTCAGTAATGCGGGTCGGCAGCGCCGATCGACACGGAGGTCGAGATGCATTCATCGCAAGAACGGCATATGAGCAGGTGGAGTCGTAGGCCGCAGTCTGCGAGCATGGCGGGATGACCGACAACGTTGCGGACCAGCCGGCCGAGCGGCTCGCCGAGTTTCTCCATAAGGAACTGCGCTCCGCCGGAACGGCTGCGAAGGAGTCCGGGGCCACGGTCGAAGAGGTCACCGACGACCTCACCGAACGGTTGAACGTGATCCGGCAGCTCAATGCCGTGGAGTGGGGCCGCGCCGCTACCGAAGATTAACGCCTGGCGCTAGCCCCGGGGTCGACGCCGTGGCGGAGAGCCAGTCCGGCCCGTCAGGCGCCGCCACCCGCGCCGCGGTGCCATATCGGCTGCGTGAACGGGCACCCGCCGCCCCGCCCCGATCGCCGCACGGGTTGCCACAAAGACAAGCACTCTGAGCCGGTCCACCGATGGACGTCGGGCACATTCAGTCTGCTTCGGATCGCAGCCTCAGATCTCTCAATAGCCTCAGAAACCACACAAACCTCATTGTCACCGCTTGGCCCGACCACCACATCATGTGTCCGTCAGCATTGCCTCAACTCAGCGTGACGATACGGATCGCACGAACGAGAGGAGACCACCGATGGGCCAGAGCGGCGGCCGATTGCTGCCTTTCTATCTGGTAATCGACGTGTCCGCGTCGATGGCATCCGACGGCAAACTCGAGGCCGTCGACGCCATCATGCCGGCGGTCACCGAGGCGCTAGCACGGAACCCGGCAGTGTCGGGCAAGGTGCGGTTCGGGCTGATCGATTTCGCCGGCACCGCGAGCGTCCGGCTCCCGTTGTGCGACGTCCTGGAGGACGGCCTCGGCCTGCCGAGGCTGACAGCCAGGGACGGGACCCGCTACGCGGCCGCGTTCACCCTGCTGCAACGGGAGATCGAGGCCGACGTCGCCCAACTGAAGGCCAACGGTTTCGTGGTACACCGGCCGGCGGTGTGGTTCATCAGTGACGGCGCAGCCGCCGACGACCCGGCCGACTGGCAGGCGGCGTTCAAACGGCTCACGACGTGCCGGGTGTACCCGAATGTGATTCCGTGCGGGGTCGACGCCGCCCGGACCGATGTCATGGGCGCACTCGTTCATCCACCGGCGGGGCCGAGGAAGGCAGCGCTGTACATGATGGAACCCGGTACACATCCGGCGAAAGCAATCACCTCAATCACGGAGATCATCATCTCCAGCGCGATTCAGTCCGGATACTGCCTGGGTCACGGAGACACGGGGGTGATCTTGCCCAGAATGGCTGACCTGCCGGCCGGCGTGACACAGTTCGATCCCGACGATGTCCTGTGAGCGTGGCCCGCGATGACGAGCGCACACATCACGAGCGGCGGTAGGCTGCGATGAGCCGGATGGAGTACTTCGATCGCCAAAAGGCGCGCTGTGCCAAGGATCGGGCGGATCCACCCCGACCGTTACGGCCATCGGAGGCGAACGTGAGCAATCGACCCGATGGCGACGCCGAAACGGACGCCCTGGTGCCTGAGCCGACGCGTGCCGAATTGCTCGAACTCATCACCGGTGAGCTGCGGAAGTCGTTTGCGGCCGCGCTCGAGGCGGGCGCCAGCCGCGAAGAACTGCGGCGGCTGCTGGACCAGCGGCGCAGAGCACTCGAGGTGCGACAGTCCGACCCGGACGGATGAGCCGGTCGCCCCGTTCGTGCCGTAGTAGTGATAGATACTTACGGTGTCCGGCGATCGGGGCCAACATAGCCCCATGTCGAATGGACATGTGGCAATGCGAGACGTCTTCATCGGCCGGACTCGAGAGCTCGGCAGGTTGGATCGCCTGCTGGCCACGGCCCGCGACGGCAACGCGGTGACCGCCGTGGTCGCCGGCGAGACGGGGGTCGGCAAGAGCCGGCTGCTGCAGGAGTTCGAGCGGCGGGTCCGCGACGCGGGGGCGATCGTGCTGCGCGGCGCCTGCGTGAACCTGGCCGGGGGCGTCATTCCGTACGCACCGCTGGTCGACGCCCTGCGACGGTTTGCCCGCCAGCGCGACGCCGCGGAAATCGAACGTCTCGGCGGCGAGGATTACACGGAGCTCAGAGACCTGCTCAACGGCGCCGGCCCAGCCGCGGCCGGGCCGGCGACCGTGGTGTTCGGTGCGGTGCTGCGCCTGTTCGACCGCATCGGTGAGCATGAGCCGCTCGTGCTGCTGTTCGAAGACCTGCACTGGGCGGATCCGTCCACAGTAGACCTGTTGACCTATCTCACCCGGGCGATGAGTACCGAGCGCGTCCTGCTGGTCAGCAGTCTCGGTGCGGACGAAACTCGCAGCAGCCAGCTGGAGACGTTGCTGAACCAGAGCGATTTCGAGTGGCTCGACGTTTCCCGCTTCACGTTCGACGAGCTGCGCAGTTTCGTCGAGCAGTCGATGGACGTCCCGGTCGCCCCGGAGGCGCTGGAGCGCTGCTTCTACCTCTCCGGCGGCAATGTGTTCGTTGCGTCCGAACTGCTGCGGGCGGGAGTGCCGGCCACCCCGACCGGCGATCTGCCCACGCGGCTGCGCGCCCTGATGCTCGCCCGGATCAGGGCGCTGGACGAGCCGACTGGCAAGGTCCTGAAGACCGCCGCGGTCGTGGGCCGCGAGGCCCGCGACGGCCTGTTGATGGCCGTGAGCGATCTGGACCGCCACACCCTCAACCGGGCCTTGCACGAATGCGTCGACCGGCGGCTGCTGATCGTCGACCGTTCCCAGAACACGTTCGCCTTCCCGCACGGCGTGCTGCGCGAGGCTGTCTACGGCGAATTGCTGCCCACGGAGATGCAGGATATGCACCGCCGTGTCGCGGAGGCGATCGACGCCGACCACGGCCTGAGCTTGGCCGGCAAGGATCTGGCCGATGCGGAGCTGGGGTATCACTGGATGAAGGCCGACGACCTCGACCGGGCGCTGCCGGCTCTGCTGCGGGCCGGCGATGCGGAGCGCGCCGCCCGCGCCTTCCCGGAGGCCGAGACCCACTATGCAGAGGCGCTGCGGTTGTGGGACCGGGTGGCCGATGCCGACACCGTGACCGGCCGTACCCACGACGAGGCCCTGGCCGCAGCGGCGGAAGCCGCCCGCTGGGCAGGTCAGGTGCCGGTGGCGATCGATCGCGTCCGGCAGGCGATCCGCGAGATCGATACCAGGCGGAATCCGAGGCGCGCGGGCGAGTTGTATGAGCGGCTCGGCAGCTATCTGTGGGACAACGACGAGCACCCTGCATCCAAGCGCGCCTACCAGGACGCGATCCGCGTACTGAACGACGGGCCGGTCACCGCGGCGCTCGTACGGGCGAATGTCGGCTTGTCGCTGGGTGAATCGCGCGCCGGCCAATACGACAAGGCTCTCGAGCTGGCCGAGGCGGCGGTCGAGGCCGCGCGGTCGGTTGCGGACCGCGCCGTTCTCGGCCGGGCGAACAACGCGCTCGGCGCGGCTCTGGCCATGCAGGGGCGCAACGAGGCCGGCATCGCGGCGTGCCGGGTGGCACTGGAGATCGCCAAGGCGACCGGCGAAATCGAGGACATGTACCGCGCCTACGGCAACCTCGGGGTGCTGTACGAGCACCACGGCGAGCTCGCGTTCTCCGCCGAGATCACCCGCGAGGGCCTCAACGGCATGCGTGAGCTCAAGCTGGGCCGAACCCGGCAGGCCCACGTGCTGGCCAACAATCTCGCCTTCACACTCGCGTTGCTGGGCGAGTGGATCGAGGCCGCCGCGCTGATCGAGGAGATCCTGGCGACCGGCACCGAGGCCGGCAAACGTTACCCACGGCTGACGCTGGCCGAAATCGAGGTCGCCCGGGGCCGGTTCGAGCAGGCCCAGCAACTGCTCGACATGATCAGGATCAGGACCGGTGAGCCGGATCCGCGGTTCGAGAGTCCGTTCTACGCCTGTGCCGCCGAGCTCGCGCTGTGGCGCGGCGACGGCGCGGCCGCCGCCCGGGCGATCTCGGCCGGTCTCGACGCGGCCCAGGCCGTCGCGGAGCCGTTGTCGCTGCTGCGGTTGTGCGCGGTCGGCCTGCGCGCGGCCGCTGAGGAGGCGTCGACCGCCGGCGCGGGCGCGCGAATCGCGCGGAACGGTCACGTGCACGCGTTGATGAGCTTCGTCGGGCGCGCTTCGCGGATGAACGAGCAAGGCCCTGAGCTGTCGGCGCAGCTGCGTCTGTGTGAGACAGAGCACAAGCGAATCCGCGGTGTGGACACCGCCGACGACTGGGCCGCGCTCGTCGATGACTGGGCCGCCCTGAACCGGCCATATCCGGCGACGTATGCGCGCCTGCTGGAGGCCGGCGCTGCCGGGCGGGCCGGCGACCGCAGCCGGCTGGAGTCGGTGCTGCTGGTGGCCCACTACCACGCCGATCGCCTCGGCGCCGTTCCCCTGCTGAAGCGGGTAGAAGAGCTGGCGGACCGCTCAGCAGTGCGGGTACGGCAGACCGGCACGCCGGCGGTCCCGCCGCAATCCCCGGGTGCCGATCAGGTCCGGCTCACACCGCGCCAGGAGGACGTGGCGCGGCGTCTGGCACAGGGCATGACATACCAGCAAATCGCCCAAGATCTGCGGATCGCGGTCAGGACGGTCAACGCACACGTCGAGACGGTCTACGCGAAGCTCGGCGTGCACAAGGCAACAGCGCTCACGAAGAGGCTGCTGGAGCTGGGGCTGATGTCGTAGGTACAGCTGTCCGTCAGAGGATGGCGTGTCGCGTAAAGCATTACTTATCGGTGCCCAGACCGGCGGCCTGTCCGGTGTCGACTTCGATGTCGCATCGATGGCCGAAGCGCTCGCCCGTCGCGAGTTCGACGTCGAACGTTACGAAGGGTCGGCGGCGACCCGCGACGGCATTCTCGGGGCCCTCGAGAAGCTGATCGCCGCCGCGGACTCGCAGGACGCGATCTTCCTCTACTACAGCGGCCATGGCGGCTATCTCCCGCGGGCCGCCGCGGCCACCGGGCCGGGGGCGATCGACCTGCAGTTCATCGTGCCAGCCGACTACCATGAGTCCACTGAGGATGATTTCCGCGGCATCAGTTCGATCGAGCTGTCGTCGCTGGTCAAGCGGCTCACGACGCGCACGCGCAACGTGGTGATCGCATTTGACTGCTGCCACGCCGCGCACATGTCCCGTGACGCCGACCTGCTGGCACGGGCCCTGCCCCGGCCAGACTTCCTCCCGTCAGGCGAAACGTTGCGCGCGCACGTCGCCGCACTGCCTGGGCAGATACGCGCCGGCTGGGACCCGCTGGGCAATCCCCACGCCGTCCGGCTCGTCGCCTGCGCTGCGTGGCAGTCGGCCTACGAGTACACCAACAGCGAGCGGCAGCGCACCGGGATGCTGACCGAGTCGCTGGTGCAGGCGCTGCGGGAGTTCGAAGGACTGCCGGTCGGCTGGTCTACGCTGATGGAGCGGGTCCGCACCCGGGTAGCGAATCTCGTGCCGAACCAGCGTCCGGAGGTCGAAGGCCCCGGTGGACGGCGGCTGTTCGAGACGGTCCCGGCTGAAGCTGTCGGTGCGCTGGCGGTGACGCCGCTGCTTGGTGGGCGGATCCGACTCGACCACGCCCCGCTGTTCGGCGTGCAGACCGGCGACGAGTTCCTCATCATGCCGCCGTCGGCGGCCGGCGCCGACGAGACCGACGCGGTCGCGACGGCGACCATCGACAAGGTGACCGCGGTGGCCGCCTTCGCGCCGGTGCATCTGCGTCCGGGCCGACCAGACGTTCCCCCGGGGTCGCGCGCACACCTGACGAAGGCCGCGGCGCCGACCCTGCCGGTGTGGGTCGACGGCGCCGAGCCGCACCTTATCGCCGCGATTGAGGGAAACCCTCGGCTGCACATGGCCGCCGACGGCGAATTGGCCGCGATCGGAGTCCACGTTGGCGACGACGGCGGGCTGACCGTACATGACCACGCCGGGCCGTTGCACGATCCACGGCCCGCGGGCTCGGTCGCCGAGGTGATCGACGACCTTGAGCGCATCGCCCGAGCCACCGCTCTGCGGACGCTGTCCGGCGACGGCGCATTCCCCCTCAAGCAGCCGATCACCGTCGAATGGGGCCGCGTCGGCGCCGGCGGCATTGAACAGTTGCCGCCTTCCGGCGCGGTGCTCAACGTCGGCGACCGCATCTATGTGCGCGTCCGCAACGACGGCAAGCTTCCGGTCTACGCGTCGCTGATCGATGTCGGGGTCGCTGCGGATATCACCCCCTTGACCACGTTCGACCCGGGCGGCATCCGACTGTCGCCCGGCGAGGAGTACGTGCTCGGCGCGGATCCCTACGCCGGCACTCTCGACGGCGCGGAGCTCGGTTGGCCACCCCACCTCGATGCGGCACAGGCGCGCCAGGAGACGATCGTCGTCCTGCTCACTTCCGCGCCGCAGGACATCGGTGGCCTCGGACAGGTCGGCGTCCGGGCCGTCTCGCCGGTCGACCGGTTCGTGGCCCACGCACGGCCGGCGACCCGGGATCTGATCACGGCGTCGGGCCCGGCGACCGCCTCCATGGCCCGTGTGATCGCATTCGACCTGGTGCCGAGCGCGCCGCTGCCGCGCGACGAGGCGACGTTCCAGATTGACGAGCGACCGCCAATCGAGTTGCGGCTCATGTCGCGGTCAGCGCGAGGTGCCGGACCCACCAGGGTCGCCGTACAGCTCGACGAACTGGTCGTCCACCGCAACCGGTCCTGGGGTGGCACCGACATCCGCCTCGACGCCCTGGTAATCACTGGGCACGACGACGAGCACGTCGCGTACCGGGCCCGCACCGAGCGGTTCGCCCGCATCCACGACGGCGAACGCCTGCCGCTGGACCGGCTACTCATGTACCACGGTCCGGCGGTCGACTTCCTCGACCTGGCGATCTGGGTCAGCCGGGACACCGCCGGCGGGCTCGCCCTGGGCGATCTGCTGCAGCAGCAACTGACCTCGGCCGAGGTGCAGAGCGCCGGCGCACAGTTGATCGGCCTCGCCGCCGGTAGCGCCCACGCCGGCGTCGCGATGGCGGCGGCCGGGGCCTGCGTGGTCCTCGGGAACACGGCCTACCGGCTGCTCACGGCCGCCGTGGGCCGGAGCGTCGGGCTCTATCGCACATCGTTGCTCGCTGGCGAAGCGTTCGGCGTGGGGCGACATCCGTCCGCCGATCTCCTGCGTGCGCAGGACTTTTCGTTCGCGTTCTCGGTGACGCCCGCGGCATGACGCAGACCACCGCACCGCCGACGGCGGCTGCGGCCGACAACACCAACCACGAAGGAGTGTGCACCGTGAACAGCAAGAAGATCATCGTCGACCGGTCCGAGTGGGTCATCGCGGACGCCGACGTGGAGACCGTCCGCACGCAGATCCGCACGGCGATGAGCGAGGGCGGAGTGGCGGAGCTGGCCCTGTTCGACGGCGACAAGCGCCCGGTGACCGTCTACCTCAACGGTAAGACCGTCGGGACCGTCGTGGTGGATCTCGACACCGACAGCAACCCTCGGCCGAGCGAGCTCTCGGGCTGAAGGGTCGGCGAGTGGCGGCGTTTCCGATCCAGTTGGAAACGCCGCCACTCGCATTTCTGAGTCTTTCAAGAATGCCCATCGGGAAAATTCCCGAGTCGCTGTTTGACCAGGTAGAAGCGGTTCCTTAGGGAGT
>Ga0070664_100005647_pt1 | contig 10072 bp, 7 predicted proteins | sample KBSC73metaG_FD_65863 | JGI IMG/M metagenome (GOLD analysis project Ga0070664, IMG submission 65863) | Corn rhizosphere microbial communities from Kellogg Biological Station, Michigan, USA - KBS C7-3 metaG | ecosystem: Host-associated > Plants > Roots > Rhizosphere > Soil ... | reverse complement strand
CGGCAACTTCCCCGCGTTCTCGATCAAGAACGAGCTGAAAACCGAAGCCGAGGTCAAGCAGGAGCTGGAGAAGCTCTAGTAGAAGTCGAAAGTGAAGTCGAAAGGCGAGAAGTAAGTGGAAAGCAGGCCGGGATCCGCGTAGCGGTCCCGGCATCTACGTCGACGAAGCGATTTCTTCGCGTCGGCCTTTCCGGACGACAAGCCAGATCGCGACCGCGAAGGTCAACGCCGCTGCGATAACCGTCCCCGCGAACAGGATCAGCGTCGAATAGAGGATCGATTTCGGCTCCAGGTGCGCTTCGATCTCGAGCGGCACGCCGGCGATCCGATCGGTCAGCGGCTGCTCCCACTGCAGGATGTTGCCCCGCTGCACGGGCTTCGGCGAGTTGTTGAACGGAATCTCGCTGGGCAGGTGCATCTTGAACGAGACCATCTCGTCGCCCTTCCACCCTACGTCGCCTATGGCTGTTCCCGAGGGCTTGCCGACCACCTGCCTGTACGCGAACACATCGCCCTGACGCTCGAAGCGATACGTCGACCAGGCGAACGGCGCGATCTTCGAGAGCTGCCTGATGTCCCCGACATCGACACGAACGTGGACGAACCGTCGGCCGTGACGTCGTGAAAACGTCGGCGTCGTCACGCGCGCGCCCGGTGCAGAAAACAGCGCGCGCAGTTTCTCGCGTTCCGGCCGCGAGCGCGGATCGATGTTCAGGTCGGCGCCGCGGAGCGCGACAAGAGCCGGGATCGACGCGTTCACGTACGCGATCGCCGAACCATCGAGCTGCAGGTAGAGCTCTTCTTCGTATTCGTACTGCTGCCTGAACAGGCCGCCGCCACCACACGCCGTGACGCCGACGGCGCACGCGATTGCGGCGACCACCGCAATGCGACGCAGGGTCCCGGAAGGCATGAATCTGAATGATATCCTCGATCGAAATGACCCGCCCGACGCTCTTCCTGATCGACGGCAGCTCGCAGATGTACCGCGCGTATCACGCCTTCCGCGGCAAGGGGCTGTCCAATCAGGAAGGGCACACGACGCACGCCGTCTACGTGTTCGTCACGATGCTCCGCAAGCTGATTGCCGATCACAAGCCGGAGTTCATGGCCGCGTCATTCGACCTCGCGGGGCCGACCTTCCGCGACGAGCTCGTCGACGACTACAAGGCGAATCGCGCGGCGATGCCTGACGATCTCGCCGAGCAGATCAACTGGGTGCACCAGGCCTGCGAAGCGCTGGGTGTCCCGATCTTCACCGTCCGCGGGTACGAAGCCGACGACGTGATCGGCACGCTGGCCACACGGGCGGCAAGCACGTTCGACGTCGCGATCGTGTCGATCGACAAAGACTTCTTTCAGCTCGTGGACGCCGAACCGGCAGGGGCCAACGGCCGGGGCACCATCCGCGTGTACGATCCGCGCGAAGATGGCACCTGGTTCGACGCGGCAGGCGTGGTCGAGAAATTCGGCGTCAAGCCAGCGCAGGTGGCGGACGTGCTCGCGCTGGTGGGCGACACCAGCGACAACGTCGCCGGCGTCCCAGGCATCGGCAAGAAGGGAGCGACCGAGCTGATCACGCAGTTCGGCTCGCTCGACGAACTGCTCGCCCGCACCGGCGAGCTGAAGCCGAAGCAGCGTGAAGCGTTGACGACGCACCGCGAAGCGGCGCTCCGAAGCCGTGAACTGGTGACCATCCGATGCGACGTGCCGCTCGATGTCGACTTCGAGTCACTGCGCTACCGCGGGCCGCAGCGGCAGAAGGCGTACGACCTTTTCTCGAAGCTCGCCTTCCGGCTGATCCTGACCGACTACGCGCCGACTGCCGAGGATATCCAGAAGGACTACGCCCTGGTGTCGACGCCAGCGGAGCTCGATGCGTTGGTCGCCGAACTCCGCGCCGCCGGAGAGTTTGCCTTGCGCGTCGTTCCGGATCACCCCTTGCCGATGCGCGCGGCGATCGTCGGCATCGCGTTCTCCACGGCGGATCACCAGGCTCGCTACGTCCCGATCGGTCATCAGAGCGAAGACCAGTCCCACGACCTCCTAACTGCGGAAGGACCGGAACAGGTGCCATTGCTTGAGGCGCTGGAGCGCCTCAAGCCGTTGCTCGAAGATCCCACGGTCCGCAAGGTCGGCCACGATCTCAAGTTCGACACCATCGTCCTCTCCCGGCACGGGATCGAGATACGCGGGCTGGCATTCGACTCGATGCTGGCGAGCTACCTGCTCGACGCGACGCGCCCGGGCCACCTGCTGGAAGGCGTCTCGCTCGAACATCTCGGCTACAAGGCGCTGACGGAGGAAGACCTGTGCGGCCGCGGCGCCAAGGCGGTTCCGCTCGCACGACTGACGCCGACGGCGGCCCTGAGCTACGCCGGCGAACGGGCCGACCTGGCGCGGCAATTGTCCAATCGTCTCGCACCGTTGGTCGTGACCGATCAGCTCGACGGCGTCTACCGTGAGCTGGAAATGCCTCTGGTGCCGGTGCTGGCGGCGATCGAGCGCGCGGGCATTGCGATCGACGGACCGGCGCTCGCGGCGCAGTCGCGCCATATCGAGCAGGAGCTGGCGTCGCTGAACGCGCGCATCTTCGAGCTGGCCGGCGAGTCGTTCAACGTCGCCTCGCCCAAGCAGCTCGGGGAGATCCTGTTCGAGAAGCTGAAGCTGCCGGTGCTGAAGAAGACGGCGGGCACGCGCTCCGCTTCCACCGGCGTGGAAGTGCTCGAGGAGCTGGCGCTCACACACGAACTTCCGAAACTGATTCTCGAGTGGCGCGCGCTCAGCAAATTGAAGAGCACCTACATCGACGCGTTACCACAGGAGGTCAACCCGGAAACCGGAAGGGTCCACACCTGCTTCAACCAGGCGGTCGCCGCAACGGGACGCTTGAGCAGTTCCGATCCGAATCTCCAGAACATTCCGATCCGGACGGAGCTGGGCCGGGAAATCCGGCGAGCGTTCATCGCCGCACCCGGTCACGTGTTGATCTCAGCCGACTATTCGCAAATCGAGCTGCGGGTCCTCGCACATCTGGCCGACGAACCGGCACTGATCGACGCGTTTCGAACGGGTGAGGACATACACGATCGGACGGCGCTGAAAGTGTTCGGCCCCGACAGCGGTCTCGACAAATACGAGCTGCGCCGGCGGGCGAAGATCATCAATTACGCCCTGCTCTACGGCAAGACGGCGTTCACCCTGGCCAAGGACATCGGCGTCTCGCAGCAGGCGGCGCAGGAGTTCATCGACGCCTACTTCGCCGGATTTCCACGCGTGCGGGGCTTCATCGACGACACGCTGCAGCGTGCCCGGGAGAGCGGCGTGGTGAAAACCATGTTCGGACGGCGGCGGCTGGTGCCGGAGCTGCACAGCCGCAATGGGCAGATCCGCGCGGGTGCCGAACGCGAAACCGTCAACATGCCGATCCAGGGGACGGCGGCCGACATCCTCAAGCGCGCGATGATCGACCTGCACGCCGCGTTGCCGGAGCAACGGCTCGGCGCGCGCATGATCCTGACCGTCCACGACGAACTGGTGTTCGAATCTCCCACGGAGGAGGCTGAAGCAGCCGCGGCTTTGGTGCGAGAGCGGATGGAAGGCGCCGTGTCACTGAAAGTGCCGCTGACGGTCGACGTGGGGATCGGCGAGAACTGGCGGGACGCGAAGAGCTGAATCTAGTCGTGAATCATTACTTCCACTGCTCTTTGACCAGGTCCCACTCCGCTCGGAACATCGCCATCGCCACCTGCTGCTCACTCATCGGGCGGAGACGGGCACGTTCCGGAATCAGCGCTTCGCCGACGAGGCGATCGAGATCGGCGCGCAAAGACGTGGTGTCGGTGTCGGGTGCAAGGCTGGACCGGACCCAGGCGGCGACCGCCACGTTCCAGGCGCGATCCGGATCGCCGACGCCACGCGCCGCGACAGCCAGCCAGTAATTGGCAATCGGGTTCAGCGGGTCCTGCTTCAGCTCGTCTTCCATGCGGGCAAGTACCCGCTCAAAGAGGCGGGCGCGGCGATCAGGCATGCGGGTTTGCGCCTCGCGATCCAAGGCCGTCGCCCACCAGTCGAGGAGCTGCCGGTGCTCGGCGGTGCTGAGAACGGCCTCCCGCGCCAGCGCCGTGTCGAACAGTTCGGCGGCCGCGCCGAACACCTCACCGAGAAAAAGCGACTGTCCGAGGCCGATGTCGAGGTCGACCTGGTCACGAGGCGTCAGATTCGCTGCGTGGATGCCCTGCAGGGTCATCCGCGCGGTCGCGAGATCGTCGGGTTGCGCGCGCTGGCGATACAGCTCCAGGTGGGAACGCGCGATCACGAGCGCCGCGCTGTCCGCTGACCCGGCGACGTTCCGTGCGACCGCGGCTGCGCTGATCGCACCGTCGAAATCGCCTTCGTTGTACCGCGCGCGGGCCCTCGCCAGCGCGGCCGGATCCGCCGCGACGGCCGGACCGACCGTGGCGAGGAACAGGATCGCGGCAAGCAGCGGGCGCATACCGAAATGCTAGCGCAGGAACTGCGAACCCAAAACTAGACCGGGTCTGGTTTTTCGTGGAAAAACCAGACCCGGTCTGGTTTTGCCCGTTGTTACAATTCACTACCGAATGGTCGAACCTGTCATCGTCCCGCGCGCGGAGCACCCGATTTCGCGCAGCCAGGTCGACGCCGACGCCCTCAAGGTCCTGTACCGGCTCCACCAGAACGGCTACATCGCCTATCTTGTCGGCGGCAGCGTGCGCGACCTGCTGCTCGACCGGCGGCCCAAGGATTTCGATATCGGCACGTCGGCACATCCGTACCAGGTCAAGCGGCTCTTCCGGAATTGCTGGATCATCGGTCGCCGATTCCGCCTCGCACACGTCCGTTTTGGCCCGAAGACCATCGAAGTCGCCACATTCCGGCGCCAGGTGAGCGCGGCCGAGGCGGCTGCGGCTGAGGCCGCCGCCGAAGAGCAGGCAGTGGCGAACGACGGCGTTCCGCTGGACGACGACGAGCGCGATCGACTGGTCCACCGGGACAACACGTTCGGCACGCCCGAGGAAGACGCGTTCCGGCGCGACTTCACCATCAACGCGCTGTTCTATGACATCGGAACGTTTTCGATCATCGATTACACGGGCGGACTGGAGGACCTTCGCAACGGGCTGGTCCGATCGATTGGCGATCCGACCGAACGGTTCCAGGAGGATCCGGTCCGCATGCTCCGGGCGGTGGCCATGGCGGCCAGGCTCGGATTCCACATCGATCCGCCGATAGACGCGGCGATCGCCGCACATCGCGACGACATCGCCCGGAGCGCGCCCGCGCGGCTGGTAGAAGAGTTCTACAAGCTGATGCGATCCGGTTCGGCAGCACCGGCGTTCAGGATGCTCGCCGAGCGACGGCTGCTGGAACCGATTGCACCGGAGCTCCAACGAGGCGGCGGCGAAGCTCTCTGGGAATCGCTGGCGGCACTGGACACCTATCGCCAGCGGTTCGAGGGCATCCCCGACACGCTGACAAACGCGATCTTGCTGGGGTCGCTCCTGCTGCCGCTCGGGCACACGCAGCGCTCGCTGACGCCGGCAGCAGTCCCGGATGGTGCGTTCAGGAAGGAACCGCGAATTTCGCTCGGGCTGTTGCCGCTGGCACGGCGCGACATCGAGCGGTTGCGCCAGATACTCGGCCTGCAGCGGCGGCTGCTCGACATGAGCCTCTCTCCGCGGGCGAAGCGCGCGCTGACGCATCGCGGCCCGTTTCGCGAGGCACTGACCTGGCTGGAGATTCACGGGCAGGCGCCGGACGTGCTCGAGCACTGGCGCGGTTTTGTCGAAGCGGCGGGAACCTTCGAGGCGGAGCAGGACCCCGGGGCGCCTCCTCGTCGTCGACGTCGCCGAAGGCGGCGGCGGCCGCTGCGCTCGCCGGCGGGTGGACAGTGACAACTCCCAATTCCCAACGCCTGACGCTTCCCCAACTCCCAAAAGTGCTCGCGCGGGTAACCTTGGGAGTTGGGGAAGCGACAGGCGTTGGGAGTTGGGAGTTATCGACTCTCAGCCGTTCTTCCGCTCGAACTCCTGCATGAACTGCACGAGCGCGTCCACGCCCTCTTCCGGGAAGGCGTTGTAGATCGACGCGCGCATGCCGCCAACCGACCGGTGACCCTTGAGCCCGTCGAGTCCGGCGGCCGTGGCGTCCTTGTTGAACTTCTTCTCCAGTTCCTCACTCGGCATCCGGAAGGTCACGTTCATCAGCGAACGGCTTTCCTTCTGCGCGGTCCCGCGATAGAAGCCGGTGCGATCGATCTCCGCATACAGCCGTGATGCCTTGCGCTGGTTCAGTGCCGCGATCGCGCTCAGTCCGCCGAGCGACTTCAGCCACTTCATCGTCAGACCGAAGATGTAGATGCCGAAGGTGGGCGGCGTGTTGTACAGCGAGTTGTTCTCCGCCATCACCTTGTAATTCAGCATCGTCGGCAGCGACGCCTGCGATCGCGCGAGCAGGTCGTCCCGGACAATCACCAGCGTCACGCCAGAGGGCCCGAGATTCTTCTGTGCGCCGGCGTAGATCAGGCCGAATCGCGAAACGTCGAGAGGGCCGCTGAGCATGTCGGACGAAGCATCCGTAACCAGGGGGACGTCTCCGACGTCGGGCAGCGTCCTCCACTCGGTCCCCTCGATCGTGTTGTTCGTCGTGATGTGGACGTAGGCGGCGCCCGGCGTCAGCGTCATCTCGCTGGCAGAGGGAATCCGGTTGTAATTGTCTGCCTTCGTCGACCCGGTCACGTTGACCTTGCCGACTTTCTTCGCTTCCTTGATCGCTTTGTCGGCCCACGTGCCGGTGTCGATGTAATCGGCGGTCGCGTCGGCGCTCAGCAGGTTCATCGGGACCATCGAAAACTGCAGGCTGGCGCCGCCTTGTAGCATCAGTACCTGGTAGTTGGCGGGAATGCCGGCGAGCTCGCGCAGATCCGCGATGCCGGTGTTCAAGATGTCCTCGAAGGTCTTCGATCGGTGACTGATCTCCATCACCGACATGCCGACGCCGGGCAGGGCGACCAGCTCGCGCTGCGCCTGCTCGAGAACCTGGAGCGGCAGAACCGCCGGACCAGCAGAGAAATTGAAGATGCGATTCGTTGTGGTGGTTGTAGCCATGACTTTCACTTGATGAGGGTCATTCGATGACATGAGACAGCAGCCCGTCCCGCAGCTTGGGTTCGAACCAGGTGGACTTGGGCGGCATGATGCCGCCGGCATCCGAAATCCGCATCAGGTCAGCGACGCTGACCGGATACATCGAAAACGCCACTGCGGCGGTTCCCGAATTCACCAGCGATTCCAGTTCGCGGGTGCCGCGTGCGCCGCCGACGAAATCGATTCGCTTGTCCGAGCGGACATCGCCGATGCCGAGCAGCGGTGTCAGGACGAGCGCCTGGAGCCGGCTGACGTCGAGCCGCTCGTCGGCCGACAGCCCCGCAGGAGCCTCGCCCAGGTCTATCGTGTACCAGCGGCCGGCCAAATACATGCTCACGTGACCGGGGCGAACCGGCGAGGCCGGTCCTGCCGAAACCTCGAACTGCTGCCTGAGCGCGGTGAGCAGCGAGCCCTCGTTGTGGGTCCCGAGATCGCGGACGACCCGGTTATACGGCAGGACGTTCATTTGATTGTCCGGAAACGCAACTGCCAGGAACGTATCCCACTCGCCCGTGCTCCCGTTCGACCGCAACCGATCGCGGACGCGAGCCGCGCTGGCGGCACGATGATGACCGTCGGCAATGTACAGGGCCGGAATGGGTTCGAACGCACCGACAAGCCGCGGCGTCAGATCGGCGGGTACTCGCCACACCGTGTGCCGGATGCCGTCGTCCGCAACGAAATCGATCATTGCAGAAGCAGCCGTCACCTGATCGACGACCTCATCGATCCCGGGCGACACGGGATAGAGGAGAAACACCGGCCCTGTCTGCGCCCGGAGCTCCATGATGTGTCGCGTCCGATCGTCTTCCTTGTCGCGCCGGGTTCGCTCGTGCTTCCGGATGATGTCGCGGTCGTACTCATCGAGGGAAAAGCATCCGGCGACACCGGTTTGGACGTGCCCGCCCATTTCGAGTCGATACACGTACAAGCTCGGCTCGGCCTCGAACGCCATCGGGGCGCGCGATTTCAGCTCCGCGAAATTGTCAGCCGCGCGGGCGTAGACCGCGTCGGAATAGGGATTGGTTCCCGGAGGCAGATCGATTTCCGCACGCGAAACGTGCAGGAAACTCAACGGGTTACCGCCGGCAAGTACCTTCGCTTCTTCGGTATTGACGACGTCGTAGGGAACGGCAGCGACGCGGGCGGCTGCGGCAGGGGTGGGTCGGAGCGCTCGGAATGGGACAACCGTGGACATGGAAATGAGAATTATCGCTTGCGGACGTTCGGAGTGACCACACCTGTCAGACGGCAGGGGCAAAATGAAAACTTGGAACTTGGAAATTGGAGCTTGGAACTGGGAGCGAGGGGCTGGTAATCCGTAGCCGGCCGCGGTAGCCCGGAGCCCGGAGCCCTGGATACGCACATAAGATGGCGCCAATGGATTTCGTTGCCTTGATCGCCGGCGCGGTCGTCGCCGGTACCGTGGCCTATCTGGTCGCGCGCGGCCGGGCTCTTCGCCAGCTCGGGGACGTCCGCGCCGCGGCCGCTAAAGAGCTTGCAGCCGCGCTGCAGGACAACAAGTGGCTCAAAGACGAAGCGGAGCGGCAGAAGGGCGAGGTCGAACGACAGCGGCAGGTGGCAGGATCCACCCAGGAGCTCCTCGACAAGGCGCAACAGTCTCTGCGCGATACCTTTGAGTCGCTGGCAGCTCAGGCGTTGAAGGACAACCGGTCCTCGTTCCTCGATCTGGCGAAGACCTCGTTCGAAGGCTATCAGCAGCCGATCGCCGACACGCTGAAGAAGGTCGACCTGCGCCTGACCGAGGCGGAGCGCGACCGCATCGAAGCGTATTCGCGGCTGTCCGAGCAGGTCATGGCGCTTGGCTCGACCACCACGACGCTCTCGCGCGCCCTCCGCACCCCGGCCGTACGCGGACGCTGGGGAGAGATGCAGCTGCGCCGCGTCGTCGAAATCGCCGGAATGCTGCTGCACTGCGATTTCGACGAGCAGGCCGGCCTGCACACAGAAAATGGACGCCTCCGGCCGGATCTGGTCGTTCACCTTCCCGGCGGCAAGCGAATCGTCGTGGACGCGAAAGCGCCGCTCGAAGCGTTTCTGGACGCCCAGGACTGCGCCGACGAGGAGGCGCGTGTCGCGCGCCTGCAGGCTCACGCACGCCAGGTCCGCGACCACATGGATCGACTCGCGGCGCGGGCCTACTGGGACCATGTCGGCGATTCGCCGGAAATGGTGGTGATGTTCCTGCCCGGCGAAACCCTGTTCAGCGCCGCGCTGCAGCACGACCTCGGCCTGATCGAGTACGGCCTGCAGCAAAAGGTGCTGCTGGCAAGTCCGATTACGCTCATCGCACTGCTGACGACGATTGCGCACACGTGGCGGCAGGAAGCGCTCACGGAGAACTATCGCGAGGTCGCCGCGCTTGGCAAAGAGTTCTACGAACGGCTTGGCACCTTCGTCGAGTACTTCGACGATGTGCGGAGAAAGCTCGATGGAGCCGTCCAGGCGTACAACCGGGCCGCCGGATCGTTCGAGAGTCGTGTGCTCGTCAGCGCACGGCGTCTGAAGGAACTCGATGTGACGACGGCCGACGATCTGCAGCAGAGCGAGCCGATCGACACGGTCCCTCGCGTGCTGAAGCAGGCCGGGCTCATGGGTCTTCCAGACGAGGCGATGGCCGAGCCCCAGGTGGCATCTGCATTTCCCGGTGATTCCTGAAAACCAGACCCGGTCCGCGCATGGAATAATGGGCGGATGGAGTCTGCCGCGGGCCCCTCGACGTCGCCCGCTCACAGTGATTTCATCCGCGAGATCGTCGCGGAGGACCAGCGCACCGGCAAGCATGGCGGGCGTGTGCACACCCGATTTCCGCCCGAGCCAAACGGCTATCTGCACATCGGCCACGCCAAGGCGATCTGCCTGAATTTCGGCGTCGCCGCCGA
>Ga0070664_100005642_pt1 | contig 10075 bp, 7 predicted proteins | sample KBSC73metaG_FD_65863 | JGI IMG/M metagenome (GOLD analysis project Ga0070664, IMG submission 65863) | Corn rhizosphere microbial communities from Kellogg Biological Station, Michigan, USA - KBS C7-3 metaG | ecosystem: Host-associated > Plants > Roots > Rhizosphere > Soil ... | reverse complement strand
CGAGGATGCCGACTGCGGCGCTCTCGACATAGCCTTCGCAGCCGGTCATCTGCCCGGCGAAGCGGATATTGGGCTTCGATTTCAAGCGCAGCTCGCCATCGAGCAGCCGCGGTGAGTTGATGAAGCTGTTGCGATGGATGCCGCCGAGGCGCGCGAACTCGGCGTTCTCGAGGCCGGGGATCGTGCGGAAGATGCGGACCTGCTCGCCATGCTTCAGCTTGGTCTGGAATCCGACCATGTTCCACAAAGTGCCGAGCGCATTGTCCTGGCGCAACTGCACCACGGCGTAGGGCCATCGGCCCGTGCGCGGGTTGTCCAGGCCAACGGGTTTCATCGGGCCGTACCGCAAAGTCTCGGGTCCGCGATCGGCCATCACCTCGATCGGCATGCAGCCTTCGAAATAAGGCGTGTCCCTCTCCCAATCGTGGAAGGGCATCTTCTCGCCGTCGACCAGCGCGGCGACGAAATCCTCATATTGCGGCTTGTCGAGCGGGCAGTTGATGTAATCCTTGCCGCCCCCCTCACTTGAACCACGATCCCAGCGGGCTGCCATCCAGGCGACGTCCATGTCGATGCTGTCGCGGTGGACGATCGGCGCGATCGCGTCGAAGAAGGCGAGGGCGCCCTGGCCCGTTTCGGCCGTAATATTCTCCGCCAGCATGGAGCCGGTGAGCGGGCCCGTCGCGATGATCGTTGGATGGTCGGGCAGTGCGTCGATCCGCTCGCGGACCACGGTGATGTTGGGGTGTTGCTCGATCGCGCGCGTGACCTCGGCAGCGAAGTGATCGCGATCGACCGCCAGCGCCGATCCCGCGGGGACTCGATGTTTGTCGCCCGCGCGCATGATGAGGGAATCCAGCGCGCGCATCTCCTGGTGGAGCAGGCCAACGGCGTTGTGCTCGGCATCGTCGGAACGGAAGCTGTTGGAGCAGACCATCTCGGCGAACTGGTCGGTGTGATGTGCCGGCGTTGTGTCGCCGCCACCGCGCATTTCGCTCAGGCGGACACGCAACCCCGCTTCCGCCAGCTGCCACGCGGCTTCGCTTCCAGCCAGACCGCCGCCGACGATGTGAATGTCGAAGGACATGGAAGGGCTGTTAGTCCGCCGAGAGCGCGCTATCCAGCCGCGATGCGCATATTCACCATCGGCTATGAATCTACGACGATGGACGAGTTTCTAGCGGCGCTGAAAGGCGCCGGCGTAGAGCGGCTGATCGACGTGCGTGCGCTGCCGCTGTCGAGGCGCCCCGGATTTTCCAAGTCGCCGTTAAGGGCAGCGCTGGAGGAAGTGGGGATCGAATATGTGCATTTGAAAGCGCTGGGTACGCCCGCCGAAGGCCGCTCCGCGGCGCGCGCCGGACGCCATGCGGAGCTGGAGCGGGTCTATGCCGGCCAGCTCGAGCTCCCCGAAGCGATCGTTCAAGCCGCGCAGATGATCGAACTCGCCGTGGAGAAGCGGAGCGCCTTGTTGTGCTTCGAGCGCGAGCCGGCGCATTGCCATCGGACGCTGCTGTTGAACGCCGTCGCGCCCGCCGCCGAGGTCACGCACCTCTTTCCCTGAATTACTTGGGTCAAGGCACGGAACCGTGGGATTGCGGGCAAGTTTCCCTAACGCAACAATCGCAAAAGGGAGACCCTCGATGAGGAAACTGGCGATCATGCTTGGCGGCGCGATGGTGCTCGCCGCCTGCGCATCCAATCCGCCGCCGCCTCCGCCCCCACCGGCGCCGGTGGTCGATCCCAATAACCCGCTGTTTGCGCCGGGCTTCCTCGCCCAGGCCGCAAGCGCCAATCAGTTCGAGATAGACTCGAGCCAGCTCGCATTGCAGGCTTCGCAGAATGCAGCCGTACGGAATTACGCGAGCCTGCTGATCGCGGAACACACGCAGCTTGGGGCCCAGGTAACGGCGACCGCGCAATCCGCGGGCCTCACCATGCCGCCGCCTGGCCTTTTGCCCGCACAGCAAGCGGCGCTCGACCAGCTTCGCGCGGCCGGGGCTGGGCCCAGCTTCGACATGGCCTACCGCCAGGCCCAGATCGACGCTCACAACCAGGCGATCGGGCTGATGCAGAACTACTCTACGGGCGGCGATGTGCCCGCGCTTCGTAGCGCAGCGGCGGGCGCAATTCCGATGATGCAAATGCACCTCCAACAGGCGCAGATGCTCAACGTCGCCCCGCCTCCTCCTCCGCCGATGCCCGCACCGGCGCCGCGCGGCGCGGGAGAACGCGGCTAAGCTTGGAGCTTGCCCGCCCGCTTGTTGGCGGTCGGGCAAGCTGCATCAGATGGCCGGCAGCTCGATGCGCGTTTGGCCGTCGAGCAAGGCTTCGATGTCTGGGACCGGGCGACCCGTCATTTCCTTGTCGACGGTGCAGACGATGCGCCGTTCAACCTCCTTATGGAGGGACTTTTTCAGCACTCCGAGCGCCTTGGGCGGAGCGACGATCGCCAGCGCGTCGAAATCGTTGCGAAGGACTCGCGTCTTCAGCTCGTCCGCCGCGTCTTTCACCCAGCGATCCGCCTCCTGCTGGTGGAAGTCGGTTTCCTCGTAGGTGGATCGGCCAAAGCCAGCGCTTTGCTTGGTCGCGCCGGGCGCATCGCTTTTGATGTCGCGGTCCTTGCGTTCCTTCCTCGCATCATGCGCCTCGGTCCGAAGGTCGATTTGATTTTCATCGCCGTGGTTACGGAAGAACAACATCTTGCGGCCATCGGCGACCAGGACCAGCGCATTGTGGGGAAGGGGCATGAAGATTCCTCCTATCTTGCCTGTCTAGGAGAACGCCGACTGGCGGCTGCCGGTTGCTACGGCTCGTCGCATGGCAGAGGCGGTCAAAGCCGTTCCGGTTGTCCTGAGCCGAGCCCGCAAGGACTTCGCTCAGGACGAGCGAGACATGGCGCTCTGCACCAGCCTATTCCTGCTCCGGATCGGCGGGTTGCTCAAGCTCGCTTTCGCCAGTCATCGCATCGTCGACTGGAGCAATCTCTTCGCCGCCTTCCACTTCGATCTCTTCCTCGTCGCTTTCATCGATCTTGGCGACGCTCACCACATGCTCGCCTTCACCAACCCGGAAGATGGTCACGCCTTGAGTGTTGCGGCCCATGATCCGGATGTCGCCGACGGTCGTCCGGATCATCTTGCCCTGATCGGTCACCAGCATCAGTTGCTCGCCCTGCCGCGCGGGGAAGGAGGCGACGACACAGCCGTTGCGCTCGGAGGTGTCGATGTTGGTGATGCCCTGGCCGCCGCGGTTGGTGCGCCGGTACTCGTAGGCAGAGGATCTCTTGCCGTAGCCGTTCTCGGTGATGGTAAGGATGAACTGCTCGTTCTCGTGGAGCTCGGCATAGCGGTCCGCGGGCAGGCTACAATCGACGTCCTCGCGCTCGCGCCACGGCGGGCAGCGCATATAGGCTTCGCGCTCTTCCTGCGTGGTTCCGACGCGGTGGAGGATCGACATCGAGATGACCTCGTCGTTTTCGAGCAGCCGGACGCCGCGAACGCCGGTCGAAGTCCGCGACTGAAACTCGCGAACATCCGTGGCCATGAAGCGGATTGCCTTGCCCTGGCGCGTGGCGAGGAGGACGTCGTCGCCCTCGGTCAGCAGCTCCACGCCGATGAGCCGGTCGGTCGGGTCACCTTGCTCGTCGCTGTCTTCTTCAACCTCGGCGGTGCCGAAGCGCATGGCGATCTTGCCGGCTGTGGGCACATTGGTGAACGCGGCCATGCTGTTGCGACGGACCGTGCCGTGGGCGGTCGCGAACATGATGTGCAAGCCCCCCCATTCGGATTCGTCTTCAGGCAGGGGGAGGACTGTGGAGATGCTCTCGCCCTCGGCGAGCGGAAGCAGGTTCACCATCGGCCGCCCCTTGGTGTTGGGACCGCCCTCCGGCAGTTTCCAGACCTTCATCCGGTAGACCCGGCCGAGGTTGGAAAAGAACAGCACGGGATTGTGGGTGGAGGTCACGAACAGGTTAGTGACCGCATCCTCTTCCTTGGTCGCCATGCCCGCACGGCCCTTGCCGCCGCGGCGCTGCTCCCGGAAGACGGAGAGGGGCGTGCGCTTGATGTAGCCCGCAAGGGTCACGGTCACGACCATGTCCTCGCGCTCGATCAGATCCTCGTCCTCGATGCCGTCCGCCGCCGGCGCCAGCTCGGTCACTCGCGGCGTTGCGAACTCGGCTTCGACCTCGTCCAATTCCTCCCTCATGACCTCGTAGAGACGAGCGCGGTTGGAGAGGATCTCGAGCAGTTCGCCGATGCTCTTCGCAAGACCTTCCAGCTCGCCGCCGATCTCGTCGCGGCCGAGCGCGGTCAGGCGATGGAGCCGCAGCTCCAGGATCGCCTTCACCTGCGCGTCGGACAGCTTGTATTTCTCGCGTTTCGACTGTGGCTCGACCGCCTCGACCAGCGCGATGTAGGGGCGGATTTGCTCACCCGGCCATTCGCGTTCCAACAATTTGTCTCGCGCTTCGGCGGGAGTCTTCGAGCCGCGGATGAGCTTCACCACCTCGTCGAGGTTGGTGACCGCGACGACCAGTCCGAGCAGGATGTGAGCGCGCTCGCGGGCCTTCGCGAGTTCGAACTTCGTCCGGCGCGTGATCACCTCTTCGCGGAAGCGGATGAAGCTTTCGATGAAGTCGCGGAGCGTCAGCGTTTCCGGCCGGCCGCTGCGCAGCGCGAGCATGTTTGCCGGGAAGGAGGATTGTGCCGGCGTGTGCCGCCAAAGCTGATTGAGCACGACTTCAACGGTTGCGTCGCGCTTCAGGTCGATGACGATTCGAACGCCTTCGCGATTGGACTCGTCGCGGATATCCGACACGCCCTCGATGCGCTTGTCCTTGGCGGCTTCCGCAATCTTCTCGACCAGGCCGGCCTTGCCTACCTGGTAGGGGATTTCGGTCAGCACGATCGACCGCCGGTCGCCGCGGCCCTCTTCGATCATATGGCGGCTGCGCATCAGGATGGAGCCGCGGCCGGTCGTGTAGGCGCTGCGAATGCCGGACTGACCGAGGATCATCGCGCCGGTAGGAAAGTCGGGCGCTTTCACATGCTCCATCAGGCCTTCGGAGCTGATGGCCGGGTCGTCCATATAGGCTCGGCACGCAGCAAGCACTTCGCCGAGATTGTGCGGCGGGATGTTGGTGGCCATGCCCACCGCGATGCCGCCGGCGCCGTTGACGAGGATGTTCGGGAAGCGCGCGGGGAGGACCTGAGGTTCGCTCTCCTGCGCATCGTAATTCGGCTGGAAATTGACGGTATCCTTGTCGAGATCGTCGAGAAGGAAATTGGCGACCTTGGCGAGCTTGGCCTCGGTGTACCGCATGGCCGCCGGCGGATCGGGGTCCATCGAGCCGAAGTTGCCCTGGCCGTCGATCAACGGCACGCGCATCGACCAGCTCTGAGTCATGCGCGCGAGGGCGTCGTAGATCGCGGTGTCGCCGTGCGGGTGATATTTACCGATGACGTCGCCGACGATGCGGGCGGATTTGCGGAAGCCCCGGTTGTAGACGAAACCGCTCTCGTAAGCTGAGAACAAGATCCGCCGATGGACGGGCTTCAGGCCGTCGCGCACGTCCGGCAGCGCTCGGCTGACGATCACGCTCATCGCGTAATCGAGGTAGGAAGTCTTCATCTCATCGACGATCGAGATCGGCGCGATGTCCGGGTCGCCGCCGGGAGGCGGGCTGCCGGGGGTATTGATGTCGTCGATTGGCGGTTCGGTAGCCAAGGAAATTCCTGCTCGTTAGGGGATGCACTCAGGGGTGCAGCAGAGACGCCGCCTCCCCCGAACCCTATCTAGTGGGTCGATCCGCAAAGCGCCACCTGCGCGCACGCGCGCGCGAGGAATTCGCCCACAGGATTCGGGCCGAGGTTCAATCCGGGTTCAGGGCAAAGTCGCCAAGTGCTTGGCCTGCATTGATTCCGGAGCTAAGCGTCCCGCGCAATTCGAGCGCCGGGGGCCGCATTGCCCGGCACAGGAGACAATATGAAGCTTTTGACTTCCAGCGCCGTGACGCTTGCCGCTCTCGTTTCCGCAGCTCCCGCAGTTGCCCAATATAGCTCGAGCCCAACGCCTCCACCGACCATTCCGCAGACTTCCCAGCCGAACCAGGCGCAGGACACGTCGCAGGGCGAACGGAAGCTTCGCCCGTCGAACAAGGCGCTCAAGCCGCTGTCCGAGCTCCAGGCGGCGATCAAGAGCGGCGACGCGGCCGCGATCCAGGCGAAGCTTGCCGCTGCGCAGGCGGTCGTTTCGACGAACGAGGACCGGGCGATCCTTGCCCAGCTCCAGCTGCAGCGTGCAGCCGACACCAACGATACGGCGAGCGCAATGGCGGCAATGGATGCTCTGCTCGCGACTGGGGTCCTCCGTCCGGCCGAGGCCGGACCACTGCTCAAGAATCTCTCCGGGCTGAGGTTCTCTGCCAAGCAGTACGACCAGACTGCCGCCGTCGTCGACAAGCGGCTGCAGCTCGATCCCAACGACATCGATGCAATTGGGCTGCTGGCTGAAACCCGTAACGCGCAGGGGCGCGCGGCTGACGCCGTTTCCGCTCTGCAGCGTGGTATCCAGGTGCAAGCCGCCGCGGGCCGCAAGCCCGACGAGAATTGGGTGAAGCGCGCGACGGCTATTGCCTACAACGCCAAGCTCTCCAACGCTCCCGAACTCGCGCGGCAGTGGGTTGCGGCTTACCCGAGCCCGACGAGCTGGCGGAACGCGATCGCCATCTACCGCAACACGGTGCACCCGGACGCCGAGGGTACTCTGGACCTTCTGCGGCTGGAGAGCGCCACGGGCGCACTCACCGATGCGAGCGATTATCAGCTCTATGCGACAGCCGCTGCGCAGCAAGGCAATTACGTCGAGGCGCTCGCGATCCTCAACCAGGGCGCGGCGGCGAAGCACATCGATCCTGCGAGCGCTGACTTCAAAGAGCTGTTCACCGGCCTCAAGGCCAAGCCGCAGGCCACGGAGGCAGATCTCGCCGAGGCCGCCAAGACGGCTCCTCAGGCCTCGACGCTGATTCGCATCGGCGATCGCTATTACGGTCTCGGCAATTACGCCAAGGCTGCGGACACCTATCGCGCGGCGGTGGCCAAGCCGGGTTCCGACCCTAACGTTGCCAATCTGCACCTGGGAATGGCGCTCGCACGCTCGGGCGATAAGGCCGGGGCGGCCGCTGCCTTTGGGAAGGTCGGCGGGTCGCTTGCCGAAGTCGCCAAATATTGGCTGCTCTACGTTCAGAACGCCGCCTGAGCTTTCGACCCGCAGTCCGCTAACGGCGTCGCTCGTAACGGCGCCGGCTGCACCGATGAGGCACTGTCCCGTTTCGGGATGGTTAAGTCCTGTCACCTTAGCGGCGGGTCCCCTTCCGCATAGAGCCACTAAACAGTGCGTCTTGAGGGAACGGGACTTCGGGTGCGGTTCGACGATCGTCTGCTAACAGTGTTGAGCCAGCCCGCTGGCGACCGCCATGATTCGGCGGTGCGCTGGCGGCAGCTGGTCGACCTCGTCGCGCGCGCCGGTCCCAACAGCTCGAGCCCGATAGTGGCCGATGCGCTGAGGGTGATTCGGAACGATGCCGCGAACGTCGACGACCATCTCCGCGCGGCGGCTGCGCGCGCAGTAGCGGCATTGCCGCTGCCGATCGGGTTGCTGGAATATTTCGCGTCCGATTCTCTTGCAGTCTCAGCGCCGGTCCTGGCGGCAGCGACTCTCGAACCTGATCAGTGGCGCGCGCTGCTCGAAAAAGCCGACGATGAGACGCGCCGTTTTATCGACACGCTCCATCCAGAGATCGTCGCTGCGCCCCGAGCCGAGCTCACCGAAGAATTGATCGAGACGAGGGCCGCAGATTTGGCCGCAGAGTTGACCGCAGAGTTGGCTGCGGAGACACCCGCCGAGCCGCCGTTGCCCAGCGAGCCGCCGTCACCCACCGCTCCGCCAACTCCATCGCTCAGCGAGGTCGTGGCGCGGATCGAGCGGCGACGCCGCAACCGCGCTGCGCAACATGGCGTCGCTTCGGTCGCGGGCGCCATCCCGCGCGGCTCCGCGAGCCTCTTCCGCTGGGAATGCGGGCCTAACGGCGAGATCGCCTGGGTCGACGGAGCACCCCGAGGGCCGTTGATCGGACGGTCCATCGCTCGCGCGCAGGACCAGGATGGCGATCGCGTCAGCGAGGAGCTGGCGCGCGCGTTCACCATGCGTGCGCCGTTCCGCGACGCAATGCTCGCGGTCGCGGGAGAGGGGCCGGTCGCGGGCGACTGGAAGGTCAGCGGCGTACCCGCCTTCGAGCCGACGGACGGTCGTTTCGCGGGTTACCGCGGGATTGCTCTGCGCGACATGCCGGCCGCCCCCGACGTTCCCGAGTCCGCCGGGCCGGAACTTCCGGATCCGGATTCGCTGCGTGAGCTCGTTCATGAGCTCAAGACGCCATTGAACGCGATCATCGGGTTCGCGGAAATCATCGACGGTCAGTTCCTTGGGCCGGCCGATCGCGGCTACCGCGAGCGCGCCGCCGATATCGTCGCTCAGGCACGATTGCTGCTCGGCGCCATCGACGATCTGGATTTCGCGGCGAAGGTTCATTCGCCGGGCGTTTCCGCCGCGCGCAGGGTCGACCTTGCGGAGTTGTTCGCCAGCGCGGCTCAATCGTTCAGGGAGCTTGCTGAATCGCGGGGGGTTGCGATCGAGCTTCCGAGATTGCGGCAAAGCGCGATTGCGGCGGTCGAACCCGAACTCACTGATCGGCTGCTTTATCGGCTGACTTCGGCTGTGCTCGACCGCGCTCAAGCTGGCGAGCGCATCCGCCTGTCGGTCGAGCAAGCAGGCGAGCGGTGGCGTGTCGCGATTACGCGTCCGACGGCGCTTCGGGGCGCTGCGGGCGCCCTACTGACGGATGCGGGCGCGGCTGGCGACCGCGGCGACGAAGCCGCCGCATTGCAGCTTCGCCTGGTTCGCGGTCTCGCCCGCGTAGCTGGAGGCGACCTTGCGATGACCGCGACCAACTTTACGCTTTTCTTCCCGAAAGCCTGAGTTCCTCGAGCCCGCTCTTGCGCGCCTCACGGCTCCACAGCTATCGCGCGACCTTGCCGGGCGGGCCTGTAGCTCAACGGTAGAGCCGGCCGCTCATAACGGCTAGGTTGGAGGTTCGAATCCTTCCGGGCCCACCACTTTCCGCCCAGTGAGGCGCCGTTATTCCTTCGATTCCGGCGATCGGATTGGTCGAAAACCTTCGAATGCTTTGAAAACCGCGCGTCGCGCTCGATGCTATGCTGTGGACGGAAAGCCGAAACCGACGCAAAATTGAAGCCGCTTCTTTCCGTTATCGCGAAGGGAGGTCGTCGATGATCCGGTTTACCCTGCTTGCCTCTACAGTGACGTTGGCCGCCTTGGTCTTTTCGCCAGTCGCCGCCCAACCGTCTCCGAACGCCAACTCGACACGGCACGGAGACTTCATGGCCGAACACTATCCGCCGCAAGCGCTGAAGAATGGCGAGGAGGGGAGGGTCGGCTTCCGCGTGGCCATTTCGACGGAGGGCTTCATCGAGCGATGCGAGATCACCGAAAGCAGCGGCTATGGAACGCTCGACCGCGAAACCTGCGACTTCATCGCGCAATATGCCAGCCTGAAGCCCGCGCGGGACGATAAAGGCGTGGCCTACGCCACGGTTCAGACGGGCGTGGTCGCGTGGAAGCTGCCCTCGGGTGTCGCGCGCTCCACGGCACCCAAAGTTGCTTCGGCGAGCTTGCCCCCGCCGCTCATCTGTAAGCGCAATCGCAACGCCGGCTCGCTCGTTGCTCATACGACCGAATGCATGACCGATGCGGAATGGGCCATCCAGGACAGGCTAGTCCGCCAGACCTTGGACGAGCGGATCGGCATCAGGCTCTGCAACGACCACGGTTGCTAAGGCCGCATTGGCTCTCCTGAATCCTGACTGTATACGGGTTTTGCGAACGGCACGAGCCGATGCTACGGCCCCCGCGACGTCGGGGAGTGGCGCAGTCTGGTAGCGCATCTGCTTTGGGAGCAGAGGGTCGCAGGTTCGAATCCTGTCTCCCCGACCAGCCT
>Ga0070664_100005636_pt1 | contig 10080 bp, 7 predicted proteins | sample KBSC73metaG_FD_65863 | JGI IMG/M metagenome (GOLD analysis project Ga0070664, IMG submission 65863) | Corn rhizosphere microbial communities from Kellogg Biological Station, Michigan, USA - KBS C7-3 metaG | ecosystem: Host-associated > Plants > Roots > Rhizosphere > Soil ... | reverse complement strand
AGTTGGTGGGTGAATCAGTGAATTGAACGGCACCCCTCACAACCGGCCTGGAGATTTCTCGAGGGTGCCGTACGCTGGTTGAGGGACCCGTGGAGTTCGATTCACCGATTCACCAGCCAATTCACTCATTCACCGACTCACTGATTCACCGACTCACCGACTCATCCCACTGATCGGCTCGAGACTCAGCAAATCGAGCGGGTTCACGGTGAGGGCGCCGTAGCGCGCGGTCCAGTGGAGGTGCGGGCCGGTGACGCGGCCCGTGGCGCCGACGAGGCCGATGACCTGGCCGCGCGCCACGGTGTCGCCGACGCGGACGAGCGCCTTGCTGAGGTGCAGGTAGCCCGTGGTGAGGCCGCCGCCGTGATCGATGTACACGACGCGTCCGCCGAGGAAGAAGGTGTCGACGAGCACGACGACGCCGGCGTTGGCGGCGCGGATCGGCGCGCCAAGCGCGCCGCGGAAGTCGACGCCGAGGTGCCGGCTGGCGACCTGGCCATTGAAGGTGCGGCCCGTACCGAAGCGGCTGCTGATCTCCGAGCTCCGCGGCTTCCTGAATGGTGCGGTCCACTTCGGCGGCGACTCCTGCGCCTGGCGTCCCACCGCGAGTGCACGTTGGTTCTCCCGCTCGACCCGCGCCGATGTCGCCGCATCGAGCGGCTTGCCGAACCGCGCGGCGACGGCGAGCTGCTCCTTGGGCGGCGGAAGCGGCGGGGGCGTCACCGACGCGGTGAGCGTATCCATGCGGCCGGACGCGCGCGACGCGACGACGTGCGCGACGACCGCGTTGCCGGAGTCCACGGGTACGGCACCGATGGCGCGCCAGGAGCCGCGCGTGCGGGCGAAGTGCAGCGGCTCGCCGGCCATCGTCCCGGTGACGCCGACGATCGCGTCGCTCGCCGATGCGGCGTCGATGAGCGAGAGACGCACGATGGCGCCAGGCAACGGGCGCGCGGGGGCGATCGTGAGATGCGCGGGCTGAGCGTCGAGCCGCGCGGCGGCGACGAGCAGGAGGCCGAACCCCGAGACGGGAACCAACGAGACCATCCGCCGCCAGCGTGAGCGCATCCGATGCTCCAGTGCCATGAGGTCAGAGTATGGGCCGGCCAAACAGCGTGACGCGCACCGCGTCGCGCCGTGAGCTGCCGCACATGCAGAGAGGGCTGGTCAGCGTCGTCACGCGGACCAGCCCTCACTCTACTCTACTTCATGCTTCGCTACGAGCCAACTCACGGAGAGGTCGCGACGGTCGGCTTCTGTTGCGCGGGTGCCATCTTGCCGAGGTAGTAGACACCGGCGACGCGCCATTCGTTCTTCTGCACGCGCGACGGTTGATCATAGGTGACGAACGGCGACTGGAACGCCCGGTTGCCGTTGAACGGGTTGGGCTGGTTCATCGTGTTCCATTCCACACGCGCGAAGAACTCCTGCGTCAGGCGCACCTGGGCGCCGAGATTCGCCGTGGCGCCGAAGCCGAATTTCTGGCTGCCGCCGGGAGTCTGCAGGAACTGCGTGGGGGCATTCAGGAAGACGCTGGCGGGAACGACGTCGGGGTTCAGGTGCGACCATGCACCGGCAACACCGAATCCGGCATACGGGCTGACGAGCGAGCGCGACCCGACGAAGTAGTGGTTCGCCGAAACCGACACGACGTTGCTGTTGAGCTTTCCGAGGCCGCTGACGTTCAGCAGGTTCGATCCGATGCCCCTCCAGTCCCGGTACTGCAGGTTCGAGCCGGTATATGTGTAGTTCAGGCTGATCTGGTTGTTCGCGTCGATGTCGAACCCGCCGCCGCCGCCGAAGGCGAAGCTGCGGTTCCCGCGAATGGCGACCGCCCCCAGAGGCGTCTGCTGCAGCAGGAGGTTGCCGAACGTGCCGGCACCGCCATTGAGCGAGAGATGCCAGCGCGACGCATCGGTGATCATGTCGACGATGCTGGTGACTAGCGAGTCATTGTTCGCGCTCTGGGCACCGGCAGGCGTTGCCACTGCCAGGGCGAAGCCGAACGCGAGCAATCGATGACTTTGGCGCACGAGATAAGCTCCGTTGAGAGTTCGCCCTCAGCCTACCCGGCGAACCGCGCGCGCCGCATTGGACTTAGGTCAGCGTAACCATTTGCCGAATCGAGAGATCGCAGCGATCACGTCGCTGCCGTGAGCTCTTCGCCCGGGTTCACGAACCGGTTACGCGCGGCACGCTGCTGCTGGTCGTACAGCCGCGCGTAACGTCCACGCATCGCCAGCAGTTCATCATGTGTGCCGCGCTCCACGAGCCGGCCGGCGTCGAGCACGAGGATCTGATCGGCGCTGAGAATGGTCGAGAGGCGGTGCGCGATGACGAATGTCGTACGTCCGCGGCGCAGCGCATTCAGCCCTTCCTGGATCAGCGCCTCGCTCTCGCTGTCGAGGCTCGACGTCGCTTCGTCGAGCAGAAGGATCGACGGATCGGCGAGCAGCGCGCGCGCGATCGCGACGCGCTGGCGCTGGCCGCCGGACAGCTTCACGCCACGCTCGCCCACCACCGTATCGTAGCGATCGGGCATGCGCTCGATGAACTCGTCGCAGTGCGCGATGCGGGCGACGCGCATGACGTCGGCGAGCGACGCATCGGGGCGCGAGTAGCCGATGTTCTCGAGGATGGTCCCGTCGAACAGGAAGGTGTCCTGCAGCACGAGCCCGAGCTGCGCGCGATACGACCGGAGCGCGAACTCGCTGATCGGCGTTCCGTCCACGCAGATGCGGCCGGAGGTCGGCGCGTGGAAGGCGGCCATCAGCCCGAGCAGGGTGCTCTTGCCCGAGCCGCTCGGCCCCACGAGCGCGGTCGTCGATCCGGCGGGGGCGTGAAAGCTGACGTGCCGCAGCGCGGGGACACCGGCGCGATACTCGAACGACACGTCCTCCACGCTCACCGCGCCGACGAGCCGTGCGCGCGGCTCGCCGCCGACGACGTGTGCGTCCTCCGTCGGCTCGTCGAGCAGCTCGCGCGCGCGCTCGAGGCCGGCCAGTGCGTCGGAGAGCTGCGTGCCGACCTGGGCGACCTGGATGAGCGGCGCCGCCACGAGTCCGGTGAACAGCGCGTACATCGCGAGATCGCCGAGCGTGAGCGAGCCACCGAGCACGGCCCGGCCGCCGGCGAGAATGAGCGTCGCGCCGATGGCGCCGACGGCGAGCGAGGTGAGCGCCCCAACGGCGGCCCAGCCGGAGATCGTGACCACGACGAGGCGCAGCATGCGATGCACGCCGCGGGTGAAGATGAGATCCTCACGCCGCTCGGCGACGTACGCCTTGAGCACGCGAATCCCGCCGAGCGCTTCGTTCAGGCGGCCCGTGACGCGCGCGAACTCCACGCTGCGCTCGCGGTTGATCGGACGGAGGCGCGCGAACGCATAGGCGACGCCGACGCCGATCGCGGCGAGAAAGAGCAGCATGACGCTCGTCATGCGCCAATCGATCCAGAAGAGGACGCCGAGCGCCGCGGTCGCGGTGACGAGCGCACCGAGAAGCTGCACGAGGCCGGAGCCGAGCAGGTTCCGGATCCCGTCCGGATCGCTCATGATGCGCGAGCTGAGGATGCCCGTCTGCGTGGCGTCGAACCGCTCCACGGGCAGCCGCAGCACGTGCGCCGCGAGCCGGCGCCGCATCTCCGCGACGGCACGCTGCGCGGCGACGCCAAGCACGCGCGCCAGTGCGTAGCCCGTCGCTGCCTGCACCATCGTGGCCACGAGCACGATCGCCGCGAGCGGGAGCAGCAGGTTCGTGCGCCGCTCCACGAGCACGTGGTCGATGAAGTACTTGGAAGACGCGGGGAGGACGAGGCCGGCCAGTCGGCTGACGAGCGTCAGCAGGATACCAGCGACGACGTGGCCGCGATGGCGCCGCAGCAGGACGCGCAGCTCGCGCCAGGCGCGCGCCGACCGTTCGGACGCCGCGCCCGGCGATTCCATCATCTCCTCCGGCTTGGGGAGACGATCGCCGCGCGGGAACATGCGCATCGGTGCCGTCATCGCGCGCGCCCTGGGTACCGGATGCTCATGCGGCGGCGGTTCTGTCGGTCATCCACGGGGCGCTGCGCTGCGTCACCCAGCGGATCAGCGTCGCCAGGCCGATCCCGATCGCGGCGATGACGACGAGGATGGCGTAGAGGTGATCGATGCGGAACGTCTGCCACGAGAGCCAGAGCATGGCGCCCATGCCGGTGCGCGAGCCGACCATCTCCACTCCGATCGTGGAGTGGAAGGCGACGTTCGCCGAGAGCCGGAGGCCCGTGAGCATCAGCGGCATGCTGCCCGGCAGCAACACGTGCAGGAACATCTGCCGACGATCCGCGCCGAAGTTGCGCGCGACCTCGAGGTGCACGGGGTTCATGCCGCGCACGCCCGCCACCGTATTGAGGAGCATTGGAAAGAACGCGCCGAGCGACACCGCCGCGAGCTTCGACGTCTCACCGACGCCGAGCACGACGATCAACAGCGGGAAGAACGCCAGGCGCGGGATGGGATGGATCGCGGCGACGAGCGGATCGAGCACGCGGCGCAGCGGCTTCGACGTGCCCATCGCGAGGCCGAGCATCACGCCGAGGCCTGCGCCGCAGAGGAGGCCGAGCACGATGCGGCTCAGCGTGGCGCCGAGATTCGTCGCGAGCGAGCCGTCGGCGATCATCCGGCCGAGCGATGCCGCCACGGCGGATGGCGCGGGGAGGAACAGACTGCGACTGACGCCCGACTCGACGAGCAGCTCGAGCGCGAGGAGGATCGCGAGCCACACGCCGAAGAAGCGCACAGACCAGCGTACGGGTACCGCAGCCTGTGTTGTCGCGGGGCGCGTCTCGGCGGGGGCGTCGCTCACGGCACGACCGCGCTCGACGGCTCGAGCAGCCGCCACACGTCTTCGATGATGCCGCGCGCCTGGGCGGCGTCGCGGCGGAAGTCGCGCGGACGTGCGAGCGGGACGGGGATGTCGGCCAGCACGCGGCCCGGGCGCCCCGACATGACGACGACGCGATCACCGAGGAGCACCGCTTCGTCGATGTCGTGCGTGACGAACACCACGGTGCGCCGATCGGCGGCCCAGATGCCGAGCAGCTCGTTCTGCATGTGCCGTCGCGTCTGCGCGTCGAGTGCGCCGAAGGGCTCGTCCATGAGGAGCAACGGTGCCTGGCCGACCATGGCGCGTCCGATGCCGAGCCGCTGGCGCATGCCGACGGACAGCTCGTGCGGGTAGTGGTGCGCGAAGGCAGAGAGATCGACGCGCTCGAGGTAGGTCATCGCACGCGCACGACGCTCGGCGGTCGGCACTCCCGCGAGCTTGAGCCCGAAGGCGACGTTGTCCAGCGCCGACATCCAGGGAAAGGTACCGTGCTCCTGCACGACCAGTCCGCTCCGGCCGCGATGCGCCGCGTGCTCTCCCTCGAACCGGACGACGCCCGCCGTCGGTGCCTGCAGGTCGGCAATGATGCGCAGCAGCGTCGACTTGCCGCACCCACTGGGCCCGACGATGCAGAGGAACTCGTTCACGTGCACCGTGAGGGAGACGTCGTCCAGCGCGGCGACCGCTCCGCGATCGCCGGTGAAAGTCTGGCTGATGCCCTCACAGGTGAAGTGACGCGCCTGGTCGCGCGATGCGTACCTGGCGGCGCTTCCGGCGACCGACGTCGCTACCATGCGCTCACCATGCGGCGCGGACACCAGCGGTGATCCAGCGCGGCGCGCCCATGTCGGCGAGACCGGACCGCGTGCGCGCGACCTCGAACTCCTTGTCGAGGAGATTCTCGACTTTCACGTGCGCCGTGAGGCCGCGGCCGATCGCGCGGTTGACGCGGAACCCGATGAGCCAGAACTGATCGAGCTGGACCTCGTTGAGGTCGTCGTCGAAGCGTGCGCCGATGTGCCGCGCCTCGAGCGCCGCGGACACCCAGCGGGGCGCGTCGAACGCGATGGAGGAAGTGACGGTGTGGCGCGCGGCGCGGATGGCCCAGTTCCCATCCACCGGCTGGCCGGGCGCGATGACGCGCGTGGGGCTGAACGCGTACCCGCCGCCGAACTTCCACACGTCCGTCGCCTGCCATTCGATCTCCGACTCGACCCCGCTGCTGAGCAGCCCGGGCACGTTGCGGCGCTGGCCGCAGGTCTGCTTCGCCGGCATCAGCCCGCACGGGTCGATCACCTGGGCCGTGGCGCCGGCGGTGGCGATGGTGACGTCCATGATCGGCGACGTCACACGACTGCGATACACCGTGACACGGCCGAGGAGGGACGCGTTCGGCGTGACGTCGAATCCACCTTCGATGCCGCGCAGCCGTTCCGCCTCGAGCTGTGCGTTGGCCTCCGTTACCGTGCCCTTGCTGGAGAAGCGCGCGAAGTACAGCTCGTACATGCTGGGCGTGCGGAAGGCGTCGTACGCGCTGGCGCGCCAGGCGAGCCACGGCACGAGCTGATGGCGCACGCCGAGCGAGTAGGTGAGCTGGGAGGTGGCGCGGTCGGCAAAGGTGGAATCGGAGAGCGGTGTGCCGGAATCGATGGCGCGCAGCACACGCGTGCCGTCGACGTTCCAGACGCGGTCGCCACGCACGCTCGCGACGAGCCGCACGCCGGCACCGAGATCCGCGGCGTCCTGCACGAAGAGTCCGCCGATGCGCTGCACGCCGCCGACCTCGCGCTCGCGCGTCGGGCTGCCGCTCACGTAGGTGAACCGTTCCGAGAAGGCGCCCACCGCCCGCGAGACATCCACGCCGGCCGTGAGCTGATGGTGCTCGAAGGCCATCTGCGTCCACTGCGTGGAGAGACCGATCGAATGCGCGGGCGAGCTGCTGTGCCGCTGCGGCGTCTCGGTAGTGCGCGCCGCGTCGATCGTGTAGCTGTTGCCTTCCGACGTGCGGTGATTGCCGAACAGCGCGGCCGTGAGGATGCCGCCCCGCGGCGAGAGCCAGCGCAGCCCGCCGCGCCCTTCATTGAAGGTCTGGAAGTCCTCCGTACGGAGCGGACGCTCGCCGCCGGCGAAGACGCCGCCCGCGGCCCAGAGCTGAAGGGCGGGCGAGGCGTCCCACGTCGTCTTGGCCGAGAGCGCGCGGTTCGTCGTGGCCGCGGGTTCGTCGACGGGTCCCGCCTGGTCCTTGCGCGTGATCACGAAACCGTCGGTGTTCCAGAAGTCGCCGCCGAGGGCGACGGAGGCAGCGCCGAACCGCATGCTCGCCATGCCGGTGCCATGATACGTGCCGAGACTTCCCCCCTCGATCATCAGCTGCGCGCCGTCGCGGTGCGGATCGATCGTGCGAAGGTTCACGACGCCGCCGAGCGAGCGGCTGCCCCACACCGTGGAGCTGCCGCCCCGCACGACTTCCGCCGATTGCAGGAGGAGCAACGGGATGCGTCCCCAGTCGAGCCATCCGGAGAAGGGATCGCCGGCCGGGATGCCGTCGAGCAGCACGAGCGCGCGGCCGGCGGAGGAGCCGCCGAGTCCGCGGAACGACACGATCGACTGGCTGGGGCCGGCGACGATCCCCGACTGGAAGTCGCGCGTCGTGAAGCCGGGAACGGCGCGCAGCAGGTCGGGCACCGTCTGCGCCGACGTCTCGGCGAGCTTCGTCTCCCCGATGACGACGACGTGCATGGGCAGCGTCTTCAGCGCCTGCTCGGTGCGCGTCGCCGACACGACGACGACGTCGAGCGGGGTCGCGCGGCGCATCGTCGAGTCTGCGGACTCCTGCGCCTCGAGCGCGGCGGGGGCGACGGCGAGAGCGACGGCCAGCGTGAGACGAGGGCACCGTCGTGGAAGCAGCGTTGGCCGTATCATGGTGACTCCGTGTACGTGCTGGTGCGGGCCGCGCTGACGAAGCTCGAGTCCCACACCTGATCGCGCGTGACCGTGCGCTCCATCAGGCGCTCCGTGTTGGCCCAGCGCTGGAACTGTGCGATGCTTGCCCAGTTGATGTCGGATCCGGCACGGAAGCTCGGCCAGCACGCCTCGCGCGTGAGCTGCTCCGATTCGCCCGTCGCTCTGGAGATGATCGCGACGTTGCGCGCCGTCTTTCCTTCCCGATACTGCTCGACGCCGCGCTCGTAGGCGCGCATGAAGCGGATGCCCGCCTCGCGGTCCTTCTCGAGCAGTCGTTCACCGAAGGCGATCACCCCCCACTGGAATCCGGGCACGACTTCCTGCGCCCCGATCCATGGCGTGCCGACCTTCGCGACGCGCGTCAGCCCGGGCTCCGAGACGGCGACGGCGTCGATGGTGCCGCGCTCGATGGACGACGCCAGCACTGCCTCCGGAAGGCGGATGGTCTCGATGCTCGACAGCGCGATGTGGTGCGGCTCGAGCATGCGACTGACGATGAAGCGCGCCAGGCCGTCCTGGCTCGTGCGCATGCGTCGGATCGGCGTCGCCGTCGAGGGCGTGAGCCCGCGCCGCAGCACGATCCCGAAGTAGGTGCAGCCGTCGGCGGCGAGCTCGCCCTGCCCCCCGACGATGCGCGCCTTCGCGCCCTGCGCGACGGCCGAGAGGAAGCCGGCGCGGATCGGCCCGGGCATGACGTCGATCCCGTCGGTGAGGAGCGCAGCCACTCCCTCCTCCGACCGCAGCCCGGTCACGAGCTCGACGTCGAGCCCTTCCTGTTTGAAGAACCCTTCCGCCTCGGCGATCATGATCGGCGCCCAGCTCACGTGCGGCAGGAAGAGCACGCGCACCTTGTGCGGCGCCGGAGCTCCGCCGGCCGTGCGATCGGCGCGACTGCATCCGGCCAGCGCGGCGAGCAGCGCGCAGCAATGCACGACCCGACGCTTCATGACGTGACGCGACTGCGCAGGTCGAGCGGCATCATCTTTCCGCGCATGGTCATCGCAGGCTGCTCGCGACGGAGCCGCAGCGTTCCCGCCTGCCGCCAGAGCGACTGTGCGACGGCCGAGCCGCCTCCCGCCTCGCTCAAGGCACGCAGCACGAACTCCACGACCTCCGATTCGTCGGGCAGGATCACCTGCGGCGCGACGCGCAGTGTGAGACGCGTGAAGCCGCGCTCGTCCTCCTCCTCGGCGAACTGATAGTCGAGCGCGCTGCCGCCGAAGCGCGCGGGAAGCAATTCGTCGAGGATGCGCTCCATGTCGCTGCCGACGAGGGTGACTCCTTCGCCAGTGAGCTTGCGGAAGCTGCGGATGTCGCGGAGATGCGTGCGAAAGCCAAGCTGCTCCCAGGTGCAGCCGCAGGGACGACGATCCACCGTGCCGTAGTCGTCCGACTCCACGTTGAGCAACAGCTTGGGCGCGCTCCCGAGGAGGCTCGTGTAGCAGAACGCCGGCACCTCGATGGAGAAGCCGGGCACGGGACGCGACGCCTGGATCATCGCGAGATGATCCTCCATGAAGTGCTGGTCGTTCGGTCCGTCGGCATTCAGGCAGGAAGAGCCCACCGTGCCCACCTCGCTGAAGGCGTAGCTCGAGCGGAACGTCGCGCCGCAGGCGACGATCTGCGAGATCTTGGCAGGGGTCGGCGGCTCCCCGCCACCCCGCAGCACGGTGCCGGTCAGATCTATTCCGTCGGACTTGGCCGCGATGGCGATGCGCAGGATGCGGCTGACCGACGAGTGGATCGTGCACGCGCCATGGCGTTGCACCTGGTCGCGCGCCCAGCGCGCGAGCGTGACCGCTTCCTCGAAGGGGACGTACTGCGGCCAGCTGATGTTCGCGCCGGCGGCACGCGCGACGACGATCGCGGCATGCGTCGCCATGCGGAAACGCAGCGGCATCTCCGGCCCGCGCAGCGGCCGCGCCGAGAACCAGTGCGTCGCGTCTTCACCGGCGGCGGCGTGAAGCAGGACTCCCTTGAGCCCGCCGCCGGGGGGCAGGTCGGACCACGATGCAGCGGGCACACCCGTGATCTCCTGCACGTGGCGCACGACGATGCGGCCCGGGAGCAGCGCGTGCAGATGCTCGAGATCGAGCTGCACGCGACGCCCGACGCCGGTGCTGCCGCCGGTGGTGGTCGAGAAGAACCGGCTCGCCTGTGGGTTGTCGAAGTCCGCTGGTGTCGTGTCGAGCGTGAGGCTGCCGCGCACGATCGGCTTCGTGCCCTTGAACTCCTCGAAGCTGACGTAGAC